>WNFQ01000198.1_pt1 | contig 36480 bp, 36 predicted proteins | sample 5400171 | NCBI WGS metagenome assembly WNFQ01 (sample SAMN13153356, study PRJNA577476) | soil metagenome | isolation source: 20 cm soil under Madrone tree | place: USA:California | collected 2016-06-14
CCGCTGATCGTCCCCGTAAAAGCCGCCGCGGGCGGCGCGGCGCCCAAGAACACACGTCGCGAATCGAATGATGATGACGACGATGACGAGGACGAGGACTAACGTCCGCCGCCGCTTGTTTCCGCACAGGAACTGTCATCGGTGGATAATGCCGCCCGGTACAAGTGAACGGACCGGGCCATTCGAGCCGCGCACCATACGGGCGCCGGCGTACTCATGCTCCTAGGCTGATTTCCTGCCGGCGTCGATCTGTGCTCGCATGGACTTGATCGTGGCCGCGTAGTCGGCGCTGCCGAAGATGGCGGAGCCGGAGACGAAGGTGTCGGCGCCGGCCCGGGCGATCTCGGCGGCATTGTCGACTTTGACCCCACCGTCGATTTCGAGGCGTATGTCGCGCTTGGAGGCGTCGATGCGCGCCCGCGCTTGGGCTAGCTTCTGCAGGGCCTGCGGGATGAACTTCTGGCCGCCGAAGCCGGGATTGACCGACATCACCAGGACGAGATCGATCTTCTCGATGACGTAATCCAGCCAGTTCAACGGCGTCGCCGGATTGAACACCAGGCCGGGCTTGCATCCCGAATCCCGGATGAGCTGAATCGTGCGATCCACGTGCTGGGTCGCTTCCGGGTGAAAGCTGATGTAGCTCGCACCCGCCTTGGCGAATTCCGGCACCAGTTGATCCACCGGCGAGATCATCAAATGCACGTCGATGGGCGCGTCGATTCCGGACTTGCGCAAGGCCTCGCAAACCAGCGGCCCGATCGTCAGGTTGGGGACGTAGTGATTATCCATCACGTCGAAATGAATCCAGTCGGCGCCGGCGCTGAGCACCGCATTCACTTCTTCCCCCAATCGGGCGAAATCGGCCGACAAAATCGAGGGCGCAATAATGATCGTCATCGTCGCTCCTTCACCGCATGCCGCGCGCCGCGCGTATCCCCTCGTAGGCTTCCTGAATGCGCTGAGTTTTCTCTTTCGCCATTTGCGCCATCGACTCGGGCAGACCGTTGGCCACCAGTTTATCAGGATGGTGGCGGCTCATTTGGCGCCGATATGCCTTGGTCACTTCTTGATTGGTGATGTTGGCGTCGACTTCCAGTTCCGCGTAGCACTCGGCCAGCGACCACGCGCCTGCGGCGTGGCGGCCGGCGCCGGGAGAGGCGCCATGCGTGCGTTGCCGCGCCCGCAACGCCGCCTCCATGTACGCGAATTCGAGACCGGACATACCCAGCCGCTCGGCCACCCGCGCCAAAATCGCCCGCGCGGGCGGCGACATGCCGTTGCCCGCCAGAGCCGCACGCAACTGCAATTCCATGAAGGCACGCAAGAGGTCATGGCGCTGCCCGCACGCCTCACGCAACCGCTCGACGCCGATCTCGGGGTCGTAAGTGGCGGATTTGCCGACCCTGAAGCAGGCGATCGCGATGCCGACCTCGCGCTCGCCCAGCTTGAGTTCGCGCATGAGGCTCCGGGCCGCGTCGATCTCTGCCTCGCTCACCCGGCCGTCGGATTTGGCGACGTGGCCCATGAGTTCGAAGGTGGAACGAAAGAATTCGTCGGGTATCGACATCGAATGGGCCGCAGTCGCGCGTGCCGCGGTGCCGAGCGCCCCGCTCTGCTCGACCAAGTGCCCGATCAGGGCGCCGACCGCGGCGCCCAAAACGCTGCGCGTGGCCAAGAAACCGATCAGACCTCCAAAAAAAGCGCCTCTCCAGCTCATTCGCGTTGACCTATCCACCGTGTCCCGCCACAATCGCTGACCTTCCAGCCCGCAATGGTAGCAGTCGGCAGGCCGCGCACGCATGCAACAGGTTTCGCAATCGGCACCGCTTTTCGAGTCGCATCTACGCGGCCTCAAGAAGGTTCATCAAGGCAAGGTGCGTGATATCTACGATGTGGATGCGGAGCATCTGCTGATCGTCACGACCGATCGCCTGTCGGCTTTCGACGTGGTGCTGCCGGATCCGATCCCGTTCAAGGGCGAGGTGCTCACGCAAATCTCCTTGTTCTGGTTTGCAAAGACCCAGCACATGATAGCCAACCATCTGTCCGCGCTGAGGGTGGAGGATGTCGTCGCCGACAGTCACGAACGCGCGCAGCTGGCCGGCCGGGCCATGGTGGTGAAAAGGCTCAGTGCCCTGCCCATCGAAGCGGTGGTGCGAGGCTATCTGATCGGTTCGGGCTACAAGGATTACAAGCTTCACGGCGCGGTATGCGGTATTGCCCTGCCCGATGGATTGCAAATGGGAGACCGATTGCCGGAACCCGTATTTACTCCGGCCTCCAAGGCTCCCGCCGGGAAACACGACGAAAACATCGATTTCGACGCGATGGCGGGCGTGGTCGGACGCGAATACGCCGCGGATGTGCGGCGCATCGCGCTGGACATCTACCGATTCGCGGCGGAGCACGCCCGCGCACGCCACATCATCATCGCCGATACCAAATTCGAATTCGGCGTCGACAAGGCGGGACGCCTCATGCTCATCGACGAGGCGCTGACCCCCGATTCTTCGCGTTTCTGGCCGATGGCGTCGTACAAGCCGGGCATCAGTCCGCCGAGCTTCGACAAGCAATTCGTGCGCGACTACCTGGAATCGCTGCGCTGGAACAAGAAGCCGCCGGCACCCCATCTACCGGCGGATGTCATCGCACGCACCAGCGACAACTATCGCGAGGCGCTCCGCCTGCTGACCGCGTAAAGTCCCTGCATGCTCCACTGGTTGGAACGCCTGGAAGACGGATTGTTTCAAAAGTCACGCAGCATGGGTCCGCCTTGGGGAGCCACCCTGCGCTGGCTGCGCTACCCGGCGGCGCTGATCCGCGACTGGTTGAGCGGCGACATCAGTATTCGGGCGATGAGCCTCGCCTACACCACGCTGCTGTCTCTCGTTCCGCTGATGGTGTTCAGCTTTGCGATACTCAAGGGCCTCGGCGCGCGCGCGGACCTCCGGCTCATCGTTCATGAATTTTTCCGTCCCGTCGGCGGCGCGGCGACACAGCTGACCGAGAGCGTCATGCAATTCGTCGCGAACATGCGCGGCGAGTTGCTGGGCTCCATCGGCCTGGCATTTCTCGTGTACACCGTGATCACCACGATCCAAAAAGTCGAAAGGAGCTTCAATTTCGTGTGGCGGGTCGGGCTCCCGCGAAGTTTTGGCCGCCGATTCGCGGAATACCTGACCGTCATGATCCTGGGGCCCATCCTGCTGGCCGTTGCCATAGGACTCCTGGGATCCGCGGAGAACAGTCCCGTGGCGCGCTGGTTGCATGCCGTTGCGCCTTTGGCGGCGATCTTGAGCGTGCTCGGCCGCACCCTGCCGTATGCCATCGTAACCTTGGTGTTCACGTGCATGTACGCGTTCATTCCCAATATTCGCGTGCAGGTTCGCGCCGCGCTCATCGGCGGCGTGACCGCGGGCGTCATCTGGGCTCTGGTCGGCAAGGTATTCACGGCCGTCATCGTCTATTCCTCCCAGTTGGTGGCGATCTACTCCGGTTTCGCCATCGTGCTGACGACACTGATCTGGGTCTACCTGAGCTGGCTCATACTGCTCATCGGCGCGCAGCTCGCGTTCTACGTACAATTCCCGCAGTACCTGCGCCACGGTCAGGAGAGCATCGATCTCACGGGCAGCGATCGGGAGCAGGCGGGTCTTGCGATCATGTATCTGGTCGGCCGCGACTACGCAGCGGGCCGCAGATACTGGACCGCCGGCCGTCTCGCGGCCGAACTCGACGTCCCGAGCATCGTGCTCGCGCCCGTGCTCGCACACCTCGAGCGCGCAGGTCTCATCGTGGCAACTGAACAAGAGGTGTTCGTTCCCGGCCGCGATCCCGAAGGCATTCTGCTGGCCGACGTCGTGGACGCCGTGCGCACTCTGCAAATCGGCCGCCTGACGATCGAGATGCACGGCGTCGCCGCCGCAGCCGGAGTGATGCGCGAAGCGGAAGCCGCAATACGTGAGCGCCTCGCCACTCGAACACTCAAGGACTTGATCTCTGCGAAGTAGCGAAGCGCTCGAAGGAGGCTGGGTCGGGCAGGCATTTCCCAGAGCGTGAAAAACAGGATGTTTTTCCCGCAGCCCCCAGGGGCGCGACGCATGCGTCGCGCGGGTGGCCATGGATGGCCACCCCGGGCTTGCGCGGAGCAGGGACTGCGCAGCGCAATGGGTTTACGGCGGTCTGGAAAATGCCTGCCCGACCCAGCCTCCGTGCACGAGTACGTTATTCGCCAGCGATGGTCATTTCCTGCAATAGGATCGACCCCACGCGCGTGCCGCCGCGCACATCCACATCGTCGCCCACCGCCGCTATGCCCTCGAGCATTTCGCGCAAGTTTCCGGCAATGGTGATCTCAGCCACCGGATACTGGATCGAACCGTTCTCGACCCAGAAACCGGCCGCGCCGCGCGAGTAGTCGCCGGTCACCATGTTGACGCCTTGTCCCATGAGCTCGGTCACCAAGAGCCCGGTCCCGAGCCTCGACAGGAGCGCGTCCGCGCCGCCCGCGAGGGTTGGCGCGACGAGAAGATTGTGAGCGCCGCCGGCGTTCCCGGTGGTCTCGAGCCCAAGCTTGCGCGCCGAGTAGCTGGAAAGGATGTAGCCGGTGAGGATTCCGTCGTCGACCAGCTCGCGATCGCGGGTCGCAACACCCTCGTCGTCGAAGGGCGCGCTGCCCATGGCCTTCGGTATGTGCGGCCGTTCGGCAATCGAGAATCCGGCGGGAAACACCCGTTGACCCACGGAATTCAGGAGGAACGAAGATTGCCGGTACTGGCTGCTGCCGCGAATCGCGGCCACGAAATGCCCGATCAGACCACGCGCGATTTCCGGTACGAACAGGACCGGCGCGCGGCGCGTGGTCAAGCGGCGCGGGCTCAAACGAGCGATCGTGCGCCGCGCACTTTCGCGTCCGATGGCCTCTGCCGACTCCAATTCACGCCAATCGCGGGAACTGCTGTACCAGTAGTCGCGCTGCATGTCCTCTCCGGTGCCGGCGAGTACGACGCAGCTCAACGTATGCGACGTGGTCGGATAACCACCCACGAAGCCATGAGTATTGCCATAGACATGCAGGCCCTGATGAGTGCCGAGCGAGGCACCCTCGGAATTGTTGATCCGCGCGTCGAACTCGAGCGCCGCGGCCTCGCAGGATTTGGCGATTTCGATCGCACGGTCGGCACCGACATTCCACGGATGGGAAAGATCCAGGTCCAACGGCCTGCCTGTCATCAGCCCGGCATCGGCAAGCCCTGAAGCCGTATCCTCCGCCGTGAATCGGGCGATGCTGCAAGCCTTGGCAACGGTTGCCCGGACCGCATCCAGCGAAAAATCCGCCGTGCTGGCCGAGCCCTTGCGCTGCCCGAAATAGACCGTGATTCCCATGCTGCGATCGCGCTGGTGTTCCAGGGTCTCGACCTCGCCGAGTCGCACGCTGACCGAAAGACCCGTATCCTGGCTCACGGCCGCCTCAGCTTGGGAGGCGCCCCGTGCGCGTGCTTCTTCCAGGGCGCGCTGGATGATCGATTCCAGGTCTTCTTCAGTAAGGCGAACAGTGTTGCTAGCTACGGCCATCGACTTCTCCAAAACGCTCTGCGAGGATTCCGAACGGCGATTCTACCGGGCGCGGGTGTAGCATGGGGAATATGACGAGAGAGAAGGAAACCGACGAGTCCGGCGAGTCCGAGGAGCAGCGCCTCAGCAAAAGCGCGCGCAAACGCGATGCAGCCTCACTGCAGGAACTGGGTGTGCAACTCTCGACCCTCCCCGACCAGGAGATCAAGGCTCTTGACTTGCCGGACAACCTGTTCGTTGCGCTGCGTGACCTGCGCCGCCTGCCCTCTCACGGAGCGCAGGTCCGGCAACGGCAATATATCGGCAAGTTGATGCGCGATATCGATCCGGAACCCGTGCTCGCCAAGCTCGCGGAGCGCAAGCAACGCCACGATCTGGAAATCAGGCATTTCCAGCAAATCGAGCGCTGGCGCGACCGGCTGCTGTCGGAGCCCGGCTCGGGGTTGGATGAGCTTCTCGGCGAATATCCGCAAGCGGACCGCGCAGCCTTGACCAGACTGCTGGAAAAGGCCGAGAAAGAGCGCCGGGAACAGCGCTCCCCCGTCGGCGCACGGGAGCTTTTTGCGTTTCTACGCCAGCTGCTCGGGTAGGGTTTGGTAAACTACCGCAAATGAAAGCGCTGGTCGGAATCATCATGGGATCGTCTTCCGACTGGGAAACGATGCAGGCCGCCGCCGATATGCTCGACTCCCTGGGCATTGCGCACGAGGTTCGCGTGGTATCGGCCCATCGCACACCCGACCTTTTGTTCGAATACGCGGCAGGGGCGCGCGAACGGGGTCTGAAGGCCATCATAGCCGGTGCGGGCGGCGCCGCACACCTGCCCGGCATGACTGCCGCCAAGACGTCCGTTCCCGTACTGGGCGTGCCGATCCAATCCAAGGCCTTGAACGGCATCGATTCGCTGCTGTCGATTGCCCAGATGCCGAGCGGCATTCCCGTTGCCACCTTTGCCATCGGCGTCGCAGGGGCCAAGAATGCCGCATTGTTCGCGGCCGCGATTCTTGCCAATGAATCCGTGGACATCCGCGCGGCCCTGGACGCCTTTCGCCGGGCACAGACCGCCGCAGTACTCGCCAAGCCGGATCCGCGCGGCTCTTGAGTTTATCGCGCATCGGCATTGTCGGTGCCGGTCAACTGGGGCGCATGCTCGCGCTGGCCGGCTATCCCCTGGGGCTGCATTGCGTATTTCTCGACCGCAGCGCCTCATCGCCCGGCGCGCAAGTCGCGCCGATATTGACCGGCGACCTCGAGGACGCGGCACAGCTCGCGCTGCTTGCCGCGTGCAGCGATGTCCTCACATTTGATTGGGAAAATATCTCCGGGAAGGCGCTTGCGCCCCTCGAGAAACTGACGCAAGTTCGCCCGCCCCGCGCAGCCCTCGAAGTGTCCCAGGACCGCATGGCGGAAAAAGCGCTTTTTTCCAGATTGCGTATCCCTGTTGCCGCGCATGCCGCGATCGACGGCAAACACCAGCTGATCCGCGCGATTCGCAAGCTCGGACTTCCCGGCGTGCTCAAGACGCGGCGCTTGGGTTATGACGGCAAGGGCCAATTCGTATTGCGCGATTTGAGTCAGATCGACGAGGCCTGGGCGGCGATCGGCGGCCCCGGATTGATCTACGAGAAATTTCAGAAATTTTCGCGCGAGCTGTCCATCGTGGGCGCGCGCTCCGCGGCGGGCCACACCGAGTTCTATCCGCTGTCGGCGAATACTCACGGCGGCGGCATCCTGCATTACAGCATTGCGCCGTTCGGGAATCCGGAGCTCGAGCGCCGCGCCCGCCTGTATCTGAAGCGGGTGATGAATGCGCTCGAGTATGTCGGTGTTCTCACCATCGAATTCTTCGTGGTCGGGGGCCGTCTGATTGCCAATGAGATGGCTCCCCGGGTCCACAATTCCGGGCATTGGACCATTGAAGGCTGCGTGACCAGCCAGTTCGAGAACCATCTACGCGCGATATGCGACCTGCCGCTCGGCAGCACGCGCCCCCTCGGGCACACCGCCATGATCAATTTCCTCGGAAACTTGCCGGACCGCGAACGGCTCTTGACCATCGACGGCCTGGCTTTTCACGATTATGGCAAGGAGCCGCGCCCCGGGCGCAAATTGGGCCACTGCACCATCCTCAAAAGCCGTGCAACGGAGCGCGATTCGGCTCTCGCGGATGCCTTAAAGTCGATCGAGTGGACGTAGGAGCCTGCCCGGGGGCGGCTATTTCACGGACAGGCGACCAATCCCGTAGACTGCCTCGAGTCATGTACTTAGAACTCTTCAAGCTCCATGAATTGCCGTTCCGCCTGAGTCCGGACCCGCAGTTCCTGTACCTGAGCAAGCAGCATGCACGCGCCAAGGCGTACATGGAGTCGACGATCTGGTTTACCGACGGTTTCGTCGTGATCACCGGCGATATCGGCGCCGGCAAGACCACCTTGATCGAGACGTTCCTGCGCGAATTGCAGACCGATGCCGTCGTCGCACAGATCAATCAGACCCAACTATCGCCAACCGCGTTCCTGCAGACCGTCCTGGTGCAGTTCGGTTTTTCACCCTTCAACATGAAGAAGCCGGAAGTCCTGGCGACGTTGAATCAATTCCTGGTGGAGCAGCATGTCAGCGGACGCAAAGTCTTGCTGATCGTGGATGAAGCCCAGAATCTGAGCCACCGCGTGCTCGAAGAAATCCGCATGCTGTCGGGTATCGAGACCACCAAGGAGAAGGCACTGCGCATCATTCTCGCGGGGCAACCGGAGCTCAGCGACAAGCTCAATTCGCCCGAGCTGGTTCAGCTCACGCAGCGCGTCCGCCTGCGATTTCATCTGACCGCTCTCACGAAGGCTGAGACGGGAGCGTACATCGATCATCGCCTCGAGGTAGCCGGCTCCCAGGGTCGGCGCATATTTGCCGACGACACCTACGCCGCCATCTACAAGTACACGGGCGGCGTGCCGCGCCTGATCAACACGCTGTGCGACACCTGTTTGATGTCTGCGTTCGGGCAGGACCGGGATACGGTGACCGCGGAAGATCTCCATGCGGCGGTGCAAGAGTTGCAGTGGGTAGAATTCGGCGCCGGCACGAACCGCGTGCGCGCTCCCCACATGGAGCAGACCTTGCCGCCCCACGCCGACACCGGCCATACCGTCGGCCGAATACTGCTCGCGACCGAAGGGAAAGCCGTGATGGAGCGCGAACTCAAGCCGGGGCGTCTGGTGATCGGCCGAACACCGGACAACGATTTACAGATCGACAGCAAATTCATCAGCCGCCATCACTGCCAGATCGTGACGCAGGCGGACTCCTGCCTGATCGAGGATCTCAACAGCACCAACGGGATTTACGTCCAATCCAAACGCGTTCGCCGGTACAACTTGAACGACGGCGACGTGGTGCAGGTAGGTCAACATGAGATCATGTACATCGACGAACGGGTGCCGCGAATGCGCGGTGTCGTCGATGCCGCCGATGCCGAGTTGCTCCCCGAGAAGCACCGGACCGACAGTACCTGATACTACCCGTGCAGCGTGGACGGTAACTCGATGGTCTCCCCTGAGTATTCGCGGCTCAATGCGCGATAATCCTGACGGCGCAGCAGCAACGTCAGAGCAGCCGTCTCGACGATGACGCCGATGACGAAGGCAACGACGGCGCGCGGGCTATCCGGATCCAGGTAGAAGAGCAGTATCGCGAGTCCGCCGATCGCCATATACACATAGGGCAGGCTTTCATAGACAGGTCGAGCCAAGCGCATGGATACCACCTCCGTGCGCCTATGTTAATGCCGATGCGGTCGAAAAATTCGCCGAATTTTACTTAAGGTTGGGCAAATTGCCCGCGGGCTGCCGGCCCCCGGGCGGGGCGGCCCAAGGCCTGCCGGCTCCCGAGGGCCCGGGCGCCGCGACGATTGCCGCACCGCGTTGCCGCCGACCGAGTCTCCCGGCCGCCTCAGTCCTTGCCGACCAACAGCTCGGAGATACGCGACAGCCAGGAGGTGCGCCAACCTTCGACGCGGAGCTGCTCATTCTCGGGTTTGGGAGCGCGCTTGGACTCCGACAGGAGATCCTTGGGCAGATTGATCTGATAGGTGCCCGTCATTGAATTGTCGATCATGGAAGCTCCGTCGTTGAGTCGTTGATACCGTGACTTCAGCGTACCGAGTCCCGCCCCGAGGCAGATGAGATCCGGCGCACGTTATTGTCGTTTCGCCGCGCCGGCGGAAGCAACGCGTCGCCACAATGCGACGCGTTATAATTCTTGCAGGACATATACTTTTTACAATATGTCTCTTCGTTCGTAATACGATCCACCCCCATTCACAGGCGGTAATTCGCGGGAGGCCCCATGCCCTTGGTTCGAATCGATCTTCTCAAAGGCAAGACGCCCGAATATCGCGCGCAAGTCGGGCAAATCGTCTATCACGCAATGTTGGACACGCTCGGTGTCCCCAAAAACGACCGATTCCAGGTGATCAGCGAGCATGACGGGACCGGCTTGCAATTCGACCACGGCTACTTGGGCATCGAACGCTCGGACGATTGCATCTTCTTGCAAATCACCTTGAACGCGGGGCGTACTCTCGAGGTAAAGAAGCGCTTCTACAAAGCGGTGGCGGACGGACTCCACGCGGGATTGAAGGTTCGGCGGGAAGACGTCTTGATCAATCTCGTGGAAGTGCAAAAGGAAAATTGGTCATTCGGCAACGGTGAAGCCCAGTATGCCTAGGAGCCTGTCTGACTGATGATGCGCCTGCTGCGGTCGCCCGGCCGGCGCCGTTCGAAAACGGTCGCTGACTGCGGCGCCGGCGCAGATAAGGGCGGGCAGGACGCTCGAGCATGAACGTCCCGCCCGCGCCGCGGCCGCGCATCCTTGAGACCTCTCGGCGTGAGCGTCTTCCCTGACAGTGCCGCGTGATGATTCTGCATGCGGGGCGCCCTGTGTGAAATCGCCTACCCCGGTGCAAATGCCGAGATATTCGAAGCCGTAGCCTTAAGGCGTAGACCTGGGGGACGGCTGCAGGCTGACTGCGCGAGAGAACCGCTCCCTCGATGAGGCCGGTTTCGGCGGCCGTTCGCGCTCCTACGTCAGCCGGTGCCGCCGACGGTGAGCGCATCGATGCGTAGAGTGGGTTGGCCGACTCCGACAGGCACCGACTGGCCTTCCTTCCCGCACGTCCCCACCCCGCCGTCGAGCTTCAGGTCGTTGCCGACCATGCTGACCCGCTGCAGGACATCAGGACCGTTGCCGATCAGCGTCGCGCCCCTGACGGGTGCGCCGAGCTTGCCGTTCTCGATCAAGTAGGCTTCGCTCGCCGAAAAGACGAATTTACCGGAGGTGATGTCGACCTGGCCGCCGCCGAAATTGACGGCATACAACCCCTTCTCGACGGAGGCGATGATCTCTTCCGGGGCGCGCTTCCCTGAACGCATGTAGGTATTGGTCATGCGCGGCAACGTCATGTGAGCGAAGGATTCGCGTCGGCCGTTGCCGGTCGTCGGCATGCCCATCAATTTCGCATTCATCTTGTCCTGGATATAACCGCGCAGCACGCCGTTCTCGATCAGCGTCGTGCACTGGGTCGGGGTACCCTCATCATCGACGTTCAAGGAACCGCGCCGCCGAGCGAGGGTGCCGTCGTCGACCACCGTGATCTCATCCGCCGCCACCTTTTGGCCGATGCGGTTCGAGAACGCGGATGTACCCTTGCGGTTGAAATCGCCCTCCAAGCCGTGGCCTATGGCCTCGTGCAGCAGGATTCCCGGCCAGCCCGGACCCAGCACCACGGTCATGGCGCCGGCGGGCGCCGCCACCGCATCGAGATTGACCAGCGCCTGGCGCACAGCCTCGCGCCCATGCGCAAAAGGCTCATCGCCGCGCAAGAGTTCGTCCAGCCCGAAGCGTCCGCCGCCGCCGCTGTAACCCTGCTCGCGCCGGCCGTTCTGTTCGACGATCACCGAGACGTTGACGCGCACCAAAGGCCGGACGTCCGCCGTCAACGTGCCATCGCTGGTGGCGATCAGTATGACTTCATGCACCGCCGCCAATGACGCCATGACCTGTTTGACCCGTGGGTCGATGCGGCGCGTATCGGCGTCGATGCGCATCAGCCACGCCACCTTGTCCTCGTCGCGTATCGCGTCGAGCGGATCGACGGGCAGATACAACCGGCGCGTGAGGGGACGTTGCCATGCCTTCACTGCATTGCGGCCGCCGCTGCGCGCGATGGCGCGCGCGGCGTCGGACGCCTCGATCAACGCCGGCAGCAGCACCTCGTCCGTGTAGGCGAAGCCGGTCTTCTCACCGCTGATGGCGCGCACGCCCACGCCTTGTTCGATGCTGTGAGAGCCCTCCTTCACGATACCGTCTTCCAGCGACCAGGATTCCTCCCGCGACAGCTGAAAATACAGGTCGGCGTAATCGACGCCGCGGCTCATGACGGCGTCGAGCACCGTCGACAGCCGATTCTCATCGAGGCCCGACGGCGCCAGAATCATCTTCTCGGCCACCTCGAACATGGGTTCCTTCAACTCCGCGCCGCGCGCATTCATGTCGGCACCGCCGAGCCGCGAGGCAACCCCAGTTGCCGGTTGTCCAGTGCGGGAAAGCGCGCACGCGTCTCCGCTTCCTTGGCAAGATCGATGTCCGCGGTTATCACTCCGGCACCCTTTGCCAGGCGTGACAACACCTGACCCCAATAGTCAACGATGAGCGAATCGCCGTAAGTCTCGCGACCGCTGGTATGGGTGCCGGTCTGCGCCGGCGCCACCACATAACATAGATTTTCGATGGCCCGCGCCCGCAGCAGCGTCTCCCAATGAGCGCGGCCGGTCGGCACGGTGAACGCCGCGGGCATCGCCAGCCACTCTGCGCCCTTCGAGACGAGTTCACGGTAGAGTTCCGGGAACCGCATGTCGTAGCACACCGAGAGTCCGAGCTTTCCCACAGGCGTATCCGCAAGCACCGGTTCGCGGCCCGGGGCGACGTGAGTCGATTCGCGATATTGCTCGTCGCGGCCGGGAATGGTGACGTCGAACAGATGTATCTTGTCATAGCGCGCCACGCGCTTGCCGGTGTCGTCGATCAGGAGCGACGCGTTGGCCACGCGACGCGCGGTGTCGCCGCGGATGACGATGGTGCCGCCCAGGATCCATATCTTGAGTTTTCGCGCAGTGTCGCTCAAGAACTCCTGCACGGGGCCCTCGCGGTCCGGTTCGGCGACTTCCAGCTTGTCGGCGTCGCGCAGGCCGATGAACGAAAAATTCTCGGGCAGGCAGGCGATATCGCACCCCAAGTCCTTGGCCTCACGCAACAATTCACCGGCGGAAGCCAGATTGTCCGCGACGACGTGACTCGAGGTCATTTGTATTGCAGCAACTCTACCCATCTATTTCGGCGCCTCGGCAGTCGCGGCTGCCGCGCCTGCACTTTTGATTCGTTCGACAATCGGATTATCCCAACTGCCCGTAATTCGATAATACCCTCGTGCCAGGCCTTTCAGCGGTTGTTTGAACACTTGTGTGAACACCAGCACCGCTGCCCCTAGCACCGGCCCGCCCACGAAACCCGCGAGCGGCAACGGAGAACTGCCCAAGCTGCCCGTTACCACAGCAGTTTGGTCGTAATCCTTGTTTTTCAAGCCGACCCGTCCGATGAGCCCGATCTCCGCCGCCGGGCCCTTGACCAGGAGGTTTTCGGTGTAGGCGTTGCCGTCGCGCAGATCGAAGTCGCCGCGAACGGTATCGAATGCGAGCCCTTTGTCGGTGAGATCGCTGAAATCCAACGCCAAACGCCGCGGCAGCGCGGCAATGCTCGCCAGGCCCAGCACCCGGCCGGCGCCCGGTTTCAGCCCTGCGATCTGTCCCTTTTCCAGCGACAGCTGCACATGGCCCGTCGCGCCGCTCAGGGCATCGGCCATCGGAGCGCCATCCCAGTTCAAGTTGAAATCCATGCGCCCCGATTTGGCCTGGATGACCTCGGCATAGCCCAATTGCTGCAGCGTGTTCTGCACGTCGCTGCTGGCCAGCGTACCCACGATGCGGCCCGACCCCGCGCCCTTACCCCGCCACTCGCCCTGCGCAAGGATGGTGAAGCTGGGATTGGTTACCGTGAGGTGCTCCAGGCTGATGCCGTCATCCAGCTTCAGCAGCGTCGCCTGCACCTCGCCGAAATGCCGCTCACCCGCGGTGAGGTCCGCGGCATGAAAATTGATCGCCGGAATGCCGTTCGGATCAGCCAAGGTCCCGGGACTGCTCGGCGCATTATCCTCGCGTCCCGCGCCCGCGCCCGCTCCGACCGTGCCGGAAGCATCGAGGCCGGGTACCGCAAACCGCAGACGCTCGAATTGCAGATCCCAAGCGTCGGACGATCTAGCGGCGGCCGGCAGGGTAATGGTGCCGACGACGTTCGGTCCCCCGACGGTAATGCGCCAGCCGCCCTCCGCCGCCGCCAGATCCAGAGCTACGTCGCGGAACGCCAGACCCAGGTAGTCGAGCTCGGCCACGTTCAACCGGGCCGTGCGCAAGTAGTCCGACGCCGGCTTGGGGTTCTTGTCGGCCAGGTTCAGGTTGAGCCAGCCTGCCAAATCCAGACGCGCAACCGATCCGCCCACATTGAAATTTTGCGCATCGTTCGAGTTCGGTTCGCCCGCGCCGAACGACAATGCCAGGCGCGAGAGCCGCACGCCGTTGGCATTGGCATCCAGCGCATAGGAGCCACTCACCACGGATCCCAGGGCGAGCCTGCCGGAAGGACCGCCGGCCGCCGGCCATTGGATGTCGAACCAGGACGGCATCGGAGCGTCCGCTGCTTTGTCCAAGGGAGCCGGCAGCTTCATCTCGAGGCCGACGAGACTGCTGCTGACGCGCAAGCTACGTTCGCGATTGGGCTCGGGCGCCATTTTCAGCGTGGCGCGCCAGTCCGTCTGCCCGCCGATGGCGATGCCGGGGGGCAGCGCCAGCGCCGCGCGCAAGGCATCGCCGTTGACCAGCCCGCGAAATTCAAGTTGGGTGCGGGTCAGCGGCCGGCTGCGCGGCGTTCGAGCCTGCATTTGAAACGTCCCGCCCAGAATGTGGCCCCGGATATCGGCTCCCGCCACGTGAGCGCCGTCGACGTCGAAGTCGCCGTTCAGATCGGCCGCCGCCAGCGTCGACCCGGGCCGATTCAGCGTCACGCCCTCCAAGCGGCCATGTACCAACACCCGTCGATGCACGAAATCCTTGAACGGCAGGAATAAGTCCACCTTGGAGTGCATCGGACCCCTGCCCTCGACGCCGGAAAACGCATGCTCGGCCAACGCGTCGAGAGGCGACGCGCGCAAGAATGCCAGCGCGTCCGCGGCGTCGCCGCCGGCACGGATGTGAATCTCCAGCTCGCCGGTCTTGAAATCGGCAAAGCGCGCATCGGCCGACTCCACGGGGAAGCCTCCGACCCGCCCTGAGAGCAGCTGCGCCGTCAATCCTTCGTTGCGAAACTCCGCGTGCGCGGCAAGGTTTTCCGCGCGCGGCCAACCCTCGCCGTAGTCCAGCGTCATTCCGTCGAGGGCACAGCGCGCCAGAAACAAGCCGCTCCCGTCGCGAAATGGAAAATGCCGTATCAGGCCCCGCAGCACCACGTTCGCGCGCGACAAATGACCGGCCACGAACGCCCTGTCCAACCAAGCCAGCGCCGGCGGCGCGATCCGCTCGCGCGGGAAATAGTTGCGGGCGTTCGCTGCGTTGCCGTTCTCCACCGTGGCGACCAGCGTGAGCACCGGCGATGAGCCGTCGGCCGGCACGGCCCAGGCCACCTTCCCCTGAACGGCAGCGTCGCGGTTGTTCATCGTCCAGTCGGGCGTGGCCACCAGCAATTCCTCGCTCGTGCGCTTCCAATACAAGGTCGTCCTGAGCGCTTCCAGGTCCACGGGCTGTGAGAACTGCGTCGGCCAAGAGAACACCGCGGAGTGGGCATCGATGGTCACGTGCCCGCCGCTTTCAGTGCCCGCAATCGTTCCGGAGAGACCGCGCAGACCCGGCGAACGGCCCACGGGGGCAAAGCCGACGTCGCGGAATTTCGCCTGGATCTGCAGCCGCCACGGGTCCGCTGCGGACGCGCGGTTCAACGCAATGACCGTATCCGTCCACTCGCCGGTTGGTGCGATCTCGCGCAATCGGTCGCGGACGGTCTTGTCCGGCAGGAGTCCGCCGAGCGGCAACAGCGTATCGGCGCGCAGGTAGCTCGCACGAGCACGCAAATCCAGCAAGCCCGCCTCGCCGGCGCGCCAACTCACGTCGAACTGCGAGTCGGGGTCGGGGCGGCCCGAACGAAGGGTACGCACCCGCCTGCCCGAGAGGGTCCAGCGATCGCCCGCGTGGAGGACGCTCAAGGCGCCGCTGATTTGCTCGAATTTCGCGCTCGGCCCATCCTTGAGCTCGGTGACCACGCCGTGCGCCGTAAAATCAAGGTCGGCATGCGTCAGTACCCGGCCCGTCCCTCGCGCCGCCAAGTCGAATGCGCCGCTTCCCGCATCGAGGCGGCTCAGGAATTCCGGCAGCAACAATCGCCATCCGCGGAAGGAGATATCGCGCGCCCGGGTCAGCGCGGTCCAGTCCAGCAATTCCCAACGCCCAAGGCCTCGTGCGTTGCCCCTGATGCTCAGAACTCCGCCCAGCGCCGGGGGCAAGTGAGCATCGAAAGCCACCGAAAGCCCGTCGTCGCCGCGCCGCACGTCCAGATTGACGTCCCGCAAAGCCAGCTGCGGCAATGCCGAATTCCAATCATGCATCGTGACCACGGCGTGGCGAATCGCCAGCTTGCCGGCGGGCAGATCGTCGAGCGTGAGCGTCTCGAGCGACGATTCGTTGCTTCCCAGCTTGATCTCGGATGCCAGCGCAAAGCTGGTGGGACCCAAGCGGGTGATGATGATGTTCGGCGAATCGATCTCGATCCTCCCGGTAAGCAGCTTGCCGCTGCTGATCAGCTGCCAGATGTCGGCCGCCACCCGGCCGCCGGCGGCTCGCGCCAGGATCCGGCGATCATCCTTGGAACGCAGTTCCAGCCGCTCGAAATGCAGCTCGGGTCCATACCAGCGAAACGACGGCGAGACGGCGGCGAATGCAATGTGGTACCCGGTCTGAGCGTGCAGCCATTGCTGTATCTCGGCTTTGTACGCGGGCGCGCGATCGAGCGCGAGCTTGAGGGCCGACATCAGGAGCAGCAGCAGACCGACCAGTCCCGCGAAACAGTACAGCAGGAATTTTCCGGCCTTACGCACGCTCATTCACATCAGGACGACGTCGTACTGATCCACGGCATACAGGGCTTCGGTCTGCAGGCGAATCGGCTTGCCGGTGATCAGTTCCAATTCCCCGAGTGCCGAGGACTCCTCGTCGAGCAAACGTTCGATCACGTCCTGATGGGCCAATACCATCAGCTGCTGACACTCGAACTGGCGGGATTGGCGCACGATCTCGCGAAACACCTCGTAACATACCGTTTCCGCCGTTTTGACGAACCCGCGCCCCTCGCACGTGGGACACGGCTGGCACAAGAGATGTTCCAAACTCTCACGCGTGCGTTTGCGCGTCATTTCGACCAGGCCCAAGGGCGATACCGACGAGATGCTGGTCTTCACATGATCGTCGGCGAGAGCTTTTTCCAACGCTTGGATGACCTGGCGGCGGTGATCCGGCTCTTCCATGTCGATGAAATCGATGATGATGATGCCGCCCAGATTGCGCAAGCGCAATTGTCTCGCGATGGTCACTGCCGCCTCGAGATTGGTGCGGAAAATGGTCTCCTCCAGATTCCGATGGCCGACGAAAGCGCCCGTATTGACGTCGATGGTGGTCATCGCCTCGGTCTGATCGATGATCACGTAGCCGCCGGATTTGAGCGACACCTTGCGATCCAAGGCTTTCTGGATTTCCTCTTCGACATGGTGGAGTTCGAACACCGGCCGTACCTCGCCGTACAAGTCGATGCGCGGCAGTGCGTCCGGCATGAAAGTGCCGGCGAACTCGCGCATCTCGCGATGAGCGCTCGCCTGATCGATCAGCACCCGGCCGACATTCGGGCGCAGCAAGTCGCGCAGGACCCGCAAATGCAGCGGCAGATCGGCGTGCACCAGGTTGCCGGGCTGCGTACGCAGGCCCTTCTGACGCACCACCTCCCACAGCTTGCGCAGATACAGCATGTCGGCCTGCACGGCCTCCGCCGACGCATCTTCCGCGGCCGTGCGCACGATGTACCCCGCATTCTCCCCGGGCTCGATGCCGGCTTGCACCACGGCGCGCAAGCGCTCGCGCTCGCTCTCATTTTCGATGCGCGCGGAAACGCCGACGCCGTGCCCTTTCGGCATGTAGACGAGGTATCGGGACGGCAGAGTGATGTAGGTGGTCAGGCGCGCGCCCTTGGTCCCCAGCGGATCCTTCACGACCTGGACCAATATCTCGTTGCCTTCTGCAACCAGCGAGCGGATGTTTTCCGATCGCGGCGGCTCGAGCCCCAATTCCGCATGGCGCGGATCGAATATGTCCGAGACGTGCAGGAACGCGGTGCGCTCCATGCCGATGTCGATGAATGCCGCCTGCATCCCGGGAAGCACCCGCGACACGCGTCCCTTGTAGATGTTGCTGATCAGCCCGCGACGGCTGGCGCGCTCGAGAAACACCTCCTGCAGCACTCCGTTCTCCACGACCGCGGCGCGCGCTTCGTGAGTGCTGGCATTGACCAGAATCTCAGTGCTCATGGTGTGTGTCCGCGGCCCGCTCCCAGGGGAACGATTCCGACGCCGCTCAAGAGATCGGCGGTTTCGAACAACGGCAGTCCCATCACGCCGGAATAGCTGCCGCGCAGATCCGCTATGAAAACGGCACCCAGGCCTTGAATCGCGTAGGCGCCCGCCTTGTCGCTCGGTTCCCCGGTTTCCCAATAGGCCCGCGCCTCGCCGGCATCGATGCTGCGGAAGGTGACCTCGCTGCGGCTGATTCTCGATTGCAGGCCCTTCGCCGTCCGCAATGCGACGGCGGTCAGCACCTCATGAGTGCGGCCGGAGAGTTGCCCCAGCAATCCCACGGCATCGCGGCCGTCCGCCGGTTTGCCCAGTATCCGTCCATCCAGCACCACCGCGGTATCGGCCGCCAACACGGGGGCGGGGCTGCCGCCGAGGCTCGCCTCCCACCCGGCTTCGGCCTTGGCCGCCGCGAGACGCAAGACATAGGTTGGAGCCGTTTCGGCCGAGCGAACCGCTTCGTCGACCACGGCGCTCACCACCCGGAACGGCACGCCGATTTGCTGCAGTAATTCGCGCCGCCGGGGCGACCCCGAGGCCAGGTAGACGAAGTCTAAGGACATGTAGCCAGGATACCGTAGCTTAAGCGCGGTGATAGGGGTGGCCGGCAAGCAAACTGGTGGCCCGGTACAGCTGTTCGGCGACCACGACTCTCACCAGTGCATGCGGCAGGGTCAGCGGCGACAGCGACCAGCTCTGATCAGCCCGTTCGAGACACGGCGGCGACAAGCCGTCGGGACCGCCGATCAACAGGGCGAGGGGGCGGCCATCCCTCATGCGTTCGGCGAGCCACGCGCTCAGCTGCTCGGTGGTCATGGTCTTGGCGGTGATTTCGAGCGCCACCACATAATCGTCCTTCCGCAGCGCCGCGAGCATGTCGGCCCCTTCCCGTTGGATGGCACGCTGGGGGTTCTCGCCGGCACGGCGCGTGGCGACCGGAATCTCCTGCAACTCCAGTGTGAGGGGTGACCGCAATCGCTTCTGGTATTCGCGAAATCCGCTGTTGACCCAGTCGGGCAGACGGGTACCGGCGGCAATCAACCGGCATTTCATGCGGGAGGCGCGCCTCTCAGGCGCGCGCGGCGCGCTTCGTCGCCGTCATATCCCACAATTTCTCGAGTCCGTAGAACTCGCGCACGCGCGGCAACATGACGTGCACGATCATCTCGCTCAAATCGATGAGCACCCAGTCGCTGTCCTGCTGTCCCTCGACGCCGTGCGGGCGGTATCCCGCCTCCTTGGTCCTTTCGACCACGCGTTGTGCAACCGAGCGCACGTGCCGATCCGAGGTTCCACTCGCGATCACCATGAAGTCCGCAACATCGGTGAGGCCGCGCACGTCCAGCACCTTGACCTCCAAGGCCTTCATATCGGCCAGGGCATCGATTACCACGGTCTTGAGCGAAGGCTTGGCCTTGGCCACTCTGCGATCGTCGGCGGCTTTGAGTTTACCGGCGGCCTTGGGCTTGCCTGCTGCCTGAGGATTGGCGGCCGCGGTGTTGCGGTCCTTTATTTTACTTTTCGTGGTCTTCTTCTTGACTGGCACTACGCTGTCCGTGGTTTGGAATAACAATGGGTATCGAGGATGAGTTTACGCACTGCGTCGGGCATGAGGAAGCGCGGATCGCGGCCCATGCCGATGAGCTGACGAACCTCGGTGGACGAAATTTCCAGCTGCGTCACCGCATGAATATAGATGCAGCCCGCCCGCGATTCGTGCAGATCGCCGATGCGCCCGGTGCCGCGATCGACCAGGAGCTCGCCGAGCGGTCCCATCCCGGGCGCCCGCCAGCCCGGACGATGGGCGACCACCAAGTGGGCGAGCTGCAGCAGCTCGCGCCACTGATGCCATTTCGGCAGGCTCAAGAATGCGTCCATGCCCACGATCAAACACAGGCTTCGGTCCGGATATTCGTGCCGCAGTTCGGCCAGGGTCTCGACCGAATAGGACGGACCCTCTTTGCGCACCTCGCGATCATCGACGACGAAACCGGCTTGACCGGCGGTCGCGAGCTGCACCATCTGCAGCCGCAGCTGGGCATCGGCGAGGGGCTGATCGCGGTGCGGCGGATTGCCGGCCGGGAGAAACCGTATCTCCTTCAACCGCAGCGCCTGTTGCAGCTCGAACGCAGTGCGCAGGTGTGCGTAGTGAATCGGATCGAAGGTTCCACCGAAAATACCCATGGGGTTCATGACAGTACCCTGCCTGATTCCGTCGTTGCGTGCAAAGCGCCCGCTAGGCCGCCGGTGAGGGAAGTGAGCGCGCTCCACGCGTCGCCGGCCGCCAATCCCTTGAGCACCCGGTCGGTGTGGCTCGCCTGCATGAGGAGGCGGCCGAGCGGCACCGTCTCGAGCCGCGACAACGCGCGCGGCGAGGGCGTGGCCGCCAGGTTCCATCCGCTTCCCCGAACGCTCGACCGCAGCCGGTTGCGTTCCCGCGCCTGCCACAGTCCGCGCAGCTCCCGCACCAGGGCCCAAAGAATCAGCGTGGGCTCCACTCCTTCGCTCTTGAGGCCGAGAAGCACGCGCAGGGCGCGCTCCGCCTCGCCGGCGGCGGCCGCTTCGGCGAGCTGGAACACGTCGTAGCGCGCGCTGTCGCCGACCGACCGCAATACCAGATCGGCGCTGATGGGCTCGGCGCCGGCCAGCAAGCTCAGCTTCTCGAGCTCCTGCTTCGCGGCCAGTAGATTGCCCTCCACGCGATCGACGATGAGTTGCGCGGCGGCCGGCTCCACCGTCACCCCCAGCTGCCTGGCGCGCGTGCGCAGCCAGGCCGGCAACGCCGCCGTCTCCACCGGCCAAACCGGCACCCAGACGCCGTGCTTCTCGACGGCTCTTACCCAGGGAGCCTCGCCCGCCTTCCTGTCGAGCTTGTCGGTGACGATCAAGCACACCACGTCGGGCGGCGGCTGCGCCGCCAAGTCCGCCAGCAGCTGCGCGCCCTTGTCCGGCTTGGCCGAAGGCATCCGCAGCTCGAACAGGCGCCGCTCGGAGAACAACGACAACGATTGGCTCGCATGCCTGAGCTCATCCCAGGCGAAACTGCGATCGATGAAAAACACCGTGCGATCCGCATATCCCGCCGCCCTCGCAGCGGCGCGAACGGCATCCGCGGCCTCACCGACCAGCAGCGGCTCATCGCCGGATACCAGGTATGTGCCCGCCAGTTTCCGGGCCAGAGAAGCGGGAAGTTGATCGGCGCTTAGACGCAATTGGAACGCCTCAGATGAACGACAGCGACGATTATCGCAATCTACCGTCATCAATGCTTGAAAATAGCTGTCGCGGTTTACGATATGGAATGCGGCCGATAGCGGCGTTGTTCAGTTTTCCTCCTGTGCCATCGACCGCGAAGTTCTCACTGACGGATACGGGCCCGCGCCGCCTCATACTCCCCCGCCATCCCATCGACCAGCGCTTCAACCGTCTCGATGTCGTGAATGCCGCTGACGCTCTGACCGGCGCTCCAGATGTCCCGCCACGCCTTGAGTTCCGTGTTGCCGCCGCTGCCGAAGTTCATCTTTGTCTTGTCGGCCTCGGGAAGCCTGTCGGGATCGAAGCCTGCGTGCGCGACGCTGCCGCGCAGGTAGTTGCCGGCGACGCCGCTGAACAACGACGTATAGACGATGTCCTCGCCGCGGCTGTCGACGAGCATCTGTTTGTACTCGGCGCTGGCGTTGCCTTCCTCCGTGGCAATGAAGCGGGTCCCGAGATAGGCGAGATCCGCGCCCAGCGCCTGCGCAGCCAGCACGTCGGCGCCCGTGCTCATGGCGCCCGACAGGATGATCGTTCCGGCATAGATCTCACGAATCTGCTTGACCAAGGCAAACGGGCTCAGCAGGCCGGCGTGGCCACCCGCGCCCGTGCACACGGCGATGATGCCGTCGACCTTCTGTGCGGCGGCCTTTTCGGCGTGGCGCAGATTGATGACATCGTGAAAGACGATGCCCCCGTAGCCGTGCACGGCGGCGACCACCTCGGCCGGCGGCCGAAGGCTGGTGATGACGATGGGCACGCGGTGCTTCACGCACAGCGCGACATCGTGCTCCAGGCGATTGTTGCTGCCATGCACGATCTGATTCACCGCGAACGGCGCCACCTTCACCCGCGGGTTCGCGCGGCTGTAGGCCGCGAGCTCGGCGGTGATCTCTGCCAGCCAGTCATCGAGCTGCTCCGCCGGCCGTGCATTCAGCGCGGGGAATGCGCCGACGATGCCGGCCTTGCATTGCGCCAGCACGAGGCGCGGAGTGGACACGATGAACATCGGCGCGCCGATGACGGGAAGCCGCAAGCGGCCTTGCAGAATCTCAGGAATGGGCATATACGGCTCCGCATCGGTAGGAATCGTTGACGGGACTCCGGCATTATGGCGTAGTCCCGCTGCGCTGCACACGGAGACATGGACCCCGCTTCACCAGTATCCTTGGAAAGTACCAACACCATCGGAATCATCATGAAATTTGACACTCTGCTATTCGAGCGGCGGGACGGCGTCGCCCACGTCACGCTCAACCGGCCGGACAAGTTGAACGCCCTGAATCACCGACTGATCGCGGACTTACGCGCCGCGGCGGCGGCCATCGACTCTGATTCCGACATCCGCGCCGTCGTGCTCACCGCCGCCGGCCGGGCCTTTTGTTCCGGTGCGGATATCGTGGGCGGTGATCTTCTGGGCAACCCGCAGCGCACCCTGGGCGAGAACATCGGCATCGGCTTGCGTGAACACTTCAACCCGATGGTCGATGCGTGGTATCAATTGCGCGTGCCGGTCGTGGTTGCGGTCAACGGCATCGCTGCGGGCGCCGGAGTGAGTCTCGCGCTGGCCGGCGACATCGTATTGGCGGCGCGCTCCGCTACCTTCCTTCAATTGTTCGCGCCCAAGCTAGGCCTCATACCCGACCTCGGCAGCACCTTCCATTTGCCGCGGCTGGTGGGGTCGGCGCGCGCGAAGGGCCTTGCCTTGCTCGGCGACGCCTTGACGGCCGCCGACGCGGCCGACTGGGGACTCATCTGGGCGTGCGTCGATGATGCAGCGCTGCAGTCGCAGGCCGAATCCATGGCCCGTCGCTTCGCCTCGGGTCCCACCCAGGCGTTTCAACGCATCAAGGCGGTCTTCAACGTGGAACCGCCGCAGACGCTCACCGAACAACTGGCGTTCGAGGCGGTCGCCCAGGCCGAGCTCGCAGACACTCAGGATTTTGCGGAGGGCGTGCAGGCATTTCGCAACAAGCGGGCGCCGATTTTCACCGGCAAGTAGCTGCCCCTGCCGGGCCGCCGCTCACCGCGTCGTCGACGCTGGAATAATCGAGCGCGGTCACCGGCAGCGGGGGAAATGCCTAGGCGCGCCGGCCGATCTTCCCCACCGGCACCGTGATTTCCGCGGCACCCGGCTTCTGCTGCTGCGCTTTATCGGAGCCGCAATCATCGCAACCTCCGCAGGCGCCATGGGCCTTCCCGGTCGACGCGACGGCGAGCCATTGCGCCGTTCGCCGCAGAGCGAGGAACGCGGGCGCGCGCGCGGCCGCTCCGCCCAATGCCGCGAGCAGACGGCGCCGCAGGCTTCTCGGTCCGAGGGATAACAGGGCGTATCCCGCACTGACCAGCAGCGCGAGACCCACGAGAGAACCATCGATGACGCTGTTCATGCCGGCGCGTCCCTCTCAGCCCCACAGCGCCGTTGCGGCGCGATAGGTGATCCATGAGCCGACGTACGCCATCGCGAACAGATACGCCGCCATGATGATCGGGTAGCGCCAGGAATTGGTTTCGCGTTTGACCGTCGCAAGGGTCGACAGGCATTGGGGCGCAAATACATACCACGCCAGCAGTGAGCACGCCGTGGGCAAGCTCCATGAGTGGGCGATCAGGGGCGTCAGTGCGCCACTCACGTCCTGTCCCGTCGCGGACAGGGCGTACACGGTGCCCAGTGCGCCCACCGCAACCTCGCGCGCGGCGAGTCCCGGCACCAGCGCAATCGCTATCTGCCAATTGAAGCCTATGGGCGCAAACAGCACGGCAAGCCAGGCACCCAAATGTCCGGCGACGCTGTATTGGACCGGGGGACCCGTGGCTCCGGGCGGCGGCGCGGGAAATGAGCTCAACGCCCAGAGAATCACCATCAGCGCGAGAATGATCGTGCCGACGCGGCTCATGAAGATCTCGACCCGCTGCCAGAGACCGATGCCCAAACCACGCAAGTTGGGCCAGTGATACGCCGGCAACTCGAGCATCAGCGCCTGAAAGCCCGCGCCGCCCCGGCCGCTGCGCTTGAGCACGAAGGCCACGGCCATGGCGCTCGCGACTCCTGCGATATAGAGCCCGAACAGCACCACGCCCTGCAATTCCAATCCGCCCCACACCGTCCGTTGCGGGATGAAGGCGCCGATGATCAGCGCGTACACCGGCAGGCGCGCCGAACAAGTCATCAGCGGTGCGATCATGATGGTCGCCAGCCGGTCGCGGGGGTTTTGGATGGTGCGCGTTGCCATGATGCCGGGAATCGCACAGGCAAAGCTCGACAGCAAGGGAATGAACGCGCGGCCCGATAGTCCGACGCTGCCCATCACCCGGTCGAGCAAAAACGCGGCGCGCGGCAGATATCCGGAGTCTTCCAGCATCAAGATGAAGAAGAACAGGATGATGATCTGCGGCAGAAACACCAGCACACTGCCGACGCCGGCGAGTATGCCGTTGATGAGCAAACCTTTGAGCATGCTCTCAGGCAGCGCCGCTCCCAGCCAGTCGCCGAAAGCCGCGACCCCGAGTTTGATGGCGTCCATCGGCACTTGCGCCCAGGCAAACACCGCTTGGAACACCAGGAACAGGATGACCGCCAGGATCAGGGGCCCGAACACCGGATGCAGTACCACGGCATCGACGCGATCGCTGATCGTCACACCGTCGAGCCTATCGCCGCCCACCAACCCCAAGATTCTGCGCACCTCGGCTTGGTCGTGCTCGATATCCGAAGCGCTCGGAGTGCGCCATACCGCAGCATGCCGTGCACGGCCGGGAGCCGCCAATCCATCGAGCACCTTGATCAGCGCCCGGACACCGCTGGCCTTGACCCCGATCGTTTCGACCACGGGCACGCCCAATTCCGCGGCCAACCGCTCGGCATCGATCACCATGCCTTTGCGGCGCGCAATATCGCTCATGTTGAGCGCAACCACCATGGGCAGACCCAGCCGTTTCAAGCTCAACGCCAGGCGCAGGTTCTGGCGCAGATTGGTCGCATCGGTGACGCAAACCACGGAGTCGGGCTGGGCCTCACCGGTCCGCCGGCCGAGCAGAACATCGGCGGTGACCTGCTCGTCGGGAGTCAGTGGATCGAGGCTGTAGGCACCCGGCAGGTCCAGCATGCGCACGCGGAGCCCCGAAGGGGTGAGCAGCGAGCCCTCTTTGCGCTCGACGGTTACGCCGGCGTAATTGGCGACCTTTTGCCGGCTCCCGGTGAGAATATTGAACAGCGCCGTCTTGCCGCAGTTGGGATTTCCAACCAGAGCAATCAGGGGGCTCGGAGCGCTGGGCGAAGCCTCCATGAACTCAAGCTGGCTGCGGCTGCTCCGGACATACGCGGATACAGGCGGCCTCGAACAACCGCAGCGCGAAGGTGCCCGTACCAATGCGCACGGCAATCGGCGCCCGCGACAGCAAGCCCCGGGCCACGACGCGGACGGCTTCGCCGGGCAAAAAGCCCAGTTCGGCCAGACGCCTTCCCAGTTCCACGGGGGCGGCAGCGTCGGCCGCCGTTACGGACACCACCCTGGCGCGAGTTCCCGGTTTGAGGTCGGTGAGCCGGATGCCGGTGGACGGCATGGCGGGCTGAGCAGTCGATAACATGAACGCAATTCTATATGGGAATCGTTCCCATTACTATTACGGATGTATTGCTGCATTGCAAATCCGAGCGGCAGTGCCGTTCCTGCTAATCTTGAGGTCCCTTACGGATCGGAGGCATTGAAATGCCTACGCTTTTCGAAAAAATCATCGCCGGTGAGCTGCCGGCTACCGTGGTCTACCACGACGCCCGCGTCATTGCTTTCTTGGACATCAGACCCGCGGCGCCGGTGCACATACTCATCGTCCCGAACAAGCCCATTCCCACCGCAAACGACATTGCCGACGAGGATGAATCGTTGATCGGACATATGTTCATCGTGGCGCGCGATCTCGCGCGCGCCCAAGGCATTGCCGATAGCGGCTATCGGTTGATCATCAATTGCAATGCGGATGGCGGTCAGGAGGTCTATCACCTGCATGTGCATCTGCTCGGCGGGCGGCCGCTCGGGCCGCTGGTTTCGCGGCCACAAATACCCAAAAAAGAGGAGTAGTGATGAAAAAGAAACAGGGCGCGCCGGTCAAATCACGAGCCACACCGCGGCGGTCCACTCCCAAGCGCACTGCGACCAAAAAGAAACGCCCGGTGGGGGCCGCCAAGCTGGCGACACGTTCCGTCAAGGCACGCGACAACGCGCGGCGCGAGTTGTATCCGGCGATCGAGCCCTTTCGGCACGGCTACCTGCGCGTCTCCGACGTCCATGAAATTTATTACGAGGAGTGCGGCAACCCGGCGGGCAAGCCGGCCGTGTTCCTGCACGGCGGTCCCGGTGCGGGCTCCGACAAGCGCGCGCGGCAGTTCTTCGACCCGCTGCACTACCGCATCGTCGTGTTCGATCAGCGGGGCTGCGGACGCAGCCGCCCCAGCGCGAGCCTGGTCGAGAATACAACCTGGCACCTGGTCGCCGACATAGAGCGATTGCGCAAACACCTTGGCATAGAGCGCTGGCTCGTGTTCGGCGGATCGTGGGGCAGCACCTTGGCGCTGGCCTACGCGGAGGCGAATCCCGAGCGCGTCAGCGAAATCGTATTACGCGGAATTTTCCTGCTGCGGTACGCCGAGATCCGCTGGTTTTATCAGCACGGCGCTTCGGAAATATTTCCCGATGCATGGGAGGCCTACCGCGACGCGATCCCGCCCGACGAACGCGATGATTTCCTGAGCGCCTACCATAAACGGCTGACCGGCAGCGATCAGCGGGCCGCCCTGGCGGCGGCGCGCGCATGGTCGATATGGGAAGCCTCCGCCAGTTTCTTGTACAGCAACTTGGACAACATCAAGAAATGGGGCGAGGATCAGTTCGCGCTGGCCGTGGCGAGAATCGAGTGCCACTACTTCGTGAATCGCGGCTTCTTGCGCAGCGAAAGCCAATTGCTCGACGATGTACCGCGTATCCGCCACATTCCCGCGACGATCGTTCAGGGACGCTATGATGTCGTCTGCCCCGCAACCAGCGCCTGGGATTTGCATCGGGCGTGGCCTGAGGCGGACTTGGCGATAGTGCCGGACGCCGGACACTCGGCATTCGAGGCGGGCAATACACACGAACTGGTGCTCGCAACCGACCGGTATCGCAGTCGCTGAGCAGATCCGAGGAGTTTGATGCGTTCAGTCTATTCGGCCGCCCGTACCGCGGCCGCGCTGGTGTTGCTGTCATTCGCATCGCATGCGGCTGCGGCTGCCACCAAACTGCTGCGCTTTCCGGACGTATGGCACGATCGGATCGTCTTCAGCTATGCCGGAGACTTGTGGACCGTCGGCACGCGCGGGGGTACGGCCACGCGCCTCACCTCGAATCCGGGCCTCGAACTGTTCGGCAAGTTCTCTCCCGACGGACGCTTCATCGCGTTCACCGGCCAATACGGCGGCGATGAACAGGTGTACGTGATGCCGTCGGGCGGCGGGGCACCGAGGCAGCTCACGTTTTATCCGGCGCCGGGGCCGCTCGCCGAACGTTGGGGTTACGACAATCAGGTCTACGGCTGGACGCCGGACGGTACGGCCGTGTTGTTCAGATCGGCGCGCGACGGCTACATGCTGACGGACTCCAAGCTCTACACGGTGCCGATGAACGGAGGCGCGGCGACCGCGCTGCCCATGCCGGTGTCGGGCGCCGGTCATTATTCGCCCGACGGCAAGCGGATCGTGTACTCGCCTCTGTGGCGCGATTTTCGCAGCGAGAAGCGCTACCAGGGCGGCTGGGCGAACGATCTGTTTATTTTCGATTTGACGCACCCTTCGCTGCTGCAAGTCACGAACGATCCGCGCACCGACCGCGATCCCATGTGGATCGGCGACGCCGTTTATTTCAACTCCGACCGGACCGGCGTATTCAATCTCTTTCGCTATGACATCGCGACGGGGCAAACCAGCCAGCTCACCCACTACCAGGATTGGGATGTGCGCTGGCCCAGCGCGGATGCCGATGGCCAGATCGTCTATGAATCCGACGGCGAGTTGCATGTCTACGATACGCGCGATGACCAGGACCGCGCACTGTCCATCGTGGTGCCGGCGGATGGCACCACCACCCGGCCTCAAACGGTCAATGCCGCCGACAATATCGAAAGCCTGACATTGAGCCCGGGCGGCGAACGGGTGGGGATCGTGGCGCGGGGAGATGTTTTCTCCGTTCCGGTGGAGCACGGCGTTACCCGGAATCTCACCCATTCATCGACCGCGCATGAACGGGAAGCCGCCTGGTCGGCCGACGGCAAGCGTTTGGCCTATGTGTCGGACCGCTCCGGCGAAGAAGAAATCTACGTGCAGGCGCAGGACGGCAACGACCCTGCCGTCCAAATATCATCGGGATCATCGTCGCGTCTCTACTCGCCACGCTGGTCGGGCGATGACAGGCGCATTGCATTCTCCGACAGCACCGGCCGGCTGTACGTGATCGATGTGGCGAGCAGGCGGCGGGTTGCCGTCGCACGCGATCCCGCAGACCTCACCCTGGATTATTGTTGGTCGCCCGACGGTCGATACTTGAGCTATTCGCTCAACGAGCCCAACGGATTCTCCGGCGTATACCTCTGGTCGGCGGCCGACGGGAAATCGCGGCGTATAACGCCGCAATTCTTCAATGCGCACTCTCCCGCCTGGGCTCCCAACGGCGAATTGCTGTATTTCCTGAGCGAACGCGGATATCAGCCGCTTCTCAGCACCATCGAATTCGACTTTGCCACCGACCGGCAAACCGGAATTTTCGCCGTGACCTTGCGCAAAGACGTCAAGAATCCATTCGGCATACGCGACGATGAACCCGGCGGCGGCGAAAAGGACGGCAAGGATGCCCATGGCGACAAAGATCGCGACACCGTTCGCGGCAAGGATATCAACAAGGACCGTGAAAAGCGTCGGGACAAGAGCAAGGAAAACTTCAAAGGCGCGATCAAAATCGAGTTCGAGGGAATCGAGCAGCGCGCGATCCGCGTACCTCTGGAGGCCGACAATCTGACCAGTCTCGTGGCCGGCGATGAGACTCTCCTCTACCAACGCAGCGGAGCGCCCTATTACGGGCGCGATCCGGGCGTCAAGGCCGGCGTGATGGCCTATTCGATCAGGGACCGCGAGGCGAGGCCCGTGGCGGAGGATGTGGTTGCCTGGGCCGCGACGGCCGACCGCAAGCACGTGCTCGCGCAACTCTCGTCCAAGGAAATCAAATATTTCGAAGTCGGAACGGATTCGAAAAGCCCGGCCGAGGATGCCAAGACCGTGTCGCTGGCGGGCCTGGTGACCACGCGTATCCCTGCGGCGGAGTGGCGCGAGATCTTTGCCGAAGTGTGGCGCCGCTATCGCGATTATTTCTACGTCGAGAACATGCATGGCTACGACTGGCGAAAGCTGCGGGCACAGTATCAGCCGCTGCTGGATTTCGTGGGGTCCCGGGCCGACCTCAACTACGTCATCGCCGAAATGATTTCAGAGCTCACGGTCCAGCATGCCTACATCGAGGGCGGCGACCTTGGCCTCCCGAAGCGGCCCTTTGTCGCACTGCCCGGTGCACGCTTCGAACTCGACGCCAAATCCGGCCGCTATCGGATCGCCAGGATTTTCGCCGGCGAAAACGAAGAGGAGCGCTACCGGTCGCCGCTCACGGAAGTGGGCGTGGACGCCCACGTGGGCGACTACGTGCTCTCGATCAACGGGCGTGAGCTCAAGGCCGGCACCGATCCCTACGAGCTGCTGCAGGCGGCGCCGAACCAACCGGCCGAGTGGCGCGTGTCGGCGACCGCCGACGGCAAGGCGGCACGCACCGTGCGCTATCAACCGCTCGCCAGCGAAAACAGCCTGCTGTATCTTGCGTGGGTCGCCGGGAATCGCGCGCGCGTGGATCGCATGAGCCAGGGGCGCCTGGGCTACATTCACCTACCGGACATGGGCGAGGCCGGGATCCGCGAATTCATCAAATGGTGGTATCCGCAGGTCCGCAAGGAAGGCTTGGTGGTCGACGTGCGCGACAACGGCGGCGGCAATATTTCGCAGTTGTTGATCGAACGGCTGGCGCGTACGCTCCACGGCACCACCTTTGCGCGCAACCATGAGGCGGCGGATACCTATCCGCACGTCGTGCAGCCGGGGCCGAAAGTGGCGTTGATCAACGAGGACACGGCATCCGACGGCGATATCTTCGCGAACGCGTTCCGCCAGTGGAAAATCGGCGCACTCATCGGCAAGCGCACCTGGGGCGGTGTGATCGGCATCGACGACCACGGGCCGCTCCTCGACGGCGGCACCGTATTTGTGCCAGAGTTCGGGACGGCAGATGAGAACGGCCGTTGGATCATCGAGGGGCACGGAGTGGATCCGGATATCGTCGTCGAACAAGACCCGGTGAAGGTATTGGAAGGCCACGACCCTCAGTTGGAGCGCGGCGTTCAGGAGCTCATGAAGCTTTTGCCGGCGACGCCGGCCGGATTGCCGCAGCGTGCGGCTCCCCCCGACAAAACCGGGATGCATTGAGAATGTCGGAACTCGCCACCCTGGGACTCGCACGCGCGACGGATGCGCGCGAAATTGCGGAAATGTCGCGCGACCTGATCGAACAGGGGCTGACCTGGTCCTGGACCCCCGCGCGCGTGCAGCATTTCATTTCCGGATCCGAATCCTCGGTGGTGGTGGCGCGGCGCGAGCGGCAGATTGCGGCTTTCGCCATCATGCATTTCGGGGATGACGTGGCGCATTTGAATCTGCTCGCCGTGGCGCCGGAGCATCGCCGCCAGGGACTGGGACGACAGCTCATGGATTGGCTGACCGCGACCGCGATCGAAGCCGGCGTGTTCCGCATCAACCTCGAATTGCGTACGCGCAATGAGCCGGCGCGCATCTTCTACGAGTGCCTGGGCTTCAATCAGCTGGGAGTGGTGCAGGGTTACTACCAAGGACGCGAGGCGGCACTGCGCATGTCGCGGCGCCTGGCGAAGAACCAGTGCTGAATCGCAAACACGGTGATCCCCACACCCAAGACATCGTGCGCCGCCGCCGCGAGATGCTGCCATCGGTCGTCGCTGACGAAGAACAACGCGAATCCGCTGAGACTCGAGAACAGGAAAAATGCCGCCAGCACTCCGCCGCTCAGGCGCCGCAATCGGCCAGGCCACCACCGGAGCACATGCCGCGCCGTGACCCAACCCAACAGGTACATGCTGAGAATCGCAACGATGCCGTGTACCGACAGGATGGCCGGCGCCCAAGGGTGAGGCGTCGTGCCGAATTGGCCCTTTGACTCGAAGAACTGATCCAGTACCAGCCACACACAGCCTGAAAGCCAGAGCGTGCCCAGCACCAGATAGATGGCCAGACGCTTCCGCGCCGGCATGCGGTCGCGGGGCGCCGACATTTTGGGCGGCATCCGCCGGTGATCCTCTTGGCCCCGCTCTCGCCCATACGCCTGCCTCCGCATGGGAATGCGGCTAGCCTGGCCCATGGGCCGGCCGCAAGGCGGATTGCCACAGAGCGAGCAGCCAACGCACGCCCTGAGTGACGTGCTCGGACGACAGCGTGGCGCCGGAAATATTCTTGATGTCGGCGCCGAACCGCAACTGCTCCAGCGCGTCACGGTGCGTGAATTGAGCGCGCCACGCAGCATTGCGAATTTCACCCCCGTGACTCTCGCGATACGACAGGATCTCCAAGTTGCGCAGCGCCCCGCGGCCATCGATGCCCACGGCGTAGGTGATGAGACTTTGCCGGCCGATCACTTCGTCGACGAAGACATGTCCCAGCAACACCCCGTCGCGCGTCGCGCTCCAGACACGCGTCGTGCCGTGCGGCGGCTGCGGCCCGGCGCGGATCGATAGGGACTGCACCTGCCCGGGCGTTTGCGGCAGCAGCACTTCCTGGAAGGCATCGGCTTCCGGAAAGACCGCCTTCTGGGCCGCATCCACGCTGAGGTAATCGGCCGCAACCACCACCGGTACCGGCAGCAGCGCCGCCAGCATGAAGCCCGTCAATCGTTGCCGTCGGTCCACATCATTCTCAGATTGCTATTACGAATAGGAATTATTATCATTTAGTTTCGTAGCAATGGCAACCGATGGGTTCCGCGCTCAACATCGTGCTGCAAACATTCGACTCCGATTGCGTGTCCCGGCTGCGGATCGGGATGGGAACCGTCATTGCGATCAGCGCCGAGGCTGACGCGCCGCTCCGCGCCCTATCGGGGATAGAGGCAGCATTCGACGCCATCGCACAGGTCGAAAGTCTCATGCATCCCACGAGGGCCGGCAGCGATTTGCTGGCCATACGCCAAGGCACGCTCGGGCGGCCGCTGGCCGTCCACCCCTGGACCTGGGAGGTTCTCGCGTTGTCGCAGCACCTGAATCGGGCATCGAAGGGAGCGTTCGATCCCTGTCTATCCAGCGCCTCGGGGCGCTTGGCGGATCTCGAGCTCGCGGCACCGCAATCCGTGATCCCGCATGGTCCGCTGCACATCGATCTCGGCGGGATTGCAAAGGGTTACGCGGTGGAGCGAGCGCTCGCGGCGCTCCGAGCGGCCGGGTGCCGCGGCGGTCTCGTCAACGCGGGAGGCGACTTGGCGGTGTTCGGCAACCGCACCCACGCCATCGTCATCAGAGACCAGAGCAAAGGCGATCGCGTCGTCGGTCTCGATGACGCCGCTCTTGCCACCAGCGATGTTTGCAGCGCAGTACGCCCCACCGAGCACCGCGGCTACTACCACGGTGCCACTCGCCGGGAAATCAGAGCCGGCAAGATCAGCGTCAGCGCCGCGCGCGCCGCCGTCGCCGACGCGCTGACCAAGTGCCTGCTGGCGGACCCCGGCGCATCGCACGCCGCTTTGCTCGAGAGTTTCGACGCTCGGCTGGTAGGATACGAGCTCACTTCATGACCGGCCAAAGCACAACGCGCCCTTTTCATGCGCCGCCGCGCATTGCCGAGGCCTTTGCCCGCATTGCCTCTCAGCGCCAGTGATTGAGTACGTGAAAATCGCCGGCAATCGTCATCCCTGAAGTTTCGAGCCGCCGGATCGCCGCCGCGATTTGCGCATGATTCATGTTCTTGCGCGGATCGGCGTCGCGATAGGCCGCCATGATTCCCCGATGACCCGGCCGTTCCCGATGCAACTCGTGAAAATCTTCCGTGTTGTGAGTCAACAGCACCCGCTCGAGCGATTGGGCGAGATCGAACACTTCCGGATCCGGTGTTCCATTCTTATCGAGCTCGCCGATGGCCACCACATCGTGTCCGTCGCCGCGCAGAAAGTTGAGTTGCGCGCGAGCCTGTGAGTCCTCATCCACCAGGATCCTCAAGCCGGAGCCCCGGCATCGACGTCGACGTTCACCCGCTTCAGGCGCTGCCGCTCTTCGTTGGCTTCGGCTTCGATCAGCGCTTTATTGGCCTCGCAGTACGCGAATATCTCCTCACAGGCTTCCAACGGCAGATCCCAGTTCTCCGCAGTCTCGCGCGGGCCCATGCCGTTAGCCAGTGCATCGAGCCATACGGCCGATGCCAAGAGCTTGCGTCCCTTGACCCACAGTTGTCGCCGCCACGGATGGGGACGCTCGAGGAGCCAGCGCCATTGTCCGTGTGCGCGGGTCTCGAGCCCCGGGATCGCCAGACGGACGGCGGTAGCAGGACTCTTGCCGACAAAGAGTCGATTGCCCTGCTGCACCTCGTCCAGCAGCAACGTGGTCAGCTGAGCCGCTCTCAAGACGGCCTCCTTTGTGCTGGAAGCGGCCAGTTGGGCGCGCAGATTCGCGAGCAGTTCTTCCTGCTCGGGAGAGAGGTCGAAGTTGGCGCGTTTGGTGGTGGCAGTCATGGCAGTGGGGCCTCCTCATGAATGAGTATAGTATACTCATTTTCCGAGCAGTACGCATGCGCTATTAGCGTTCACAGTTGCCGCTCGGCTCGTTCATCCCGTGCCGCCTTTGAAGCACCGCACAAACGGCTCTCGGGGACCGCGTGGACCCTAGGTCGGCCGCCCCGGTATCCACGACGTCCCCGCCAAGGGGACGCCCGCCATGGCGGCTGCTTCCACGGTCAACGCCACCAGATCTTCCTTCTCGAGATGATGCACGTCCTGCTTGCCGCAGGCGCGCGCGATGGTGGTCAATTCCATGTTCACGGTCTTGAGGTAATTCCTGAGCCGCTGGGCGCCCACCGCGGGGTCCAGGCGCAATTCGAGCGCAGAGTCCTGAGTCGTCACCCCCACCGGACATTTCCCGGTATGACAGTGGTGACAGAACCCGGGCGCCGTGCCCAGCTTCGCGTAGTCCTCGACGGCGGACACGTGCCGGCCGCCGGCAACGTAGGTGTCGCTGTTGCAGCCCAATGCCATGAGCACACCCTGCCCGATCGCCACCGCGTCCGCGCCCATGGCGAGGGCCTTGGCCACATCGGCGCCGCTGCGGATGCCGCCGGAAATCACCAGCTGCACGGTGCCGCGCATGTTGAGCTCATCCAAGGCATCGACCGCCTGGCGCAGCGCCGCGAGCGTGGGAATTCCCACATGCTCGATGAACACGGTTTGCGTTGCCGCCGTGCCGCCCTGCATCCCGTCGACCACGATGACGTCGGCGCCGGCGTGCACCGCGAGCTTCACATCGTTGAACACGCGCGTTGCCCCGACTTTGACGTAGATCGGCTTTTCCCAATCGGTGATCTCGCGCAGCTCCTTGATCTTGATCACGAGATCGTCGGGGCCGGTCCAGTCGGGGTGTCGCGACGCCGAGCGTTGGTCGACGCCTTCGGGCAGGGTGCGCATGCGCGCGACCCGAGGATTGACCTTCTGTCCGAGGAGCATTCCGCCGCCGCCCGGCTTGGCGCCTTGACCGATCACGATCTCGATGGCGTCCGCACGGCGCACATCGTCGGGATCGAAGCCATAACGCGACGGAAGACACTGGTAGACCAGCGTCTTCGACGAGGCGCGCTCCTCGGCGGTCATACCGCCGTCGCCCGTCGTCGTGGATGTGCCCACTTCGGTGGCGGCACGGCCCAGTGCATCTTTCACGCGCGCCGACAATGCGCCGAAGCTCATGCCTGCGACGGTGATCGGAATCGCGAGCTCGATCGGACGCGTGGCGAAGCGCGTGCCGAGCAGTGTCTTGGTGATGCAGCGCTCTCGATACCCTTCCAGGGGATAGCGCGACAGAGAAGCGGCCAGGAACAACAGATCGTCGAAATTCGGCACGCGGCGCTTGGCTCCCAATCCCCGGATCTCGTAGAGACCGGTCGCCGCGGCGCGCTGAATGTAGTCAATGGTCGATCGATCGAAACCAGCCGATTCCTCCAGCTGCGGACCCGTCATCGAAATTCTCCGTGCCGGATGTTCCGGCGTTGATGTTGGGGATCTTCGCCCTTCATGGCGCGGAACGATGTCAAGTCAATACTCCTGATTCGCATCGGCGTGCCAGTGATAAAGGCTCTTCGCCGACGCCACGCGCCTGAATTCCGCGGGGTCGTGAGCAAGGTCGGATTGCGCGAGCAAGTCCTTGAGCGCAGTGCGGTCGGTATCGGTCATCGGCTCGAAGCGGGCGTCCGCGCCGAGCGAGCGCACCTTGCCGCGCACGTAGATGACCGCTTCGTACAAGGAATCGCCGAGCGCGTCCTCGGCGTCGCCGCAGATCACGATGCGGCCGGCCTGGGCCATGAATGCGGAAAAGCTGCCGACACTGCCGCCCACCACGATGTCGGCGCCCTTGAGCGAAATGCCGCAGCGCAAGGATGCATCCCCGTCGATGATCAAGAGGCCGCCGTGCGCGGAGGCGCCGGCGGCGGTGGAGGCGAAGCCCCGGACGTGCACGCGGCCCGACATCATATTCTCGGCGGCGCCCGGACC
>WNFQ01000616.1_pt1 | contig 36420 bp, 35 predicted proteins | sample 5400171 | NCBI WGS metagenome assembly WNFQ01 (sample SAMN13153356, study PRJNA577476) | soil metagenome | isolation source: 20 cm soil under Madrone tree | place: USA:California | collected 2016-06-14
CCGAAGATCGCAGACCTGTACCTGAAGTCGAGTCGCTGAACGTAATCTATTTCCATCGGCGTCGCAGGCAACTACCTGAGAACCGAGAACTGGGGCTAGAACTGCAACCCTTGGGCACTCGCCAAAAACCCGGCGAGCGGCGCCAGTTTCTGGCAAGCTGCCGTGGCATCCGCAAGGAAGCGCGCGCTGCAAACCTGAACGTCGGAAAACTCAATGCTGGCGACGAAGTCTAGCCGCTTCAAGTCCTCGATCATGGGATGGTCGTCGCAATAGCCGCGCGGTGGCCTGCGTAAGCTATCCCCCTCTAACGCTAGCCTCCGTCTGGCTTTTTTCCACTCGTCCGGGCGCCAGGAGATGGCGTCCCGAATCTTCGCGAGGGACCGCCGATCCGGGTGCCAGGCACCAGCCGCAAGAAAACTCGCGCCGGGCTCCAATTGCAGAAAGTAGCCTGCCCCATGGACTTCTTCCGTGGCACTCGCATGCGGGAAGTTCATGCCCACGTATGTTTTGTATGGACTCTTGTCGGCCGAAAATCGGATGTCGCGATAAATGCGCATCAGGGAACCGCCGTTGGGCTTCGCGTTCGCGATCACCCACGGACTTATCTCCCGCATCCGGAAGACAAAGTCCGTGAGGAACCGCAGGCATGGCTGCCGCACGGCCTCCTCGTACCGCTCGCGATTCTTCAGAAACCACGGACGCCGATTGTTTCGTTTAATTTGCTTCAGGAACTGGAACAGTTCCGAACTGAAGTAGGCCTTTCCCATAAAACACCGTGAGAATTTGCTGGGAAGAATTAAAAGGGGCACCGGCAACCGGCAGCCGGTGTTTCCTGCGCTGGCTATTGCGCGGGAGCGGCCGGCGTCGGAGGCGCCACGGCAGATGCTCCTTCGCCGTGGTTTACCAAGTCTTTCAACTCCTTGCTGGGCTTGAAGAAAGGAATCTTCTTGGCCGGAACTTCCACGCGATCGCCGGTCTTGGGATTGCGACCGACGCGCGGCTTGCGCTGGCGCGTGCGGAAGCTGCCGAAGCCGCGGATCTCGATCTTGTCGCCCACTCGCAACGAGCGCACGATGCTGTCAAAGATCGTCTCCACAATCACTTCGCTGTCCTTGCGTGTGAGTTCCGCCAGACGGGAGACTTCGTCGATCAGATCCGCTTTTGTCATACGCCTCTTGGCTCCGTAAAGAAGAAATTGACGAAAGGCCGCTGCCTCCAGCGACCCTGGCCCTCGACCGGGGGCCTGCATAACCTTCTCAAATTTCAGGTACTTCGCGCAAGTTCCGCGTCAGGGTCCCGCAAGATTTTACCGGCAACTGGCCACCGACCACTGGCAACTGCTTCATTTCCACATGTAATAAAACCCCACGTGCTGATCCATCAGCTTCTCGCGGGAAGGAATCCAGTCCGACACGTCCCCAAATATCAGGTCAGCTAAGGTTTTGCGGTCCTTTTCCGGCCGTACCAGAACCGGTTCCCCCTTAATATTCACGGACTTAGCGGTATCTTCCACCGCCGTCTGAAAATCTGCCACCTGGTCCACCAGCTTCATCGGCAACGCCTGCTGGCCGGTCCAAACCTTGCCGTTGGCGATGGCCTTTACTTGCTCGAATTTCATCTTGCGGCCATCGGCCACCGCCTGGATGAACTGCGCGTGCATGTTGTCGATCATCCCCTGGAGATATTCGCGCTCGGCCGGGGCCATATCACGGGTGGGCGAGCCGGTATCCTTGAACTCCCCGGCCTTCAACGTGATGTCTTTGAGTTTCGCCCATTGGAGCAGGTCGGCGTAGTTCACCCACTGGGCGATCACGCCTATCGAGCCCACGACACTGCCGTTGTCCGCATAGATCTTGTTCGTAGCGGACGAAACGTAATAGGCGCCACTCGCGCCCACGGTCTCGATGGAAGCCACGATCCGCTTTTTCTTGTCATCGCGAATGCGTTTCACTTCCTTGTAAATTTCTTCCGAAGCGGCCACGCCGCCCCCCGGCGAATTGACGTGCAGAATGATTGCCTTGATCGAGTCGTCATCGGCAAATTTCTTAAGTTGCTGCACTACGGGATTGGGACTGAGGATCACGCCTTCCAGGTCGACCACGGCGATCTTGTCGCCGAAGGATGTGAGCGACGCGTCTTTCCCGGTGCGGAGCGTGACATAGACCAGGGCGAAGACGGCCAAGACGAAGAGAAAAAATGCTCCTCCGCCGATCACGATCCAGAGCAGTGTCCGGGAACGTTTTTCGTCTGTCATAACTGAGGCGTTAGTATAACTCCTGCGCGGAGGAGACGCTCGTCAAGCCGCCGTTGCATAATGCCAGTGCATGAAACACGCAATTCTTGGTCCCGGCGGCGTCGGCGGCCTAATGGGTGCCTGCCTCGCGAAAACAGGGGCGTCGGTCACGATGGTCGTTCGCCCGGATGCCCTCGAGCAGTACCCTCGCCAGCTGCAGCTTGAGAGCCCGTTCGGCAATTTCAGCGTTCCTATCGAGCGAACCTCGCAGGTGCCGCCTGTGGATGTGCTCTGGATTACCGTGAAGGCGACCCAGCTGGAAAGCGCGCTGCGATCGGTTCCTGCAGCCGACACCGCGGGCGCGATTGTGCCGTTGCTTAACGGCATCGATCACGTCCAGCTGCTGCGATCGCGCTACGGCGCCGATCGCGTCTTTCCTGCTACGATCGCGGTTGAATCGGAACGGGTCGCGCCGGGACACTTTGTCCGACGCTCGCCTTTCGCGCGGTTGAGTGTCATCGCGCGGGCGAAATCTCTCCTCGAGACCACGCTCGAACAACTGCAGCCGTTGAAATTCACTTGTCCCCTGGTCGAGCACGAACCCACCCTGCTGTGGGGCAAGCTGGCGTTCCTGGCACCTATAGCACTGACAACGACCGCCGCTGGAGCGGCCACAGGCCAGGTCGCTGCGGACTCGCACTGGCGCGAACAGTTGGAATCATGTATCCGGGAGGCTTGTGCCGTGGCCACTGCGGACGGTGCTCAAGTGGATGCCGATACGGGCATCGCCGCGTTACGGAGCCTGCCCCCTGGAATGCGCAGTTCCATGCAGAAGGATGTTGAGCAAGGCAAGCCACCCGAACTCGACGCAATTGCAGGGCCCATTCTGCGCGGGGCTGTGCGCTATGGACTCTCCGTTCCAGTCACGCAAAACCTGGCGGCAGCCGTCGCAGAAAAGGCTGGGATATCCCGGATTTAAATTGCACGTATTAGACTAATTTGTCGTCCCAGGCAAATATCCGTGCTGCATGTGCGCCGCGGATTTTGCCACTCACTCGAGGCTGAACATGGCAATCGCGATGACCCGCACCAATCCTCTCTCCTATCTCACCGACGAGCTCAACGATCTGAAAGCAAAGGGTACGCACTTCAACCTGCGCGTGCTCGAGGACGAGCAGGCCCCGGTCTGCACCTTTGACGGCAAGAAGGTCATCAATCTCGCCTCGAACAATTATTTGGGTCTGACCACGCATCCCAAGCTGCGCGAAGCCGCCTTAGAAGCCACGCGCAAGTACGGCGTCGGCTCCAGCGCGGTGCGGACCATCGCCGGCACCATGAAAATCCACATGGAACTGGAGGAAAAGATCGCGCGTTTCAAAAACGTGGAAGCTTGTGTGGTCTTTCAGTCCGGATTCGCAGCCAATGCGGGAACAGTCTCGGCAGTTCTGGGTAAGGAAGACTTCATCATCTCCGACGCGCTGAATCATGCGTCCATCATCGACGGCGCCCGTCTATCGCGGGCCAAAATCCTGGTCTTCCGCCACAAGGACCTCGCTCACGCAGAAGAGCAACTGGCCAGCGTGAAAAACGAGTCTGGCCGGAAGCTGCTGATCACGGACGGAGTGTTTTCCATGGACGGCGATATCGGGCCGCTGGCCGGCCTGTGCGATCTGGCAGAGAAATACGGCACCATCATGATGGTTGATGATGCGCACGCCTCCGGCGTCCTCGGCCGCAATGGGCGCGGCACGGTGGATCATTTCAAGCAGCATGGCCGAGTCGACATCCAGGTGGGAACGCTCTCCAAAGCGATTGGCGCATTGGGCGGATACGTCTGCGGGACGCGCGACCTGATCGATTACCTCTACCATCGCGCGCGTCCTTTTTTATTTTCGACCTCACACCCACCATCCGTGGCGGCCACCTGTATCGCCGCCTTCGATGTGCTCGAGCAGGAACCCGAGCGCATCGACAGGCTTTGGGACAACACGCGCTTCTGGAAGAAAGAACTGGGCCTGCTGGGTTTCGATATCGGGGGCAAGAGCACGCCCGCCAGCGAGACGCCGATCATGCCGGTCATCATCGGCGACGGCGCACGCACCATGGAATTCTCGCGCGAACTTTTCAAGGAAGGCGTGCTCGGTACCGGGATTGCCTTTCCCACGGTTCCGGAGGGAAAGGCCCGGGTGCGCACCATCATGACCGCTACTCACACGCACGAAGAACTACAACAGGCGCTGGAAGTATTGAAGAAAGTGGGCAAGCGGATGGGGATTTTGCCGTAAGAGTCGCGAAGCGACGCCAGCCGTTAGCCCCCGCACGTTAGTGCCGGGTAAGCCGGCTAAAAAACCGGAGTCCTCTTCAGGGGACGACACCCACGAACGTCGCCATCACCCCACCATTGTGACCATCGACACAGACTGCTTCGCAGGCGGGGCGCCATCCTTGGCCTGGCACCCCAGCCATGTCCCGGAACTACAACGCCAATTTCGTTCATTGCATCTTCAGCACAAAAGATCGTCGCGACACCTCCCTCCTGAACTTCAGGAAAGGCTCTGGTCCTACTTGGGCGGGATTACAAAAAAAGGTCGACTGCAATCTCCTCGCGGTTGGGGGCACCGCCAATCACGTGCACATTCTGTCGGACCTGAGACCGGTGGCGAGTCTCGCGGTAACAATCCAAAAGTTGAAGGCCAACTCTTCCCGATGGTTAGGCGAGCAGGGTGTCACATTTGAGTGGCGAAAGGGCCGTGGGGCATTCAGCGTGAGTCCATCCATGCTAGCCACTGTGAAGGCGTACATCCGGGGCCAAGCCGAACAACATCGAAGACGAGATTTTGAGGAAGAGTTCCTAAATGCTGTTGCAGAAATCCAGGATCGCTTTCGATAGAGACCAGCGGTTCGCCTGCGTGCCGTCCCTGAAGGGACTCCCGGTTCGCTTCATGCCTTAGCCCGCACTTACGTGCGGGGCTAACTAACGGCTGTCGTCGCTACCCGACTGTCTCGATCCATGATCTCTCCGGGCCTCATCGCCACGCATCCAAACGACGCGACTCCCGAAACTCCATGCTGACCGATCGCCCTACTCTCCGCGGTACACGATTTTCCCGCCCACAATCGTCGCCACGACCTTCCCCGTGAGCTGCCACCCATCAAACGGCGAATTCCGCGACAAAGAGCGCGACCTCGTCACATCGAATGTCCAACGCTTCTTCGGATCGAAGATGGTCACATCTCCATGATTGCCGCGGGCCAGCGATCCTCGGCCGCGCAAATCAAACACCCGTGCCGGTCCCGTTGTGAACAACTCCACAATTCGCGTCAAAGGAATCTTGTGTTCGCGATGCAATCTGGTGATCGCCAGGCCCAGCGCGGTTTCCAGCCCGGTAATGCCGAATGCCGCGCGCTCGAACTCCATCTGCTTCTCGTGGCTGGCGTGGGGCGCGTGATCGGTGGCAATTGCATCCACCGTCCCATCCGCCAATGCCACCCAGATCGACTCCAGGTCAGCGGCAGAACGGAGAGGCGGGTTCATCTTGCAGTTCGTGTCATACTCGCCCACCGCTTCGTCGGTGAGCGTGAAGTGATGCGGCGTGACTTCGCAGGTCACGCGCACTCGGCTGCGCTTTCCGCGCCGCACGGCCTTCAACGAGTCGGCCGTCGATAGGTGCGCCACATGCAACCGCGCGTTGGGGAGTTGCTGGGCAATCTGGACATCACGGTCCACAATGCTGGCCTCGTCGGATGCCTTCCATCCCCGCAAGCCGAGCCGGAACGACGTCGGTCCGTCGTTCATCGGACAGCCTTCGGTCGAACGCGTATCCTCGGCATGCTGCACCACGGGGAAGTTCAGCTCTCCGCTCAGTCGCAGGCAGTCGCGCATGACGTCGTTGTCGAGGATAGGCTTGCCGTCGTCAGTCACCGCGACCGCCCCGGCTCGCTGCAACCCACGGAAGTCCGTGAGCACCGCGCCCTTGCTGGCGTGGGTTGCAGCTGCCACCGGGAAGACATTGACCACCGCACCGCGCTCCGGCTGGCGCAACCAGTTCACCCATTCCTGCGAATCGATGACCGGAGTCGTGTTCGGCATGCAGCAGACCGAAGTGAACCCTCCCGCCGCTGCGGCTGCTGTCCCGGACGCGATCGTCTCCTTGTAGCTCTGCCCCGGTTCGCGCAAATGGACATGCAGGTCGATAAATCCGGGAGCGACGATCAGCCCGCGCGCGTCAAATTTCTCCTCGGCGCTGCCACGAATCTTATTCGGTGCGGCAATCTCGGCTGCTCGCCCGTCACGCAACAGCACGTCCATAGGCGCATCGATCCGGCTGGCGGGATCGATCACGTGTCCGCCCTTGATCAGCAATGAGTCGGGTTTGAACTTATCGCGTGCCATAGTCTGCGAGGCTGTGCGCTTCGAGCGAACCCACACCTAACCTAGCACCTGCCACTCACTACCCTCTTCCCACCGCTCGCGCCAGAATTGCCATGCGCGTAGGGACGCCATTGCGCACTTCATCCACAATGACCGACTGCGCGCTATCCGCGACTTCGGCAGTTAACTCCAGCCCGCGGATGATGGGGCCCGGGTGCATGACAATCGCATCCCGCTTAGCCATCTTCAGGCGATGTGTCGTCATCTGGTAGCGCGCGATGTAGTCCTCCAGGCGCAGCTTCATCCCGGCCAAGCGTTCCTTTTGCACCCGGAGCAGCATGAGCACGTCTGCGCCGCGCACCGCATCTTCAATGTGACGCGTGAGGTGTAATCCTGGGGCCAGGGTTGCCGCGACATCAGGCACAAATTCCGGCGGACCACACAGGGTAATCTTCACACCAAACTTGCTCAGCAAATGGCAGGCCGAGCGGGCCACACGACTATGAAAGATATCGCCGACGATGGAAACGTGCAGTCCCTTGAAGGTTTTCTTGTGCCGCAACATCGTGTAAGCATCGAGCAGAGCCTGCGAGGGGTGCTCGTGCATGCCGTCTCCGGCATTGACGACGGGAATATCGACATGCTGCGCCATCAGGTGAGGCGCGCCTGCCAGCGGGTGACGGATCACGATGATATCGGCGCCCACCGCGCGCAAGGTGTAGCCGGTGTCGAGCAGCGACTCGCCCTTTTCGATGCTCGAACCGCTCGATTGCACCAGCGTGGTCATCGCTCCCATGGATTTGGCGGCGATTTCAAACGAAGAGCGGGTACGGGTGGAAGGCTCGTAGAAGAGAAGCACAACGCGCTGGCCGCGCAGTAGCGGCCGGGGCCTCTGCGGGTTCATGCGTCGCGCCAACTGCAAAATCTTGAGAATTTCTGGCGCTTCCAGCTTTTCGATACCGAGTAGTGAACCGCGAGCGACCTTATTCATCGGTTGCCTCGGAGACCGGATCAATCCGGCCTCCGGGTGCCTTCCCCGCACTGTGCTCAGTTTTCCCTCTCCCTCAGGACGACCTGTTCCGCAACCTCGACTTCCTGCGCACGTGCGGATTTGCGAGCCAGTTTGGAAGTCATAAACGGTGCATCATACGCGGAGGCAGTGTCGCCCGGCAAGGATGAGCAGGTTCTGGCGCTCGACGCAGGACGCATCGCTCATTCTTGCGGATCGGCCTTCTTCTGGTATCCTTCGCACGCCAGTACCGGCAGACGCGGATATTTCGGGAATCGTGGATCTACGAGGGCAAGCTCACACAAAAGGAAAACCGAGCCGCGCTCCGATTCAATCCTTCGGGCATGCGTGCAATCGCCGCACAGGCCAGCGTTCGGCAGATTGCGAGGCGAAGAAGTAGTAGTCACAACCGCAAGATATCAGGAGAAAGAACACTTCGTGGTGCTAGCGACGCAATCGTTTTCGTACCCACGCCCCATACCAGGCGCCGCCGATGCTGGAGCCGGCCACCAACATCATTAACATCACAAAAAGGAAAAAGGCCACCAAGAAAGCCAATCCGCCCGGGGACTTCAGGATGTCGAGCATCTGCTGCATCTTTTCTGGGTCGTAACCGCGACGAATCAACTGGGGTGCGCTGTCGGAAATCACCTTGCGCATCTCGTCCGCCTGGTAAACGACCGTGGCCACCACGATAACCGCGAGGAACAGAAAACCGAATCCGCCGCTGGCCGCGCCCACTCGGCCTCCCGCGCCCGGTGTCAGCACGGCATCTTTCACCTTTCGTACGTAAAGCCTGGCGGACCATGCCCCCCCCGCCAGGAAGGCCAGGCCAAACATGAACAACAGTGCGGCCGGCGAGTTCGCGCTCAACATCGAGAGCGGAATCACCAACAACAGGGAAAACGCACCGCCCAACGCCGCACAGGGAAGAGCGTGCGACCACTGAATGTGAGCCGATCGAGACCGGGGCAACAATTCGGGAAGAAGAATCGGCCGGTCAGAAGAAGGCTCGTGGGCATCCGGGACAAGCGTGGGCTGTGGTTCGATTCCGCCCACGCGAATCTGAGGAGCACCGCATTGCTTGCAAAAAGGCACTCCATCCTCAACAGCCGCTCCACACTTTGCGCAGGGACGTTCCACGGGACTTCAAGGTACCGCAGCGCTTCGAGTTGAAGCAAGGAAGAGGAAGTGAATGTAGCGCCAGCATCCTTCCGTCGGCTCAGAAGCCGGGCTCGCGCCCATTCCGCCACCGATGATCGTGCTTTGATGATGGAGCGACCGGCGTCCTCGGCCGTCGGCGCAGCGCTCATCGCTCCGGCCGCTTCAGATCATGTCTTTGTTGCCGCCGCGGGTTTGCACGTAAACCAGCGCGAAATCCGTGCCCTTGCTCTTGTCCTGGGGAGATATGGCTACCAAGTGCTGGTTCTCCTTGGTGCCGACTTTCAGCTCGATCGTGGGCCCGCTGCTTTGCTCACAGGTAAGTTGGTGGGAATCCTTCTTCTCATCGTCCTTGCCGACGTGGATATCGACATCGCCCGAGTCGCCATGCCGGTTGGTGGTGTGACACTCCAGGATGGCCCCGTACTTTTTCAGTTGGTCCTTGTAGTACGAAGCGACTTTCTCCGGCGGATCATCCGACAGAAACTCAACGGCCACCACTTTCAAGCCGAAGAATCCAGCCGAGATGTTCACATTCGCGCTTTTCTCGTCACCGCTCTTGTCGGCATCTTTCTGGTGGGCGCCAGGGTAAATCGGCAGACCGGTGTCGCGCGCGTCTGCCCCCTTGCTGACGTGAATTCCGCCCACGGGCGTTTCGATGTCGACCTTCTTGTCCTGGCCGTTGTTGTCCTTCTTCACATTGATGCTGCAGGCGGGCAAAGAAACAAAGCTTGCGACGGCCAGTATCAAAGCGAGTGCCAAATTAGTGCGCTGCGATCTTTGCATGTTGCGATCCTCCCTCGGCAAGCTGGGCGTGACGTTCGATGCCCGCGCCGCGCTGGGCGACGTTTGGGATGCTGACGGGCAGGTGTCCGCGGATGGGAATCTCGCCGAACAATGCCTTCACCGCGCTCAGCTCCGAAATCGACGCATTGGAAAACGTACACAGATAATTCTGAATTCCCGGAAAATCCGCCATCACGTAGGGATTGCCCATTGCCACCACCGCCGTCTTCTCGGCCACATGCTCCATCAGCTTGTTCAACAGGACTCCGGTGGCGTCGGCAACGGCTAGCGAGTTCTTGAGGCCTCCCGGCGTTGGAATCACATAGACAGCGGCGATCACCGCTTGGGCTTCATCCACCGCCTTGATAATCTCCTCGGTCATCCCCGCCGCGACGCGCGGATCGACATAAATTATGTTCGCGTCTGGCACACGGCTGCGCACTTGGCGCGCGAGTATGCGGCCAGCTTCGGTGCGAACGTCTTCGGAGAGCACAACCACAACAAGATCGTTGTGTGTCTCCTGAGTCGTCATATACGGAAGCCCAACCCTGGCGGTTCCCACCGACTTGAGGGGCAGAAGCTTGCCATTGTCGCGCACCAGGGTGACGGCGTCATCGGCCACCTGTTGGCCTGCGGCCATGTTTTGCGGCTTTCCCACTTCGCTGGAAATTGCCGCAATGTCGACCAGCCGGGCCTTGTGCAATCCCAGGGAAGCCTTGGTCTTCAAAATCTTGAGGACCGCTTCATCGAGGCGTGCCGCGGGAATCTCGCCGCTCGCCACGGCCTGCAACATCGCCTTGTAGGAAGCATCGAGGTCGGCCGGAATGAGCAGCAAGTCGTTGCCGGCCTTGAAGGCTTCGACCGCTGCCTGGCCTACATTCGACGCATACAGCCGGGTGAGCCCGGCCATGTCGAGCGCGTCGGTGGTGACGATGCCCTGGAATTTCATCTGCTTCTTGAGCAGATCCGTGACGACGGCCTTCGAAGTGGTAGCGACCCGATTCGGATCGGGCTCGAGCGCCGGGACGCTTACATGAGCAACCATGACCGAATCCACACCCGCGTCAATTGCCTTCTGGAAGGGGGGCAGTTCGATCGACTTGAGATGCGCCATATCCCCCCCGACGCGCGCGACTCCCAGATGCGAGTCGGTGGCGGTGTCACCGTGGCCGGGAAAGTGCTTGGCAGTGGCGAGCATCCCGCCTTCGTGCGCACCCTTGATGTAGGCCGTCACCAGGACGCCGACTTGTTGCGGATCTTCGCCGAAGGAACGGGTGTTGATCACGGGATTAACAGGATTCGAATTCACATCCGCCACCGGAAAGAAATTCCAGTGAATTCCGATGGCGCGCGATTCCTCGGCACTAATGCGTCCGAAGGCCTCCGAGTATTCGGGCTTCCCTGCGGCGCCGAATGCCATGGCGTGCGGGAAAATCGTCGGCCCATTCAGGCGCATGGTCAAACCGCGTTCGAAGTCGGCCGCGAACAGGAGCGGAAGCTTCGAGTCCTGCTGCAGATGGTTCAACAGCATCGCGGCTTCGTAGGGCTCACTCTTGATGAGGAACGGGCCGTCTACCGGCACGGTCATGGCGAATGACCCAACGTGATATCGATTGATATCGTCGCGCAGCTGCGCGTAAGTCTCGCTCTCCTGGTTCAAAAACTGCGCCCGCACCCAAACCATGAACAACTGCCCAACCTTTTCTTCGGTGGATAACTTGCGCAGATTCTTCTCCGCCCACTTCTCTCCGGCGTGGTCAAGGTGGATTGGTCCCGGCCTCTGATAGCGGTCTTTCGCGAGCGCAGACGTCAGCACAAAGATCAGAACGATCAGAACGAGGGCTGTGGCAGAACGCATAGGCAGACGATAGCACGAGACCGGTCTGCCCGCCCTATGCTGGGATTTCGTCACCCCGTAATGGGCATCACGTCCGCAAGTGATAAGCCAGGCCAGCGAGAAACTCCGCAAACCCTAAGTGCACATTAGGTTACGGAGTCACGGCGGATCATCTATAAGCTATATCCAAAAATTAAGATTTGCGAAATGGTCCACGTGGAACGTTTCGCAGTTTGACATCTTCGATTTCCACCACCTGTTTGTGCTGGCATGGTCTGGCGCTACAATATGCCCATGACCTCCCCCATGCAGGACAAGGCGCACCCCCACGCGGGGCATTCCCGACACCATGTCTACGCCATGGAAACCACAGGTCTGTTGATCATCGCGGCGACCCTGCTGGCTATCACGCTGGTTCGCTTCTGGCAGGCGATGCACTGGAGCTTGCACTGACGAAATCGCGCGACCCGCTCCTGGTCGTCATTCTCGGCCCTACCGCCAGCGGCAAGACTGCCCTTTCGCTCGCCATCGCACAACGCTTCCACGGCGAAATCGTGAATTGCGACTCGCTTGCAATCTATCGCGAGTTTGAGATTGGCACCGCCAAGCCGACCCGCGACGAGCGTGCCCGTGTTCCGCATCATCTCTTCGACGTTGTTGAGCCCACGGCGTACATCACTGCTGGGGTATATGCCCGGCAAGGGCGGCAAGTATTGGATGAAATCAGGTCGCGCGGACACTTGCCGGTTGTAGTGGGAGGAACCGGACTCTATTTGCGAGCGCTGCTCGAGGGCCTCTTTCCGGGGCCAGAGCGTTCCGAGGAGTTGCGCGAGCGCTTGCGTGAGCGTGCTGACAAAAAGGGCTCGGCCTATCTACACCGCATGCTTTGCCGTCTCGATCCGGAGGCGGCGGGGAAGATTCACGCCAACGACAAACCCAAACTGATTCGCGCGCTCGAAATCTGTCTCGCAAGCCGCGAGCAGATGAGCGAGATGTGGAAGCAGGGGCGCGACGCGCTTCGGGGATTCCGTATTCTCCGTTTGGGTCTGAACCCCGATCGTGCCGGGTTGTACGAGCGCATCAATGAGCGGGCACAACGTATGTTCGAAGAAGGCCTGGTGGAAGAGACCGAGCACCTGCCATCGCAGCCGCCCAGCAGGCGCATCGCAACTACGCAAAGCGCCAGATGACGTGGTTTCGTCGTGAGCCGGATGTAGTTTGGCTAGCAGGCTTCGGCACCGACGAGCAAGTTCAGCGTGCAGCGATCGATAGTGTGGCCATGGCTGAGGTCGCTGGTCTTCGACCTTAGGTTTTCGGTTCTCAGGTGTCAGGTCTCAGGTCTCAGGCCGTATGACGTCTGCGAAACCTATCGAGCCGAGACCCGGGACTCGGAACTTCGAGCCAAGAAAAATGGAAACTTGAAATCTAATACTCGATATCCAAAGACTAAGACCCGAGACCTGCCAGCTGAGACCTGCCTTTCCCCGGTGATAAACTTCGTTGCCATGGCTACGCCGGAAGCCAGTTCAGCCGGGAAGATTGTTCGCTTCGGAGTCTTTGAAGTGGACCTCGTCTCCGGGGAACTGCGCAAGAATGGCAGCCGCATCCGGTTGCAGGAGCAGCCCTTTCAAGTGCTCACCATGCTGCTCGAGCGCCGGGGTGAGATGGTCACTCGGGAGGACCTTCGCAGCAAGCTGTGGCCAGCTGATACCTTCGTGGATTTTGATCACGGCCTGAATACGGCTGTGAACAAGCTGCGCGAGGCATTGGGGGATGCTGCCGCAAACCCGCGCTTTGTGCAGACGGTCGCGCGTCGAGGCTATCGCTTCATTGCGCCCGTGCAGGAGAACGGCCGTTCACCGGCTTTGCAGGGTGGGACGCCGTCTCCAGGCGAAGCAGGAGTGCCGGTGCGGGTTGATGCTGCGCTGCATCCCGATCTTGCGGTGCCAATTCCACGACGTGGACTAACTCGTGGGTTGTTCCTTCTGATCCAGGGGATGTACCTGATCTTCTACGTCGAGGCGCTATTCCATTGGCAGGATGTGCACCGGATCGCCGACTCGTTTCTGCCGGGCTGGGGAGCGGTCGCGATTTTGGTGGCCATGGTGGTGACGGCCGGGATTGGGATACCGCTGCGCTGCTTCCTGATTTCGGCGGTCGGATTCGACCACCGGGAGCTGGGGCAAAAGTTTCAGAGGCTGTTTCCGGCCATCCTGGCGATCGATCAGTTGTGGGCTGTGGCTCCTTTTCTGCTGGCCGGGAAGATTGGCTTTGGTGCGGCTTTCGCGGCCACTGCCGCGTTGTTGTATCTTCCTTTTTCGGAGCGGACTTTGGTTCGGTTGGGTTATCCGCGGGAAATCAACGTCAAAAGCTTTTAAGCGCAAAGCTCGCGAAGAAAAGCCCTCCGAGGAAAATTCCGGGAACTCTGCTTACCCGATTCGCGTATTTGCGTCTGAGACGCGGGATTGGTGTACTCATCTGCGTCCGAAGGAGTGAACTTATGCGGCGCTTACTTTGGGTCGGAGTTGGAGTTTGGCTGACGTTCTCTGTGCCGCTTCTGGCACAGGGCGAAGAGTGGACGAAGACCTTCCCGATTAGTGGACGGGCGGAGTTACGGGTGAAGACTTCTGATGCCGACATCCGCCTCGATACCTGGGACCAGAAGAGTATTGAGGCGCGGGTCACTTCAGAAAAGTGGGGCTTCGGGCAAGGCGGTATCCAGGTCTATGATTATCAGACCAGCGACAGCGTCGAGATCGAAGTGCGCTTCCCACATGGCCTGCACGTCTTCAGTGTCGGAAATCGACGCACCATCATTGAGATTCACATGCCACGCGAAGGCAATGCCCACCTAAACACCGGGGACGGCGAAATCCGGGTGCGGGATGTGAAGGGTGATCTGGAGCTGCAAAGCGGCGACGGCAGGGTGGATGCCGAGGGCGTGGATGGAGTGTTGCGGGCGCACTCCGGAGATGGCCCCATTCGCGCGCGAGGACGATTCGACAATCTCGACATCAGCACCAGCGACGGGCGGATCGACGCCGAGGCGGTCGCGGGGTCGACCATCGGGAAAGGCTGGAGTGTGAAGACGGGGGACGGTAGTGTTAGTCTCTCGGGGCCGGAAACCTTTGCTGCCGACCTCACGCTGCACACCGGAGACGGGCATATCAGCCTGGACATGCCGCTCACGGTAGAAGGCCGGTATGACCAGAGCAATATCAACGGGAAATTGAACGGGGGCGGCGGCCTTTTGGATATTCGCACCGGTGACGGATCGATACGACTGGGAAAATCGTGAGTTAGCTGATGGCTTGTGGCTGATGGCTAACAGCTAAGACTTCTTGGAACAGTGCATGCGCCTTCACTGATCACGCACCTGGTAGGGTGTGTTCTTTGGGTTCCTCCTTCCTTCTCGCAGGATCAGCCACCCGCTAGTCACCAATCTGTGCTCGATGTTTCGTCGATGGACGAGAGTATCGATCGGTGCGTGGATTTTTTCGCTCACTCGTGTGGCGGGGGATTCGGAAAAACCCTATTCCCCCGGGGACCAGTCGAGCTGGAGCCTCTACGGAAAGCTGCGGGATGACAATCAGGCGCAATTGCGGGGCATCCTGGACAGTGCTGCTGCTGCGACCGGCGAGCGCTCCGCCTATGCCCAGAAGATCGGGTACTACTACGCATCCTGCATGGACGAGAAAGGCGCCGATGAGTTGGGGGCAACTCCGCTCAAAAACCAATTAGAGACGATCGAGAGCCTCGGCTCCAAAGTTGAACTGGCCGATCTGGCCGCCGACATGGTTTTCCAGGGAGCGTTGTTTCGCTTCCGCTCCGACCAGGACTACGGAGACTCGACGCAGGTTATCGCGGAGCCGGACCAGGGCGGACTTGGTCTTCCCGGATCGCGACTACTACCTTAAAGAGGGCGCAAAGTCTGAGGATCTCCGCAAGGCTTACTTCGCCCACATGAAGAAGATGTTCGAACTACTCCGAGACAAGCCGGAAGCTGCGGCCGGAGCGCATTGAAACCGAACTCGCACGGAGTTCGATGGCGGGCGTCGAGAGGCGCAGCCCGAAGAATCTCTATCACAAAATGAGCGCAGAGGAGCTCCAGAAGCTCAGTTCAGAATTTCGTTGGAATACGTACTTCACCAAGATCGGCTTGCCGGCGTTGCAATCCCTGAATGTCGAGACGCCAGTTTTCTTTCCGAAGATGAGCAAGGAGATCAGAAAAGAGAACCTGAGTGCATGGAAGGCATACCTGCGCTGGCATCTGGTGCACGCCAACGCGCGCTTTCTGTCATCCCGCGTTTGTGAACGAGGACTTCAATTTCTTGGGGATGCTTGGCGCCACTAGTGGATCTCGCTGCCGTCGGTATTCAGGTTGTAGTAGTAGCTGAAGCGCAGGCCGAGGTAGGGACCGGGGAATTCTCGCGGGAGGGGTGGAAACGGGTTCGATCCCGTGATGCTGCCGAAGGCCGGGGGTCCATCGCAACGTCGCCCGAGGGAGCAACAACTTTCAGTCCGGCGACGGTTCCATCTTTCAGGATGAAGAACTCCAGCACTACCCGGCCCTTCTTCCATTGGGCAGATTCCGGGATCAGGGCGTACCACTGCTGTTTGACGTTCTGCAGCACGCGGGTGAGATAGGGATTGAAGTCGACCCCCATCGTGTCGGTGAGCACTTCCATCGGTCCCAACGTGCCGGTCTTGCCTTGGTTGAGACCGAAGTCTCCGCCGTCGCCACCGTAGCCCCCGCGGTTCTGCGCGGCCGCACGGGTAGCTTGGTCGATCTGCGAACCCGCTGACATGCTGCCGCCGAACTTGATCTGCGGCGACGGTTGCACCGGGGGCTGTAGCTGCGAGATCTGGTTCTGAATCTGCGGAGGAGGCGCACCCTGCTGGGATGCAGGCTGGCCCCCATTGTTCTGAGCCTGCGGAGCCTGGTCGGGAGTTGGAGGTTGCTGAACTTGCGGGCCGCTCGGCCCCGGATTTCCAGGATGGCTGCTAGCCATCAGCTTCTTCAATTGTTTGGGATCGAGCTGCGGAGTGCGAGACGACGCGGTGCGATCTTTATCCGAGATCACATTGGTGTCGGGCCGCTTGGTGACCTTCTGCAAATCAGGCGGCAACTCGATGTAGGTGAGTTCCTTTTGCCGCAGAAGATCCTGCACCGACACGCTCATCACCGGCTGCTGATGGAGAAACACCCGGCGATAAAATCCTTCGATCCGCGGCTGGTTCACGAACAGGATGATGACCAGCAAGTGCACGATAACCGAGAGCCACGCGGCCTCGCGTTTGCGCGAGCGCGTGAGGTCGTCTTGCAGATGGAGAAGCAGTTGGGGAACCGCGTCTTCGTCGAAGTGCCGATAGGCGGTTTCCCAGTGCTGCGCGTCGTAGAGTCCCGGAGCCTCCGGCGCTGGAACCGCAGGCGGCAGTGGATTTCTCGATGGTGTTTGCGTGATCGGCATCTACAGGCGTTTTGCCTCAAGCTACAGCCAGGATTTGCGCATGGACGACAAAAATCCGGCCGCGTCGGAAGGCGCGTTACCCTTATTCTCGCATTTTTTACCGCAAACCGCTAAACGTCAGAGGTCCTAAGACTTAGGGACGCCCCCCTATCGTCAAGGGTAGAACAGGGACGGGTCGAGACCAAGCGAAGATTTGTAAAGGTTTGTGAAGCGAAAAGGGCTTCTATGACGAGCGAGGGCGTGAAGTCTCGAGAGGAACAAGCGGCAATGAGTGGAACCAGCGGCGATGAATGCTGTCTTCGGAATTGAACGTCTGCTTCGCGACTTACTCGCGCTCTTGGCGGCAACCTGCCGGCATGAACAAAACGATTCAGATTCGGGTGGATCTTTCACTCTGCAGCAGTCCGATTATCGCGCTGTTAAGAATCTCATCACTCCGCAGCCGCTGCGCTTACTAACCCTATACACGTCAGGGATTTATCTTGCTTTCGCTCGGCATCCTGATGTACAAGCTACCGGGAACTTGCCGCCCACACACGGTGTATCGTACCCATCCTGTCAACGGAGAGATCTTTTCTCGCGAGCGTGAAAGCTTCGCGCCGCGATTTCCCTAGGGAGAGTCTATGAAATTCACTCTGAAGGTCTTGCTTGCCCCGATTCTCGCTCTGCTATGGACGAGCCTGACTTTCGGGCAGGGCGCTGCCACTGGCGATTTGCACATCACGGTGAAAGACGAGCGAGGCAATCTGATCACCAATGCGACGGTCACCGCGCAAGAGCAGGCTAAAGGATTTGTGCGTACCACCAAACTCAACAGTGATGGCGCATACCGGCTGCTGTCACTGCCTCCGGGGGCTTACACGGTCACGGTTGAATGTCCTGGCTTCGCACGATATTCGGCGAGTGATCAGGCTGTGACGGTCGGTCAGATGCGGGATCTGGCAGTCACGCTGGCAGTGGGCAGCGTGGAGACGGTGGTAAATGTCAGTTCCGAAGCCGCCCTGGTGGAAACGTCGCGCAGTTCGACCACAGACACGATCGATCAAAGACGCATCGACAACCTGCCGATTAACGGGCGCAATTACATCAACTTCACGCTGACCGACTCGCAAGTAGTGCGCGACAACGCGCCGAACACAGGCGCTGCCCCCACTTCGGGGCTCAACATGAGCGGGCAGCGCGCCCGGTCGAACCTGGTGAATGTGGACGGTGCGGACGCGACCGACAATTCCGTTAACGGCGTACGCTCGACCGTCTCGCAGGAGGCCGTGCAGGAATTTCAAATTATTTCGAACAGCTACGCCGCCGAGTATGGCCGCGCCTCGGGTGGTGTGGTCAACATCATCACCCGTTCGGGCTCCAACGCGTTTCATGGCGACGTGTTTGGTTATCTGCGCAATCGAAACTTCCAAGCGGTCAATCCTTTCAGCACGGTTTCCAACCCGGCATATACGCGGGTGCAGGCGGGTGCGGCTTTCGGCGGACCGATCAAGAGGGACAAGACTTATTACTATTTTTCCTACGAAGTCACCCGGAGGCACGAGACGGGATTTTCGAGCATCGGTGCCAACAACTTCGGGCTTGTTCCGTTCGACACCACGCTGGTCGGCTTGCCATTCAAGACTCTGCAACTGACCCCGGACCAGATTGGATTCCTCACTAACCCGAACGTGCTCGCGGCGGAGCAAGCCGACCCAACGGGCCCTTTTGCCCAGGAAGTCGGTGCGTACGCAGTGCTCGCGGGCGCGTCGTCGGGTCAGGCACTGAAAGGCGCTTGGCCCAGTGACATGGTGTTGGCTCTTACAGGAGGAGCGCTACCCGCCTGGGCCGGCTTTCCGACTTCATGCCAGCCCCCGGAACCGTGCGTTCCGGTTCCAACTTCGTATCAAACGTTGGAGTCTCAGCGCGGCAACTTCCCCGTTTTCGAAGGTACCAGCCTCTACTCGTTGCGGCTTGACCACAACCTGAACAACAGCAACCGCGTGATGCTGCGCGCCAACGTCAGCCCGAGCACGGTTACCGGTATCGAGGTCGGCGGCCAATCCCAGCCCTTCGGGCAAAATGCTTATTCGCGTACTTCGCAGCAGACCTTCCGCGACGTTGCGGGTACGGTGCAGGACACCTGGACGATCGGCAACAACAAGGTCAACGAATTCCGCTTTCAGTATGCGCGCCGCGGTCTGTCGTACTTCTACAACACGGCAATCCCAGGTGGGTCCGACCCGGCTGTGAACATACCGGGCTTCGCTTACTTCGGACGCGAGCCCTACTCCTACATTCAACGCACCGAGAAACGCTACCAGTTCACCGATAACTTCTCCTGGACAATCGGTCGGCACGACACGAAATTCGGTGCCGACTTCAACTACTTGCCGCTGGATGCCATCTTCACGGTCAATTATGGCGGCGTATACGATTTCGGATCGTTCAGCTCCGGCAATTTGGGCTTTGTGTCGCCCATTCCCAACACGCCTTTCCCCGACCTCTCAGCGGTGCAAGCCTACGGCGCGGGCCTTCCGGGAGATTTCATTCAGGGCCTGGGCAGCCCTAGCGATTCCTTCAGCAACAAGCCACTGGGACTGTTCTGGCAGGATTCGTGGCGCGTGCGATCCAATATTACGTTGAACCTGGGCGTGCGCTACGACGTGGAGTTTCCGCCCAAGTTCAAACCACCGCAGGGACTGGCCCTGCCGGCTTATAACCTGCTCGGCTTGCAGAAAGGAATTCAGACCGACAAGAACAACATCCAGCCTCGCCTGGGACTTGCCTACGATCCGAAGGGGGATGGCAAGACTGTAATCCGCGCATCGTATGGTTTGTTCTACGATCACCCGCTGCTCGGTCTGTACTTCCTGGGGGACGCGTCTGACGGCTCTTCCAGCGGGCAATTGGCTTTTGCCGGAACGTCAACCTGTAGCGGGGACGCGAAACCGGGGAATCTGAACGCGATTCCGATCTTTCAGGGATCTTTGAACTCGCCCGGATGTACGCCTTCGGCCTTCCCGCTCGCCAATGCGAACCTGGGTTACCTGCCCGACCAGCAGCAATTTCAGGCGTTGAATTTTCCACAGTCGGTCTTCCTCAACCAGAACTATCTAAACCTGGATCTGGCCAATCCCGCGCAGTCGACTTTTCTTCCACTGGGCTTTCAGCCTTTTGGATATCCGCAGGGAAAGAACTTCGTCTATGCCTATGCGCAGCAAGCCAACTTCAGCATCGAGCGCGATCTGGGCGGAAATTTTTCCTTGACGCTGGCCTACAACTACAACGGTGGGCGGCACCTGAATCGTCCGATCAACGCCAACACGATTCGCGGTGATCTGATGGTGGCCAATTTCAATGCTGCGCTCGCCGCCGGACAGACGGCGGCCAGTCCCTTCACGGTGGGGACGGGAGCTGTTCCCTGCGGATCTGGCCCGCTCGGCCCGTGGGTCAGCGCTCCGCTGATGAATTTCTTCCGTCCGGGTGGTATGAATCCCTCCATTGCGGCGGCGGTGGCACTGGCCGGTGGAGGCGCGTGCGTGGGCTTGGCCCAATCGATAGAGAGCAGCCTGGCCAGCCAGGGCTTCAACCCAAACTGCGACCCGACGACGTTCGCCAACTGCGTTCCGTTCGGTGACATGGACGCCAATTACTCGAATGGCAGTTCGATTTATCACGGCTTCAGTGCGAACCTCCGCAAGCGCTTCAGTCGGCACTACGAATTTCTCGGATCCTATACCTGGTCACACGCCATCGACGACTCGACCGACCTGCAGTCCACGCTGACGCCGCAGGACAGTTTCTTCCCGGGATTTGATCGGTCGAATTCGTTGTTCGATCAGCGTCACCGCTTCGTATTCAGCGGCGTCTACCAGACTGGAAAACTGAGCGGCGGCGGCTTTGCCAGCAAGTTCCTGAGTGAATGGACCTTTGCGCCGGTGATTGAAGTGGCCTCCGGCCGCCCGTTCAACATCATTACGGGTAATGGTGACAACCTGCAGTTGTCGTCGAAGACCGGGCGCCCGAACACGTTTGCCAATGCGATCTGCCAGGCGGCCGGATTCCCCGTGGTGAATTCGAAATACTCTCCCACGGGTATCTTTCAGGAGCCGTGTCCTGGGAATTTCGATGGCACGCTGGTCTCGCTCGACGGCAACCTGGGTCGCAACGCCGGGGTTGCGCCGTGGACCGTCTTCGACGATCTCCGGGTGGCCAAGCGCATCCACTTCGGGGAACGCTTCAACATGGACTTGATTGCCGACATGTTCAATATCGCGAACAAGTTCAACGTGTCGGCAGTCAGCCCGCTGTATACCAATGCCGGAACGCCGACTGCGGCTTATGATCCGCGGCAGTTTCAGTTTGCACTAAAGCTGAACTGGTAGGGGCTTTGGGCTCTGGACCGAGGTACTCCCCCCGAGCCGGCGCCGGATGCGATGGTCAAGTTGGCAATCTTCATGCGACGGCCATCCGGGGAGAGTCGCCTACGGTTCGATTACTATGAGGCCGGGAGTGAAATTGGATGAGCGGGACCCAGGAAGAACTTGAAGCAGGGCGTTTCGCCATGGATCTGGTCGAGTCCGTCTACCGGTGCACACAAGAATTTGCGAAACAGGAATGGTACGGCCTGACCAACCAGATCCGGCGTGCCGCAGTTTCAGTGCCGAGCAAAATCGCGGAGGGGAAAGGGCTTTCGTCAGAGCGGGAGCTGATGCAGTTTCTAGATCATGCTCGGGGCTCACTCTACGAATTCCAAACCCAGGTCAAGATCGCCCGTCGCCTCAACTACCTGAACATCGACGCGGCCAGCGCCTTGGATTCTCAAACGGAGCAGGCAGGCCGCCTGTTAAACGGCTTGATTCGCAAATTCCGAACGCCTCCCGCAACCTCAGAGTCCAAAGCCTAGAGCCCAGAGCCCGATCTGCTACCATTTACCCCACTCTTCACGAAACGCTGGAGCTACTCCTTTCATGTCTGAAAAGCATACGCCGACGGCGCGGACTCGCGTCGTGCGCGAGGCCGATCGCGCCGTCTATGATCGCGAGTCCGTCTACAAGATTCTCGATGAAGGCTTCATCTGCCACGTCGGCTTCACCGTCGACGGCCAGCCCTTCGTGATTCCCACGTCCTATGGGCGATCGGGCGATAACCTGTACATTCACGGCTCGGCCGCCAGCCGCATGCTGCGTAATCTCGATAGCGGCATTCCGGTGTGCGTTACGGTCACATTGCTTGATGGGCTGGTGCTCGCGCGCTCGATCTTCAATCACTCGATGAATTATCGGTCGGTCGTGATTGTGGGCACGGCTGTGGCGGTGCAGGATCCGGCGGACAAGCTAGAGGCGTTGCGCCTGTTGTCGGAGCACATCTTGCCGGGACGATGGGCGGAGTCGCGCTATCCCAACGAGAGGGAACTGAAAGCGACCCTTGCTTTGCGGTTGCCGATTATGGAGTTCTCGGCGAAGGTTCGGCAGGGGCCGCCGATCGACGACGAAGAGGACTACGCATTCCGCACGTGGGCAGGGGTGATTCCCCTGGAGACGGTGGCGGGCGCGCCGATTGCCGATGGTCGCTGCCCGGCGGAAATTCCCGTGCCGGAGTATGCCCGCGGGTATGCGAGAAACAGAGTGTAGGCGTTCGCAGGAACAGCAGGTTCCTTCGCCTCCGCCTCCGCTGTCGGCGTCGGAATGACAAGGGAAAACCACGGCGCGTCTGCTATGACGAACCTCGTCGAGAAAGTTGTTTCTACCGTCGACTCTGCGCGCGACGAGCTGGTCGCATTCCTACAAAAGCTGGTTCAAATTCCAAGTCTGCCCGGTCACGAGCAGAAAGCGCAGCGCTTCGTCGCCGACAAGTTGCGATCTCTGGGGCTTTTGGTCGCGGTTGTCACATCCGAGCGGGACGATCTTAAAGATCATCCCGCCTTCTGCGATGACGGTGTTCCGTTTCAAGAGCGCCTTAATGTGGTCGGGCGCTGGCCCGGGACAGCACGTCCGGCGAGCGGATCCAACCCTCGATCCCTGATCCTGAATGGCCACATGGATGTGGTCCCAACGGGTAGTGAGACGCTCTGGTCGGATTCTCCGTGGCGCGGCGCCATTCGCGACGGCAAACTTTACGGGCGCGGCTCATGCGACATGAAAGCTGGCGTCACCGCCAACATCTTCGCGATCCAGGCTCTGCAGATCATGGGCTTCCGGCCGGCGGCCGAGGTACTGGTCGAGAGCGTCATCGGAGAAGAAAGCGGTGGGGTGGACACGCTCACGACGATTGTCAAAGGATTCAAAGCCGACGCTGCGATCATCACAGAACCGACACAACTGCGTCTCTGTCCGGTACAGTCCGGAGCCCTCACCTTCCGTATAAAAGTTTCGGGGCGGGCGATCCACGCCTGCATGAAGCCGTACGGAGTGAGCGCGATCGAGAAGTTTTTTCTCGTCTTGCAAGCTGTGCAGGAACTCGAGCGCCAGCGACATGTTGAGTATCGCAACCCGCTCTACGAAAATCCGAACAACATCGCGCCGGTAAACTTCGGGGCGCTGCGGGCAGGGGACTGGCCTTCCAAGGTGCCGGGTGAACTGCTGGTCGAGGGACGCTTCGGGGTAATGCCGGGGGAATCGACGGCGGTCGCGCGTGCGGCCTTGGCTGCGGCGTTACGCAAGGCCTCTGCCGCGGACCTGTGGCTGAGCGAGCATCCGCCGGAACTGGAATGGTTCGAGGGCCAGTTCGAGTCCGGACAAACACCTCGAGATTCGCCGATCGTGCAATCCATCGCGGACTGCCACTCGCGTGTGATTGGACGAGACCCAGCCGTGCAGGGCGTGACCTACGGATCCGATCTGCGACTGTTCACGAACCACGGCGGCATCCCGGCGGTGCTGTATGGCCCGGGCAACGTCCTTAACGCCCACACGGTCGACGAGTTTGTCGAGTTGGAAGAAGTGGTCGCGGCCACCAAAGTCCTGGCGTTGATCGTGAGCCGGTGGTGCGGGGGGTATTGTGACGGCGGGCACTTGCTTTAGGCTCTGGGCTCTCGGCTTCAGGCATGGGCTTTACGACATAAATCACGAGAAATCTCCACGGCCACTGGCGTCGACACAATCTGAAAAGGTTTGGGCTAAGACGCTGGGGAAACGGTCCCTGCGGCCTTGAATTCCACCTCCACTATGTCGCGGACGTGCAGAAAGAAGTTGCTGGGATTTTTCATGCCCCACTCGACGTACGGCACGGGGAAATGCGCGGACGCAGTCCAGTGATCCCCTTCCAGCTTCAGCTCGACCGGCACGGTAATTTCGTGCTCAACCCCATGAATCGCAAACATCCCGTGGACCTGGACCGTCGAGGTGGTCACGGGCGTCACTTTCCCATCGACGCGACCGGGCCGAAACTTGATCTCGGGGTAGCGTTCGCTTTCTAAAACATCTTTGTGCATCTTGCGGTCGCGACCATCGTTGCCGGTCTGCCCGGTGGTGACATCGAAGACGACTTCGCCGCTGATGGATGCGGACGACGGATCGAAATGAATCTCGCAGCGCTTCACGTTGAATCCTCCATGCACCGTGTGCAGAGAGGCGCCGAGCGTAAAATTCGCCACAGTATGCGACGGATCGCAGTGCAGGACAAGCTGCTGAGCGTTTGAGCGCCCTGTCAGGGCCAAGAAAGAGAGCACAGCGATCGCGAGCGTTACGTGTCTTCCCGTCGTTTTCATTTCGAGAGTGTTCCTCAACGTTGGCATGATCATCCCACAGTGGTGACCAAGTGCAGGAGGACGGCCTGGTGCGTAGTCCGATGCCTGGCAATTCAAACCGGTTCGGCCAGGACGTGATTGTGTAAAGATGATGCCACACACGAACTTGTCAGCCGAAGCGCACGACGCCCGTCATCAACACCCGATTTGAATCATTATCACCATTTAGCTCATTGGCCGGTTGTGAGTGAAATCGCCTTGCTTTCGCCAGTTATCTGTGGGGAAGCAGCTTTCGAGTCAGCAGAAAGCCACCCAACGCTCCAATCAAAGCGCCCACACCGATTGCCAGAACGTACCTCCTATCAGTGCGATTCCAGACCACCGCCCCATTCGGTGCAGACCAGCCCTTGGGCCCAAGAAAAGTACGGTTGTCGAAAGCAGGAGTGACATCGCGGCTGCTGCCGTCGACATGTTAATCGCGTAGCGCCCCACTCGACGAAATCTCTGGAAGCAGAGCAAAACGATTCCGCACAGGACGCACAAGAGCCACATGGGAACGATGAGAAAGAATGGCATCGTGGCAGGATTGTGCCACAACCTTTGCTCCCAGGTGCTCAAGGTCCGGATGCTTCAAATGGCCTCGGAACAGACCAGATTTCACAATAAGCGTGATCGCCGGGTGTTCCAGTTCCGCCAGATCCGACGTACGTTGTGTTTCACGTGCGCCACCTCCGTCAACTGTTCTCGTCGAATGCGGCTCCCGTTGTTGGCATTGGCATCGACGAAGCTGCCATCTACCGACGGGTTGTCGCCTTCTACGAGTCTGGCCTCCCAGCAGCGCGCCACGATCTCTTCAAACAGTTGTTCGAACAGTTTCGACTCCTGGAACCGTCCGTGCCGGTTCCTGGAGAACGTGGAGTGGTGCGGAATCTCCCTGATCGAAGCCCAGACCGGTAAACCAGCGCCAGGCCAGATGGATGCGCAGCTCCTCCACCAGCTTGCGTTCGCTGGTGATGCCGTACAAATAGCCGATCAACAGGATGCGCAGTGCCAACTCGGGACCAATCGAGGGCCGCCCGGTCTCGCTGTAGCTCTGCTCCAGACGCTCGCGCACAACCGGCCGCGTCAGAAACAGCGATCCCTTCTGGTTCAAGACGGTCGGCTCAAACGGCGGGACGGGGCCGCTCGATCCGCCATAGAGCACCATATACCCGCGTGGACGAAGCACGTTCAATCCTTTATCAAACGTAGTCTTGCCGACCGAGTCATACAGCACGTCGACGCCTTTACCTCCGGTCAGCCGTTTGCTCTCGGCTTCAAAGTCGACTTGCGTGTACAGAATGACCTCGTCGGCGCCTGCCTGGCGCGCCAGCTTGGCCTTCTGTTCGGTGGACACCGCTCCAATCACGAGCGCGCCGATGTTGTGCGCCATCTGCACCAGCAGCAGTCCAACACCGCCGGCGGCGGCGTGCACAAGTGCGACCTCGCCCTTTTTCAGCGGATAGGTGTCATGCGACAGGTAGTGCGCGTCATCCCCTGCAGCATGGCAGCGGCTGCGTGTCGATAATCCACGCCTTGGGGAATTTTCACCAGCCGGTCGGCTGGGACGGCTGCATACTCGGCATACGTGCCCATCAACATGGTCCAGGCCACGCGATCCCCGATTTTTACGCTATGCACATCCAAGCCCACCGCCACTACCTCGCCCGCGCCTTCTTGTCCCGCAACAAAGGGAAGTGCCGTCGTATAGCGGCACTCGCGATAGTAGACGTCGACGTAATTCACGCCCGAAGCCGCGATCTTCACGACCGCTTCGTTCGCCTTGGGTTCCGGAACCGAAATGTCCACCAACAACTCCAACACTTCCGGACCACCTACGCGTTTACCTGAATCGCTTTCACAATCGATCCCATCCCACCCGCAGATTCCGGAACGTGCTCATCCCGATGGGGAAGCTATGACTTAGAGTGCCAAGAAATCCGAGCGGTGACATCAAAAAGAAAGGCAGCCCACAGGCTGCCCGATCCCTTCTACGTTTCCACTTCACATCTACTGCGGCTTCGCAGGAGCCGACTCAGGTTCCGCGGCTTTCATCTGGTCCTGCCGTTTCTGTTGCGCGGCCTCTTGCATCTTCTTCCATTTTTCCTGCTGCTCCGGGGTCAGAACCGCGGCGATCTTAGGACGAAACGATTGGCGGATCTCCATCATCTTGGCGCGCTTCTGATCGAGGGGCACGTGTTCATCCAGGCGTGCCACCCTCAACTGTTCGCCCTCTTCCATAACGATCGGCCGCAGTTTCTCTTTCTGTTCCTCGGTGAGATTGAGCTGCTGGCTGAGCCAGCGCAACTCGCCAAATGCCTCCATCGTACGGCGCCCGCCACCGGCCGGGTGTCCGCTGCCCCCGTTCGGGGTTGAAGGCGGAGCCGACTGCGGGGCCGTGTCCTGCGCCGCAACCGTCAAGCACCCGCAGACCACCACGCTAGCCAGTGCGCCGATCCAAAATTTCCAACCAACTTGCATAGCCTTCTCCTTTGAATCTCGAGAAAACTGGCTTCCAGACGGAAGGAACGCGCCCCGGTGCCAACAATCCTACGCCTGCGGACGGGAGGAACTCCAGCTGGCGATTACATCGTTGTCAGGGCCCAGGACCGTCCTGGCCAGGGAAGCGGGTTCCTCCGCCCCCACTGCGCTCCGCGTCGGAATGACAAGAGCGAGGAATTTCGGAGTGCCGTGTCCAGTGACAACAACTGAGGAATTGTCAGTGCGGGGTCCAATGCGGGTTCATCGTGAACAGCCCATCGACGAACCCAATGTGGAAAGTCACAAATAGGCCGAACGCGATGCTAATGACACCGGAGGCCAGGCCGAGTCCGCGATTCAAATCCTTAAATCGTCTGCCCGTGTAGGCGAATGGAGCACCCAAAATCATTGTGATCAGCATCATCCCGGCAATCGTGCCCACTCCGAAGACGAGCAAGTAAGCCACCGCCCATCGTGCATCCCGAATGGTAGTCAGCACCAGCAGCGTCACCGCAGCCGAACCGGCCAGCCCATGTACGATGCCGACCGCCAGCGGCCGGAGCAATTGGTAAAGTCCCACCCGCTGCAAGAATCTCTGCACTGGCCCATGAGGTTTCTCATCCAGATGGAGATGCACGTCCGGCTGATGAGAATGCACATGGACGTGCTCGACTTCACCATGACGATGGGCGTGCGTGTGAATCACAGCTCCCCGGCCGTGCATAGGCGTAAACCGCTCGGTAATCCACTGGGTCGTGCCGGTCAAATTCAGCACACCGAGCAGAATCAGCATCAATCCGACGGCGAGTTCCATCGCGAGACCGACCCGTGGGGGAATGACCAGGTTGAAGAGGATGATGGCCGTGCCGACTAGAACGATCGTGATGGTGTGTCCCACGCCCCAGAGGACTCCGATCAGGCCGGCGTGCCGGATATTCTGCTGCCGACTGACGATTGTACTCACCGCAATGACATGGTCCGGATCGGTGGCGTGCCGGATCCCCAGCAGAAAACCCACGCCAATGACCGTCAGCAGATTGATCATGTGGACCTGCCGGAGCGAAACCGTAGACGGCGGGTTGCCAGAACTATACCATCGGGTCGGTCGCGGCCTCCGGGGTCCGGATTCTTCACCCGAATCCCAGGGAACAGCCGGATTCAGAGATACCCTCGAGCTCGGATCGCAAGTATTTAAGGTATCTAAAGGTATCTAAGGAAGGCTAAGGAAGGTTAAGGAAGGTTACTGCCTTGTAATCTGAGCCGTTCGCAGGTAATATCCCCGCCCGGCGCACAGCCCATTGGGAGCACACCCTTTGAGAATTGACCCGCGGAAACCTCAAAGAGTACCATTTTAGAGTTTTTCGCATCCAAGCTGTGCAGGGGAGTCGATCACGGTAACTCATAGAGAAATATGAGAGTTCAAAGACTCTATGTTCTGATCGCGTCCTTGGCCGCAGTGCTTGCGAGCTGTGCGTGCCATTCTGCCCAGCGACCGGTTACGCTGCTTTCGTCCAAACAGGCGCGTCCTCCGGCCATGGTTGCGCCGACCCAGGCGGCTACGCCCGCTCCTCCGGAGTCGATCCCCCAGCCACCGGCGCCTGAGCCAGCGCAAGTCGCCAAAACACCCGATCCGGTCGATGCCCTCGTCGCCCAAGTCGAGAAGGAATACCAGGCTGGACAGGAGAATTACAAAGCCGGCCGCCATGAGGAAGCTCGCAGGAACTTCGACCGCGCCTTCGACCTGTTGCTTAGCAGTAACCTGGATATCAACTCGGATCCACGCCTCGAACGGGAATTCGATCGAGTTCTTGAAACCTATAACAGTTTCGAGATGGTCGGCCTCCGCCCCGCGGAGGGTTCGAGTGAGCAGAAATCCGAGCCCGCACCCATCGACGAAGCCAATGAAGTCACGTACCCGGTCGACCCCAACATCAAGGCCAAGGCAGAAGCCGAAATCCAGTCCACGCGCTCCGACCTGCCGCTGATGATGACCGACCAGGTCGCCAGCTACATCAATTACTTTTCGACAACGCGCGGTCGCACGATCCTCGAGAACGCGCTGATTCGTTCTGGCCGTTACGACCAGATGATGCGCAAGACGCTGAAGGAAGAAGGCGTCCCTCAGGATCTGATCTACCTGGCGCAGGCTGAATCCGGCTTCCACCCGCTCGCCCTGTCGCGCGTGGGAGCGCGCGGCATCTGGCAATTCATGGCCAGTCGCGCTCGTGGGTACGGCTTGCAGCGAAGCTTGTGGGTCGATGAGCGTCAGGATCCTGAGAAAGCTACCCGGGCGGCCGCCCACCATCTGAAAGATCTTTACCAGCAGTTTGGCGACTGGTACCTGGCGATGGCGGCGTATAACTCTGGTCCCGGGACGGTACAGAGCGCGGTCAAACGCACCGGCTACGCGGACTTCTGGGAGCTTTATCGGCGCAATGTGCTTCCGCGGGAAACCCGGAATTACGTTCCGATCATCGTGGCCGTGACCATCATGGCCAAGAATCCCGCGCAGTATGGGCTGGATCATCTGGAAAGGGAAAAGCCTGTCCCGTACGATACCGTCACAGTCGACAACCCCGTCGATCTGCGGCTGGTGGCGGAATGTATCGACGTCTCCCCGAGCGAACTGCAGGAGCTAAATCCGAGCCTGCTGCGCATGACCACGCCTCAGGCTCCCGGGTTTAAACTTCGCCTGCCAGCGGGAACCAAGGAAGAATTTGAGGCCGCCATCGCAGTGATCCCGCCGGAGATGCGGGTCTGGTGGCGTTATCACAAGGTCGTACCCGGGGACACGCTCAGCTCAATTGCCGGTACCTATCGCAGCACGCCCAAGGCAATTGCAGAAGCGAACCATCTGGAAGATTCCGCATCCCTCGCTCCCGAGAGCAAGCTCGCCATTCCGATCGTGCCGGGAAAGCATTCCACGACCGAAGATGGCGCCACCTACGCCCGCCATGCCACCCGTTACCGTATTCGCAAGGGAGACACGGTGCAGTCGGTGGCTGACAATTTCGCCGTGCCGCCGGCGATGGTTCGTCGTTGGAACCGCCTGAAAGGCGAAAGCCTGCGAGGCCGCAGCGTGGTCTACGTCCATCTTCCGATTACACCCAATGCAGATCGCGTCGCGAGGGCTTCGAATTTCTCTAAGTCGAGGCAGAAAAAGGCCGTTCAGGCTGCCCAGAGTCCCAAGAACCCGGTTGTCCGACACAAGGTGAAACAGGGTGAAACCCTGTATTCCATCGCCTCCGTCTACAAAACCACGGTCGACGCGTTGAAACGGGATAACCGCAACGTGGCAACCCTACGGCCGGGAATGGTACTTGTGATTCGTTAAATTCAGGTCTTGGGTCTCAGGTGTTAGGTCTTGGGTTCTTCCCCCGACAGTTCCTCTTTGAATTGCACCTGCTCCTAATTGAATTGCACCTGCCTTACTGTCGCGTGAAAGACGAGGCACCTTGAACTCAGGGGGCGCTCAAAACCTAAGACTTAAGACCTGCTACCTGCTTCCCCATTCCTGTCGCGCAAAAATCTCTGTGCTATAATCGCGCCCCGTTCAGCGGACGAGGCAGTTCTGCAGTAGTCTTTCTAAATCTTTCTGCGCGCCGGCCATGCGCCGGCGTGCCAGCTTTGAAAGTGGGCAACCCCAGGAGGAGCAATGACCTTTTACGACGAAACCCTCTACGGACGTGACGACGAGATGGATGAATTCGGCGAAAGCGGCGCCTACGGCGAATCGCCCGAAGAGATTTTAGAGGAAGAAGAGGAAGAAGAGGAAGAATCCGGGCTGCCCGAGATCCGGGAGTCCGTAGCCGTAATCGAAGTAGAGGAACCTGCGCCCGCTCCTCCCAAACCGGCTGGCGGCGGCGGAGGTTCGAAGCCCGCCAAGAAAAAAGCAGCCAAGAAAAAAGCGGCGAAGAAGAAGCCAGCGAAGAAAGCCACCAAGAAAAAACCGGCGAAGAAGGCTGCAAAAAAGAAAGCGCCCAAGAAGGCAGCGAAAAAGAAGAGTGCCAAGAAGAAAAAACGGCGTTAGGGCGCGTGCGGGATGATGGTGTTTTTGGGGTGCGGATGCTCGCCCCCAACTGGCAAAACCGAAAGCCGCGGCATAATGCCGCGGCTGTTTCTTTTACAGCAGACTTCTAGTCGAACATTCCGACTCGTGATCCCGACGGAGTGACAAGCGTTACCAGCTCTTGCGGGCGATGAGCGACGATGCTGCTCATACGATTACCCTGGTCAGGTGACTCGCCATCGGGCGATTATTTCTTGCCAACCGCTTCCAGGCACTTGCTGTAGAGGGTCAGGAGGTGCGCGGCGTATTCCTCGGGCTTGGCGGCTCCGCCGCTCGACTTTTCGAATCCGACTCCTCCCGCCGGCGATGCGGTCTTGCCATAGCCGGTGGTCATGGCGACGAACTTCATCAAATCGAGAGCGATATCTTCATTGCGGCGCGAGCCTGCCGCAGGAGTTGCGGGTAAATCCATGAATGCCTCCCCAGTCCCGGAAATAAACGGAATTTCGTCCTCTTCTTCGAAGTGCATACGTCGCTAGCGATGATAGCAGGAGCCTGGTCTTGGGTTTTAGGTCTTGGGTTTTAGGTCTCAGGTGTCAGCTGTCAGGCCTCGGGGTCAGCCAATTTTCCCAGCGCATACGCGTTGCGCTGATTCTTCTACATTCACATTCAAACGTACGCAATCCAAATTTGCTTCTGTCGTACGTTTCCAAGATCAAAGCTAGGCTGCGCGCAAACGCTCGGCCACATCGGAATGGCCTTTTTCTTCGGCAATCTGCTCGGCGGTGCGGCCGTCGTCGTTCTTGGCGTTGGGATTTGCACCGTACTTTAACAGCAACTCGACCATGGCGCCGTCTCCGTGTTGCGCGGCCGCGTGCAACGCGGTCCATCCCTGTTGCTGTTTGGCATTGACGGGCGCGCCGTGTTCGAGCAACGCGCGCACGATCGCCAGATTCCGGCCGGCCGCGGCGGAGTGCAGCGGCATCACTTTCATGGGATTGTCTGCCACCGCGCCAGCATCGGCATGGTGTTCGAGCAGCACACGCGCAACGTTTTCGTGACCGAAGAATGCGGCGAAGTGCAAGGGGGTAAACCCGTCGCCGGAACGGGCATTCGCCAGACGGGGATTGCTCTCAATCATGTCGGCCACAAGGTCGCTGCGACCGATGCTGCTGGCTTCGAAGACGTCGAACTCCAAATTCGCAGCGCGCAGCAGATCGACCATGTCTTTGCGCTGGCGATAGAGCGAGTGCATCATGGCGGAGACGCCGCTCGCATCCCGGGCTGTGGCCAACGTACGATCCTGTGCGAGTAGGGACTTCAGTTGCTCCGCATCACCCGCTTCAATTGCCGCGATAACTTCCTGCTTCCCATCCACGTTCCACCTCCCGCCACGCGCCCGTCCACGCCGAACAACATCATAGCGTTTTGTCGATCGCTGGGATAAGGCGTCTGTGGAAAAGGCGATTCCTCTGCGCTCAGCGGCTGCGCTCCTCCGCAGCGTGCCTCGGGGAACTCGAGTATCACTGCAGCGAGCTCACGATCTTGCGGTACTCCGATTCCGTAAACGCCTTGAGCGTCTCTGTGGCTATATTTCCCAGGGCGCCACTCGCCAAGGTGAACTTGGCAGCTGCCTCGTCTGTGGGAAATTCTGAGATTAGAACAGCGTCGTACTGCCCCATGGTCAAGTACCAGCCGTGAACCTTGCCTCCTCCGGCCTCGGCTGCTTTCTTCGCGGCGTCCAAGCGTGCCGGACTCTCCTTGATCTTGGCGATCCCCTGCTGCGTGTAGTGGACCAGTGTCACAAAGTGCGGCATGATCGTTTCCTCTTCATTCGAGACCGAGACACTAATGCGCTTCGGGGGCGGCAGTCAAGCCGGAGGATCGGCTGAGGGCTGAGCAAAGCTGGCGCCAGCGCACCCGCCTCGATGTTCTAATGTTTTAGGTCTCGATACCTACGTAGCACACGCGACCCGTCAGGTAGTCGGCGGCGGTCTTGCCGTCTTCCATGTTCATGACTTCAATGGGATAGGCCTGGTTGTGGGGGCGCAGGATCAGGTGGTTGCCGGCGACTTCCACGTATTTCACGGTGCAGTCTCCATCTTTGGCTACCGCGTACATGTTGAACTCGCCTTTGCGATATGGTTTCAAAGAGTTGTAATGGCGATCGACCAGCACGGTCGTACCGGGGAGCAGGCGCGGATACATGCTCATGCCTTCGCGGCCATCCACCTTGATGAGGACAAAGCGCTCCCAGTTATCGCGGTTGCCTTCCAACTCGGGCTTCATCTTGCGCAAGAAGCTTTTTTTGAACTTGAGGATCTCGCGAACATTCATGCTCATGACAAGCGGTTCGGTGGCGGCGACGCTGCCGTCGACCAGCAGCACGTTATCGAATTCGTCATCGGTTGGAGGCAGGATGCTGGCGCGTTTGTTGACCTCGGTCGGCTCGAGCAAGTCGAGCACCGAGAGATGCTGCACATTCAAGACTCTATCCATGCCTTCCAGGCTGAGGCCGCGCTTGCGATTAAGGAAGTTGGAGATGTGGGCCTGCTTGAACCCGGTCTGCTGGGCGAGGCGAAGTCCCGTCAGTTCGCCTCCTTCAATGCGTTCCCACAGGGTTTGACGCAAATTTTCCTGCAGTGCCTTGAATTTCATGCGCAAAGTATAGCACGCGTCTATAGCACGGGGATATTTGTAATACAAATGTAACATCTGTAAGGAAATAGAGTTCTGGGCGAAAAGCTGCCCGCTCTGGAGCATTGATAACTCACACTGGCTATTGCTCGGAGTCATCATGGAATTGATAGCAAGCGAAAGCGAGGAGAGGAACTTCGTGGACTTTCGCCGCAAGGTGCGCTCGGCAGCTATGGAGCGCCTCTGTCGTCGCTTCATTTTACGGGCCGGGTCAGCATCGTGCTGCAGAATGGGTGCGCGCTGAAATCAGGTTGCGAGGAGGGCTACTTCCGGTCGAACGTCAGGTCTTAGATCTCAGGTGTTGGGTCTTAGGGTGGGTTGCGACAGAAGGTCATCAACCACGTAGGCGGGGAGGGGATGGAGATGGTCAAGACTACGACCGGGGAATGCGTGAAGGTCGGGAATCTGAGCGCGTTGAAGCACCTCTTCGAGGTGATCGGTTTATATCCACCGAGCGCGACGGCCAATGGGGAGCATGCGGACAGTGACGATCTGACGAGGAAACTTCTCAATCGGCTGGAGTTTGGGCAAGAGGCGGACGCGGAGGATGGAAAGGCCGCGTGTCCGGCCGAAGTGAGGAGTGATTCGGTAGAATGAGAACCTCCGATGTCAGCGCAGGTTTCCCGTCCGTGGCTTCCAGGCGACCAGGCCGAGGAGCGAGTTCGGGTATCTCTGCGACGCAGTTTCTGGATGGCATATTTTGGCCTGAGGATGGGAACGGCGCGATGGATATGACGTGGGTGACGGGCCGGATCGCAGTTGGAGGAGGGATCTGGAACGAGGAGAACATGGCGAAGGTGGCACGCGAAGGGATCTCGCACATCATCGACATGCAGATCGAGTTTGATGACACACCGCTGGCGCAGCCTCACGGAGTCGAGGTGTTGTGGAACCCGATCGACGATGATTTCCAGCCCAAGCCGGCGGCGGTGTTTCAGAGGGGCGTGGATTTCGCGATTGAGGCGCTGGACCAGCCGGGGACCAAGGTGTTTATTCATTGCGCGGCGGGCGTCCATCGCGCGCCCATGATGGCGTTGGCTTTGCTTTGCACTTTGGGATGGAAGCTGAAAGATGCGCTCCGGCTGATCGAGACGCGGCGGCCGCAGGCGGATTTCGCTGTGGTTTATGTGCGCAGCGTGGAGAGATTTCTCGAGGGTTATGCGGCTGCCCGGAAGTGAGAAAATCAAAATCGATAAAGTCAAGGGCTTTTAACCGCGAAGGTCGCAAGGACCGGCGCTAAGGACGCGAAGAGAAAAACCTACAACCGCAGTGGACGCGGAGGAAATCCGCAGAGTACGCAGAGCAATTCGCGAGGAACAACCGGGACTGAACCGTGGCCCGGCTAGGGCTAGGGTCTGAAAGAGCGTGGCAATCGTTGGATTGAGTGGGGGCACAGCAGGAGAGCATGTTGGACGCGCGGCGCCGCCCGATGGGGCGGTTTTTTATTGTCTGCTTCCGATCTTGCCGGTGTGGGCGGTCGCGCATACGCCGATGGCGCCGGGCACAGCACCAGTCACCACTCAGGTCAATGATGCGGTGTACCGGGCGGACGGCCCCGTTGACTGTCTCAATTCATCTAGCCGGGCACGCGCGAAGCAACTGTAAAACAGCGCTCCAGAACAGCTCGGCATCACCGCACGATAAGGAGTTGGTATGTCTCATTTCTTCGCGACCTGGGCAACCCACATCGTCAAGGGAGCGCGGACCGCGGGAGGTGTTCTTTGAAGGTTCAGAAGGCAGAGCCCGAAATTGAGTTGCTCAGCGGCTTGATTTTTCCCCCGGCTGTCGAACGAGAGCGCGGCGCTTTTTGCTTTGCTGGGCAGGGCTGCGCAGAGCGCGAGTGAGGCCGGGGCCGTGGCGTTCGAACGTGGTGCTCGACGCACCGTTCGCGGCTGATGTGAGGGCACTGACTCAGACAATTGAGCAGTACGCCAAGTCGGCCGAAATTCCAAAACCCGCGCTGAAGTAACCCCGGTTTGGGCTAGCCAAGAAGGCTGCGGATCCTAACCGGTCTCGCAGCCGTTTGTTTCTCGGGTTGCGACTATCCGACTTCCTCGCTCCAGTTTTCCAGCGTCTTCTTCACCAGCGCCATGAACTGATCGGCAACGGCGCCGTCGATGAGACGGTGATCGTATCCGAGCGTCAGATGAACGACGGAGCGAATGGCGATCGAGTCGTTGCCTTCCTTGTCGGTGATCACCATGGGCTGCTTCGTGATTCCACCTACACCCATGATGGCTGAGTTTGGCTGGTTGATGATGGGCAGTCCAAACACGGCACCGAACTGGCCAGGATTGGTGATGGTGAAAGTTGAGCCCTCGACGTCCTGAGGCATGAGCTTCTTGGTACGGGCGCGCTCGCCAAGATCGCTGATACCACGCTGCAATCCAAGGAAGTTCAGTTCGTCGGCGTTCTTCAGGACGGGCACGATCAGCCCCCAATCGAGAGCCACCGCGATTCCGGCATTCATGTGGCGGTGGTAGCGAATGTTCTCTCCTTCGAGGGAAGCGTTGACGATCGGGAACTGCTGGAGAGCAATGATCGCGGCGCGGACGAAGAACGGCATGAACGTGAGGCGCGCCCCGTTGCGTTGTTCGAAGGCTTGCTTGAGTTGATTCCGCAGGTTCACGATGCGGGTCAAGTCCACCTCAAACAT
>WNFQ01000942.1_pt1 | contig 36407 bp, 35 predicted proteins | sample 5400171 | NCBI WGS metagenome assembly WNFQ01 (sample SAMN13153356, study PRJNA577476) | soil metagenome | isolation source: 20 cm soil under Madrone tree | place: USA:California | collected 2016-06-14
CATTGCTCTTCGCTGCGTCCCGTCGCCTTCAAATAATCCACCGATTCTTGATCGGTTGGAAAGTATCCCATCGTCGCGCCGTATTCGGGTGACATGTTTCCAATCGTGGCGCGATCGGGAACCGGCAGCGACGCGGCGCCTTCGCCACAAAACTCGACAAATTTGCCGACCCCCTTTTGTGCACGCAGCAGTTGTGTGATGTGCAGAACGAGATCCGTCGCCGTAACGCCTTCGCGTAACTGCCCGCTCATGTGCACGCCCACCACTTCCGGCGTCAAAAAGTAAACCGGCTGCCCAAGCATGCCTGCTTCCGCTTCAATTCCGCCGACGCCCCAGCCGACCACTCCGAGACCGTTGATCATTGTCGTGTGCGAATCAGTTCCGACCAACGTGTCGGGAAAGTAAACGTTGTAGCCGCGATTGTTGATCGCGGTGCCGGGGTCACCGCCCCCGGCTACAGCTGTGCTCAAAACTCCTTTGGCGAGATACTCGAGATTCACCTGATGCACGATGCCGATCCCAGGCGGAATGAGCTGGAACGTTTTGAACGCCTGCTGTCCCCATTTGAGAAATTGATAACGCTCCCGGTTGCGTTTGAACTCCATGTCCAGATTGAGCTCCAAGGCACGCGCTGACCCAAAGAAATCTACCTGCACAGAGTGATCGACGACCAAATCGACAGGCACCAGTGGCTCGATGATTTTCGGATCACTGCCGAGGCGTTGCACAGCGCTGCGCATCGCGGCCAGATCAACAACGAGCGGCACGCCCGTAAAATCCTGCAAAACGATGCGTGCAACGACGAATGGAATTTCCTCGTTCGCCGGCGATTTTGCGTTCCAGTTCGCCAGCGCCTCGACATCTTTGCGCCGGACTTTTTTTCCGTCGCAATTGCGCAGCACCGATTCGAGCACAATACGGATACTCACGGGCAGCCGCGAGATTTTCCCGATGCCTTGCTCTTCCAGAGCCGGAAGTGAATAAAGAAATCCCGCGCGGCCTCTGCCGGCGTCGAATTTTCTCAGCGTTTTAAATTCGTCGTGCATTTGTGGTTGTCATGTCGAGCGAAGTCGAGACATCTCTCGTCGCCCTCTCCAAAAAATATCCAGAGATTCCTCGACTCCGCTTGGAATGACAAACGTTCACTTCATTTCCTCGAGCTTCGCCTTGATCTTGTCGAAATTGGGCAGTTGCCTGGCGTCGTCGTTGCTCTCCGCGTATTGGATCACGCCATTTTTGTCGATGATGAACGCGGACCGTTTCGGCACACCGCCCATTCCGAGGTTCATTTGCGGCAGGAACGAGTCGTACATTACGCCGTAATCCTTCGCTACTTTGTGTTCGTAATCACTCAGCAGCGGCACCGTGATCTTCTCCTTCTGCGCCCACGCCTCCTGGGCGAATGGATTGTCGCCACTGATCCCGTAAACGGCTGCGTTCAAATTCGTGTAAGCGTTCATACCCTGACTGACTTCGCACATTTCCGTGGTGCAGGTGCCAGTGAACGCCATCGGGAAGAAAAGCAACAATGTGTTTTTCTTTCCAAAATTGTCGCTGAGCGTGTTTTGTTTCGGCCCATCTGCGGTCTTAGTCGATAAAGTGAAGTCTGGCGCCTTAGTTCCAACAGCAAGTGGCATGATGAAGTCCTCTGGTTTGAGTTCAAATGGGGGAAACTCAGTATAAGATCGACATTTGCGCGGTCAAAACGAAGATGGAGCGTCCGTGATTCGTGAAATTGTTACAAGGTTAAATCGGCGAATCACGATTTACGATTCACAGATCACATTTACGATTCACGAATCACAGATCACGATTCACGTCCGTAAATGGAACTCTTCTGGTGGTTCTGCACGATCGTCCTCTTCGCCGTCGGTCTGATCGGCACGGTCGTTCCGGCTCTTCCCGGGACAACTATCATTCTTGCCGCCGCGATTATCCATCGCGTCATGGTCGGCGCGGACAAGAGCATCGGCTGGAAGACGATGATCATTCTTGTGTTGCTCACACTCGTTTCGTACGTCTTCGATTTTGTCGGCAGCTACTTTGGCTCAAAGTATTTTGGCGCGACAAAATGGGGCGCCTTCGGAGCAATACTGGGCGCGCTAATCGGCCTTTTATTCGGAGTGATCGGCCTCTTTGCAGGGCCGGTGATCGGCGCGGTCGTCGGCGAATTCATCGCCGGCAAACGAATGATCGACGCTGGTCGCGCCGGTTGGGGAAGTTTGCTCGGAAATGTTGGTGCAATGATCGGCAAACTGCTCATCGCGCTAGTGATGATCACGATTTTCCTCATCGCGGTTCCGTCGCCGTTTTAATCGTACTCTTCCTGGTTTCCTGCTTTCCAGATTGTGTTAAATTGTCCGCCGATGGCAGATGATCGCTGGCGAGCCGCTTTGGCTTGCTGGAGGAAAGTCCGAACACCATACGGCAACATGCCGCGTAAAATACGCGGGCAACATTCGCGAAAGCGGATGTTGACGGAAAGTGTCACAGAAAACACACCGCCGGTTCTTTGGCAACTACGACTGTAGGGGAAGCTGACAGCTTCCCGCCTGGAACAGGCAAGGGTGAAAAGGCGAGGTAAGAGCTCACCGCTCGCAGAGCAATTCGCGAGGCAGGAAAAACCCCGTGCGGTGCAAGACAAAACAGAGGGAGGGCAGCCGGCCCGCTTAACCTCGGGTATCGTCGCATCATGGTCCCGCGACCGCGGGATCGGGCTCTCGGAGAAATTCGGGAGAGATGAATGATCATCGCCCAGCACTTTGCCAGCAAAGTGCTGGGGACAGAATTCGGCTTATCGCCATCGAAACTATGAAGGGCGCTTTCGGAAACGAAGGCGCCCTTCGCTTTTATTAGGCGACCGACGGCCTAAGATTGGACTTTTTGCGCAGGAGCGGCAGAACTTTTTCCACCAGCGCGTCGGCTGTGATGCCGTGCTTCTTCCGTAGGATTGGGACGGCGCCGTGTTCGATAAATTGATCGGGCCAACCGATCCGCACCACAGGTGTATTGATCATCTGCGAGTGCAGATGTTCCATCACGGCGCAGCCAAAACCGTTATGTAAAACGTGATCTTCAATCGTGCAGACGACGTCGACGCTGCGCGCGAAGAATTCGAGAGTGCCGGTGTCCATCGGTTTGATCCAGCGCGGATTAATCAGCGCAACGGAGATTCCTTTTTCTTCCAGTTTCCGCGCCGCATCTTCGGCGACTTCAAACATGTTGCCCAAGCCAAAGATCGCCACGTCGCGCCCGTGCTGCACGACTTCCGCCTTGCCGATCTCGAGCAGCTTCGGTTCCGGTTTGATTTTTACACCGGATCCTGATCCTCGCGGATAACGTATGGCGATCGGACCGGAGTTGTAGTGCGACATCGTCCAAAGCATGTCGACAAATTCATCTTCATCCTTCGGCTGCATGTGCACCCAGTTCGGCACGTGTCGCAGATAACCGATGTCGAACAAGCCATGGTGCGTCGGCCCGTCGTCGCCGCTTAAGCCGGCGCGGTCCATGCACAGTTTTACGTTCAGATTTTGGATGGCGATGTCGTGGATTGCCATGTCGTACGCACGCTGGAAAAACGTGGAGTAAATCGCCAGGAACGGCTGTAACCCCTGCGTCGCGAGGCCGCACGCAAAAAGGGTGGCGTGCTCTTCCGCAATTCCAACATCGAAGTAGCGACTCGGATGCGCCTTTGCAAAATGCGAAAGACCGGTCCCGCTAGGCATCGCCGCTGTGATCGCGACAATTTTCTGATTCGTTTCGGCAAATTTCGCCAGCGTTTTGCCGATGATTTCCGAATACGTCGGCGTCGGCGTCGGGGCCGTCTCGCCGCTCTCGATCTTGTATTTGCCGAGGCCATGAAATTTGTCGGGCTGTTTAATGGCCGGTTCGTAGCCTTTGCCTTTCTTGGTGAGAATGTGCAGCAGCACCGGCTCTTCCTGCGTCTTCAAAAACTCGAAGGTCTGTGTGAGCAGTGGAATATCGTGGCCATCAATCGGCCCGTAGTAACGTAACCCGAGTTCCTCGAAGATAACGCTGGGCACGAGCAAACCCTTGACGCTTTCTTCCACCTTATGCGCGAGCTGCACGCCGGTTTTTCCAAGAATGGCCTGGACGAAATCGCGCGCCTTATCGTGCAGATGCGCATAAGTGGGATTCGTCACGATGCTGTTCAGGTAATTAGCTATCGCGCCGACATTCTTTGCGATCGACCATTCGTTGTCGTTGAGTACGACGATGAAACGCTTGGTGTGCGCTTTAACATTGTTGAGCGCTTCATAGCTGATTCCACAGGTGAATGCGGCATCGCCTGCGACAACCACGATGTGCCCGTCGTCCCCGCGCAGGTCGCGTCCAACCGCCATGCCAAGCGCCGCTGAAAGCGCGGTCCCAGCGTGGCCCGCGCCGTAGCAGTCGTGTTCGCTTTCGGTTCGCAAGAGAAAACCGTTGAGGCCGCCGAATTGGCGCATCGTGTGGAAGCGGTCGAGGCGCCCGGTAAACATTTTGTGTACATAGCCTTGGTGACTCACATCCATTACAAAGCGGTCCCGCGGCGTGTCGAATACGCGATGCAACGCAATCGTCAGCTCAACCACGCCGAGATTCGGCCCAAGGTGGCCGCCAGTTTGCGAAAGGACTTTGATCAGTTCATCGCGGACTTCCTGCGCAAGCTGTGGCAGATCCTCTTCCCGCAACGCCTTGATGTCCGCGGGCGAACGGACTCCGTCGAGCAGGCGGGCTGGCGCGGCTGTCGCCTCGGAAGTTTGAGAAGTTTCAGAAGAGTTTGATTTCGTCATCTGTGCTTTCGGGTTCCTCGATCTTTTTGTCTGTAGCAGCGGCTTCCTGCGTCGGCTCGAACTCTTTAACTACGGGTTTGCCTGCGCTGTTGCGCGCAATCATCTCGATCTTTTGCTCCGCGTTGGCAAGCCGTTCCTGGCAGACTTTTACAAGGTTCATTCCTTCTTCGTAGCGCACGATCAGATCTTCGAGCGGCAATTTACCGGACTCCATCTGCTCGACAATTTTTTCGAGCCGGTCCATCGCGCCTTCGAAGTTAAGCTCTGCCTCGCGCGGCTTCGTTTTGCTGCTCATGGGGAGAACGTGGAATTAAGCACAGGTTCGCCAGGAGAAAAGGGAGACTTGGCTGTGATCGAGCCTTAACTAACTCACGTGGCGCTGTAGGGTCCTCTGTCTCCCCGCGAGTATTGGACGTATGCTCATGCGCTGAGGGCAGCACACATTAGAGCAATCGTCATGGGCGGACGCGCTTACTCTTGTGACGAAATGGCAAATTTGCGTTCGCGTTGATTGAAAGTGCGAGTCAATGTTTTCGGTCTTGAATGCATGAAAAAAATGCCGGCATTTTCGCTCCCGTGGCGGCGTCGATTGGAGAACCCGAGCCAGGTGGAATCGTCTGCCACGCCGTTTTACGCCATGTGGGATGCGGTGGCGGGTTTGGCGCAGGAAATTCGAGCGAGCGAGTTCACGACTGAAATGATCCGGCGTCGCGACACATATGGCAGCGAAGGCGTGATGGGAGCGCTCGATTGCGCAACGCTCTACGGGTTAACGCGCTGGCTTCGCCCGGCGGTGGTGGTCGAGTCGGGCGGGTTTATTGGAATGTCCTCGGCGTTCATTTTGAAAGCGCTTGCAGATGAAAAGCTCGCGACGGCAAAGCTGTATAGCATTGAATGGGACAAGGATTGCGAACAAGGCGCTCTAATTCCGGACGAATTGCGATCTGCCTCAGGCGGATTCGTGCCAATGCGCGGCAAGGTAGAAGATTTCCTCAAACGCGATCAACTGCCATCGCCGATCGACATGTTCTTGCACGACAGCTCGCACAGCCACCGGCACATGCTGTGGGAATTTCGCCAGTTCTGGCCGCGCCTGCGCGACGGAGGATTACTCGTTTCGCACGATGTGCAAATGAACGCGGCGTTTCCCGAATTTGTGGCGAAGACATACGCGCACGACAAAAAAACCGGACGGCGCGACGCGCAGCGCACATCGCATTACGACTGGGGTCGGTGGGGATACATTGGCTTCGCCATTAAAAGGCAAACTGACTAGTTAGGGCGCGCCGCTTGCAAGAGCACAACGTTATCATTTAATGCGTCGACTTATGGCACGACTGATCGATTCGATTGCTGGTCACGATGCACGGCATCGGATGATTTTGGGGAGCGCCGCCGGAGCTGCCGTTTTCTTTTGTTTACGAAACCGTGTCCGCTTTCCAACTGAGGTTATTGCGGGTTGGGATGCTTTTGCATTTTTCGTTCTCGCCTCGGCATGGCTAACAATCTTGATCACGCCACAACGGAAGTTGCGTGCTCGCGCTCAAAAGCAGGATGTTGGGCGGACCGTGCTCTTCGTCTTTGTCGTTGTGGCGGCGTGCGCGGCTTTGTTCGCGGTGGGATTTCTCGTAATCGTTGGCGGGAGCGAGACGCGCGGTCACTTCACTGGGCATCTCATGTTAGGTCTGGGGACGGTTGTCTTGTCTTGGTGTCTGATGCACACCGTTTTCGGGTTGCGCTACGCCCACGCTTTTTATGGCGATAGCGACCAACCAGGCCAACGTCGGCATGCCGGTGGGCTTGTTTTTCCAGGAGAGCGGATGCCGGATTACTTCGATTTCGCCTACTTTTCGTTCGTTATAGGCATGACCTGCCAGGTCTCGGATGTGCAAATTACTTCACATCGGATGCGGCGCTTGGCACTCCTGCAGAGTGTGCTCGCGTTTGGATTCAATACCATCATCCTCGCGCTCTTAATTAACACCGTCTCGAGCCTTCTGGGGACGAATTTGATTCAGGGGTCACATGACCACTAACCGATCTGTTTTCGGTACGTGGTTGCGTCTTTCAATTGTTTGAGATCGTCCGCGTTGTCGATCTTGAGAACGAAAATCCAGCCCTGGCCGTAGGGTTCGCGGTTGATCAGGCCGGGATCTGCTTCCAGCGCTCTGTTTACTTCGACGACTGTTCCTTTCACCGGCGCGTAGATGTCGCTGGCGGCTTTCACCGATTCGACAATCGCGATTGCTTCTTTCGCGTTCGCCTGCCGATCCATCTTCGGAAGCTCGACGTAGACCACGTCGGTCAATTCCGATTGTGCGTGATCAGTGATGCCGACACGGACATTCTCGCCTTCGCGCTTAATCCATTCGTGACTCTCGGTGTAAAGCAAATCGTCTGGGACGTTCATGATGCTGATTTTTTGTAGAGCGGTTTCTTCTCGATGGTAGCGGGAAATTTCTTGCCGCGAATCTCAATGTCGATTTCTGCGCCGACCTTCGCGTGCGTCGTCGAGACATACGCCATACCCACGCCCCAGTTCAAGCTCGGAGAAAGCGTGCCGCTGGTCACTTCGCCGATGCGTTCCCCGTTCTCGAAGACTGCGTAGTGAGGTCGCGGCGGAGGACCTTTGTCTTTCATGCGAAACGGCACCAGCTTCTCGCGCGGGCCGATTTCCTTTGTCTTCAACAAAGCGTCGCGTCCGATGAAGTTTGGTTTTGCCAGATCGACAAAGAATCCCAATCCTGCTTCGATTGGATTTCGTTCCGGCGACAGATCTGAACCGTTGAGCGGGTAACACATTTCCAGACGCAATGTGTCGCGCGCACCGAGTCCACATGGTTTGATCCCGAAGGGTTTGCCCTTTTCGAGCGCGGCATTCCAAAGCTTCACTGCGTCCGTCGCAGCAAAGAACACTTCAATCCCGTCCTCGCCTGTGTAACCGGTGCGGGCGACGGAAACCGTCGTTGCGTCGAATGGAACGTCGACGATCTCATTTCGCGATGGTGGCTGGACGTTCTCGCCAAAAACGGCGCGAAATAGTTCCACGACGCGCGGGCCTTGAATCGCCACCCCGCCAAAATTCGCGCTGCGATTGTCGATCTGAACTGTATTCGCAGCTGACACAGCTGCCGCTACAGCTGGAAGATGTTTTTGCAACCACGCGAAATCTGATTCCGTGCGAGCGGCGTTCACGACGAGCAGAAAGTTCTGGTCGCCGATCCGATAAACAATCAGGTCATCAATAATGCCTCCGCGCTCATTGAGGAGAAAACTGTATTGACCCGTACCCACATCGAGTTTGTTGATGTTGTTTGTGAGCATCGTGTTGAGCCAATCGCCCGCGCCCGCTCCACCGACGATAAATTGTCCCATGTGCGAAATATCGAAGACGCCAACGCCGTTTCGAACGGCTTGGTGTTCAGTAACGATGCCGGTGTATTGAACTGGCATGAGCCAACCGGAGAATGGAACCATTTTTGCGCCCAGCCGCACATGCTCGTCGTAAAGCGGCGTTTTTCTTTGTGCGACTTCGCTCACGCGCCAAGCTAGACGGTGGGAATAGTCGCGCAAGCCCCCGGCTTCTTCGTCGTTCCGAAACGGACTATTAATATTTACGCAATGCACGCAGTGCGGAAAAGCGACGCGAGGACGCGTGCGCACTTCAAAGCCTCGCGAAACAAGAAGGCTCTCTTGGATTTCGCACGCAGTGCTTTGGGAGTGCGATGCGTCTTCGCATCGCTTTCATAAATGCGCTTCGCGATAAGTCTGTGGCGACTTTGCCAGGGTTCGATTTCGCAACCGACAACGTCCATTTGATTTCGCAAGCGTGAATGCATGCGCTACTTTCGGCCAGCGATGACGTGGCTGGATAAACTCGAGCGCCGTTTTGGTTTTCTTGGTATCCCGGGATTGATCCGAATCGTGATTGGCTTCACCGCGCTGGTGTGGGCGTTGATGTGGCTGAATCCGAATTTCCGGTTCGCGCTCGATCTCGATCCGGCACGCATTCGCCACGGCGAAGTCTGGCGGCTGATCACTTACATTTTCATTCCGCGCGGCATCGGCGCGGCCAGCGCCATGCAACCACTCTGGGTCGTGCTGGCACTCTGGTTTCTCTGGTTTATCGGCGAAGGTCTCGAACGCGCGTGGGGGCCCTTCCGGCTGACGCTCTATTTCTTTGTCGGGATGATCGGCACGACAATAGCGGCCTTCTTCTTCGGCAGCAATTTTTCCAATGGCATGCTGATCGCATCATTGTTCTTCGCCTTTGCGCGATTTTATCCCGACGAAGTCATCTACATCCTTTTTATTTTGCCCGTCAAAATCAAGTGGCTCGCTTGGGTTTTCGCTGCGTTTTTGCTTGTTGGATTTGTCCTGAATTCGAATTCATATCGCGCTGCGCTCATTGCCGCTTTCGCCAATTATTTCATCTTTTTCGGTCCGGAGATTATTCACCACGCAAGGCATCGCCATGAAGTTTCAACACGGCGCAGACGTTTTGAAGTGCAGTCGCGCAGCGCGGATGACACTTTGCATCGCTGTGCAGTTTGCGGCGCTACGGAGCTGACTGATCCAAGCCTGGATTTTCGCGTCGCGCGCGATGGCGAAGAATACTGCATGGCCCATTTGCCAAAGACGCAAACGCCCGCGCGTTAGGCAGCGCAAGGGGCTCGTGTTTCTGGGAGCGCAGGCTGCCAGCCTGCAGGTCTCGGCAGCTTGCCGAGACCTGGAACGCGTCAACTCGGAATCGCATGCGCAAAAATGTTGCCGGCAGGGCTGCCGGCAACTACAGGCTAGCTTTGCTACCCAGAAACATGGCACGCACGCTACCCTTGACCGGAAAACTTCGCGGCGGAGACTAGCGCGATGACCGACAAGAACACTGCGCTCGTGCCCGAAGAAGGCTGGCATTGCCTGCACCTGTTTTACCGCATCGAGTACGGGCAATGGCAAATGCTCAGCCGCGAAGAGCAAAATGCTGCTAAGACCAACCTTTCGTCGCTCGTGCAGGAAGTGCGCGCAATGGAGTCAACGCAATTGCTTACGCTAAGCTTGGTGAGCCCGAAGGCGGACCTCGGATTCATGTTGATCACACCAGACTTGCACAACGCCAACAGGATCGAGAAGCGACTGTCGCTCTCATTAGGGGCCGATGTGCTGACGCCGGTTTACAGTTATTTATCGCTCACCGAAGAAAGCGAATACATCACCAGCGAAGACGAGTACGCACAAACTCTCGAACCGAATATCCGTAACAATCCCGCAAAACTCGCCGAAGCGACGAATTCCTTTCGCGAGCGAATGAAACATTATCGGCAGGAGCGCGTTTATCCCACGCTCCCCGATTGGCCGGTGGTTTGTTTCTACAATATGAGCAAACGACGCGGCGAGCACCGCAACTGGTATGCCCTCCCGTTCGACGAACGCCGCGAACTAATGAAAGGACACGCGAACGTCGGCCGCGAGTTCGCTGGCAAGGTGAAACAGCTGATCACCGGTTCGACGGGTCTCGACGATGCTGAATGGGGAGTGACGCTGTTTGCGCGCGATACGTTTCAGATCAAAGCGATCGTTTACAAAATGCGGTTTGATCCGGTGAGCGCCGAGTACGCGGACTTCGGCGAATTTTATGTCGGCATTCAATTACCGCTCGACGAATTATTTCGGCGGCTGCAGCTGTGACACTCTTCCTCTTCCGCTCCCTGTTAATCTCACTCTACACGATTGATCAAGCAGAGAGTAAGATTCAGAGGTAGAGGAAGATTGAAAACGGATGGGTGACAGAGTGGTTGATTGTGCACGCCTGGAAAGCGTGTGTGCCGAAAGGCACCGGGGGTTCGAATCCCCCCCCATCCGTTTCCCCAGTGGAACGCCAGTGCGAGGTCAAAAGCATAACAGATCGGCATAACAAATGCGCTGAAATCCGCCCGTGGCCGCTGACGTGCAGAGACGCGAGATTCAGGTTTGCCGTCTTCACGTGTCTTTGTGTCGATCAGCTGTTCAGCACGGCGCTGGTTGACGCCTTCTGCTCCTCGCAAGCGCGCGTTGAATGGGTCTATCACTTTTTTCTGCGCTGGCCTAGTGTGGTGCGACCGGGCGACGTGCTGACCGTAGAAACCGAAATTGTCGATCTGCGGCCGTCGCGTTCCCGGCCCGGCTACGGGATCATCCGCCTGCGCAACGTGACGACCAATCAGCGGGGTGAAATCGTTCAGACGATGCTGGCTAGCGCAATGGTGCCAATGCGGAAACCGTAGAGTAAGTATTTCCTTGGTAGATTTCTGTCTGGACGCATTCGCGACGGACTCGCCATGTTGAATGGAAATGATTAGCCTTGACCGCCACCACTGTTCACCTATCACTTGTCACGCCTTTGCACGGAACAAAACGACATATGGCCACAAAATCTCCGTCAGTTGCCGCCCCGGCGGCCCTGATGGTGGGTTTGGACGTCGGGTCAACGACGGTCAAGGCGGTCTGCGTCGATCCAGCTGAGCGGCGTATTTTATGGAGCGATTATCAACGCCATGAAAGCCGTCAGGCCGAAAAAGCCTTTCAACTATTGGTCGATCTGACCAAAGCGCTCGGTCTCGACCCGGGAAATAATAATCGGATCTTTGTTACCGGCTCCGGAGCAAAAACATTAGCGGAACCGCTGGGAGCGGAGTTCGTGCAAGAAGTCAACGCCGTCACTTTGGCGGTCGAATCCTTGCACCCCGATGTTGGCAGTGTGATCGAACTGGGTGGCCAGGACGCGAAGATCATCATTTTCAAAACAAATCCGGACACGGGGGAAAAGCAGCCGGTCTGCTCAATGAATGACAAGTGTGCCAGCGGCACTGGCGCTACGATCGACAAATGCCTGATCAAGGTGGGCATGTCGCACGAGGAACTAGCACGCGTGCGTTTCGACAGCTCGAAGTTGCACAAAGTCGCTGCGAAGTGCGGTGTGTTTGCGGAAACCGATATTGTAAATCTCGTCAAGTCTGGCATCCCCTCCGCGGAGGTAATCTGTTCGCTGGCGGACGCGATTGTTTCACAAAACCTAGCCGTGTTGACCCGCGGCAGCACCTTGCTTCACAAGGTATTGCTCCTGGGCGGACCTAACACCTATCTGCTGCTTTTGCAGGATTGCTGGAGGATGCGGATTCCGGAGACATGGAAACAACGAGGGCACCCCTATCCAGCGGACGTTCCATTGGAGGAGTTGATCGTCCTCCCACAAAATTCCCAGTATTATGCCGCCTACGGCGCGGTGCTTTACGGGATGGAGCTTCCGTCACATTTAGGTCGTTACAACGGCACCGAAGCGTTGGAGGCTTACATTAAAGCGCAGAACTCGGGCAAGAATTTACGAAAAGGGGGGCCTCCGCTCGTTCAAAGTCCCGAGGAAGCCGAGAGTTTTCTTTCCGACAAATCGGTTCCGAAATTCGAATCCCCAGGATTTGCGCCGGGCCAAGTCGTGCGCGCCGTCATCGGCTTGGACGGCGGGTCCACTTCTTCCAAAGCGGTCTTGGTGGGCGAGGAAGGCACGGTCTTGGCGAAAGCCTATCGCCTATCGAAAGGGAACCCGATTCAGGATATGAAAGATTTGCTCAGCGACCTGCGGACGCAAGTCGAACAGCAATCCGCTCAACTTGATGTCCTCGGCTTCGGTGCCACCGGCTACGCCGCCGACGTCCTGGAAAAAACGGTCGGCGCTGACGTCAACATCGTCGAAACAGTGGCTCACATGATGAGTGCCCGTCATTTTTTCCCAGACGTGGATGTCATCTGCGATGTCGGAGGACAGGACATCAAGGTGCTCATGCTGCAGAACGGCGATATCAAAGATTTTCGTCTTTCCAATCAATGTTCGGCCGGCAACGGTATGCTGCTTCAAGCAATGGCAGAGCAGTTTGGCGTTCCGTTAGCCAATTATGCCGATGCCGCTTTTACCGCGCAGACGGCGCCCGTCTTCAGCTACGGGTGCGCGGTATTTCTGGATAGCGACCGGGTCAATTTCCAGAGGGAAGGTTACTCAAAAGAGGAGCTCCTGGCCGGGCTCGCCACCGTGTTGCCGAAGAATATTTGGCAATACGTCGTGCAGATTCCGCGGTTGTCCGCGCTCGGGACTCGCTATGTCTTGCAAGGCGGGACGCAATACAATCTGGCGGCGGTCAAGGCTCAGGTTGATTACATCCGTCAACGCGTACCGGGTGCGGAGATTTTCGTGCATCCCCACTGCGGTGAGGCCGGAGCCATCGGTGCGGCCATCGAGACGCTGCGCGTTGTAAAAAGACGCGGCCATTCAACTTTTATCGGCCTCGACCAAGCCATCGGAATTGCTTTTACAACACGAAATGACGCCAGCACCCAATGCCGCTTCTGCCGCAATCATTGTTCGAGGACGTTTGTGGACGCAATCACTCCGAGAGGAACGTCGAGCCGCTACATTTCCGGATTCTCCTGCGAGAAGGGAACGGTTGAGTCAAAGGAATCCATGATGGCCTTGCTCAAGAAGCGCAATGAGTTGAAGGACAAATACGTCAATCTCTTGGAATACGAATCGAGACTTGCGTTCCAGTCTTTCTACAAGTCTGAGCCGCTTCCGGCTGAGACCAGCCTGATCGACGATGTCAAAGTAGGACATGCATGGACCGGCCGAGTTCGGCGGCGACTAGTTCGCCGCCACTTTCGCCGCTCCAGCGCTGCCGCAGCAGAGCGTCGAACACAGTTGCGAATCGGTATCCCACGCGTGCTGAATCTCTATTCAACCGCGCCGATGTTTCGCACCTATTTTGAGGCGCTGGGGATTACGTCCGAGAACATTTGCTTTTCTCCTCCGACTTCAGAGGAGATGTACCGGGAAGGGGCCAAGTACGGGTCCATCGATCCGTGTTTTCCATCAAAAGTGGTACAGGCCCATCTCCATTTCCTTTTATTCCGTACCCACCAGCCGCCGCAAAGACCGCTGCACTTCATTTTCTTCCCCAGCATCACGCACTTGCCGACTTTTGTGACGCCAGTGATGGATTCGGCGACCTGCCCGATCGTTGCCGGAACGCCCAATGTGATGAAAGCGGCCTTCACCAAAGAGGTTAACTTCTTCGCGGAACGCGGGGTCGAGTATGTGGATAGCGCGGTCACGCTGGAGGAACCCTCCTATTTCAAATGGCAAATGTTCGAGATCTGGGGAGAGCGACTCGCCATTACCGAAGACGAGAGCGATTTCGCCGCTGATCAGGGATTTGAGGCGCTGCGCCGTTTTGATGCGGAGATGCAACGGCGCGGCCTGGAGGTATTGGAACGGGTCGAGGCTGAAAACAAGCTCGCTCTACTCGTGCTGGGACGGCCATACCATGCCGATCCAGGTCAGAATCACGGGTTACCCGAGGACTTTCAGGCACTCGGTTATCCCATTCTAACGATTCGTTCTATTCCCAAAGATACAGCTTGGCTCTCGCGCTGGTTTAAGAAAGACAAAGAAGCCGGTACGACCGATGGACCGCTCGACATCCGGGACGTCTGGCCGGAGAATTATTCAACCAATAGCGTCCAAAAGGTATGGGGCGCGAAGTTCGCCGCGCGCCATCCAAACATCGCCGTCCTGGACCTTTCCAGCTTCAAGTGCGGCCATGACGCTCCCACCTATGGAATCATTAATGACATCATCACAACGAGCAAGACGCCTTATCTGGCGATGCATGATTTAGACGCGAACAAACCGGCCGGATCGCAGAAGATTCGGGTGAAAACGTACGCCTACACGTTGCAACGTTACCTGGAAATGCTGCAAGACCGCGCGGGCCGAATGTCGGAACTCGAAAAGAACATCGCTCGGCGCCGACACGAACTCATAGCCGCACGACAAGCATCCATAGCCGCGATGCGATCTGCCGAATTGAAGGAAATGGATCGAGCTTTTCAAGCCTACCTGGTAGAGGAGGAACCTGTTCTTGGAATTCGCGCGACAGATCTTGAAAAAGAATATGCAGCGCAGCCTCCGCGCTTCGATCTGACTGCAGATATCGCCCCGTTGCCTCCACAGGTTCATGCCATACCGGGCGGGCACCGCAATCATGGCCATGGCTGCTCGGACTGCGCTTCATCGTGCTGTCGCAGCGCTTCCAGGAATCTCGCCACCGCAGCATTCTAGACAAACGTATTCCATGCCCCAATTACCGCTAACACTCGAAGAAATCGAAGCCGAGGTACAACAATTTGAGGCGGCTGAAAGAAAGCGTTTGGGTCTCGAACCAACGCCTGTACCGCAATGGCGTGATCGCAATCCCCAACAGTTCGAACGCCATCAACGAAGGGAGACGACGATTCTCGTGGGCGGCCTCACGATTGCTCAGGATGCCTTACTGCAGGCGGCGCTGGAAGCAATTGGTTATCGAATTGAAGTCTTGCCGTGTCCAGACACGGCCGCGTTGCACTACGGGAAGGAGTTCGGAAACCGCGGTCAGTGCAATCCAACTTATTTTACGGTCGGAAACCTTCTCAAACGTTTGATCCATCTGCGCGATGCCAATGGAATTTCCGCGATCGAGATTGCGCAACGCTACGTTTTTCTGACGGCGGGCGCGTGCGGGCCGTGCCGCTTCGGTACCTACGCCACTGAGTATAGGAAGGCGCTGCGCGACGCTGGCTTCGATGGCTTCCGTGTCTTGCTTTTTCAGCAGCAGGGCGGTTTTCAGCAGGCGACCGGACCGATGGCGGGTTTAGACATGAACCCGCGCTTCTTTGTGCAGGTGGTCAAGGCTCTTGTGGCCGGCGATGTTCTGAATGCGCTTAGCTATCGCATTCGACCTTATGAGGTCCGTCCGGGTGCTACGGACGAAGCCATCGAGTTTTCAAAGAAGATTTTATGTGAGGCTTTTCGGGCCGGACGGTCGATCATCAAGGCGCTTCGTCGCTGCCGCCATCAATTCGAGTCGGTCCAAGTGGATTGGCTGCAAGCGAAACCGAAAGTCATGATCATCGGCGAGTTCTGGGCGATGACCACAGAAGGCGATGGAAACCATCATTTGCAACGCTTCCTCGAAGCGCAAGGCGCAGAAGTTGAGATCCAACTCGTCACTTCATGGCTGCTTTATCTTATCTGGCAAAACCAGCGCGATACGCGCCGCCGTCTCGATTTGCGCCAAGAGGATGCGGTGGGAAAAGGACTGGCTGGTCGCAATGGGATCCGACTTCTTCGCCAACTATGGATCGCTGAGCGCTTACTGCGACTGATGTTTCGCATCTTTGCCGGTGCGATCGGGTTGCAGCGTTATCACCTTCCCGACATGGAGGAATTGGCCACGGTGGCGCAGCCATTCTACGATGTGGAGTTGCGCGGCGGTGAGGGCCACATGGAGGTCGGCAAGCTGATCCAGGCGGTAACTCAACATAAAGCTCACATGGTTTTGTCGGTGAAACCGTTCGGCTGCATGCCAAGCTCCGGTGTTTCCGATGGCATTCAGTCCGCCGTGCTCCATCGTTATCCGCAAGCCGTTTTCTGTCCGGTTGAAACGTCCGGGGACGGAGAAGTCAGCTTTCAGAGCCGCGTGTTAATGTATTTGTTTAAGGCTCGCCGTAAGGCTAAGGAGGAATTTGAAGCAGCTCTGCGGCGTCGCCGACTTAGCCTCGACGATGCCCCCCGGCGGATGAGGAGACTTCAGAAACGCGCAACGTACTATCCTGTGCATGTGGTCGCTGGCTCGGTAGCTGGCTAAACCGCCCAAGGCGAAGCAAGCGGGAGTTTTTCTCAACTGGAATCCCCAGATTCAAACATTGCTTGCCTCCCGAAGCCTTTTCTTGCTAATTTTCACACGTCTCAACGTTTCTTGAACCCTGTAGGAAATTTCTAAAATGAGGAATACAAACCAATGGACTGGTACATTTTTCTGACGCCGCTTCTCCTGCTGCCAATCATTTTCCTGTTTCGCCTAGTTGGCTGCGGAACGGAGTTCACGGGACAAATAGACCCCCCGCGCGACGGGGACGACGGAGGCTCAGACTTGGGGAAGATATACACCCTCATGGGGCCGGACCCGAACAAGGGAGAGCCCGGCGTCGCCTCGAAGGAATTCAAGGTTACCTTTCTTTACGATCAGACGGATCTCCAGTCTCTGACGGTGTGGCCCAACGACGGCGACGACGGCGGAACGTTCGCGGGGACCGGCGGAGATTACGCGGTCGACCAGCAGACGGGCGTCCTGACCTTTCAGTTAAGCTCGAGCTCCCCGTCTGGTACGTTCACTTACACGCCGGCTTCCACGGGAATAAAGACGATCGCAACCGAAAACGGGAAGGGGGCGGATAACCCCCAGTCCATCAAATATTCTAGTGAGAAGCCTACCCCCCCGATGATAAACATAACTCTCAAGCTCATTCTAGAAGACGCAATTCTACCACTTGTTGGGCCTGGGCATACCATTAACCCAATACATTACATATGGCCCAAGTTTACCATCGATGACGGGGAAGCGATACGATACGCCGGCGGCTCGCCGCAGCAAATGTTTCCACAACCAAATCCCGCCGGGAGCTTCCCAGAACAACTTACAATCGCAAGTGAAAAGGTCCCTCGTCCGGCTGGAAATCATACATGTTCTTGCGATGTATATATCACGCGCGATTCAGACCTAAACCCTGATAACCCGTCGTGGACACCAGAACAACATTTGATAGGCCCTCAACCGCCTCAACCAGCTGCCCAAACAGATTTTCAAAGCGACATCGTTTTAACGTTCAAGCTCAACTACACACCCCCCGAGGGGGCTACCGATTACCTATCCATTTACTTTTCTTTAACCCCACCACAGCCTATAACTTAAGGCCCGTAAATAACATAGCCTGAATGGGATTTTTTCGAAGGAGGTTTTCGAAATGTCGAACTTTCTCACAGGCGACTTTGATGCCGTTGTTCAGGTATCTCGCAGCAGCGGTGAATCGTTTGCTGGCTACGACTCACCAGAATAAAAAGGGCTACAGAAAAAAATGCCTCTATCACCTCAGAAGCTGGTGAGTAGGATTGGGGGCTATGAATCGGTTAGTGTAGGTGAGGGACAAGTCCATGGAACCGCCTGGGTTCAGATATCTGTACCGACGATCGAGATCGAATCCCCAGATTTAAGCATTGCTTGCCTCCGGAGCCGTTTTCATGCTAGTTTTCACACGTCTCAACGTTTCTTGAACGCTTGCAAGAAATTTCTAAAATGAGGAATACAAACCAATGGATTGGTACATTTTTCTGACGCCGCTTATCCTGCTGCCAATCATTTTCCTGTTTCGCCTGGTTGGCTGCACACAAGACTACGCCGGATTCGAAGTGGACGGCGGAGACGACGGAGGCACATTGATAAACGTAACTTTCGTCCTCAATATAGTAGACCCAATCCCAGCTATACTCCCTAACCCAGTCTATTATATATGGCCCAAGTTTACGATCGATGCCGGGGAACCGATAGATTACACAGATTACACACAAACAATTCCCCCTGGCGTTGCTAACGGGTTGCCTAAATTTACAATCACAAGTGTTCAAGTCGCTGTTTCGCCTGGAGAACAACATATATGTTCTTGCGATGTCTATATCACGCGCCGGGGTATTGACGAAGACTCTGCTAAACCGGATTGGACAACTTGGACAACTTCTTCAGAACAACATTTGGTAGGCCCTGACACAGTTGAAATTGGCGATGGGTATACCGGCGACGGCGTTATAGCGTTCAACCTCAACTACACACCCACCTCGATCCCGCCGACCGATTACCTAGATACTGACTTTCAATTAATCCAACAGTTGTAAATAACATAGCCTGAATGGGATTTTTTCGAAGGAGGTTTTCGAAATGTCGAACTTTCTCATGGGCGACTTTGGTGCCGTTTTTCAGCTATCTCGCGGCACGGTGAATCGTTTGCTGGCTACGACTCACCAGAATAGACAGGGCTACGGCAAAAAAATGCCTCTATCACCTCAGAAGCTGGTGAGTAGGATTGGGGGCTATGAATGGGTTACTGTAGGTGAGGGACGAGTCCATGGAAGCGCCTGGGTTCAGATATCTGTGCCGACGATCGAGATCGAATCCCCAGATTTAAGCATTGCTTGCCTCCGGAGCCGTTTTCATGCTAGTTTTCACACGTCTCAACGTTTCCTGAACCCTTGCAGGAAATTTCTAAAATGAGGAATACAAACCAATGGATTGGTACATTTTTCTGACGCCGCTTATCCTGCTGCCAATCATTTTCCTGTTTCGCCTGGTTGGCTGCTCATACCCCGATTTTCAGTATCGGGACGACGGAGACGACGGAGACGACGGAGGCCCATTGATAAACATAACTTTCAAGCTCATTATAGCAGACGCAATTCCACCAATTCTGCATAATCCTGACCTTATAAAATACATATGGCCCAAGTTTACGATCGATGCCGGGCAACCGATAGGATACGCAGACCAATACCCACAAACAATTACCGCCGGGGTGTTCGACAAACCATATACAATCACAAGTGATAAGGTCCCTGTTCCGGCTGGAACTTATACATGTTCTTGCGATGTATATATCACGCGCTACAATATTGACGAAGACCCTGATAAACCGTTGTGGAGTCCTGAACAACATTTGATAGGCCCTGAAACAGCTCCCCAAACAGGATTTGGCGAAATAAGCGACAACGTTATAACGTTCCTCCTCAACTATACACCCACCTCGACGACCGAATACCTAGCCAGTGACTTTGTTTTAACCCCAATAACATAGCCTGAATGGGATTTTTTCGAAGGAGGTTTTCGAAATGTCGAACTTTCTCACGGGCGACTTTGATGCCGTTTTTCAGCTATCTCGCGGCACGGTGAATCGTTTGCTGGCTACGACTCACCAGAATAGACAGGGCTACAGCAAAAAAATGCCTCTATCACCTCAGAAGCTGGTGAGTAGGATTGGGGGCTACGAATCGGTTACTGTAGGTGAGCGCCAAGTTCGTGGAACCGCCTGGGTTCAGATATCTGTGCCGACGACCGAGATCGTTCCGAATTCAACTGAAGAGCTCATCATAGAGTGCTGGATTCGCGCTCGCTACAGGGCTGACCCTGATACGGTTCCGTTGCCCCAGTTTATACATGGTAAGGTCAGCGTAACATTTATCGTTAAGCTAACCTCCGAGAATAACGTTCCTTTATTCAGGCTGAAAGTCAGTGACGATGACAAAAAGGTAAGTTTTGATTCTCCTGAGCTCGAGGCGATCACGGAGCAACTTATCCTTACGGTGCTCCGACCGCTGCTGCGGAAAGGGCTAACTGCGTATCTGACTCTGCCTAGTGATCTGCCGGTCGGTATGTCGCAGGTAAAGGGGCTTAGCGCAGGCGGCTTACAGGTTTTGGCTTTACCATTGTCCTTGCCGGGAGGCAAAGATTTGCCTGCCACACCGGAAAGCATTTGCAACATTTTAGGACCTTCAGATTTTGCTTTCGCGATAAGCAAGGAATACATCCTGGGACTTATCCAGACATACCTAGACGAATTAAAACAGTGGCAACCTCAGTTTCATGTTAATGCCGGTCCCTATCCTGATGCCACATACACAAATCATGTGCATAAAGCGGTTGCGGCCTGGAATGGTAATGGTCAATCGGGAACTCTATCGTTTTATTGTGAAGGGGACGCTACCACGCCCAGTGATTGGTGGCCGAATGCCGACTGGAACACCAAGCTCGGTATTTCGATAAGCTTTGGTTCGAATACACAGAGCTTGATTATTACTGCTGCAGGTGATCCGGCGGTTCATGTGGACATTCATGGACCTGTGGGCTGGATAGTGAAAGGAAAAGCCGAAAACAATGTAAAGTTCAAAGCCAAAGCAATTCGTGATCAGGTCATTTCAAAGGTCCAGGAACAAGTTGACTACATTCTGCCGCAGATTGTTGAGCAGGTCCGAAGCATCCTCAGACGCGTAGACATTGCCGCGACTATTGTTATAAAAACAGTCGATTTCACACCAGATGGTGTCGTATTTCACGGTGCAGTGACCGTATCGCGAAGAAAGCATCCACCTCAAGTCAAAATAGAAGAACTGAATGATGGAACCGGCTACACTGCGTTCGACAACTGGATACCGGGTGGCTGGATCACGGATTACTCATGGGAATGGCACTGGTGGGAAGTAGACCCATCCACAGGACTTCCGATTGGTATTCCCATGTGGAGTTCAACTGACGATCCCGACAGTCTAGGTGAGTGGATTGGGAGGCACCTTAACCAATTAAAGAACTCTCCCGAAGGCTACGAGAGCCATAAAGAGAAATACGCTGACCGTTTCGTTTTCCTGGGTAAAGAACTGCCAGGATTATCGAAGCCAGAGAACACCAAAGCAGGAGGACTCTGTTTACGTGTATCAGGCTGGAACATTGACCAAACTACTGGAGAGGAAGTTCCAGTGTCTGGTCTTCATGTAGTGAATATGAACCTAGGGGCAGACTTTGCTCGCTTTCAAACCAAAGAGTCCGATAGTCCGCGGAAAATATGACGGCTTATTTAGTGTCCGGGGTTTTCGTGTGGGCGCTGGATCGTATGAGCAAAGCTTTTGTATACAAAACACTTGGATCGAGTTGCTTCATTCATCTCGGTATATTTTCTATCCGGCCCACGTTCACCCAGCAAAGTCATCACCGTCTTGGTTCGCGCTCATTACTACTTCTGTGGATCCTGGCACTAGGAGCCTCAATGATGCTGATCAAAGGAATTGGCGGCGTCTACAGCACAACGCTGGCACAAATTGCTCTGGGCGCCGCGATCGGAGGTGGCGCGGGAAATTTGTATGATCGCTGGCGTTTCGGGGCAACCCAGGATTTTATCGACTTGAAGTTTACCGTTTTTAATATCGCTGATGTAGCTATCATTTTTGGTGTATCAATGACGATTCTAAGATCGCTGGTCCAATAACCGTCATGAGAAGAATTCTCTACGTTTGGAGGGGCTTCGAATTTTACAGTTACACTGTGATGTTATATTTCGGACTACTTGCCGGCACCATAGTAGGTAATCAAGCAGCTCATCATCTAGGAATAGAGCCTTTCAGAGTATTTATCGCTCAACTTGCACTCATTCCACTAGGTGTAATCGGTGCTCGAGCGCTGCATGCAGCATACTATTGGTCAACATATTTTAAAGCACCTCGTCGTCTCCTCTATTTTCACCTTGGCGGCGCAGACCAATTTGGCGCCTACGCGTTAGCAATAGCCGGTTCAGTGTTCGTACTTAAGTCGCTAAAACTTCCGTTTTTGGCTTTTTGGGATATAAATATTCTCTCTTTATTAACTCTCATGTTCATTACCCGGTTTGGATGTCTGTTGAACGGTTGTTGCTCAGGCCGCGTGACGCATGGCGTTTGGGGAATGAAACTCACTAACTACAAGGGTGTTACTTGTTACCGGATACCAATACAACTTTTAGAAGCGAGCTGGACTGCTATTGTTATTGTTTCCTCTGTATTGATATGGCCATACCTCGGCTCTGAAGGTGCGCTTTTTTGTTTCGCGTCGGCGAGTTATTGCATTGGTCGAATCGTGCTTGATGGATTTCGGGAAGAGTGTTTTCGCTGGTTAGGACCTATCACCGTACATCAGGGTATCTACAGTTTAATCTTGATGTTCTGTTGCGTGTTGCTGATCGTAATATGGACCAAAGACACGTTGTAGAACCGGGGGTTCGAATCCCCCCATCCGCGTTTGATTCGTTAGCGTTTTTCCAGCACTTGCAGATCTTGTCGCAGCTTCACCATGCTGCCGTGCGACAAGACGCCGCGGAAGTTCACAGTCGGATAAATCATGCAGTCGCGTCCGATCACCGAGCCTGGATTGATCACAGCATTGCAGCCGATTTCGGTCCTGTCACCTACAATTGCGCCGAATTTCTTGAGCCCGGTTGGGATGCTGCTATCCGGCGTCACGACGGCGATTTCGCCGCGATCCAGCCTGACGTTTGAGAGAATCACGCCCGCGCCGAGGTGCGCATGGAAGCCAAGGATTGAGTCGCCGACGTAATTGAAATGTGGCACCTGAACTTCGTCAAAGAGGATGCAATTTTTGAATTCGCAGGAGTTCCCCATCACGACGCCGTTGCCGGCGATCACGTTTTCGCGCACGTAACAACCGCTGCGGACCCGGCAATTTTCACCGATCCACGCTGGGCCTTTTAGCACTGCGCCCTGCTCAACGACAGTCCCCCTGCCAATGAATACACTGTTGCTGATGAACGGTTTTCCCATCAGCTCGCCCAAAATTCCGGGTTTCAAGCGAAATTGCAGGTAGCTGGCAATCTGTTTAAGTCCGTCCCAAACGTAATTCTGGTTTTCGAACAACTTCGGGTGGGCCGTGTGTTCGAGATCGAGAAAGTCGGCCGGCGCAAACATTTTCAGCGTTCAACATGACGAATCCCTTCCCGAGTTGCGAGCGCAAATTCTGGGAATCACTTCGCTGCGTTTCGCGCGAGTTTTTGACCCTCCTTGGTGTCGCGCACTTCCCAACCGAGCGCGGAAATTCGCTCGCGCAGTTCGTCACTTCGTTTCCAATTTCTTTCCCGCCTTGCGTTCTCACGCTCGTTTGCGAGTTGCGTTACTTCCTGTGGAATTACGATTTCGCCCTCAGCTTCGAGATCGAGAACAGTGTTGATTCGTTTCCACCAATCCAGCATTGCGCGTGCTGAGGCCGGATCCAGTTTGTTTTCATCCATCGCGCGATTTGTTTCGCGAATCGTTTCAAATAAAAATCCGAGCGCCGCGGAGATGTTCAGATCATCATCGAGCGCTTCTTCGAAATCCGGTTTCTCAATCGGGCGTTGGGTGTTAGACGCGTGCTCGCGATTCATCGGAGTTGGGCGTTCGACGTTTCGCCCTTCAGCAACTTCGCGCAGTCGCGCCAGCCATTCATCAATGCGCCCGAGCGACTCGCGAGCCTCATTCATCCCTTCCCACGTGAAATTAAGTGGCACGCGGTAATGCACACGCAGCAGCGCGTAACGGAGCTCGCGTCCGGTGTAACCTTTCGCCAGAACATCCGGCACCGTGTAAAAATTACCCAGCGACTTCGCCATTTTTTGTCCATCGACCAGCAGATGCGCGCAGTGCAGCCAGTAGCGGACGAATTTCTTTCCCGTGACGCCTTCGCTCTGCGCGATCTCTGCTTCGTGGTGCGGAAAAATGTTATCGACGCCGCCGCAATGGATATCGATCTGGTCGCCGAGTAATGCCGTCGCCATCGCGCTGCATTCGATATGCCAGCCTGGACGACCCGGGCCCCATTGCGAATCCCATTTCACATCGCCATCTTCTTCGTCCCACGCTTTCCAAAGCGCGAAGTCGCCGATGTGTTCCTTATCGTATTCGTCGTGCTTCACACGCCCCGTCGATTGCAGCTGGGTGAGATCGAAGTGTGCGAGCTTTCCGTAGTCCGGAAATTTGTTGATGCGAAAATAAACTGACTTGTCGTCCGCTTGATACGCGAGTCGTTTCGAAATGAGTGCGCCGATCATCGCGATCATCCTGTCGATGTAACGCTGGTCGGTCGCGCACGGAAATTCGTCGGCACGTTTGATCCGCAATGTTTTCGCGTCTTCGAAGAACGCCTGCTTGAATTGCTCGGTGAATTTTACGAGCGGGACGCCGGCCTCGCGCGCGCCCCGAATCGTTTTGTCGTCCACATCGGTGATGTTCATCACCCGATGCACCTTGTAACCGCGCAGCTCAAGATGCCGCTGAAGCAAATCTTCAAAGATATAGGCGCGAAAATTTCCAATGTGCGCACGGCTGTAAACAGTCGGCCCACAAGTGTAGATCTTGATGGAACGCGCAGCCGGATCGAGCGGCTCGAATTCTTCGAGTTTGCGCGAGTAAGTGTTAAAAAACCGCATCTCTCATGTCGAGCGAAGCCGAGAGATCCCTCGATTAACGGAAAGAGATTCCTCGACTCCGCGGAGTTTACCCTGAGCGAGCGTAGCGTGTCGAATGGGCTCCGCTCGGAATGACAAGGGATTCATTCTACTGCCACCGTTGCAATCGCGATTGCGGCGATGCCTTCGCCGCGTCCGATCGCGCCGAGTTTTTCGTTGGTCGTTGCCTTTACACTCACATTCGAATCGGGAGTGCCAATCGCGTCGGCAATTGTTTTTCGCATCGCCGCAATGTGCGGCGCAAGCTTCGGTTCTTCAGCCAGAACCGTTGCGTCGATATTCACGAGCCGCGCGTTTTTTTCGGCGAGCACTTTGATTACGCGCTTTAGAATCTCGATGCTGCTGATGCCGCGAATTGACTCGTCGGTATTTGGAAAATGTTGACCGATGTCGCCTTCACCGACAGCTCCCAGCAAGGCATCGGCGATAGCATGCAACAGAACATCGGCATCGGAATGTCCTTCCAGCCCGTGCGAGTGCGCAATCTCGACGCCACCCAAAATCAGTTTTCGTCCCTCGGCGAGCCGATGCACATCATAGCCGATTCCACATCGAATCATGACTTGGCAACGTTAAATCGTTGAACCGTTAAATCGTTAAATCGTGAATTCACTGTCACAATTTGAGATCAACGATGCCATTGGACGCCACGATGCTGTATTTATCTTTCATGTGTTCGAGCGGGCGAAGATCGACAGTTCCGCCGGCGTTTTCAACCAGAAGCCAGCCCGCCGCGATGTCCCACAAGCTGATCCCTGTTTCAATGTACGCATCGAATCGTCCGCACGCGACGTAAGCCATGTCGAGCGCTGCGCTGCCAAGCACGCGGCACTTGCGCACGCGATGAATCATCGACTGGAGCAGTGGAAAATTCGCGTCGATCGTCTCTCCGGTTTTGGCGAGGCCGATTGAGACAACGGATTCAGCCAGGTCCGCGCGATCACTTACATGAAAAGGACAGCCATTTAGTTTCGGGGCCTCGCCTTTTTGCCCAGCCCACATCTCTTCGCGAATTGGATCGTAAATCACGCCAACCATGATCTCGCTGCGCAGGCGCAGCGCAATCGAGACGCAAAAATGCGGGATGCCGTAGAAATAGTTCACGGTGCCATCAAGTGGATCAACCACCCACTGATGCTCGCTTGATTGATCGCCGCCGATTCCTTCTTCGCCATAAATGGCGTGGCCTGGAAATTCCTTGAGAAGCAAGTTCGTAATTAATTCCTGTGCCTGAACATCGATCTCCAGTTTCAGATCGTGTGCTGCTGCGGCGTTGACCCGCTGCTGTCGCCGGAAATTTTCCCGAAGCAACTTTCCCGCCTGGCGTGCGGCCTGTTCGGCCGAATCGAGATAATGCTTCATGGCGAAATATTACGTCGCACAAAGAACGGAAAGTGCACAAGCGAGAAATGTAGCTGAACCGGAACCGCAAACGACGCGTGTCATCCTGAGCGCAGCCAAGCATCTCAAAACCGAATTGCTGCGACAAGCTCTGTAGAGTCCGCTGTCCTCAGCGGATTCCGTCGAAGTTACAACCCCGATGCGCTGAAAAGACCGCACGCTGCAGAGCATGTTGGAACAAAAAAACCGGGAGGAAAAATAAATTCTCCTCCCGGGTTGAAGTTAGGGGTTGTGGACCCGAAGAAATTCGGGGCCGTTAACGAAGCTTCAGGCTTAGTGCCTTTTTTTCTTCGCTGCTTTTTTCTTTGCTGCCTTTTTTTTCTTTGCCATCGACTAATTCCCCCCTTTCAATCCGCAACGTGCGGAACCTGGTGAAGAGTTGGGAATAATTTTCACTTCACTTAACTGCGTTCAGTAATCATCACATTTTTTTTGTCAAATATTTTTGTTGCAGAAGTTTGAAAAATTTTTACGAGCTCGCGCGCGATAAATTCTTTTGGCGCGCGGGAAATTTTCTGTCGCTCGCCGTTTTGAAAGAGGATCGTCACTTCATTTTTGTCGCTTTCCATTCCCGATTTTGCGCTGCTCACATCGTTCGCAATCATGATGTCACAATTTTTCTCGCGCAGTTTCCGCGCAGCATTTTTTTCTACGTCATTCGTTTCTGCGGCGAACCCGACGACAAGGAATCGGCGATCGTGCCAATGGCCTAGCGAATCGAGAATGTCGCGCGTGGGAATTAATTCGAGCGAAACATTCTCGCTGCGCTTTTTGATTTTTGCCGGTGACACGCTTGCCGGTTTGTAATCGGCCACGGCGGCGCACAGCACGCATATGTCGCATTTGCTCGCGTCGCGATGCACCGCAGCGAACATTTCGTCACTCGTTGAAACGGAAACCAATTTCGCCGCGCGCGGCGGCTGGAGGCTGACCTGGCCGGAAATCAATATGACTTCGTGCCCGCTTTCGAGCGCAGCTTCTGCGATCGCATAACCCATTTTTCCGGATGAGCGATTCGAGATGTAACGAACCGGATCGATCGGCTCGCGCGTGGGCCCGGCCGTGACGAGAAACTTCACGCGATCAAATTATCCTGCCGCGCAAGCAAGAACTCCGCGCGGAAGGCGATGTCATTAACTTTCCAGAGTCGGCCAACTCCTTCGTAACCGCATGCCAGCATTCCTTCTTCTGGACCGATAAATTCCACGCCGCGCATCTGTAATTTTTCTACATTCTCCACTGTCGCGGGATGCTGCCACATTTTTCCGTTCATGGCCGGCGCAAGCAGAATCGGCGCGCGCGTGGCGAGCGCGATCGCCGCAAGCGGGTGACCGGCCAAGCCGTGTGCCAGTTCGGCGATAATGTGCGCGGTGGCGGGCGCGATCAGGAGCAGGTTCGCGCGATCCGCAAGATCGATGTGACCGGGTCGCCAGCTTTCCTTCTCGTCGTAGAAGCTCGTCGTCACCGGATTTTTGGAAAGCGTCTGCAACGTCAGTGGCGAAATGAATTCAGTCGCATCCTGTGTCATGACGACAAATACTTCATGACCCTGTTTAACGAGCAGACTGGCCACTTCGGCTGATTTGTAGGCGGCGATTGAGCCTGAGACACCAAGCACGATGGATTTTCTTCCAGCCGCAATACGTACCACTTTTCGCAGGCTCGTCTTCTCGCGTTTGCCTCGTGAGTTTTTCTCCATTGAACATTGCGAACTTAGTCGCGAATCTCCGGTAGGGGAAGCTGATAGCTTCCTGTTATTGATTGGAGCCAATAGCCCCCGCAAAGATCAAACGCCGGCTCAAATAGCTTTCTGCAGCCATGATCTGGAGAAATTTCTGCAGGTCTTCTTCAACTGAACCGCTAATAATCGTGTAACGATAATCCCGCCATAATTCCATCTCTCGCGTCGCTGTCTCCAGCCGCCGTTTGATCTGCTTTTCAGTCTCTGTACCACGTTTGCGCAAACGTCGCCGCAATTCGTCGAGATCGGGCGGCATAATAAAAACATCGGCTAGGGCTTGGCGAATTATTGAATCGTCGCAATTGCGGATGGTGGCGGCGCCCTGCGTATCAATATCGATCAAAACATCGACTCCGTCGTTCAGATTGGTCAGCACTGGCTCGCGCAATGTGCCATAAAAATCTCCGTGCACCTCCGCGTGTTCGAGAAAATCGCCGGCTTCGAGTTTCGCGTGAAAATCCGCATCCGAGAAGAATTGATAATGTTCGCCGTTAATTTCACCGCTGCGTGGCCCTCGAGTAGTGCAGGAGACGGAGTAGAAAAGATTGGGGTTTTGTCGCAGCGTTTCGACCAGTGTGGTTTTGCCTGCGCCCGATGGCGCGGAGATGACGAAAAGAATTCCGCGGCGGTTAAAACTTCGTGACATCGGTTTCCGTAAGTCTTCAACGCTCACGAGCGATGGCGACTCCGTGTGTAGGCAGGGCTGTCATGTTGAGCAAAGCGAAGCATCTCTGGTTTAATAAGCGCGTCGAAAGAACTGATCTGAGATTCTTCGCTTCGCTCTGAATGACAGGCTGGACTGTCATTTGGATTGTCTTACTCAAGGTTTTGAACTTGCTCCCGGATCTTTTCCAGGTCGGCTTTGCATGCGATAACGCGTTGTGAGATCACAGCGTCGTTGGCTTTCGCGCCAAGGGTGTTGAGCTCGCGGAAAATTTCCTGCGTGATGAATTCCAATGTGCGGCCGACCGGCTCTTTGCTACGCAAGTGATGAGCGAATTGTGCAAGATGACTCTCGAGCCGCGTCAACTCCTCCGACACATCAGCACGATCTGCAAAGAAAGAAATTTCTTTGAGCACACGTTCGTCTTCGGTGGCAATCGGCAGCCCCGCTTTTTGAATTCGGTCGAGAAGCGCGGCGCGATATCTTTTCACCACGTCGGGGTGGAGCGCGCGAACTTCCTTCAGTTTTTTTCGGATCGCCTTGAGACGATGAATCAAATCCTTGGCCAGATGTTTGCCTTCGCGCTCCCGCATTTTGATTAAATCTGCGAGGGCGGCGCGCAGCGCGCGCTCAACGGCCGGCCAGACCTCTTCCGCGTTCAAGGCTTCTTCCGGAAACCGCATGACTCCCGGCGCCTGCAGGATTGTGCTGATCGTAATCTCGCCCGGCGCGTTGAGTTCCTTCTGTAGCGTGCGCATCGCTTCATGGTAGGAGCGGGCGAGTTCCGTGTTGAGTGCCAGGGTTCGCACGCCGTTTGCGCCGCTGTGAAGGGTGATGGTGGCACTGGTGCGGCCGCGCGAAATATTTTCGTTGATCGTCTGCCGAACGCGCGGCTCGAGCTCCGCCAGATCGCGCGGCAAATTGATCACGATGTCGCTCTGCTTTCGGTTCACAGAGTTAAGCTCAACACTAAACCTCGTTCCGTCATGATCGGTCTCGGCGCGACCGTATCCAGTCATGCTGCGCATATCTCGATGAAAACGTTATCGCAGAGAAACCTTCAACGTTCAACGGCCAACCTTGATCGAAAGCAGCGAAGGCGAAGTCAACATTGCTCCGTTGAAAAGCGGCCCGGCGTCCGTTATCCACGCGTGTGAACCACTGGCAGCGGGAGCTTGTCGCAAGCGTGATCTTCGTGATCACCTACGTGCTCATCAGCAGCCGGCAACTCAAAATTCTGCCGTTGAATCGCCCGGCCGCCGCGTTGTTAGGCGCGGTACTTATGATTGCGACCGGCGTGATGACGCCGGAGCGCGCGTATCGCGCAATCAACTACGACACGCTGGTGCTACTGCTCGGCATGATGCTTGTCTCCGCCTATCTTTATCTCGCGCATTTTTTCGAATGGGCGGCAGAACTCGTTCTGAATTTCTCGCGGACTCCGGCGCGGCTGTTGCTTTACGTTACACTGACTTCGGGAATTCTTTCCGCCCTGCTGGTGAACGACACGATTTGCCTGATGCTGACACCACTTGTGGTGGCCGTTATTCGGCGTGGAAAATTACCGTTGTTGCCGTATCTCATCGCTCTCGCGACCAGCGCAAACATTGGGAGCGTGGCCACGCTCGTGGGCAATCCGCAAAACATGATCATCGGACATTTTTCGCGGATCTCGTTTCCGGAATTTTCGCGTGCGCTCCTGCCCGCGGCGATCGTCGGGCTAGCGATTAACTTTTGCATTTTACGGTTGGGATTTCGAAAAATGTTGCGGGGAGCAACGATTGATCGTGCCGCCCATCCGGTTACAAAACTGAATCGCGGTTTGTTCGCCCTCGTCTGTGTTGTGTTCGTGTCGATCTTTGTTGGCTTCCTCTCCGGCTTGAACCTGGCGTGGACGGCGATGACCGGGGCGGCGCTGCTGATGGTGCTCGCCCGGCGCGACACGCATGACGTGCTCAAGCTAGTCGATTGGCATCTCCTCGTTTTTTTCGCTGCGCTGTTTATCGTGGTCGATGGATTGACCGATACCGGATTGCCCGATGCGATTTACGGCCACTTACAACCGATCTTCGGGTCAACCGCGCCGGCGCAGGCCTGGAATCTCGCGTGGTTTTCTGTGGCCGGTTCGAACGTTTTCTCGAACGTCCCGTTCGTGCTCGTTGCAGGAAACTGGATTGTGCGCTTCACAGAGCCGGACCTGATGTGGAAGGTGCTTGCGCTCGCAACCACATTTGCCGGGAATCTGACGATCATCGGCTCGGTCGCGAACATGATCGTTGTCGAATCGGCGCGCGATCACATTCAGGTCGGTTTTTGGGATTACGCCCGCTTTGGTGTTCCGCTCACAATAGTGACCACGGCTGCCGGCGTGATCCTGCTTCTGTTATTTCGCTGAGGAGATGCCGCACCGCCCTGCGGTGTGGCGAAGGCATCGGTATCGAATCAAGCGTGTCAATTCTGATCCAACGTTGCGCGCTTTTGTTCGCGACAGCGAATTCGTCCTTCGACGGATGGAACCTCTGTCGCCGCTGGGAGTAAATCTTCAACGTGACACGATGATTCGTGAACGGAAAAACGGACCTATAGATCGTGCGTCGGTGAAAACTCGACCGCTTAAAACAGTCAAGCTTAAACGGCGGCAAAATCCACATGCCGCGCCACCGTGTAGATGATTGTTCAAGCAGAATCTTGCCCTGACGCACCACAAACGCGTGCTGTTCGAAGAGTCGCTTTGTGCGCGGACGAGATTTCCTGACCGGCAGAATTTGTGGATTTTTCGCACGGCAGAATGTCTTCACGGGACAGATGCCGCATTTGGGTTGGCGCGCAACACAAACAAGTGCGCCGAGGTCGGTGAGTGCAGAGTTGTAAATCGAGGCGTTGGATTTTGGAACAAGCCTGGCTGCACGTTGCCAAAGGGTTTGCCGGCCCCGATGAGAATCGATCGATTCGCGGAAATCGAATAGTCGTGTCAAAACGCGAGCCGTGTTAGTTTCGACGATGGGTACTGGTTGATCGAACGCGAAACTGGCGACGGCGTGCGCAGTGTATTTTCCGATTCCTGGAAGCTGCTGCATTTGCTCGAGTGATCGCGGAAACCGTCCCCAAAATCGATCCACGACAGTCCTCGCGGTAACCTGAAGATTTCGCGCGCGAGCATAGTAGCCGAGGCCTTGCCACGCGCGGAGCACGTCGTTTTCAGAAGCCCGAGCCAGTGAGACAAAATCGGGGAAACGGCGGAGCCACTCGTTGTAATAAGCGATCACGGTGGAGACCTGAGTTTGCTGGAGCATTAACTCGGAGACGAGGATCGCGTAAGGATCGCGCGTGCAGCGCCATGGCAGGTCGCGGCCGTGACGGCGAAACCACTGCAGAAGAGAGCGGTGGAACGCGCGAGCGTTTTTCGGCGATGTCACGGTTTGAAGGCAAACGTTGAACGCTTAACGCCCAACGTCCAACTCTCAATTCAGAAGATGATTGAACATTGAGTGCTGAGCGTTGAGCGTTGGACGTTGAATTCTTACACTCACCCGTTGACGAAGGAACAGACGACGAAGCTTCGTGCGCTACTTGAAGAGCTTGGTTTTGAATTTTCGCCAAAGGAATACACACTTTTCTTTGCGCAAAAAAACAAGTTGAGCGTGGCGGTTTACGAGAAGGGGCCGAAGGTGCTCGTGCAAGGCCGTGACGTGGAGGAGTTCGTGCAGTTCGAGCTGGAGCCGAAAATTCTTGGCGAAGCGAAGCTCGGCTACGAGGAAGTGCATTCCCCAGAAATGTTCGAGCCTCATTTCGGTGTCGATGAGAGCGGGAAGGGCGATTTCTTCGGGCCGCTGGTGATTTCCGGAGCGTACGTCGACCGTGGGATTGCTCGCAAACTGGTCGATGCCGGCGTGGTGGACAGCAAGCGAATCACTTCCGACGCACGGATTCGCGCGCTTGCGGACACGATTCGGAAAACTTCGTTGGGTCTGGTGGAAACCGTTCTGATCGGACCTGCGAAGTACAACGAGCTTTACGAGAAGTTTAGTAATCTTAACCGGCTGCTCGGCTGGGGCCACGCGCGCGTGATTGAAAATTTGCTGGAGAGAAAGCCGGGATGTCCGCGCTCGTTGTCGGACCAGTTTGCGGATTCGCGGGTGATTAATGCGTCCCTGCTCAAGCACGGTCGCAAGCTCACCATCGAACAGCGTCCAAAAGCGGAATCTGACATTGCGGTAGCGGCGGCGTCGATCCTCGCCCGCGAGGCGTTCATCAACTGGCTGGAGCGCAAAAGCAAAGAGCTCAGTGTGCGGTTGGGCCGGGGAGTTTCGCCGAGCGTAAAAGAGGCCGCCAGAAAACTCGTGGAAATGAACGGAGCAGGGGCGTTGCGGGATGTGGCAAAGGTGCATTTTCGCACAGCGCACGAGACCGCGCCGGACTATTATTCCGCTCCGCCTCCACGTGAGGAATGGACAGGCCCCCGTGATTCATTGAAGCGTTGATTCGTCCATTCGCCATTTGGCACTAGGCGGTATACCTTTGGCCTTCTGGTCGAAGGCGTTACCCAACCTTAAAAATCAACTTTTTGTGTTTTACTGGCCACCGGGAGCGCCACATGGCACGATTAATAAATTAGATATGCCAAAGCTAACAAAGCGCGACATCGTCGTCTCCATCAGCAATCAAACCGGCATGGTTCAGCACCAGGTCTTCGATGTAGTCCAGCGGACGCTTGATAAAATCACCGACAGCCTGGCTAACAATATCCCGGTTGAACTGCGCAATTTTGGCGTCTTTCAGCCGCGCCTGACGAAGCCGCGAGTTGGCCGAAACCCGAATCAGCCCGGTAGCAGTTTTGTGATTCCGCCGCGCGCGACAGTGAAATTTAAGGCTGGCAAGATCATGCGTCAGCGCGTTGAGAAGCTGTCACGCCAATTAAAAGAGGCCGCAGAACCCAACACTAAAACAGCAGCCGGCGTCCCAAACGGACAGTAAGTGAAACGTGACGCAGAGAATCATGTCTGCGCCCACGACTCGCAGACAAGATTGTCTGCTTCACGGCTCAGGAGAGCACACTCTGGATCGTTTTTTCGAGGCGTTCAAAATTAATCGGCTTTGTGAGGTGTTCAGAGAAGCCTGCCTCCCTGGCTTGGCTTATATCTTGTTCGCTACCAAAGCCACTTAGCGCTATTCCAGGCAAATCCTTCTTGAGACGCACTTCACGCATTAATTCGTAACCGCTGCGGTCCGGCAATCCGATGTCGCTGATGAGCAGATCGAAATCCTGACTGTGAACTTTTTCGACTGCCTGTTCAGCGGAATGGGCCAGCGTAATTTCGTAGCCGTGGCGCTCCAGCATTCTTTTCATTCCAATGCAAGTGTCATGATGATCGTCCACCAGCAGTACCCGCCGGTGCCTTGAAACCGCCGGTTGTGGCTGCCGATCGACTTCTTGATCTTGCGTTTCGCCATCGTGGACAATTGGAGTAAGCACGGTGTTTAGTTCCACTGAAAATGTGGTGCCCTTGTTCTTTCCGGAACTCTGCACCTGGATTTTTCCGCCATGCGCGTCGATCAACGCCTTCGAGATGGCGAGCCCAAGCCCGAGACCCCCAAAACGGCGGGTGATCTCGGTTTGTCCCTGTTCAAATGCATTAAAGATTTTATCGATCGTTTCCTGTTCGATGCCAATGCCGGTATCGATAACGCGAGCTTCAATTTTATCAGGTGTCGGATTCAGCGTTTCGATAGTGATTCGGCCTTTTTCGGGAGTAAATTTGACGCTGTTCTTGATTAGGTTCCAAAAGACCTGTTGCAAGCGCGCGGGATCGCCCTCCACGGACGTATGATCCGCGCGAAACTGAAATTCCACTTCGAGATTCTTTGCCTCGACTTCGTTCCGGCATATCTCGTAAGCGCGCTGCAGGATTTGGTGTATGCAAATCGTCTCAAAGCTTAGTTGCAGTTTGCCTTTCGATATCCGAGTAACATCGAGCAAATCGTCAATTAACCTCGCCTCCAGCTCGACGTTTCGCCGGACGACCTCCAGCGCTTCTCTGACAGGCTGGGAATCTGGCATCTCGGCTTCAAGCTCCCCAACCATCGCAATTACGGGCGCGAGAGGACTACGCAGCTCGTGCGACAAGAGTGCCAGGAATTGGTCCTTTGCAGCGTTTGCGGCAATCAACTCCTGACGCAACGTGACGTCGCGCGTCTTATCTTCCACGAGATAAAGCACGCCTTGGACGGTTTCCTGCGCGCCTTGTAGCCGGAGCAGATTAATGTCCAAAAAGTGCGTGACTCCCGTTTTATCTTTCAATGGGTGCTCATGCAGTTGAAACGGCGTTCCAAAAGTAAGCACTCTCTCGATGGCTCCTGGGGGGGCAATATTCACTTCATCGCAGGGGATTTCCGTAATGTCGCGGCCGGCCGGGAGGTCTCCAAAACGTTCCGCCATGCGCGTAAAGGCATCGTTGGCGTGAAGAAAGCGGCGAGAAGCGGGTTCGACAAAGGCGATTCCGCTGGGCATGTTCGCCAGCATTTTTTCGTTAAAGATGACTTCGCGCTCCAGCCGCTGCGTCCATTCCATCTGGCGCTGATAGAACCTGTTACCCAGCCATGCGAAGACTGCCGTGAGCACGATCAACCACGCAGCCAGGATCGTCATTCGTCCCAGAAGATCATGGACCGGTTTGTATGCGAGGCTCTTCGGCTGCTCCACTATCGCCACCCAACCGGCCTGCTCGATCGGACTGAAAGAATAGAGGTTCCCGTGTTCCTCGAAATGCCCGGCTTTGTTTTGGCGGATTTCATTGATTAACAAGCCACCCTGGGGCGACGTAACACTGGGATTCGGTTTAAAATCATTCGCGAAAAGCGACGCGCCGTTTTGATCGAGCACCTTGAAAACGAAGCGATCCGAAAATTCGATCGCGGACAATCGCTTACCAATTCTTTCCACCAGAACCGAGTCCCCAACATAACCGAGAATTGTCCGGTCGGGCGCACGCACTGCGGCCACGATATCGGTGACAAGGCGATTATCCGACAGCCGCGGATGAACCGGCGAGACAACCGGTTCGTCGGATGCAGCCGCTTGCTCGCGCCAGTGACTGGCCCCAAAATCTTTCCCGACCATCTCTGGTGCGGTCGGGATTGATGCAAGCAGCGCGCCATCCGATCCAGCCAGGAACATTCCGTCAATATTTGGATGCGAATAGTAAGCGGAGTTCAGCCATTGTTGTGCGGCAGGGACGGGATTTGGCTCGCCAAGAATTTTCGCGACTTCGGGAAGCGTCTGGTAGTAGTTGATGATGGCACTGCTGCGGCTGAGATCGTGACCTACTACATAGCCAAGCAGCTGGATCAAGGTTTGCCGGTCGCGCAAAATTCTTGATTCCAGGGTGTCGCGGAGAATTGTATAGGAAACAATAAGCGTCAGGATCGACGGGATCCATCCCGCCAGAAGAATAGGAAAGATGATCTTGAAACGATCGAAACGGTCGCCCCTTCGTTTCGTTGTTGTGTTTCCCAACTGCATGCCTGTCTTTTGCGAAAAAATTGGAATATCACGGTTAACCTGCTGACCGTCTCAGGCAAGGGCGAATGTCTGCGCGTATAAATGTTGACGAACCCCTCGCGCTCTTGTTCGGTGTGCAGTTTCTTTTGAGCGATTGGGAGATTGGCAAACCGTTTGGGAGCGCAATTACGAAAATCGATAGAAGATTGTTGTGTATCAACACAATGCGGCGCCGGTTTACAAAGGCAAACATACTATTTTTGAATTGACGCACATGCTGGAAGCGGCATCATGTCGGCCTTACTGCCTCAACGATTGGCAGGTGTAGCAACTCCCATGCAAGGAAGCCTCGGACACATTATTTGGACGGTCTGCTACCTGAGCGTG
>WNFQ01001472.1_pt1 | contig 36250 bp, 49 predicted proteins | sample 5400171 | NCBI WGS metagenome assembly WNFQ01 (sample SAMN13153356, study PRJNA577476) | soil metagenome | isolation source: 20 cm soil under Madrone tree | place: USA:California | collected 2016-06-14
GAGCTAGATTCGTGATAGCCCGCCTCGCGTACAATTAACTGTAACAGCTTAGTCCGACTTCTCGGTCCCTATGGCTGTGCCAGAGAAACAAACAACTCTACGTGTATGCGACTATGTACACCATCATATCCAGCCTATGCTCCGGCAGTGACTCACCACACCAATCGCCATCCGACGACGCGATCAATACTCTTCGTGAATAGGTCACGATGAATTGTCATCTTTGGTTGATGAAATCACGGCGATTTGGATGAACCGTGGGTCCTGGGCGAGACTGGAGAACATGGACTTACACCGAAACGTGAAACGATATGCTTAAACGCATATAAAAGCGAGCGTTCTACGAAGGGGGGTACGCACCATCCAACACACACCCCCATACCAGTACCAGGCCACATCCCAATGATGCGATTCATCAATGGCCTACCTCACGGGCCTTTCCCTTATTTCTCTGTTGGCCACGTCTTCCACATGCTCAACGCAGCGCTATTTGACCTCGACCTGCCCGAATCCCCAGCAGGGTTCAAATTGGAGAACTATCAAGTCGATTATGCCACTGGTTTCTTTCCTCAGGAACCGCCACCAAGGCTGAATGGCCAGTTCAAGTTGTGGGAAGACGCGCTCGATGACGCAAAAGGAAAGCTCAGCCTCGGAGAAGACACCAGAGCATGTGCCAAAGCCAAGAGGCCATATGGGGAAACTTGGAGAGAGCGGGTTAGAAATGTGAGGATGGTTACTGATACCCCGTTTGGGATCGTTGGACTCACTGCTTCTTAGTTCCCCTTGTTGGATACCGGCGACCTGGCTGACGAACCCCGTCTCTGGCAACGTGCCCACATGGTTCTGGCCTTCCTGGTCAACTTCTATATCCACTCTCAACCTCCGAGTGGCTCTCCCACCCCTGTCCACGTCCCTGAATGTCTAGCCGTTCCCATAGTCAACGTCTCCCGAGTACTGGGTATTGCCCCGGTGCTGACTTTTGCGGACACGGTCCTATGGAACGCAAAACCAGCAGATCCGCGACTACCTATGTCCGCCAACAACATTTCATTGGCACACACATTTGCCACTACCAGCGCGGAGAGTAACTTCCATATAGCATCGGCAAAGGCAGAGCTTCGTGGAGTGGAAATTTTGCGCATCATCGAAGATTATGCGCAATTACCCGACTATGCGGACATACACGCTGTTTCCAAGACAGCAAAGGATCTCAGGCGACTGGCGACCGTAATTCAAGACCTGACTGAAATCCTTCAGAACGTGAAAGATTCCGTCGATCCGTATAGCTTCTTCTGGGAAGTCAGGCCATGGTTCCGTGGAAGCGAGTGCGGCACTCCGAAATGGATATACGACGGCGTTCCAGATTCGGACTCCTTGGACCTTGCCGGACCCTCAGCTGGCCAGAGCACCGTCATGCACGCAATAGATGTTTTCCTGGACGTCGACCACGAGCTGCACCAAAAGAGAAGTCCAGCCCCTTCGGAGGAGAACAAGAAGGCAGACCGAGGGTTCATGGAACGCATGAGACGCTACATGCCTGGGAGGCATCATGCCTATCTCAAGGACCTCGCGGCACTTCCCGTTCCTGTTCGATCACTAGCCAAAACTTCACCACTGCTACGGGAAACGTACGACCTCGCCGTTCTCGCCCTAAAAAAATTCAGGGATGCACACATGCGGATCGTCTGCCTTTATATCATATCAATGGCCGGCACGACGCCACCCGGTACGCCTGAGGAGGCACTAGAACGACAAGGAACGCAGGGGGAGGGCCGTGCGAAAGGCACAGGGGGTAGTAACGTAGCGTCGCTCCTCAAAGGAGGACGAGATGCTACGGACCGCACTATGGTGGGGAGGAGGTGATCGTGATCGTGGGAATATAACTATGAACTATAAAAGGACAGCTTAATAATACACGCGTTACGATATGTCACAGTCGCGTCGCAGGTCGCGCGTTAATACAATCCACTGCTTGCCTCTCTCTCTCTCATATCATGAGCAGCGATCTCACTCTCTCAGGAGGCATCTGTGAAAGACTCAACACAGGCGATAGCAATGACGAGTCTATTTGGAACTCAAAGTCGACTCTGCAGTTTCTTTCCATCAAAAGAGTCACCGCCAACCCCGGACCCGGTAACCCAAATGCTACTGACAGATACAGGATCATCATTTCTGACGGCTTACACTTCCTGCAAGCCATGCTGGCTACGCAGCTGAATTACCTGGTTGAAGAGGATCGCATCGTAAAGCACACCATCGCTCTTGTTGAAGGCATGTCCTGTCAGACAATAATAGAAAAGCGGTCTGTTTCTCGATTGTCGTATTTACCTCAGAGATCTGATCTCATGACGACAACAGGCTTGTGATTATTCTCGCCCTCAGGGTTTTACAGAGAGATGCACAAAAAGTCGGCGACCCTGGCCCTTTAAACCCGCCGCAACAACAATCAAGAATGGATGATGTGTCAATCCCCAGCGCGGTTGCACCTGCGGTCTCCTCGGCTACACCCCAGCCGCAAAGCCGACAAGCTGGGAATCGTGCGAACCCCATTTACCCCATAGCCGCTCTCACGCCTTACCAAAACAACTGGCGTATCAAGGCTCGGGTTGTGCAAAAGAGCGACATCAGACACTACTCTAACCAGAGAGGGGAAGGACGATTCTTTAGCGTGACCCTGATGGATAATTCGGGGGAGATCAAGGGTACTGCTTGGAACGCAGTGGTGGATGACCTATTCGAAAGGCTCCAAGAAAACCGAGTTTACTTCTTCTCTAAAGCCCGCGTCAACCTTGCAAAAAAGAAGTTCTCTACATTGTCAAACGATTATGAACTGAGTCTCGACCGCGGCACGGAAATAGAAGAGGTAAGATCCTCGCTACAGTCCCGTCGATTAGACCCTAAGAGGAATGTAGTGTCACGATGTCGATGTCCCCGTCATCCGATATAACTTCGTAAATCTCTCCGGCTTGCCAGACCTCCAGAAAGAAGCTATCTGTGGTATGCTTCTTATCTTTTCTCGAATTGTCTCGTGGCCTACCTGTGGATGTCAGACGTCATTGTCGTCGTGAAAGAAGTAGGGGATTTGGCCGAGATCACCACAAGGAACAATAAAACGGTTCGTCCTTCCTCAAATATTTCAACGGTCACATCGTTACAGATGCTGGGTTTACAGACGCAAAAGCGCGACCTCGTCGTGGTGGACAACACAGAGTTCTCGGTCCGACTTGCTTTATGGGGAAAGCAAGCAGAGCAATTCAGCGCCCCGCTCGACTCTGTCATTGCGTGCAAAGGTGTTCGGGTTAGCGATTTCAATGGCAAGTTGCATTCCCGAGTTCGCAAGCCTTCCTAATTCTGCTCTTTGCCAGGAGTATCTTTATCCTTTCTCAGTTCTGGATCATTGGTTATTAGTCCTGATATTCCAGAAGCGCACGCTTTGAGAGGGTGGTATATGGATGGAGGCTCTCAAACATCTTTCAAGTCGCATACTCAGGCTGGGTTGTCGTCTGCGTCAGGCGGGACAGTCAACCGCAACGAGATGCGAACGATTACCGAGATCAAGGATGCTCAACTTGGCATGTCCGACAAGACCGATTACTTCTCGATGCGTGCTACCGTCATGCACATCAAGACGGATAACATCGTTTATCCTGCCTGTCCCACGCCACAATGTAACAAGAAGGTTACAGAGACCCATGATGGTTGGAGGTGTGAGAAGTGTGACCGCAGTTATGAAATGCCAGAGTATCGGTCAGTGCGACTAGCTCCACGTTTATTAATCTATCTCGTGATACGAAGAGCTCGTTTGGCAGGTACATCGTTGCGATGGCCGTCGCTGATGCTACTGATCAGATATGGTTGAGTGGTTTCAATGATGTAGGGAACGCCCTGTTTGGGATAAGCGGCAATGAGCTTCATAGCCTTCAGGTGTGTCCATCGCTTTGCAGCACATGGGAGAGATATATGAAATTTTCATAGGAATCGAATGAAGCCAAGGCCAATAACGTCGTACAAAAGGCGATATGCAACATGTATAACTTTACTTGTAGGGCCTCTCAACAAACATTCAACGTACGAGAATCCACAGCCCCAACCATTACCGAGAAAATATTTTATTTACCACCATTTACAGGACCAAAACCGCGTACGATACGGCATTCAGAAGATGCAACCTCTTGATTTCCTTGCCGAGTCCAATGCTCGCCTTGCTTTCATTTCGCAGTTTCGTTCACACCGGGCACAGTGAGAAAACGATGGCGTAATATCGATCGATATCCCCAATTGTTAGATATCCCCGTTTTGTTAGTCAACGAGATGACCGATATAGGAACATGCTATTATATAAAAAGTCTGGTGTGTGAAGCAATTGGTATCGTACAACATTAAGGGCACAGTGGATAACACAATAAGTACATCATGGTGGGTCCAGGGGGAAATGGTATAGACGCCTCAAGATCTGCCAAGCGACACTAAGGCCATGTTCAACGGCTTCTAACGCCTGCTCCCTCGTGAAAGGGATCGGCCATAAGAGTAAAGGACGCTCATAAGGAAGGAGTGCATCGTGCTCGCCATGTACTGACGTGTCGCCGCCTGATGGGGGCTGAGCACGGTCAGGTTTGGGTGAGTGTGGAGAAGTGACATCAATCATGGTGACGGACGTTGGCGCAGAGCGCGCCAACGGCACATCGGAGTCTTGGGACTCGGGATCCGCACTGGGGCCTGTGGTGGGGCGGGTGGTCACTACGGTCGCCGTAACGGTAGTAACTGAGGGCACATTTTGGTTTGCCCAGTTCGGTCCGCCGCCGGGAGGACCGCACCGATCTAACGAGGTACGAAGCCGTCCTAAATCTTGGTGTATTCCGAGCAGGAGGACGAGGAGGATGAGTGAGAGGAGGGTCGGTGCTACGGATGCTGTTGCTCGGAGGAAGGTAGATGGAGACAATGACTCGGACCAAGGTGTCGCTTCTTTCCCTCTACTGCCGCGCGGACGAGTTTGAGGAACGATATGCGCACAGATTTGAGAGTAGAAAAATTCGCGTAGTCCGAATTGTCGTAATTCGTGATGATCGCTACATGACTGTTGATGTTCCAAGTTCGATTGTACGGATACTATTTCAAAGCCTAGAATGAAGAGGACGGGTGAGCCTTTTCCTTGGCTTCGTTCCTGGCCTACGACGTACCAGAGGGAGCCGCGATATCGACTTGGAGTCGACCGACGGGAATGCTGAAGGAAGGGAGGATGATATCTAGACCAGAACCAGCTGTCGCCCGCTCTTTGCCCTTGCCCTTCTTTCCCGGGTCATTCTTATGCTCATTAACAATATACGTGATCTCTACATTTCCGCAGCTTGAGGATCCCGTGCGCACGCGTACCCAAGTTTCCCACTCTTTCCCGCTCATCTGTTCAAATACGAGAGCAGAACCTGCGGACAGCTCCCTCTTTGCGATCGTGGTCGTCTCGAATTTGACAGGCACGCCATCCAGGCTGGCGGCTACGATCTGAACGTGGACGGGACCGGCAGGACCTTTCTCGGTGCTTTGGGGTGGTGAAACGTGTCCCAACCCAAAGTTCAGCCATTCATTGTCCGCATCTGAGAGGGCAGGTAACCTTATACAGACGGCATATGGTATAGAAGCACCTTCGGTGCATAGAAGTGTGACTGTCGCGTGGGCGTATGGGATCATGAGCGGTCCATCCCGAATCGGCTTCAAGGCCGACTCCCGCAAGGCGGAGGATGATGCGGCGCGATGTATACCCGGTGTGCGCTGGTATTCGGTCGGGCGACTAATGCTGTCGCGACGCGTGGTGGATTGCGTTGAGACTGGGGTACGCGGAAGTTGAACCCGGAGTGGGCGGAGAGAGACAAAGCCACCGCGTGAGCTGACTCGAGTGCGTGCGCCACGTACTAATTCAACCTTCCGCGCCTTCGGATCTGATGATGAAGACACTTCGACAACATCCGTTGGAGAATCAATATTGTTGCGAACGGTCGTCTCGATCTGTTCGGTGTCTGCCGCAAGGATGCGAAAGCGCGGGAGCGAAATCAGTAGTCCCCTCGATTTATCATCGGCATCGGATGTGTGGGGAGATTCGTCGCCCTCCGAGGATCTTTGTGTAACAAGGACAATGCCCTTGATCGAAAATGTGAAGATATTCTTGTTCGGAGGGAGCATGTCGTTGATATTCAGGTGCAGCGTGATGGGTAAGGACGGGAGAGGCGCATCTGATTCTGACTGCACGACAGAAGAGGCCCTAGTAGCCTCTCTGGTATCATTCTCCGTTGTCGTATAGAATACGGACGATAAACCAGCCTCTGAGCCTGGCGTCGTTGGTGAGCTTTCGAAGGAGTATTCGGGAACGTTTTGGGGTGGCAGTGGAGCGCGCAGCAGCGAGGAGGTCGAAGAGATGGAGCTATGCCTAGATGAGTTATGTCCATTGGGCGTAGCAGGGGTGGGTAGGTGTGAGATCGGCATGGTCGGCATGTTGAAGGCCGTCTGTTTTTCGGTAGAGTCGCTGCCTTTCACCCAGCTCACTTCACACCCTGTCGCCTCAAGTCCGACGTCCATACCGAGGAGGGTAGCGACGCCGGGATACCATATTCCTTGGCAGGTCCCTTTGTAGTCCAAATGTACGAGCACACCTTCCTTGCCAGTTGTACTGTCACGGCCGCGTCCCGAGATGGTGCACAACATCTCCCCGCGCACATCTGTAACCCCGACACGCCGGCGGCCTGCGCGAGCACCATTTTCGATGCTCCGTACTGGAGCCGCCCAGCGCAAACGGATACGCTCGGTGCTGGGAAATGTGCCTTGAATGCCAAACCCATCGGAGAAGCCGGGTGCACTTGCAGAATCGCTACTTTCGTCGTCCGCGAAGTGTTGATACTGATATGTCGAACGCCGGGAATTTGCCATTCGTGTTACATGTGGGTCTGCGGTCATGTCCCACAAAGGAGAGTCAGATTCACCTTCACCTGAAGATAGTGATTGGAAGGACGAGGTGGTGGACGATTCTGGGGGGAAAATGCGTAATTTGAGAGTGTTGGAGAGGCAACGAGGCGTAGGTATGGAGAGCTTTTGAACATGAAAAGCGACTTAGCACCGATACTGGAACATTGGAACAAGACGTACCAGCCAAGGAGCGCGCTGAGGGTGTGTCAGGTAGGGGACCATCATACTGATACCAGCCATGAAAAGAATGACATTCTTTTCGCTGATTGATACCCTCCTCGCCCTTAGTTTCGTTGGCATAGGTGTATAGTCACCGCCATTGTCAAAGCTACTGCCAGGTTTGGATAGATGCGGTAATTCACTAGGCAACACAAACGAAACTTGGTATCCGCTAACAAGAATATGGCCCGTGTACTTTTCTTCCAAGGGTGGGATGTCTGTGTCGCTAGATGTTGAAGGCGAGGAAACAAAGCGAGACGATGCGTTAGACCGATGTTCGAACAGTGTGAGATAGGAATGAGGTGAACGAGCAGGGAGATTCAGAGCACGGGCTGCGTTGTGGAGAAGTGGCGAGGCTGCCGATGAGAAATTATAAGGAACAGAAGATTGGTCCAGAGGGTGTACTTCAGAATCGAGGATCTTTACGTTTTCCTCTACAAAATGTGTTAGCGTCAGCCCACGAATGACAAAGATGGTACTAACCTTTAAAGAGTGGAATCGCACTCCCAGGTACAACGTTGTCTACAGGAAGCGCAAGCTTCATGGCAAAAGATCCATCAGACGCGTGGGCACGATGCTCAGAGGACGACAGACCTTCATATACATCTTAATAGGAACACTTTCAGCTCTCTTGGCATTTCCTTCAACTGCCAGGCGAGTGACGATGTTGAGCCGTTGAGTTTGGGGACCAACAGTGCTCGGAGTTGCCACTGAGAGTGGGGGGCTGGTAGTTCGTGAATGTCGCGGCGTATAAGACGTGGTTGACATGTTGGTCATAAGTGACGCGCGGGGGACAGGGTCACAATGTGGTGAAAGGCCGGGGTAAAGGGAGTTGAGGGATTTTGTGAGCGTGTGAGGTTGTGTGAGGTGGGAGAGGTAAGATGTGGGAGGAGAGAAGAGAGATGACTCGAGAGAATATTGGCCGAGGAGGATAAACGGGTCCTGTACAGGTCCCAGACGCGTCGACCGTGCAAAAGAGGAAAGTCAAGCCACAGACGCGTGCCGCCCGAACACGAGGCGCCCAGTGGAGACTCTTAGCTGGGCTTCAAGTTGATTTTATATTCTGCGCGTATGTAACTACTGACAAAGAGGCGGTCATGAACGACTGGTTGTTGCAACGCTAACCCGCTGAGGTGGTGTAGGGTCCTGTCCATGGGGAAGAGGGCATTTGACCCCGCGACTCGGAGGCCGATACTAACCGAGCCGCGCGCGAGGTTTACACTGTAGCTACTGGTGTCGTCATCCCGGGTCTCAAACTACTTTGCGAGGTTTTGCGTAAACTTGAGTTTCCTCTACGAACCGTAAGGTCCCCTCGCAGTGCAGTGGCATATTGAAGAGTTGGTTGAGCGACCGCACTTTGCGGCGCGCGATGAGGTGTTTGCGTCTTGCCACTTCGTGGATTGGGCATTCGAAGGTTTGGGGCTCCCCACAGGGGCATGCCACGAGTTCTTCGGGGAGTGGGGAAGGGTATTTCTTTCTTAAGAAGCGTGTCGTGTCTGAAAGTCGTAGCACGAGATGCCTTAGCTTTGTGTGGTAGCTGCTCTTCTTTGGAGCAGGGAGTTTTGTCTTTCCATCCTTTTTGCTGGATGCGGAGTATAGGGTGTATCTTGCCCTGAGGCGGGTTTGTGCAGGCAGTGCGTAAGCCAGGGGGGTGCGTGGATTCGCATGCCACCGCTCCTCCCATTTGCGTAGGGCCTCCACCTTTGCCTGTTGTCATTGATAGCGCGTTGTTGGAGATGTAGACTGGGCCTCGGTAGTGGTGGCTTCTGAGAAAGTCTTCTGCGAGGAGGGCTGCCAGTTATGCATCGAATCTTGTCACCGATTCGCCAATGGTGATCGACGTAGTGCCCCACATCGTGCCCGACTTGGAGGGATGCCGCTGCCGTTCCCCTCGGCTTGCCATTGGGAGATCCTCGGGATGTGAGGATTCCCTGGCAGCAGACTACTACCACTTCAGGGGGCCCGTCCAAATCCACTCGGGTGGAGCGTCTGAAGCTTGAAGTATGAAAGCTAGTCGTGCCTCACATTCCGATTGGCACACTCAAGGCTGATTAGCTTTTTTTCCGGGGAAAATGAGGAGGTCACTCTTAACGATATCTAGTCAATGCGTGTGCTTTTTGGATAAATTTTCGTCGTCGAATGATTCGAGCTCTGAGTGGTGAATGGCCAGTTTTGAGCTTGCAAGCCCGTGCATTCCCACCCGCACTTGCATCCTCTCTGCTTCAATCCGCAGATAGAGTGGGCGTAGATAGAGTGCTAAATATGAAATCTGGTTCCCGAGATGACCCCGCGTGATTTGAGGTGTGAGTTTGTCGAGCGATGGCGACATCCGACAAGACAACCGCACCGGTCATGCCCTGGTCTACCATGGCACAAGAGGAACACACCCACTTCCGTCGTGAAAACCCGCGCTGTCGCTACTAGTACTGTATCTCCCAATTGTTATCTTTTTGTAGTGCAAAATCGGAGGCGGAGCAGCTGATCCGGAATCTGGAATCGAGATTTGAATAATTGGATCGAACGACAGTGAGTTCACCTTAACCTTGACGGTCCTCAAAAACGCCGAGCTCCGAGTCCGCGCTCGCGATATTGTGCTATTGTTATGTTATTTAGTGCAAAGCCCCGTTCTTTCATTACCCCCATCACCGTCTTCTTGAAACGCCCCACCATGTCCTCCGCAGTCGCTGTTGACGCTGGCGTACTCGACGATGTTCAATACTGGCGCCGCCAGATTTCCCCAAAGATTCCATCCTATTGGGTCTATACCAAACCCATACAGAAGTCTCAGCAAGATGACCGCGAGTACAGGCTGATCCGTCTTGATAATGGATTACAAGCTATGTTGGTACACGATGCAAAAGCTGACAAGGCTGCCGCCAGCTTGGATGTCGCCGTCGGCCATTTGCATGATCCGGTGAGTACTCTCTTTCTCCTATCGTGGGTATGGCTCACACGTGGCATTCGAATAGGCCGACATGCCAGGGCTTGCGCATTTCTGCGAGCATCTGTTATTCATGGTGCTTACTATTCCAAAGAGAAAATCATAGAAATCTAACCACATACTCCAACAGGGAACGGAACAATTTCCGAAGGAGAATGAGTACTCTGAGGTACGCCATTTCATCCATGTCCAGGCCGGTCTGATGGCTTTCGCAGTTTCTTTCCAGAAACAACGGTTCATCAAATGCATTTACGGCACCAACAAATACCAATTTTTACTTCAATGTCGCAACGTCTGCCTTAGCTGGCGCTCTTGAACGCTTCTCTGGCTTTTTCCACTCTCCGTTATTCGCACCATCCGGTACTGTCCGCGAACTGAACGCAGTCGACTCCGAACACAAGAAGAACCATCAGAATGATATATGGCGTATCTATCAGCTCAACAAACACCTCACCAAGCCTGGCCACGTGTGGAGCAAGTTTGGTAGCGGGAATAAAGTGAGCTTGACAAATGCTGCACGAAAAATGATGGAGGATGGCGCAAAAAAGAAAGGCACCAACGCTAGTGCAAGTTTGCAGGACACTAGTAAAAAATCTTCCTCGTTATTTCCTTCTTCGTCTTCAAGTACTTCCTTAAGTTCCGCTGCAAGTCTGGAGTCTGGTGACGATGGTGGTTCTATCGGTCGGGAAACCCGCCGCCGCCTTGTTGAATGGTGGAGCAGGGAATACTGTGCTGGTCGCATGAGGCTATGTGTCATTGGCAAAGGTATGATCTTGTGTCCAGATCGCATCAATGCTTCTCTAATGGGGACATGGAAGATCCGCTGGATCATTTGTCTGATCTGGCAGCCAATTTATTCTCGCCTATACCAAATTACGGTCAGAATCCTTTACCTTCGATTCCAGATCATCCTTTTGGTCTTGAGGAGAAAGGTGTACGTTCTGCTTTTACCCCGCATCTCCCGAATCGGTGATTGACAATAGTTTCTTCGATGATAGACCTTAGTCTCCGTTCAGACAATCATGGACTTCCATGCCATGGAGACATCTTTTCCGATAGACGAACAGACCTCTCATTGGCGTTTCAAGCCGGGTAGTTACCTCGCGAGCATAATCGGCCACGAAGGTCCTGGTTCGCTGCACTCGTACTTGAAGGAACGCGGTTGGATCACGGCGTTGACCACTGGTGTTCAAGATCTTGCACGCGGCATCGCAACTTTCAAAATTACTTTCCATCTGTCACAGAATGGGTTCCGTGAGTCTACTCGGGTTTGTATCTTTCCTTCTTCCTATTGACTGGGCTTTCCAAAGAAAACTATCGAGAAGTCGCAATGGCTGCATTCAAATACCTCTCAATGCTACGGTCAACCGACCTTAGCCCGACTCACCAAACAGAGGTGTCTTCACTCTCGGATATCCGCTTCCGGTTCTCAGAGAAACGCCGTCCGGACAATTATGCGGTCTGGGTGGCTGACAAACTCTCATGGCCAGTACCCCGCGAACTTGTCATCAAAGCACCTCAGGTTGTTTCCGAATGGGACCCTGATGGCACCGCACAGGCTGTAGCATTTCAAACTCTAAAAGCATTGTCCGTCAGAAACAGCCGTACAGTTCTCATGGCAAAGCAGGGCGAATTTCAGAAGGTATTCGGGACTCAGCAATGGCAGGCGGAGCCATGGTACGGGACGCAATATCGAGTTGAACGGTTAGACGATGCCTTTATCCAAGAGGTACACCACTCAGCTCTCTGAGGTCCAAGACTTTAAAATCTTATGTTCTCGTAGGCGGAAGGCCCGAACACGATCGACGCTTTTCATCTCCCTCGACCAAACGAGTTCATTCCTAAGCTATTGGACGTCGACAAGCGGGAGGTTTCACAAGTATGCTTCGATTAATCTGTAGCACTTTGGCCCCGTCTGAAACTTACACCTCTTCTAGCCCCTGCCGCATCCCCACATGATATATGAAAGCCCCCGCACAACTCTCTGGCACAAAAAGGATGACCAGTTTTGGGTGCCCAAGGCTCGTGTTATCATCGAGATGCGTACACCGGTTGCAATCGAGTCTCCCATTGCCTCTGTCCTGACAAAGTACGTTGATAAATGGTCCTCGGTCTCGGGCTACTAGCTGAATACCGGGACAGACTATATGCCGTACTTGTAACTGATGCTCTCAACGAGTACTCCTACGACGCAGATTTAGCAGGTCTGACCTACTTATTTGAGGCGTCTTCGCTCGGGTTTTTCGTTACGATAACTGGGTATAATGATAAATTGCACGTCCTTCTGCGGGACGTACTGGTAAAGGCGAGGGACCTGGAGGTTCGTGCCGACAGGCTATCCGTTATGATAGAAAAGGTGAATGATATCTCAACAGATACTCGATCCATAGAGCTTGACATTTCTTTGCATAGACCAAACGAGATTGGGAGAACTTTTTTCTTGGTCAAACTTATCAATTATCGGATTACTACGGACGATACCTTATGAACGAGAGGCAATGGACGGTTCTGGAGAAGTTAGAAGCCCTTGGCTGTAAGTGATAGGCGTAACATAACGAGAACGGAGATCTGACTGTGTTCTTCATACTGCAGCTGTTACACCAGCGCAAGTTCAACAGCACATAGGGGCTCTGCTGTCAAACCTGGAGATCAGGGTGCTTGTAGTTGGGAACATATACAAGGACGAGGCAATCGCGCTCGCAAAAATGACAGAAAAAATCCTCCCATCAAACCCTCTTCCGGGTATAGGACCTGTTGATTTATCATTAGAGCTCCCCGAAGGTGCGTCCTACAGCTTGGGTATTTGTTCATCTGATAACCCATGGTTTTGTTCAGGTACCAACCATGTTTGGTCGACCCCCGTTCCCAACCCAAACGAGCCCAATTCGGCTCTAACATACTACGTCCACTATGGCTCGAAAATCGATCGTCATCTACGGGTTATAGCGGCATTACTGAATCAAATCCTGTCTGAGCCGGCTTTTGACATTCTTCGCACGAAAGAGCAACTAGGCTATATTGTCGCGGCGAACACGTGGAACGCGCCAGGTGACAACAACACAGGTCTGCGCATCGTCGTGCAGAGCGAACGTGGCCCTGTGTACCTAGAAGGGCGTGTGGAGGCGTTCCTGGACCATATAAAAGGTGTCATAGAACTCATGACAGACGAAGAGTTTGCCGAGCAGAAGCATGGCCTCAAGAGAAAATGGCAGGAGGTTGCAAAGAATCTCGAAGAGGAGGTCAGCAGGTTCTGGACACACATTGACTCTGGCTATCTGGATTTCTCGCGTAGTAAGCTGTCTTTGTCGGTCGCGGTTTGCGACTCTGCTGAAAAAACTCTACAGGTACTGAAGACGCCGAGTATTTGACGACGGTTAGCAAGCAAGACGTACTGTCATTATTTCTCACCCGTGTTCATCCGTCCTCCAAAACCCGATCCAAGCTATCGATCCACGTACAGTCACAGAAGCCACAACCAAAACACGTCAGCCGTTCAGCTGCTGGTGCTTTCGCACAGGCCGTGCAGGAACATGGCATCCAAATCGAAGGCATCGACTGGGATGCCTCGCTGTATGCAGATGGAGAACCAACTGAGACCCAATTCTCAGCATTTTGGAAGGATGCGCTCGTTAAAGCTCCCACCGAGACATCCGACGAGGTCTTTGCTGCGCTTCCACAACTGTTGGAGCAACACCCTGCGCAAAAAGACGCGCAAGGTTCGTTATCGGAGGATGTCATACACATCAAAGATGTCGCGGCATTCAGGAAATCTCTCAAGGTTTCCGAATACCCAAAGCCGGTTGTCACTTGGAATGACCTGCCAACCCCGAGGATTTGACTGAGGCCGTTTGTTTATCCCAATTGTACTTTATAGATGATGCATCTACATGCTTCCCATAAGACCGATGAAATAAACCTTTTCGATGACTGGATCTCTCGATCTCTCAGTGGTAATAACTTCCAAAACGGTGATATACCGTAGTAACTCATACCGATCACGGGGTCGATGCATCACTGTGACCCTTCGCCAGACCGATCATCGATCGCGCAGTACAGTAACATTATGCAATTAGACGATGGCTTGGGCAAGCTATCGTCACAAGAATTGAAGTGAGACAAGTAAGATAATAACACAGTAGGGTTCTAGAACGAGACAGTGGCAAAGTACACAGCAAATGCGAAAGCGGGGAAAACGAGAGTCAAGAGAATAACTGACGGGAAAGAGAACGTGGCGATATACTATGTGCGTCATTTTTTCCGTCCGTTTTTCGCAGCACCCGCGGCTTTAAGTTGCGAGTGCATATCCTGAGCCTGCTGCGCAGTTTGATGTGAGTCAAAACTCTTTGATCTTCGGAAAAGGAGCACGTGAGGCTCAGGAGCTATAGAAGGGCGTTGTGGCACTGTTAGAAAGATGGAGGGGTAGGGGTGGAGCAGCGAGAGTATACCGTGAACTTCGTAGTGCTCCCACCCCAAGCTCTGAGTGATCCCGATCCCTCTCCATTCTGCTTCCGATAAGAGACGGAGCACGCCAGGATCGTCCGAATTGAAATAGCTCTTCGGGATCATTTTGAACAGGGGCTTTGGCAGGATGACGTGACGATATTCATACTCGTCATCGGCATAACGATCAGAATAATGGATACTAAACCGTGTTGAAACGAAACTCTGAACGTGAAGTGAGGAAGAAAAGGACAGCACTTGCTTTGCAATGTATTCCTTGAGCTTCTCTGCTTCTGCCTCTGCTGCTTTCTGCTTTGCGAGCTGAGTTTGTGGCTGCTGCTGTTGCTGTTGGGTCTTCTGAGTTTGCTTGGAGGCCATTGATGGAAAAATTATCGGTCGTCGCGATGGTGGTAGATGGACGTGACGTGACTGAGATCGCGTGCACAGCTTACTCCCGTGCTTAAGCCAGCCACGGCACGTGATGTGAATTTGCGAAGCGCGCTTCGCAAGAAACCGACCACCGTGACCGTAGTACAACCCGACATCTTTGCTTCAAGCCGGCATCCCCACGCTAACATGGACGAAGAAGAGGTATTCGGAATTCCTAGCGACTATTACTCTAATTACTCGGAAGAAACACCTCTATATTACTCGGAGAACGTCCCGACTTCTTCATTTGATGAATTTCTGGATGAAACTCCCCCTGATAAGCTGTTTGAGGACTTTGGTAAATGTATGCGTGTTACTTTGATCAGTTCGATTTTATATTGTGCTAATCTCTATGCCATGATAGGGCCATACAATTCTTCTCCGGAACCATCCTTTGGAGGCCCGTCTGAACCGGGAATGGCGCTTTACAACACTGGTGCACCTGGTCATCGCGGACTAGGATTAATCCCTTCCGGACTACCTCCCCACTTATCTCCATCGGAATACAGCCAGCCTTCTGCAAGTCGTGATCAGAGCGTTCGATGTATGCACTCAATCGTGCGCAGGTTTCTTCCCACTGACCTATTTCTTTGAGTCTACGAGCCGCAGAGTTCACACTTTCGGAGTGGCCCGATACAAAATGCGCATTCAAGTCACGTTTCAACACACAGACCACAGCCTGAGGTTCCTATGCAACGTGGCGCATCGGATGACTGTCCAGTGCGAGAAGGAAATGGCGGTATTAGAGAAGGAAACCCTGGCGAAACATTATGCCGACTTCGCCAGATTTCAGAACTTCGTCCGTGTTCATGATATCTGCATTATTCCACGCAAGCCAATTTCTCTCTTATAGCTGATATGTATCAGGCCTTGTTTAAGTTTGAGGTCTTTAATGCTATGCAGTCGAGTTGCTTCGACACGGTAAGAAAGCGAGCTCTTTCTACAGGTATATGTGATATATACACCTAGCATAGATCATGAATTCCGGTGAGAATGTGGTGAGTTTTGGTATTCTGTCTCTATTAGACCTGCAATCGAAATGTCTGCGTAGGTGGTGAGCGGTAGGTCGATCCCAGCGCATTGAGAAATGTTACAGCTACATATCTTACTTCTTTCCCCTCTATCAGCGCCTACAGGCAGCGGGAAGACTGTCTTATTTGAGCTCGCCATAATTCAAATGCTAATCAACTCGCCGGGTCGTGGTGCCGCCGGGAAATGCGTTTACGTCGCCCCGACGAAAGTATGCCTGTTTGTTTCATTCGGTGTCTATCTACTCAAACGCAGAAGGCACTGTGCGCTGAGAGGACTAGGGACTGGACAGAGAAATTTGGGTATCTCGGTGTAAGATGTACGCGGCCCTACTCAAGTGATATCCACGCAGCCCTGATATGGCGCAGGCTGCGAGTTGACTGGTGACACCGTGCAGCCTGGCAGGAGTATTTGGGGGGAAGTTAAGGGCGTGAATATAATGTCGAGTGCCCCTTTTGTGCATTACTCCGTCCGTACTGACTATTCTCGTCAGCATTACTACGGTGATATTTATCTTGAACCTACCTCAGACGTGGCATCTGATAGCGTATGGCAGGCAGAAAAGTGGGATAGCCTGACGAGGAGTTGGTGAGAGATGTACGGGATGGGGTTCAAATGTTTATTAACATAACTTGCTGCAGGTCAAGTCACAGCCAGCTCCTCTCCCAGATACACCTCTTCCTCATTGACGAAGTAAGCACCTTTTAAACATACTTGGACGCTATATCCACCATACGCAGGTCCATGTACTTAACGAATCACGAGGAAGCACCCTTGAAGTGGTCGTATGTCGTATGAAGACGCGCGGCTCGGGTGTGCGCTTCATGGCATTGTCGGCCACGGTCCCAAACATTGACGACGTTGCTCATTGGATCGCAAGTCGTTGTTCAACTGGTGCAGCCGCCACCTTAAAGGTATCCCGGCGACTGTATTGTTCCCACATACGTATTGATTTCCAAACAGTTCGGAGAAGAATATCGGCCCTGTCAGCTCTCACGTTTTGTGTACGGCTTTCCAAGAAGCAAAAGTCAGAACGATTTCTTGTTCGGGCAATCCCTGAACTATCGAGTGTTCCCACTCCTTCAACAACATTCTGCGAACAAGCCGATCTTGATTTTCGTGTCGACTCGGAAGGGTAATCCCACTCTACCCGTTAAGCCTACGTTTGACGTTAACAAGAATCATAGGTGTCCTTGTTACAGCAGAACAATTAATGACAGATTACAACAAGGCGGTCGAAAATAGACACAGGCTGCCCTGGTCACTACCTAAGAGGTGCCCCGCTCTCCTCTGCAGCGAATGTAAAGCTTATAGACCTTTTAGAATCGAGAAGACATTTCAAAACAGGCAGCTCGAAAGTAAGACATGTCACTTTCCCAAGCAGCCGCCTGTAGATTGCTTCTCCTCGCTGTAGAACTCGCTGCAGCTGGCATTGGTGCTCATCACGCCGGGCTGGAACTCTCAGACAAGCGGCTTGTGGAAGAATTGTTTATGAATAAGGTTCTACGGGTCGTGGTTGCAACTTCTGTAGGTTTGCCTGCATTCTCCTGATGAGTACAGCATTCCTTATCGTTCTTAGACTCTTGCTGTTGGCGTGAATCTTCGTGAGCCACTCCATGAAATCGAGTATTCGATTGCCCTGATCCTCTTTCTTAGCCGCTCATATCGTCGTGATAAAGGATGTCAGACTATTCCAAAATGGCGTTTCCCAAGAATATTCGGACTTGGATATCATGCAAATGATCGGACGAGCTGTGAGTTGACTCCACTCCGCTACGCATGTCTTGTCATGAAGCCACGTTCCTTGTATAGGGTCGACCCCAATTTGGTAGGTCCAAGCTTGGTATGGTATCCGCACTTGCTAAGCAAATGAGTTAGATAAAGAAGGCGTGGCCATTATTATGTGCGAGTCTGGGCTCGAGAGCAAATATCGCTCTCTTGGACATGGGCAGACAATACTAGAGAGCTCTCTACATACTAACCTTGCCGAGCATTTGAATTCTGAGATCGGCCTCGGGACTATCAAGAATATGGAGACAGCGAAGGAATGGATACACCACTCATTCATGTTCCGCCGCTTCGCTCAGAACCCGCAACGGTACATGTCACAGGGACAACACTGGAAAGATGGGCTGGACAACATAATCTCAAGGTGCATCGATGACCTTAGGAACGCAGAGCTTGTGACCTTTGTAGAGGAAAGATCGGGAGAGCTGCGCTCGACAGAATTCGGGGAGATTATGAGCAAAGTAAGCACTTTAATACGGTTGCTCGGCTTCGGCTCATCGCAGGACAATAGTTCTACCTTAAGCAGACTACAGTAACGAGTACCCTTGCTCTTCCGTCCACCTGCTGACTCGAAGCCCAAGATGACTTCGATCATGAATCTTCCGGTCAGAGCAACTATAAGGGATATGGTGAGAATCCAGAAAGGCTTTTCAATTCCACCTAGTCTACATTCTTGATCAAGCTGGAAGCACTTGCGGCCTCGGACGAGTACGTTGAGTCGCTAAATTCTGGCCTCGTCTTAACTGGTGGCCCAGGTTTTCCGAACTGAAGATGCGAGCCGGAGATAAGCAGGTTAGTTTCATGTGTCCTCACCGAGCGGCAAGTAATTGTCCTAGATTTTCAGCAAACTTCGCGAACATGACGACATTCGCTTCAAGACAGGGCGGGTCGAAAAGACTGCAGACAAAGTGTTTCTATTGATTCAAGTAGTTCCCAATCACAAATATGGAGCCCTACTGACCGTGACCGTCGCCAGGCTGCTCTAGGGAGGATATCTCTTCACTCAACAGAATATAAATCCGGAGATAGCAATCCGCTGCTCGACTCGGTCGTCGTATTTCGACATGCCAGTCGAATTGCCAAAGGTAAGATGCGTAGTTATTGTAACGTCGTACGCTAAGCTGTTTAGCTATGGTTGAGACTGCAATAGCAAAACGGAATGGGGCTCAGATTAAGCACGGGTTGGAGCTGTAAGCACATGCCGACTTGCAACTTCATGGACTAGCGTTCCCACTTACTGTTTTACAAAGGGCCCGCAATATCAATGCAAAGGTCTGGGAAGATCGACCCTCAGTACTCTGCCAAATTGAAACCATCGGCGAGAAGTCGTAAGCCTTGGCTTTCGCCATCACTGTCGCGTCTTGGCTTATTTTCTTGCCTAGCATGAAGGTTCTATGAATTTCACTGATGCTTTATGTTCAGTCACGGACTCACATGCTGCTAGATACTCGCCGAACACGGTATTACGAACTTCGAAATACTGCATAGGCAAGATCCCATTCGAATCGACTCAGTACGTTCTTCAGGACGGCTACCTCTTCATACTGACCGCCGAACAGCTACTTAACAAAAAGCAAGCTTCTGGGCTCAAAATTTTGTCTGCTGTCAGAGACCTTCCACGGTACTCTGTCGCCATTCGCGAGCTGAGGGTCGCACAATCTACCGTGATTAGCAACAATGCCGTCGATGTTGAGCTAGACATCCAGTGCTCCGTTGCACCAGAAAGCGCATCTTTATCCAAGTCCAAGGCTCAGAGAAGCCGACACTTCCACGACATGACCTACATCCTGACGTTGACATCTGATTTGGACTTCATTGATTTTCGAAGAATTCCGTTGAGCTGATCTTCTAGAAAATGGGGTTTTTTATGACTTATGGATCGTCTTGCAGCACCAAGGCCCTCCAAGACCCGAAGTCATTCTCTGTCACAGCCCAACTTACGAAGCCGAGCCAAAGTATATGGGTTTATATGTCGTCGGTGAGCCCTACTTGCTACTATACAAAGTGTCCGAATTTGCGATAACAGCTGCAGGCCGCCATCGCGGGCATCTCCACAAGCTCGCAGTACAAGCCTAAGATTGGCCCGGACAAGTTTCCTGTCAAGGATACCCGTCCAAAGACCAAGATGGTATGAGTGTTGGGGCTAGGATGCGCCAACGCTGATTTGCTCTTTCCTCCGGTAACAGGAAATGGATCTTGATGGCCTTGAAGGGAATGAAGACTTTTGGAACATGGATCTGAGTGATGACGAAGTTCTAATAAGGGATCCAACCCCCAAGCATGCTGGTAAGAGCGTTCATCGGTGATCTATGTTGGATTGCGTGAGCAGGCCTTTAAAGCAGACATGCCAGTGATGAAGTACGGACAGGGAACAGCAGCATCTTTTGGCGGTTTGAATACTGACAGACAGGCGGAAGAAGAACTTTATCTTTCCCGACCGGAAAAACTCCCTAACGGGAGATACAGGTACTAGCACCTTGTTCTCCTTCAAACCCTCTTATCGCACACCTTCAGGTGCAACCATCCTTGCAAGGACAAGTCTATCTGCGGTCATTTGTGGTGCGGGTCACTTCGTCCTCCCACGTGCTGATTTTTGACTTGAGTGCCATAACAAAGCTGTAGGGATGGTGTTAAAAGGCCGGCACTTTCCTCGAAGCAGCGAAACGTAGGATCACAGTCCAGAATGGATTCATCGGTCAAGAAGAAACCGCGACGAGCAATGGCCAATGACTCCACCTCAAGTTCAAAGACTTCTGCTCATGTCAAGGCTCCCATTCGGCGTCGGAAGACTATACTTGAGGAACTCGAAGCACTTCAAAAAAACTGTGAGACTGGCTCGCGTCTGAGGATCCCTGACGGAAAGCGTATCAAACTCTCCCACAATCATACTAGTGACGGTGTTCAACCCGCGAGCAGGATGATGAAAAAAGGGCCAAACTTTGATCTAGATTTCTCGATTCTGGAAGAGGATAACGGCGTGACTAGTGAAGCACGTATTATAGAGCTTTCCGACTCGGAAGAGTTTCCCGACTTCAATGAATTAGTGCGGGCTAGCGGTCGATGCGCGGGCGAAGCTGACAAAAGCCTGGTTTCTCACGTCTCTGATTACTCGGACTCAGACATGGATGCCCTTATCCGCAGTGCTCATTTAGATGGCGTCACATCAACCGGAATAGATACTGCCCATGACCAGGACATTTCTGCGTCCGGATCCATTCAGCGAACTCTTGAGTACGAGGGACACAAAGAGGAGGGCTGCGCTGTCTCTATAAATATTCGGACCAGGGATTCTGCACGTACAGGAACAATAAGCTCACTTGTGCGACCACAGGTACGCACACGCACAGGAGTTGCATCCGAAGTTCTCGCTCTGATAAACGACGAAGGTACAATCTGACGTTGGGACGCGTGCTCTCTTTCATCCGGGGTCAGACACTGAGCTTTACGCTCCAAATTCAGTTACGGCTGCCAAGGACTTTTCTGCGCAGCAGGTAAATTTCGTCCTGAACGAAACTCTATTCGACGTCATCGGCTCGGAAGCGACAAGAGATCCTCCCGTGGCACCATCGCCTGGCTTGCCTTCATCTCCGGTGAAAACACAACCTCTCTCAACTCTCGACTCCGAAGAGCCTTCCTTCTACCGCACTTGGAAAAACGAGCAGAGGAAGAAGTACGGAAACGACTGGAAACCCGTGCCCGTGCTACCCAGTCCGCCTACTGAGCCAGAACACGATTATCTTGCCGAGTTTCAGGAGTGGCTAACAACCACAGATAGCATCGAGTTCGTCGACTAGATTTGAACGCTCCCAACCGAGAGATGGAATATTGACTGGCTCGCTGTTATATGTCATGGTGTAGGCTAGGGCTTTGATGTAATTATCGATTACGTGAAATGGATATTTCAAGGCGAGAACTCGTCTGCACAGAAGCTGGGCCTGTCCTAGATTGTCGAAGACCATCTATTGCACGTTAATGAGGGCACTGTTACTATTAAAAAAATTATATTCTATGTGGGTGTCAGTATTCTACGGTGGAACACTCAAGTCAGGTGGAAGCGAGCTCTGTCTGCGGAATTTATTGCCAACTCTCCGCTGGTGGGTCGACGAACACTCCTAGTGCACCTTCCCAGCGGTCATCCCACTCGACTGGTGTGTCCGGGCGAACCGATTCCCAGCCACGCTCGTCTGCCCTCCACCGAGTCTCCTTTTTCAGTCGTTCTGCACGCAACTCGACCTCGGTCGGAGGCGGCGCCTCGATCTCCAACTTTGTTGGTTCACGTTCACGGCGCGCGAGCGCACGGGCGGTGGCGAGCTTCTCCGGCAAAGCTTTATAGTATTCTGTGCGCGCCTTTTGTATGTCCGTGGGAATGGCGGCCGTTGAGGACTTGTAGTATCCCTCTGCGGACGTGTCAAAGTCGAGGTCCGTGCGCTCCAAAGGGCGCATGGCGCACGAGACGAGCTTATAGGCAGCTTCGGCGCCAGCGCGGACTTTATGTCGCTCATTGAAGAAGTCCCAGAGCATGAGGGGGACGAGCTTGATTCCGACGAGGTTGACGAAAGGGACAAGAAGGAGTGTGGGTTGGGGTGGGAGGCTTACTGGAGGAGGTACGTCTGCGCCGGGATCGCGCATCGCTGGTGCAGACGGGGACGAGGGCGGAGGGTGGAGGGCGGTAGACAGTGGGGAGTAGAGTCCGGGAGGGGGAGACGGGGGAAGACGCGACGGCGTAGGAATAGGTTCGGCGTCCGCAAGATCGTCGGATGGTGAGCCAAGAGAAACCTCAGGTTCATCAAAGTGTCCATCACTCTCGAGTTGCCTCGAGAGCCGCTCGTCGTCGTCGACGCGCTCTAAGGATTCCGTCCACCCGCGTCGGAGCCCAGCCATGTACTCCCTGAATGCAGGTCGTCCGACAATAACGATGCCTCCCTCGTGTACACGGCGCCGCTTGGTCTCTGTCATCCCTTTGATTTTTAAGCTCGGTGCAGATAGCAGAGGTGGGTCCAACCCGAGTGCAATGCGACGCTCGGTTTTTATGTCACTGGCCACGCGCGCGGCGAGGTCGCCGTGGCGCTTGCCAGCAATAATGGTATAATCGATGGCGCCAGCGACGAATATGGGCTGCGCGAGTACGAAATGAGTTGAAGGGCCCATGTTTCGATATAAGACGAGAACAGCAGACCTTGACGTACTTCCTGAAATACAGCGAGCCGCGATCCCAGTCATCATCACCTGGCCACTTTGCACTGTACACGGTGACAGTTCGGGGGAAGTCAAACGGCTGAAGCCGTTCTTCCGCTAGGTGCTTGACGCGGTCGACATATTCCTGTCGAATCGAATTTTTCGTGACTCATAATGGTCATAAGCGTAGTATGCTATAATAGTCTGAGTGACCGAAAGGAAGATAAGCCAGTTGCGCGATGGTAGTCGAGGTCGTTTTTCAAGCCATGATGGGGGTATTCCAGTGTATTCGAGGGCCTTGTGCAAGCCAGACTTTTTACGCGGAGGGGGAGCCAGCGCGTTCATGCCAGCCACGCGCAAGTCCGCACAAATGGGCTTTTTCCTCGGCTCACCGGCCCGGACCAACTCAAAACTGAATGAGTTGTCTTCATGTCAAGAGCCCTGAGAAGATGAAGGAATTCTTAGAATACGATAGAATAGACCGGTACTACTAGACTGCACACCAGCACCTGTACTCGTTGGTATGCCCTGGTCAATGATCAACCTCGTCGCTTGTCACTGATCTCAATTTATTGCATAGGTTCCACCAGGCAAGGCACAGCACCCTGCACTTGGTGAAAATAAACAAGAGACAAAACTGGTTGTTCATCACGGTGGTGTCGGGCTGCAGTTTCTTTTCTGCTTTTCGATCACACACATTTACCTAATTGTTGTCTAACATTTGGAGGACAATCTTTTCCCCGGGACCGTCTCGAAGTATCGGTTCGGACTCATATTCGGACGACCTCCAGCGTGCGCGTCATGAACATCTGTACACTGGCTCGAAAGCCTCGATGAGAAGATGCAGAAAATGAGGGCGCGTCGCACAATATCCACGAGACATTCGAATGAGATTCGAAGTGAATGACCCCGGCCCGGGGCGACAGCGAGCAATGCAAGTCAGAGAGCAAGCAATGAAGACAAGAGCAAAAAAAAAAGGAACGGGAGGGGGAAAGGGGAAAGGGAAGGACTCGGCGGCCTCCGGGAGCGCGACGTTAGCCCGCATTCTTTTCGTGGTCCTCACCGGCGACAAAGAGCTTCCTGGATAAGGCCTGGAAGCAGGAAGTGTCGCGCCATGGCCGATGGTGCAAGGTCCATAGGCCATTGAGCTGGCCCGGTTCAAGGAGAATAGGTCCTGGTCGAGGTAGTTTGTCAGGCCACGATGCATGATTGGGATATCCCAGTGTATTCGAGGGGGCCATGCGCACACCCAGACATTTTTTACGCAGAGAGAGAGCCAGCGCGTTCATGTCCAGTAGCCACGGTGCAAATCCGTACAAAGTCTTATTTTTTCCTTCAGCTCACTTGGCCCGATATACTACAAGTGCGAGTGCATCAGTAACTTACGCTGCCAACCAATCTAAGAACTGTGGGGTAAAGTATGAAAGGATAAGCGTCGCGCCTGCGCGCACGATACTCTCTGTTGTCTCAAATGCCATCACGCGCAAGTCGTACACACCAGCGCGGGCGCCCGCTACAATCATTGCATACTCGCCACTGACATGGTACGCCGCGAGCGGGTAGTCCGGAGCGAGTTGCGCTGCGTCCGCGAGGATGTCAAGGTAGNNNATTATGTCTGCGCCCTCAGTGATGTCACGTTGCTGTTGATCCATCGAATATATATAAGCGGCCCAGCCCAAGACGGCCAACAACAAGTCGGAGGGACTCACGATAGCACGGCGCGCAAGGCCCTTGGCGCCAGGTGGGAGCTGGTAGCATTTACGGTCACCGAATGAGGGAGCGCTTCCCGCAGCGTCTCTGAACAGGGGAAAGGAGAGATAGCATCAGACCCTCAAAAGGGTTCGTGAAAGGGCGCACCTGAAAGGCCCATATAGCCCACTTGCGAACTTGGCGGAATAGCTCATGAGCAGGCACCGGTTTCCCAAGCCATTGTCGATGAGCTTGCGCTTGATGGCCTTGATGCGCCCGTCCATCATGTCGCTCGGGGCAACGCAATGTGCGCCCGCCTTGGCATACGCATGCGCCACTTGGGCAATGCGCTCTGCCGACGGCGTCGCGTCGATCGTGCCGTCCTCGTGGAGGATTCCACAATGGCCGTGCGAGGTGTACTCGCAGAGACATACGTCCGTCGCGATGAACAACGTGGGGAAGAGCGCACGCAGCTTTCTAATTGCCAGAATCACGGGACCCTGTGGGTCGTCTGCGGGTGTGCCACGCATGTCCTTTTCGCATTTCAAGGGCACGCCAAAGAGGATGACGCTTCGGAGGCCCTTTTGCACCAGGGGACCGATGAAGCCCTCCAGTCGGTCGACGCCCCATCGGCATTGTCCTGGCAATGATGGAATGTCGACGCATGATGCAGGATCGTCAGTGACAAAGATGGGGTACATGAACATGGACTTGTCAAGTCCGCGGCGAGATTGCCATTGTCGAGAGAGCGGGTGGTTGTAACCACCCTGGAGGACCGATCTACGTGCAGGTCAGTTGCGATCTTTGGAGTACAATCGGGGAGAATATACGCACGAGATGTCGAGAGTCATGATGGTGATACGGCGGCGCTTGTTTCGGAACTCCGTTTTGCACAGATTTGTTAGTAGCGAACATATCAACACATTAACCAACAGACGAACGGTAATACAGAGCACACTAGATATCACAAGATGAGTTTGGTACGTTTTGCCAGAGAATTCGCCTGAAAATCTGGCACCGGGTCATTCAATATCCTCTTCGCAACCGCTCATTTTCCTCCCTCAACCTCCTATTCTCTTCCTGCAGTTCCTTCAGATCACCCACGGACTCCTGCATCGCCCCACGCATTTCCTTGCGCCACGCACCGCCCATTCGCACCAAGTCAAGGTGCAGTCCGACCATCTCCGCGCGTGTTTCCTGACGAAAGTCAAGCATCGCGTCTGAGATGAGCGCATGTAACAGCCCTGCCACACCATTCACGCCCGGCGAACCCTCCGCGATACTGTTTCGGAGTGGGGACATAGCCCACGCCGACTTGCGCGGTGTGGCCTGCACCGAAAGCGTCCGCAAGCGCCGCACATCTTTGTTGTTTTCTTGCCCTGTCGGTTCCTCGACCTGGCTTCGTTCGAGCTTGCTTGTCGTCAACTCATCACCGCTGTCGGTCGGAAAATCGATGGCACCGTCCTCGTCGGGGTCCTTGCCTTTGCCTTTGCCCTTGCCCTTTCCTGCTATCCAGCGCTCAACATCGGGAGTCTCAAGCCCAAGCATTGACAGTCCCTTTTTCTGGGTCTTGTCTTGTCTGATCGGGAAAGGCGGCGTCGTGTTCCGCAGTGGGGGAGTCATTGGTTCGGGAGACAGCATACGCGTGCTGGTACTCAGTGTCTGCGGGGGTACGCGAGGCACCGGGGGCACTCGCGAGCGTGCACCTGTTGTGTCTGTCCGCCGCAGGCTGGGTGTTGTGGGTTGCCGTGTCTTATCCCGTGCTGTACCGCCAGAAGTTGCGGTTACTCGTGTAGTTGCGGAAGTCGTCTGCCGCGAAGACACGGACGCAGCATGCGACGAGGGCCGTACGCGAGACGCGGGAGACGACGCGGGCGAAATTGATACCTTTGTCCGTTGCTGTGGAACCGCGGTTGCAGGACTTTTCGTCACGCTTTTTGGCGCGGAAGTTGTCCGCGCGCGAGGACCAATGCGGGATGTTGTGACGCTGCTCGTTTTCGTCTCCGATATATCCGTGCAACGTGTCGATCCTGATAAAGTCCGTTTACGCCCCGAACTTTCCGGAACCGACAGAGTTGTAGAAGATGATGGTTTTGACCGAAGAGAAACGCGAGAAGGCGGTTTCTTGATAGGAATTGTGGGGGATGGTGTAGGCGTAGTACTCCTTTTTGTTGCACGGCTTTTATTTCTCGCAGCAGGTTTAGCTGCATCTGTGGCTGCTCGACGTGATTCAGCGATGGCACACTTGCGGAATATCTAAACCCACCACCCGGTGAATCGCTCGCAAACATACTTCGTACGGAGGTTACGATCCTCCGGCTTCCGAGAGCGGTAGCTGAATTGACACGCTTTCGAACCGGAGAATTACTTTTTGGTGAGAGTTTGCTCGTATCAGGACTGTCAGACGATGATTTCTTCATTGGCAAGGGAAGAGGGGCCCTGTTTGCGGACAGTCGAAGGGGACTATTGATATCATGTTGGTTTAGAGATTTACTATTGATAGACCCAGTGGTTTTCGAATTCGAATCTATCGAAAGCTTGCTCTTTTTCTGCGTAAAATGAGATCTATGCACCCGCTGATAAACGAATTAAATACCGTTATTGCCAGACCTTCAACTCTGCAACCTTGTTCGCCAATCACAATTATCTTGGGCGGATCAGTCGAGCGGAGGGTTTGGACAAGCAACTTGCCATCCGCCGTCCCAATATACAATGATGTGCCATCGACGGAGAAAAGAAGCGACGTCACGCTGACTTTGTAGTGAAAAGAGCGGATAAGACTAAAGAGGTGGTAAGTGTGTTTCGAGAGCAAAGACGCTGGGTAGGATATATACCTTAGTTCCTTGTCAAGGTCCACCAAGGCGACGTATCCTCCACTACACGCGACCGCGATAAGCGTCTTGCTGTACGGGCTACAAGCCACTGCGACGACATTTCCTGCCACGCCATCGCCAATCGAGGTAACGCGCGAGGGCCCCGACGGGCGCGTAATGTCATATATGACCAATTTGTGGCCTATGCCCAGGAGCAGGCGCACACGCGAGTGGACGTGAAACGTGCAAACCGCTACGCGCCCAGGGAGCCCACGGAGTGTAGTCTGGGCCCCAAGCGCGAGGTTGTGCACGACGACAGTATTCGGAGAGGCTACCGTGAGCAGCGTGCTATCGTGGGAGAGCGATAGAGCGTGAATGGGATCCGAATCGGGGTGAACGGGCAGTGTTTGTACGATTTTCGTCGGGGAGGATGCTGAGGAGGAGTGTTCGACCATGCGTACCACGCTCCCCATGGATAGGATGAGGGTGCCCTTGTCTTTTACGGCGAGACCACCAATGTCTTTTGAAGGAGCGTCGTCGCCGTCGGGCAATGGCCATAGGGATTTGACGAGCGTGCCAGACGCATCGTAACGGGTGACCGAGTCTGTTGTGGCGACATAGAGGGAGCCGTTGTCTGGTGACCAAACACTTGATACGTACGCAGAGAGCGGCACCTGACAAGATGGAGTAAGAGTGGCAGGAGCTCTTCGGAGAGCGAAATGCTCGGTGATGATGATATGTCCTGTTGTCAGTATTGCCAGCATCTCATCGACTTTTGTTGGTTAAAATAAGCCGTCAGTTCCTCAAAGACGCCGTCGTCGTCGTTCCTAGTGCCTTGCCATGGCATAGTTGAATTACGCGCAGATCACGTGAGAGGGGTACAAGTAGCTACGATAACGCCAATATATCATTCTCGCTCTGCTGCCTTATCTATCTGTTGCCGTTTTCTTGACGATCCTCTGTCAAATGATAGTCTCAGTCAACATACACAAGCAACAGAAAGTAAAAGTGAAAACTCACGCTTCAGTGTCCAGTCCCCGTTTCCGCCCACTCTTCGCCTCGTCCAGGAATTTATCGACACCGAACACGTCCGTCGTATCCTTCTCGAACTGCACAGGACCTTCCCGTACCTCTTGCTCTCGGGCACCCTCAAATCCTATCTGCGCCTGTCCCAGTCCGAACCGATCGTTATCCAACGCACGACCAATGCCCTCCTCAGTGCCGCCTCCAAAGCGTTCCTCATCCCCTTCATCAATATTGCCGCGGGCCTTATATATGGCCGCTGCGGCCGACGAACCATGAAAGAGGGGCTTGTCATACAAATTGTACGATTCTTCGTCCGCGAATGAGCCCGATAGTGATTCCTGGTTGAATAAGCGCGAGTCGAGCATCGACTCCTTTGATAATGTCGGTTTTGCGAGACCCAGCGCAATTTTTTCCGATATATCGCGGTTTTGTTGGCGTGCAAGCATCTTGGCGCGCTGTTCTGTGCCCATGTTGCTCATGCGCATCTCGCGCTCGCGTTCATGCCGCTTCTCCATGCGCATCTCGTCGCGCACTTTAGCGGCCTCCTCTTCCGAGTCGTCGCCTCCCGAAGCGCTTCCCGAGTCACTCCCATACGCACCAAGGGAGGACTTCATCGCAGCATGAGTCTCAGCTGTGGGCCGGGAAGGCGCGATACCGGCACGCTCCTCCCGTGCACGTTGCGCCAACAGGCGCAGGTTCTCTTCTTTAGCAGCCTTCTCCTTTTGAGCGAGCTTCTGCTGCATCAAGGCACGCTGGTGGACCTCTTCTCGTGAGTGTCGATCAGCGATATACAGTGATTCTGAGAATTTGGCAAAGTTATCGTTGATGTGGACCTAGAAGGGGGGGAGTTTAACGAGTCTGTAAGTGGGAAACACTACCATTCACATACATCTTGTAAACCACGACCATCTGACGCCAATCGTTTATCCAAAGGAATGGTGAAACCCTTGTTGTTTTTCCAATTAGATATTGACGGAGGAATCATCCATTCTTTCTGTTCCTGTGCTGTGGCTTTCCGTGGTGGACTGCGGAGCACTGGTGGTGGGGGGCTTGGAGGCCCACGAGGGATCTTCTTATGCTTGAACCGTGGAGGCTCGAGTGGGTCTTCTATGACCTCCGTCATTTTGATAATGCGCTGTTGAAGGGCTCCACCGGACTGTTGGCCGGGAGTGTATCGAATAAACGACGTCTTTCCCAGATTACCAGGCACGTTTTTGGGCTGTGCGGCTTTGATCTTTCCATTGGTGATCTTTTCAAGGGCTGCTCGGGTCCTCTCAGCGGTTGCTTGTACTTCGTCTTCTGAAGGCCGCTCCATAGCGCGTGCCTCGTCACTCACGTCCTTGCGGTGAGCCAACGGGACGAGATCCTTGAACTGAGACTGAACCAGCTTTCCGTGTCGCTGCCCTTGGTGTGCAATAGCGTCATAGCGGACATTGCCCTCGCTGTCCACTTGAAGGGCGAGTGTGTTCCCTGAAGAAGCCTATAAAGCCATGAAATGGTAATGTGGGTATATGTTCAAGGAGACATACCTTCTTCCGACCCATATCGAGCGGATATTGGGCAATATGACATTCTGGGTAGGCACCTCCGTCACCTTGGAGTGAAGGTAAGAAACATTCGAAGGAGATTTGAGAAAAGCGCACCATAGTCCTCCTGAGATGTTGGCTTCCATCCATTTCTTCGTCCATAAGGGGGCACAGCTTGACGAGAAGCGACAGGTGGAGGAGAGGAAGTGGACGCAGAGGGCGGTTGGAAGATTTCCTCTTCTTCAGGAACGGCGGGAGCGTGGATTGGGACAGGAAGTGCACTAGTTTCATATGTCAGGAAGAGAGAAATAAAAAGTATGAAATCCCTACGCAGCAAGAGCACTAGCCAGCATCTTGTCTTGACTCAACAACAGGCAGCAGGTAAGGGAGTTGCTTGGCTGACTAATACATTTGGCCGCTCTTTCGACGCGCCGACTCGACAAGGGACAAGGTTGATGTGAGAGAGACGCCCATCCACACGCGTTCTCACCTACGTTTATCCATGTATGCAACTGCTTCTAGGGCTCTTCCAAGAAAACCATGTCTTTAGTATCACCAAGTACCCAGGCTGTTCAGGCTTTCGTATTTGGCCTGGAGAAAGACTCGGAATCTCACCAACGCGCTATCTCCTCGTTCCCCTCCGACCTTGTTGACGAAGATGTTTGTCTAGAAGGCGATGAAAAGCGTCAATCTATGTATGTTGAACTTCTAGATGGTATATAACCCGTTCTATGTCACGCCGAGACCAGTGGCTGCATTGACGGTCAAAATCTAGAAATGTTAACCACTATACTCAAATATGAATCTCACCTTCTCCACCCCTCCGAAATTAACTTCATTGATCGACTGAATCTACTTCCTTGTGCGTATTGAAACCAAGAACAGTGTGCCATCAATCAGCTGTTTATCCCCACCTCTTTGTGCACATAGACGCAGCCAAGTATCTCCTCATCCGCCTATGTCTCCGCAAACCAGGAAAATGGCATCGCCTTAACTCGCTCAAGTACCAGCAGGAACTGGGTGAGGATATTGCGACAGCACTTGAAACGCTTTGCGTCTATCCAAAGAAGTCCTTTCCTGAGGGGCACGCAATCAAACAAGAGGAACGCGATATCATCGACCTCACTCTCGATGAGATGGACCTTGAGCCTCCCGCTCCTCTTTTGGAACTCCCAAAGGCCGAAGCAGGCCCATCCTCTATAAAGATTGAAGGTCTTCATGAGCCACCCTGCGGGGACCTCTCTTTTTTTGCGCAGAATCACACCCATGCCGAACTCACTGAGCTTCTGGAGTGTTTGAGCTTAGAAGAGCTCAGACAGCTGGCAAAGGATATGAAGTTGAGGAGTATTAGCTTAAATGTGAGTTACCTCTCCATTCTGGTGTAAAAAAAATCTGTCTTACTTGTGCAGCGGGCAACAATCGAGGACATGCTGATCAAACAGGCGTCCTCCCAATCAATTCTGCCATTTCTTTCTGTTCACAAAGGATCCAAGGCACCCCGACGTCCTGTAGCACATAAACGGTTGTCTTTTGTTAGGTCACAGTACGGCCATCTGCGCCAAATGGTGATAAAAGTTCTTGGTACGCCTCAGCGTTCTCAGTATGCCCTTACTTGGACCAAGTACTTCATAGGAACATGTGTCCGCGTCAATGAATCCGTTTTTGCCTTTCTGCGAAGGCTTAACCTAATATATTTTCGCTGGTATGAGGCAATTGCTTTCTTTCTACGCTGGGGTAAAGTGATGGCATTTTAGCACGCAATATACTCCAGACATTCTCATCCCTTCCATCCTCTCCCGCGCACGCAGGCGCACATTTCACCCATACGTTTGCGCACGAAGTTCCGATATCTGGCCTACACGCGCGGCCCTTCTTGCGTATGAACGGGCCCTAGAGCTCGAAGCACAGGTAGACGCTCTGAACGGTCCGTTCACTCCAAACAGGGCTCGCTTGCGCTCGCGCTCAATGTCGAGCCGCCATACCTCCGAGCCCCCCTTAAAGAGTAAAGCTGGTTTCACAAGGGAAAACTCTTTGCTAGAAGATGACAACGATGTTAAAGAGAGTCGGCGCGCACGCTGTGCGCGGGAAGTGCTAGTCATATTCGAGGTAGCGTACGCTGAATGGAAGGCGCTTGGAGACAGTAATTGCGATCCGAGACCTCGAGGACTCGAGAGATTTGATCGAGGTACGTTGTCACACATTTCTCTCTATTTTATTTCATTCTGTGGATACCCCGACAGGTTATGTCCTCACACGCATTGTGCAGAAAGGCGCAGAAGCTCTTAGCTTTCTAAAGGAGTACGATCGCGAACTCGAAGTGCTTGAGGATCTACTAAACCAGCGCCGTTGGAGACGCGGGAGACGCGGGAAATGGTACGACAGGCGAGCTCTGGTGCTAACAAGGTACTGTGACAAAAGCCCTGAAACCCTGAGGTGTGCGGTGCGTGGCCTGCTTGACTCTCTGAATGATCGGGATACGCATCTCGGTGAGTGCCTGATGCCATTTTTAATATTCGAGTCCCAATTACCATCACGTAGTCTATCGATCTAGTCTGTTCCGAAGACTTACAGCATTGGAGAAAAAATTGGGTATTGATGAAGAGGAGCGATACCAGGACGATCCGCTTGCCGTTGCTGGAGACATTTACATCACAGGGATTCGAATACGGAACACACCCGCACCTTTAGATCGGAATTATATGGAACACACACAAACAAAGGAAAAACAAAGAGTGCTGTTGTTTCCGGTTGTAAAATCGGCTCTCAAGGCTAGGGGGGTTGTCACACCCGCCACTGGCGTTCTCGGGGTACGAATCTCTCTGATCTTGACATCCGGGTTTAATGCCAATCAAGGGTGTCCAAAAGGGCAAATCGGTCTGGCAGGGACAAGGCGAGGAGGCTGTCAACGTCGAGACGTACGCGTTACAACACTATGAGCGCCTTGGTTACAAAGGCTATCATTGTGAAGGCCGGATCGTCACCACGCTCTTCGGCTTGTTGTTTTGGGATATCATCTTTACTCCCATTCCGGGCGCGTTCGAGACACCTTATCAGACAGCCCCACTCGACATATTTGAGGACACGTTTTATCATGCACGGGAAGGACTCATCGAAAAACGCCTTGACGAGATTTCCGGAAACAATTCACGAAAAATCATAGAAAAGGTAGACGATGAGCATCGCGAGCGCGGGACATGGTGTATGGGTGTGCGCTGGGATCTGTTCCCTAAGGAGGACCTCCTGGAAATAGTAGAGGTAAGCACGGACTTTGACAACTTATTCAAGTGGATGACGTTCGTGCAGTGTTTTAAAGGGGAGGCGCTGGCTTGCTTATGTCGGGTTCTTTGCGAAGATTATGCCCAGCGCGGGTCGGGGGTACCTGATCTCTTTATCTGGAACTATGCAGAGAAACATTGCAAGTTTGTAGAGGTCAAGGGTCCTGGAGACAGGCTGCAAGAGAATCAGAAAGTACGAGTTTCCTTTGGGACGTCAAGCTTCATGTGTGGTATTCAAGTATTTCTATCAGCTTTGGATCGACGTTATGCAACGTGCAGAGGTCAGCGTCGAAGTGTGCCATGTAGAAGAGCAGGGCAAGTCTACAAAGCAGCAAACGAAGGGCAAGAAGCCGTCAAAGAAGACACGAGCCACGAGGAAGAAACCGAGACTTGTCGACTCCGACTTGGAGACGACCGAGACCGTAATATCAGGGTGGGAAGATGAGGATGAATTGGACGCTTCACAATATTTTCAAGGAGACGATCCAGGCTCCACCCTTGTCAGGAAGCGCTCTGTGGAAGATACCGTGCCTGGCACTGAGTTGGGGAACAGACGCACGGCGAAGCGCCCGCGTACTAGCGTGCATGAAGCAGATTGAACGATACCTATTGTCCCGTTCACACTGCAGGCTATCAGACCAGCCTGCATATCTGTGCCCCATGGGTCACGGCTACCCGCAGTACCCGAAGTTGTCACCATCCCATTCGATGCTTTAATGTATTACTTTGTTCTTTCCCTTCAAAATCTTGTCTCAATTAATCATTTGTGGGTACTGTAGTACACAATATTTGCATGTCGTGTAACTTTGAAGGGAGTTCTCGAGGTCTCCGTGTTTGAGATTACGCAGTCAGGCGGGCAATTCACACGTCACGTACCATGGCCGTCAAGGCCGAGCATGTGCGTTATTGCACCCGCTTGGTCTGACGAAGGTAATATTGCATAGAGCCCTGGCGCGGCATTCTTGATGCACGTGTGATGGCGGAAGTTGCCATCATCTTTCAGTGGGGAATTACAGTATTCCCTGGTCCCAATTCGTTCAGTCCCGGGTCTGTCCAGCGCTATCCGATAGACTCTTCAACTAATCTGGAAATTCCAGCGTCAGCGCATCAGCTTTCAGCGCGCCATGGCCACAATCCGACGGTCAATTGGTGCAAAAAAGCATGGCCAGGGGCTTTCGGCGCACTACTGTAAGGATCACCGCACCAACAATTTCTTGAATTCGATCAGTCGGTATCGCATTTTTGTATTGATGGATAATTGTATGAGCATGGATCGGCGGATCAGCCTGAGCGTGATCAGCTGGGATAATAGCCGTAATTACAGTAAATAGTACCTGGAAAAAAGATCTGCTCCATACTCAAAGTCCATATACAAACTGCGAGACGGTGGAAAGTTTTGCCATAAGCTTTAAACGTGGACTTGCGAGCTGCGCATCAGTGCATGAGCGCGGGCGACTGAGTCTCGGCGAGTTTCATAACTGGCCAGAAATTTCTTTTCCAGGGTATAGTATATCGTCGTGTGAGTCCAACCATATTTTTGACATTAGAACGGCGGCGGCGCTTGTGCTGTGACCGTGGATGAAATTTAAGTGTGTTTGAGTTTTATTGATTATTATTGAGTGCCACCATGGGCCATTCAGTACCTGATTATACTGTGTATTGTCTTTATGTTGAGGTTGCCATCGAGAGCGTTGCCTCCCCACAACCGTTGCAACGTGGTCATTAACCAAAAATCTCCGGTTGTTCATTATGCAGGTCTTCACGCACCCACAGACACCCACACCTAGTCTCCATACGTGAAAACGGGCTGCGTGGACCAGCTGCGGTTCTTCTCTCCTTCGACCTCTGGCCCTCTGGCCCTCTCCTTCTTTTCATACCCTCTCCTTTCTTCATGCGTTTCGTTCAGCCTGCTGTGCGGGCCCTTCAAGCGAAACGTCAGACCGCCCCGGATCATGTTCACGTTGGCCGTGGGCCTCACATCATCTCTTCGCCTGGCGCGGGAAGCGGCGATCCTCACTTGTATTATAACAATGAAGTCGACCTTGACCACGATGGCACCACTTTCTTTACCACTGGCACCCCAGTGCCGACACCCATCGTCCCCAGTTCGCCAGCAGCGGGCATAAAGGACGTGTCCACTCCAACCACCATTGTCGGGGTATCAACTTCGATGGCAACGCAGCAAACTCTAGGAGGGTTGTTCCTCTCGGTTCCTGTGCCTAGCCCCGTACTTTCGACTTCATCGGGCATCATACTGTCGTCATCGTCATCACCGCCTACCACGATGACAGCAGTAACGTCCAGTACGGTTCTCCAAAGCCCAGCTTCCGGGAGCACTACCGTACCTGTAAGGGGAGGAATGGCCTCAGGCTCACCCCCATCCCAGGCAGCGGATTCCGGTCTGGCTGGGGCGGCGAACAGTTCCTCCCGTCCCTCGGGAGGGGTAATTGCAGCAGTTGTTATAGTTCTTCTACTTGCATTGTGCGCAGTGGCGTTCTTTGTTTTCAGAAGGTACCGAATCCAGAGGCGTGTTACACGCCGCGCAACTTGGACTGCCAATCTATCACCGAATCCGAACTTTGACGCCTCTTTGGAGAAGGGCGTTGATCACGATCACACAGTGTCCGCAAATGCCCCGATTGAGATGGCCAGTCAATTATCGAAGGAGGGAGGAAACGGACAAGAGAAAGCCTTACCACCGTTCCGAAGTATCGCACGCAAGCCACCTCTTCCATACAGCCCAGTGTCTCCCGCTGCGCCTTCCCCAGTCAACTCTCACAACACCCTCGATGCCAGAGCGCCAAGTATGGATTCAGCAAGCGTAACTACGGTAGTCTCTACCCCAGTACAAGATGTGCCGGCGATCGTTCGACTTGCGTTCATTCCTCAGCTCCGCGATGAGCTAGCGATCACGCCGGGGGAAGCGTTGTACATCCGAACGGAGTTCGATGA
>WNFQ01000201.1_pt1 | contig 36191 bp, 40 predicted proteins | sample 5400171 | NCBI WGS metagenome assembly WNFQ01 (sample SAMN13153356, study PRJNA577476) | soil metagenome | isolation source: 20 cm soil under Madrone tree | place: USA:California | collected 2016-06-14
CGACCTGACGATCGCCGGCTGGCGGGATGGCCTGGCGGCGCTCTACGGCGACGCGGCGTAGCTGCTGCTCCGCTTGTGCGGGACGCCGAGCGGCGAACACGGGGTCGGCCGGCTGCGGGCCGGGCTGTTAGAGCGGTTCTACGGTCCGGAGGTCACCGCGCTGTTCCGCGAGCTGAAGCACCGGTACGACCCGCGCTGCACGCTCAACCCCGGTGTTATAATCCCCTCGGCTGATTGGGCGCCCCTCGCCGATCTCAAAGTCGGGTCGGAGGCGACACCGATCCCCGATGACATTGCCGCCCGGCTGCGAGACGTGGAGCGGACCGCCGGTTGGGCGACACCCAAGCTCGATCTCGCGACCCCGAGCCCCTAACCCCTAGCCCCACGCACCCAAATGGAAGTGTTCCGCGCCCCTCGCGTCACGCTGATCGCCCGGCCTGAGTTCCTCGAGCCCGAGCACCTCCGCGTACAATGGCAGGGCACCTCCTCAGCCGGAGAGCGTCTCGCCGAATTCGCCGGCCGGATCTGCTACATGAGCCAGCACAACCCGGCCAATCGCTCCACGGCCGAGTACCTCGAGAACATCAAGAAGCAGGGCCACGGCTCGGTGCTGGAGCACGCGGTGTACGTCCTCTTGATCGAGGGAATCTCGCGCTCCTGCTCGCACGAGCTGGTGCGACACCGCGCCGGGTTCGGCTACTCCCAGCTGTCGCAGCGCTACGTGGACGAGTCACACGCCGCCTTCGTCCTTCCGCCGGCGATGTTGGGCGACCCGGCGCTCGAGGCGGAGTGGGAAAAGGAAGTGACGGACGCCCAGGCGGCGTACGTGCGCGCGGTCGAGGCGTTGATGCAACGCTATGCCTGGCTCGCGGACAAGGTCCACCGGCGCAAGGTGGCGCGCGAGGCGGCGCGCAGCGTCCTTCCCAACGCCACCGAGGTGAAGATCGTCGTATCGGGGAATGCCCGCGCATGGCGCACGATGCTCGAGCTGCGCAGCGGCGAGGGCGCGGAGCTCGAGATCCGGCGCATGGCGGTCGCGTGTCTGCGCGTCCTGCAGCGCGAAGCGCCGGCGCTGTTCGCCGATTTCGAGATTTATCTCGCCGACGACAAGCACGACGCCGCGCGCGTCGCATACCACAAAGTTTGACGCGTCGACTCAGAAAAAAATTCTGTTTTGCCTATTGCGCATCGCTCCGGTGTTCTTTATTGTCTACTCGACAACGCGTTTCGATCGACAGACCGCGCGAGCGGCCTTTTTTGTAGGAGGTCACCCGAGACCACATGCGCATCGGTCTCGCATACAACGAAAAGCCCGCCGACAGCACCGGCGACTCCTTCGCCGAGTGGGACGATCCGTCCACCATCGCAGCGGTGGAACAGGCTCTCGGTCCCTTCGGCAGGGTCATCCGACTCGAAGCCGATCAATTCTTTCCGCAGAAGGTCGTCCTCGCCCGCCCCGATATCGTCTTCAACATGGCCGAAGGGCTCCACGGCCAGAGCCGCGAAGCGCTCGTCCCCGCGATCTGCGAATACCTGAACATCCCGTACACGGGATCGGACCCGCTCACGCTGGCGCTGTCGTTGCACAAGGGTCGGACCAAGGAAACGCTCGCGTATCGCGGCGTCCCCACGGCTCCGTTCACCTGCATCGAGGCGCCTGAACAGATCGAGCGCGTGGCGCTGACCTACCCCGTGTTCGTCAAGCCGGTGGCCGAGGGATCCGGAAAGGGCGTATTCGCCAGCAACCTGTGCGCGAACGCCGCGGCGCTGCGGGAGCGCGCCCGCTTCCTGCTCGAGCGCTACGCCGAGCCTGTGCTGGTCGAGACGTACCTCCCGGGTCCCGAGTTCACCGTGGCCATCCTCGGGAACGGTGCCGACGCCTACTGCCGCCCCGTCATCGGTTTCGATTTCTCGGCATTGCCGCAGGGCGCGCCGCCGGTGTACGGCTACGAAGCGAAGTGGGTGTGGGACCGGCCGGAAGCACCGCTCGCGATTTTCGAGTGCCCGGCACGTGTCGAGGCGGGGCTGTACCGCGAAATCGAGCGCACCGCGCTCGACGCCTACCACGCGCTCGGCTGCCGCGACTGGTGCCGCGTAGACCTGCGGGTGGACCGGTTCGGCGTCCCGAACGTCCTGGAGCTGAACCCGTTGCCGGGCATCCTTCCCGATCCGGCCATGAACTCCTGCTTCCCCAAGGCGGCTCGCGCCGCCGGGTTCAGCTACGACGAGCTGATCCAGGAAGTGGTCCGCCTCGCGTGGCGCCGGCTCACGGGACGCGAGCTCGCCGTCGGGGCGGGGCCGCGCCGTGCCGCTCCGGCGCAGCAACCGGCCGCGGTGGGCGCGTGAAGGTCGCCATCCTGTTCGACCCGGGGGCCGAAGACTGGACGCCGGAGGACATCCGGGGCGTGATGAAGGCCGTGGACGAGATCGGCACGATCTTCTCCTCGATGGGCCACGAAATCCGCAAGGTTCCGGTTCGCCACGACATGCGCTGGTTCCAGGTGGCGCGCCGGGCGGACCTCGTGTTCAATCTGTGCGAAGGCGTCCACGGGAAAAGCGAGTGGGAAGAGCACGTCGTGGGGACCCTCGAATTCGCGGGAATCCCCATCACCGGCGCGAGCCTCTGGACCCTCGCGGCATGTCGCCGCAAGCCCATCGCGAATGCCTTGCTCCAGCAGGCCGGGCTCCCCATTCCCCGCTGGACGGTGGCGCAGGGCAAGATCGAGGACGACTTCCCGCTGCCCGCCATCGTCAAGCCCGCGACCGAAGACGCGAGCGCTGGGCTCGACCGCGGCTCCGTCGTGAGCGACCGCAAGTCGCTGCGCGCGCGCCTTGCGACCATGACGGAGCAGTTCGACGAAGTGCTCGTCCAGGAGTACATCGGCGGCCGCGAGTTCAACGTGGGCTTCGTCGGGAGCCGCGTGCTGCCGATCGCGGAGATCGACTTCAGCCGCATGCCCGAGGGCGCCTGGCCCATCCTCACCTACGCCGGCAAGTGGGAGATCGGCTCCGCCGACGACCTCGGCTCAATGCCGATATGCCCCGCCGCCATTCCGCAGAAGCTCGCCGATCGCCTCGTCCGGATCGCGGAGCTCGCCTGGCGCACCATGCAGGGAAAGGGCTACGGCCGCGTCGATCTCCGCGTGGACGACCAGGGCCGCCCCTGGGTGCTCGAGGTCAACCCCAATCCGGACCTGAACGACGACGCCGGCCTCTCCCGCATGTCGAAGGTCGCCGGCTGGGACTACGCGGAGCTGGTGCGCCGGATCGCCGAGGTCGCGCTCCGCGAGGCACAGGGCGCCAAGGCGGCGCGTGAGCTGCTCGCTCCGTCCCGTCGGCCGCGCGCAACGCGCACCGCTTGAGCGGCTCACGGCGGCCACCGGCCTGTTCCGGCCGGACGAGGTCGCCATCGCCGTGGAGCTGCTCGACGGCGCCCTCGCGGGCGACGACGACTACCGCTTCCTGGGCGCATATGCGGAGGACCGGCTCGTCGGCTATGCGTGCTGGGGGCCGACGCCGGGCACCGAGGGAACCTTCGATCTCTACTGGATCGTCGTGGATCCCGCCCGACAGGGCGAGGGAGTCGGCACCCGCCTGTTGCGGGCGGTCGAGGACAGGCTGACGACGGACCACGGACGACTGGTCGTCGTGGAAACGTCGTCGCGCCCCGACTACGCACCCACGCGCGCCTTCTACGAGCGGCGCGGCTACACCCAGGCAGCCCGGCTCGCGGGCTACTACGCCCCCGGCGACGACCTGGTGATCTATCTCAAGGATCTGACGCATGGAGTCCTGGCAACAGCTACTGCGTAAGCAGAGCATCGCCTCGCTCGAAGCGCTCGTCGCCCGGTTCGGCGCCGAGCACTTTCCCGACCTCGACCGACTGCGCCAGGCGGCGGAGAATTTCGAGTTCCGGATCTCCCCGGCGATGGTGGACCTCATCAAGTCACCAGGCGACCCCATCTGGCGACAGTACGTGCCTGACCTGCAGGAGCTCGAGGTGCACGACGGCCTGGTGGACTCGCTGGCCGAGGACGCCAACTCGCCCGTGCCGAACATCACCCACCGTTATCCCGACCGTGCGCTGTTCCTCGTGTCGCCGGTATGCGCCGCGTATTGCCGCTTCTGCACCCGGCGCCGCAAGGTGGGGGATCCCGAAAAGATCCCCATGGCCGAGCTCGAGTCGGCGTTCCGCTACCTCGAGGAGCACGTCGAGATCCGTGACGTGATCATGTCGGGCGGGGATCCCCTGCTCCTGTCCGATCGACGCATCGACGAGCTCTGCAAGCGCCTGCGGACCATCCCGCACCTCGAGGTCATCCGGATCGGCAGTCGGGTACCGTGTCATCTCCCCGAGCGGATCACGCCGGAGCTGTGCGGGATCCTGAAGCAATACCATCCGCTCTACATCAACACCCACTTCAACCACCCCGACGAGCTCACGGCCGCGGCGGTGGCGGCGCTCGGCCGCCTCGCCGACGCCGGCGTCCCGCTCGGCTGCCAGACGGTGCTCTTGAAGGGCGTGAACGACGATCCCGAGGTGATGAAGCGGTTGATGCAGAAGCTGCTCGCCGCGCGGGTGCGGCCGTACTACATCTACATGTGCGACCAGGTGGCGGGCGCGGAGCACTTCCGGACCACGGTCGAGAAGGGCCTGGAGATCATCCGGGCGCTGCGCGGGTGGACCTCGGGGCTCGCCGTGCCGCACTTCGTGATCGACGCGCCGGGGGGCGGCGGGAAGATCCCGCTCCTGCCCGAGTATGTGGAGTCCATCAGCGACGATGCGGTGGTGCTCAGGAACTACGCAGGCAAGCGGTACGTCTACCGGCAGCCGGGAGCCGCCGAGCGACAGCCGCCGACCGAGTTCGAGCCCGTGCTCGTGGGGTAGCTGTCGCATTTCCACCCCACCGTGCCGCAAAAACACCGTCACTGAACCGACGGACGCCACGCCACATTTGCTAGGGGCGGTCCGTGTGGCTGCTGCGTTGTCCCTCGTGACACCCGCGCGGTGCTAGTGGTCAGCTCACGGCAGCTGCCAAATCTCCACGCGGTTCCCGGAAAAGACCGGAATCAGCACGCGCTTACGCTTACCGTCGTATCCGATGTCGGCCGGGCTGGGCACGCCGGTAATCACCTTCACTTCCTGTCCGGTCTCGTAGCTCGACACCGTCGAGTCGGTCCAGCTCGAGACGAGCATCCGGCTCCCGGCGATCTCGACGCCGTCGAACCCACCCGGGCCCTTGGCGATCACGCTCGGTGCCTTGTCTCCCGGCTTCCACGCGAGCACCGAGCGCCCCCCGAACTGCACGACAATGAACCGCTTGCCTACGGAGTCCAACGTGATCCCGTTCGGCCGGCCCAGGGTGTCGCCCCGCACCGCGACCGTCACCTGCCGGTCCGATCCGATCCGGAAGATCCGGTCGGGCCCCGGGTGCAGCACGTTGCCCACGTCGTCGAACCGAATACCGGTATCGGTGATGTAGAGCGCGCCGGTCTGCGCGATCGCGATGTCGTTCAGGAATACCGCGCCCAGACTGGCCAGGCTCACGCTGTCCCTCGCGGCGCCGGTCTTCGCGTCGAACGAGCGAACGACATCGATGTCCGCGACCCACAACGTGTCGCCCCGGATTGCCAGCCCCTTCGGGGCGTCGAGGGTCACACCGCCGTGCCCACCCTCGATGAACTTGAGGTTCTCGACGGCACCGTCCGGCCGCACCCGGCTGATGAATCCGTTGTTGTCCTTCGCGGTCGGACTGCCGTTGATGTTCGAGACGAAGTAGATGTCCTGCGCCGGATCGTGCAGCACGGATTCCGGCGTGAGGAACCCCTCCACCACGGCGACCTTCGTCGCGGCGGGAGGCGGTGGCGGCGTGGGCGCCGCGACGGGCGCGGGGGTCGGGGTCGTATCGCCCATCGCGGGAGTGTCCGACGCCGGTGGCGTGCGGTCCACGCGCTGGCACGCGGTGCCGAGGGCGACAAGGGCCACGCACAGCAGTTTGGTTTTCATGGGTCCCTTTCTACCCCGCTAGGCCTTCGCTTCCTCGAGTTCCTTTTTCCGCACCTCCGCCACCTTCTGCGCGGCGTCGGGGGGGACCTCCTGGTACACGTGGAACTTCGCGCGATAGGTCCCGCGCCCGTGCGTGATCGAGTGCAACGTCGTGGCGTAACGGTCCAGCTCGGCCTCGGGGACCAGCGCCTTGACGCTGACCAGGCGGCCGTCGGGCTCCGTGCCAAGGATGTGGCCCCGGCGCGACGACAGATCGCCCATCACGGCGCCTTGGTAGTCGTCCGGCGTCGATACGTCGAGCTCCAGGATCGGCTCGAGCAGCACCGGCCGGCAGTTGGGGCTGACGTTCCGAAATGCCAGGATGCCCGCCATCTTGAACGACATTTCGTTGGAGTCCACGTCGTGATAGGAGCCGTCGTAGAGCTCCACCTTGAAGTCGACGACGGGATAGCCGGCCACCGGACCCCGCGCCGCCGCCTCCTGGATGCCGCGCTCGACCGCCGGGATGTACTGCCGCGGGATCACCCCGCCCACGATCTCGTCCGCAAACTGGAACCCCGATCCTCGCGGCAGGGGCGCGATCCGGATCCAGCAGTCGCCGTACTGGCCGCGGCCCCCCGTCTGCTTCTTGTGCTTCCCCTGGCCCTCCGCCCGCGCCTTGAAGGTCTCGCGGTACGCGATCTTCGGCTTCCCGATCACGGCGTGCACGCCGAACTTGCGGGCCAAGCGTCCGACGATGATCTCGAGGTGGCGCTCCCCCAGCCCGCGGATCAGCGTCTGCCCCAGCTCGCCCGAGTACTCGTGCTGAAACGTCGGATCTTCCTCGTGCAGCTTGTGCAACCCGGTCGAGAGCTTTTCCTCTTCGCCCCGCTGCTTCACCTCGATCGCCTCCGTGATCACCGGCTCGGGGAAAGGGATTTTGGGAAGCACGATCGCGTGGTCCTTGGTCGAGAGCGTGTCATTGGTGTGTGTGTCTCGCAGCTTGGCCACGACGCCGATGTCCCCCGCGTGCAGCTCGGGGATTTCGATCCGCTCCTTCCCCACCGTGACACAGAGGTGGTTCAGCTTCTCGACCGCTTCCCGCGGCGCGTTGTAGACGTCCTGCCCGTTCTTGACGCTCCCCGAGTACACCCGGAAAAACGTCACATCGCCCACATGCGGCTCGGAGATCGTCTTGAACACCTGCGCCACAAACCGCCCCGCGTCCTCGGACTTGAGCGTCACCCGCTCCGCGCTGCCCCACCGCTGCGCCTCCATCGGCGGCCGCTCGTTCGGCGCGGGGATCAACTCCACGAGCTTCGAGAGCAGGGCGCGCGTCCCGTAGGTCAGCTCCGCGGCGCCGCAGAACAGCGGGAACAGCTCGCCTTTCAGCATGCCCGCTTTCATCGCGGCGATCGCCTCGTCCCGCCCGATCTCCTCGCCGCCCAGGTAGCGCTCGAGCAGTGTATCGTCCGTTTCGGCAATGCGCTCGATCAGCTCCTTGGAGTAGCGCTCGAACCGGTCCCGATACTCGGGCGGCACATCCCCTTCCTCGTACTCGCCCGCCTTCGTGCCCTTCTTGTACAGGTGGCACTGCTTCGAGAAGAGGTTGATGATCCCGTGGAACTCGGGGCCTTGGCCCACGGGGATCTCCACCGGGATCACCTTGGGCGTGAGGCGCTCTTTGACCTGGCTGTAGACCTTCTCGAAGTCGGCGTGCTCCTTGTCCATCAGCGACACGAAGAAGAGGCGCGGGATCTCGCGTTTCTCGCAGTAGTCCCAGACCTTTTCGGTGCCCACCTCCACGCCGCCGGTGGCGGAGACGACCACCACGGCCCCGTCCGCCGCGTACACGGCCGCGAGCGCCTCACCCGTGAAGTCGAGATAGCCCGGCGTGTCGATCAGGTTGAGCTTCGTGTCCATCCATTCGGCGACGGCGAGGGCGAGATTGATGGAATACTTGCGTTCGATTTCATCGGGCGTGTAATCGGTGAGGGCGGTGCCGTCTTTCACGGATCCATGACGCTTGCTCGTGCCGGCCACGAACGCGAGGGCGTCGACCAGGGAGGTCTTTCCGCTCGCTCCGTGGCCCACGACCGCCACGTTGCGGATCTCCGGTGTCTTGTACACGCGCATGGGCGCAGCCTACTCCGGCAGGGGGTGAGGAGAATATGAGGCGGGAAACAGGAGGTAGGCTAGGCATAGGTTAGACGCGCAGACGCGCCACTACTAGACGCACAGACCCACAGGGGAGAATAGGTTGAGTGATCAGGTATACCTGTTACTCGTCGCTGTTCTCCCCTGTGCGTCTCCGCGTCTGTGCGTCTAGCCGTTGAAGGCCTGTTCCCTAGTCACTCGCTCCTCCTGATTCCTCGGCAGCCAGAGCGCCACCAGTCCACCCAGCAGCATCACTCCTCCCGCCAGGAAGAACGAGGTTCGCTGGCCGAGCCCGTCGTACGCCCAACCAGCGGCGAGCGGGCCGAAGCTGCGGCCCAGGGCGGCGAACGCCTGCGCGGCCCCGAGGATCGTGCCCTGTTCCGTGGGGTCGGCGTACACGGACACCAGACCCGACGCCGCGGGTGCGAACAGGCTGTTCGTGAAGGCGAGCGGGACCGTCCAGGCGTACACCAGCAGGCTGGTGCCGGCCCACGGCAGCGCCGCGATGCTCACTCCCATCCCGAACAACCCGACGATGAGCAGTCCGCGGGCTCCGGTGTGCCGCTCGATCCGACCGAACAGAAAGCCCTGAACCAGCGCGGCGATCGCACCGATCAGGACGAACAGCCAGCCCAGCTCCCTGGCACCCCAGGCGAACGCCTTGGCGGTGTGGAGCGGCAGGACCACCGTGTAGCCCGCGAAGGCGAACGGTGCGAGGAGCCATACCAGCATCAGCGGCCGCAACGTCTTTCGGGCCAGCGCTTCCACCATGTGAGCGAGATCGAACAACGGCCGCGCCGTGCGGTGCTCGACGGCAAGCGACTCCCGCAGGATGACGCTCGCCGAGCAGAAGTTGACGACCGACAGCCCAGCGGCGATGAGCCCGGGCGCGAGGTGACCCAGGTAGTGGTCGGCGAGCCCGCCGATCAGGGGACCGAGCACGAATCCGATCCCGAACGCGGCCCCGATGACGCCCATGCCGCGGGCCCGCTCCGCCGGCGTCGTGATGTCGGCCATGTACGCCTGCGCCGCCGAGATGTTGCCACTCGCGAACCCGGAGATCACGCGGGCGACGAACAGCGCCGGGTAGGAAGGGGCGAACGCGAACAAGACGTATCCGACGGCGTTGATCACCATCGTCGTGAGCAGGATGGGTCGGCGGCCGATGCGATCCGACAGCCGGCCGAGGAGCGCCGTCGCGAGGAACTGCATGGCGGAGAAGACGAACACGAGGGCGCCGTAGCCGATCCCCTGCGCCCCGAACTTGAGAGCATACACCGGCAGGATCGGGATCACGATCCCGAACCCGATGAGATCGATCAGGACCGTGAAGAAGATGACCGCGAAGCGCGAGCGGGCCGCTCCGGTCACGGGTTGGCCTTCCGCCAATGGCGCCAGTCGTCGTCGATCGCGTCCGCCAGCCGACGAGCGGCGTCGTAGAGCCAGTGCTTGTCGCGCCGCTTCAAGTCCGCTCGGATGACGCGGGAGCCGGGGCTCCCGATGTGCACGTTTGCCGTCTCCCAACCCATGGAATGCAACAGTCGTGCTTCCTCGCGCTTGCGCGGCAGCTCGTTCAACTTTACGCGCGAGCAGTCCGGCGCGAGCCGCCGCACGAGCCAGGCGCCATCCACCCTGACGCACGGATCGGGACACCGAACGCCGCGCCGCAGGATCGTGTCGTAGTGGATCCTCCCCGCCGCGCCGCTCAGCGCCCACAACGCGCGCCGCACCATCCCCCCCTTCCCGACGCTGCCGCTCAGCGCCAGGGTACAGGCCGAGGGGGCGAGCGCCTTCGCTTCCCGCGCGACGCGCCCACCGCGCCACGCGGCGAGCGCGACGAACCGTTGGCGCCCCAGGCTCCCGAGTCCAGCGACGCGATGCACAATCCTGACCTTGACATCGTTCTCGGGAAGGGCGCGTCGGAGCGAGGCCAGCACGCTTGCCGGGACGGGGGTTTTCACCGTGGGGAGCGACTCGAGCTTGTCCCAGAACGTCTCTGGGTCGTGCAGGCGATACAACGCCATCTCGCGCAGCGCTGTATGATGCTCCGCGAGCACGAACGCGTGCCCCCCTTTCTCGAGGGCCTCCCGGTAGCCGTCGAGAATCGCGCTCACGGCCTCCTTGCCGTCGATTCTCAAGTCGTGATATTCGCGCGCGAGCAGCGCGCTGGTCGCGAGCCGCACCAGGTCGTTGGTGTACGGCAGCGGCCACGCTTCGTCAAAATCGTTCACCCCCCACACCAGCCGTCCCTCGGCGTCACGCCAGGTGCCGAAGTTCTCCACGTGGAGGTCGCCGACGGCCAGCACGGTCGGGGCGGCGGCGACGTCACCCACGAGCGCCCGCCAGCGGGCCGCCCACCGGTAGAACGTGGCCCGCAGGAAGGGGAAGATCCCGGCGCTCATCGCGTGATGCTTGAGCTCGAGATCGGCCTTGACGAGGGGAATCCGCTCGGCGAGCCAAGCCTCGTACCGGGACGTCGCCTCGACGATCCCGATCTCGCTCCGATCTTTCATGCGGGCTACAATCTACACTGCCCCTAACGGAAGCGTCCCATGACCACGTGGCACCGCCTCGGCGATAAGGGCGAGCTGCTCGCTCGCGTCCCCGCCGCCTTCAAGCTCGACCGCTGGTCGGTCGCCGTTTTCCACCACGACGGTCTGTTCCGAGCGATCAGCAACGCCTGTAACCACAAAGGCGGCCCGCTGTCCGAAGGCCGGCTCCACGGCGAGTTCGTGATGTGTCCGTGGCACGCCTGGGAGTACAGCGTCGTCACGGGCAAGGGTCCGGAAGGCTACGACGAAGAGCAGGTCCCCGTCTTCGCGGTCGAGGAGCGGCGGGACGGCGTCTACGTCCAGACGCCGCCGCTAATGCCGCGGAAGCTCGTCAAGCACAAACCGTCGCACCTGCTCGAGGCCCATCCCAAGCCCGCCGGGGCGCCGCCACGCGTGCTGGTCATCTCCACCACGGCCATGGACGACGTCAACCCGCGCTTCTCCACGTCGGACGCGCTGCTCGAGCACGCCCTGGATCAGGCGAAGCGCCGCGGAGCGGATACGCAGCACATCAAGCTGCGCGACCTCAAATTCCGCCACTGTGAGGGCAACTACTCGAAGGCGGCGCGCGCCTGTACGTGGCCCTGCGCCATCACCGAGCGCGATCCCGAGGACCAGCTGACGGCGGTCTACGAGGGGCTGGTGCATTGGGCCGACGTGGTATTGATCGGCACGCCCATTCGCTGGGGGAACGCATCCTCGCTGTATTACAAGATGATCGAGCGTTTGAACTGCGTGCAGAACCAGGTCACGATCCAGGACAAGGTGCTGATCAGGAACAAGGTGGCGGCGTTCATCATCACCGGCGGCCAGGACAACATCCAGGCGGTCGCCGGCACCATGTTCACCTTCTGGGCCGAGCTCGGCTTCGTGTTTCCCCCCTTCCCCTTCATTGCGCACTCCCGCGGCTGGGATGCGGAGGACATGCAGAACAACGTGCGGCAGGTGAGGGCGAGCGACACGCTCAAGGAGGCCGCCTACGAGCTGCTCGACCGCGCGATCGATTTCTGGACCATTATCGACCGGCACAAGGCCGAGTTGGCCAAGCCGATGGAACGCGCGGGACGGAAGGCGAGTACGCTGCCCGAGCCGGAGGAGATCGAGGAGATGACCGTATGAGCCGTCGTATGGACGTAGCCAAGGCGTACGAGAAGGCGCTGTTCGCCGGGAACCGAGCGGAAACAGGGAGCTACTTCACCGATGACATCGTCTATTGGGTGGCCGGCGCTCCCCGGATCGGCGGCGAATGGCGCGGCCGCGAGGCGGTGCTCGATGCCCTCTGGAACCGCGAGCCCGGCCTGGGCGCCGCCGACTGGGGATACCAGGACGTCTGGCGCGATTGGTACGAGGCGGAGGAGCGGGTGATCGTGGAGGTCCGCGAGCGCTCGTGGTTGAAGTCCGACCCGAAGGACGTGATGGACCAGCGGACGTGCTGCATCCTCAGGTTTCGGGACGATCGGATCGGCGAGATTCGGGATTATACGGACAGCCACATTTACGAGGAATTCTTGAAGCGTCACCGCGGCGAGCTGCCCAAGTTCAAGCGCCCCTGAGCTACAAAAAAAGCGGAGAGGGCCACCGGCCCCCTCCGTTGCCGTCGTCGCCGCGCTGCTAGTGGTGCCAGCGCCCCGGACCGACAAACGCCCGCCCGTAGTACGGCCATCCGAAGCGGAAGCCGAAACCGACCCTCGGCCCATACCACGGGTCATACCAGCCAGGCCATGCGTACGGCGAGGCCCACCCGATGTAGCGCGGTGGCGACGCCGTGTAGTTCGCCACGTCATAATCGAAGTGAACCCCGGTACCCTGCATCCGCTGGACCAGGTCCATGAGGCCGGCTTCGGGATCGGCCCGGACGGCCTGGTCGTCGAGCGCGCTGTAGTCCCAGTGCCCGTTCTTCTCGAATTGGTCGAACTGGAAAGGCGTCGTCGCGAACGCGGCGAGCACCGTTCCGTGGCCGGTCGTGTCGCCCACGACGAACGCCTCTCGGCCGCCTCGCCCCTTCAACTCGTATTTCTTGCCGCCGCGGATCGGCTGATCTCCGGCGGGATCGATCGGGAACAGCACCCGCACCTGCCCGCTGGCGTCGGCGCGCAGCACAACCAGATGGCCGTCCTCGGCTGTCTGGGCGTAGACCTTCGCTTTGTCGCCGAACTGATAATCGCCGTCGGAACTGAACCACACGCGCACCGGAGGGTCCACAGCGACGCTGCGCGCTATCGAAGGCGCCGCCGGCGCGCCCATGGAATGGAGTAAGAGCAGTGACACCAACATATTGTTCTCCCTTCACCTGCATGACCGACAACTGCATGATCTCCTTACAGAACGTCTGCGTCATAAAAACGCGGCGGCACAGCGGAAAGTGCCCGGAGCCCACGTGCTGTTGCATCGTGAACCGAAACGAGCTGCCCAGCTTCGCGCGCCGCGCGCGCGTGACCGGCGTCACCCTGTTAACGCATCGCCCGTAGTAGGGTCTACCTTCGACCCTCAACCAGGACCCAGTATGCGACGTCATCTCGCTCTCTTTGCCCTGCTGGCGCTCGCCGTGAGCGCACCTGCGGCGCTATCAGCCCAGGACTCGAACGCCGTGAAGCAGGACCGCAAGGAAGTCCGCCACGACCGCCGTGAGCTCCGCGGCGACCGCAAGGACATGCGCCACGACACCAAAGACATCCGCCAGGACCGCCGTGAGGTACGGCAGGACTTGAAGAACGGCGATACCACCGAGGCGCGGCGCGAGGCGCGCGACTTGCGGCAGGATCGCCGCGACCGGCGCCACGACGTGCGCGACGCGCGCCGGGATCGCAGGGATCTGCGGCAGGATCGGAAGGACGTATACGAGGACAAGCAGGAAAAGAAGGACAGCACGAAAGACTAGACGCGTAGACACACAGACGCGCAGGGGAGAACAGAACGGAGTGAATGGGATTACCTGCTCACTCTCACTGTTCACCACTGTGCGTCTGCTGCGTCTGTGCGTCTAGTCTATGGTGTCCAAATGACGGTCACGGCGTCGGGCCAGCCAATAGAGGGGAATGCCCAGGAGGAGCGTCAGCCCGCTCCACGCCCACGCCGTGCCGATGGAGCGCGTGCGCGCGACCCAGCCCCAGGCCGTCTGACCGACCACCCCGCCGCTGCTCGCGAACATCGAGTCCAGCGAGAGGACCGTGGCCCGTTGGGCCGAGGGGATGTGGGCGTTGAGATATGCCTGCTTCACGGGCAGCGCGAGCCCGACGGCCACGCCGTATAACAGGTACAGCGACACGACCACGAAAAAGTTTGTGAGCAGGCCGCACGTCACCGCCAGCACCGCTTGGGCCGCCGCCGAGAGCATCAGCAGTCCGGTCCGGGTCCGCACCAGGCGAGAGAGCGGCGCGACGAGCGCATTGCCCACGATGAGACTCAACCCGATCAACGCGCTGATCACCCCGTCCACCCAGACGAGGTTCCGTCCCAACAGATCGAGGAAGTAACGCTGCCAGCTGTAGAAGCCGAAGATCATGAAGCTCATCGAGACGAGCGACGCGAGCATCACGGGCCGGATAACCGGATTGCGCAGGCCGTAGCTGAGTCCCTCGACGAAGACGCGCCGCAGCTCTGCGGGCACCCGCCGGAGTTCCAACGCCCGAGGAGTGAAGCCGAGCTCCGGCATGCGGAACCACGCCAGCAGGAACAGCGGCACGACGAGGGCGGCCCGCACCAGGTACGGGATGTCGAGGCGGATCTGCCCCAGCAGGCCGCCGCCGATCGTCCCGACGAGCATCGCGGCCCCGAATAGCATCTGCCCCCGGGAGAAGACCCGCTCGAGCGGCTCGTTATAACCGCTCGCCTTGAGGGCGTCGACCAGCCAGGCGTCCACGGCGCCCGTGTAGAACGTGTATCCCAGTCCGAGGAACACCGAGACCCACATGAACGCCCAGAATCCCCCGCCCCGCCAGGCGATGGCCACGTAGAGCAGCGTCGTCACGAACAGCGTGACGAGGCAGAGCAGCAGCGACACGCGCCGTCCGACCGTATCCGCCACGACTCCCGTGGGGACTTCGAACACCATCGACCCGAGAGTGAACGCCGCGTTCGTGAGCAGCACCTGCTGGATGTCGAGCCCGGCGCCCATTTTGAAAAGAGTATCGATGCCCCAGATGAGCGACATCGCCAGGTTGAACAGTCCCGTGATGGCGAAATAGGTCCGGATGATGACCCGCGGACTCACGCGGCCACCACTTGGGTGTCGGTCCAAGCCTTGAGCGCCGTCGCCGTCAGGATCACGGCGCCGCCGATCGCCGCGAGCGGGCCGGGCATCTCCCCGTGCGCGAGCCACGCCCACACCGGGCTCAGCACCGGCTCGACCAGAAGAAACAGCGAGGCCTCGAGCGCGGGCACCCGAGTGATCGCGCGCGACAGAAACACGTAGGCGAGGCCGAGCTGAAACACGCCGAGGTAGATCACGATCAGCCAGTCGGTGGCGCGCCCGGCCGCGAGGGGGAGTGCCCCCGGTAGGCATACGAGGAACACGATCAGGTTACCGCACGCCGCCGCCGCGGCGATCGGGCCGTGGTCCGCGCCACCGCGCCGGGCCAGCCAGCGGTAGCCCGTGACCGTGAACGCCCAGGCCAACGCGCTCCCCGCCGCGAGCACGTTGCCAAGGAAGGGATCCGGCGCGGTCGCAAAGTGTCGCCGCCCGCCCACGAACAGCAGGGCCAGGCCCGCTGCCAGTACACCCATGAACGCGAGGTCCGCTGTTCGCACGCGCTCGCGCAGCAGCCACGGCGCCAGCGCGACTACGAACAGCGGGTTCGTCGCCTGCAGGAATACGGTATTGGCGGCTGTCGTCAGCTTGTTTGCGAACACGAACAGCAGTCCCGCCCCCCCGTAGGCCACGCCCACGAGCCCCGCGCGCCAGCTCCACCGGTGGCGCGCTTCAGGGATCAGCGCGAGGATCGCCAGCATCGCCACGAACGCCCGGATTGCCGCGATTTGCCACGGACCGAACCCGCACCACTTGATGGCCGCGCCGGCGGTGGAAAAGCAGACCGCGGCCAGCACCAGCTGCCAGCGCGGGTTCACGGCACGTTGACCCGCAGCCAGTTCCGCGCGATGGTCGCGATATCCCGGTGCTCGACGTCCGCGAGAGCGTTGAGCCGTCGCATCTCGGCATCCGACAACTTGCCCGCGAGCTGAGCCAGGGCCGCTGCGATGTCCGGGTGCCGTGTGACCGCCACCTGCCGGATCACCGGTGCAGCTTCATACGGGGGGAAGTAGTGGCGGTCGTCTTCCAGGACCACGAGGTCCAGGGCCTGGATCTGGCCGTCCGTCGAGTTTCCGGCGATTACGTCCACCTTCCCTTCCGCCAGTGCCCGGTACGTCAGCCCCAGGTCCATCGCGGTGGGTGGAGCGGCGAAGCGGAGTCCATACGCGTTCGCGAGCCCCCGGAAGCCGTCGGCGCGCTCCAGAAACTCGTAGCCGAACCCGGCCTTCCAGCGCGACGCGAGGGGCGCGAGGTCCGAGATGCGCTTCAGGCCGTAGCGTGTGGCGTCGCGCTGGCGCACGGTGATGGCGAACGTGTTGTCGAAGCCGAACGGCTTGCCCCAGACGAGCCCGAACCGTTCCGCGTAGTCGCGCGCCACGGTGCGATAGACGCTATCGCGATCAGCGACGGGTGCGTGTTTCAACACCGCGGTGTAGGCGGTCCCCGTGTACTCGACGTAGAGATCGATCTGGCCCGACGTGATCGCCTGGTGACACACGAACGTGCCACCCAGGTGGAAGCGCCGCCCCACGGGGAGCGCCGTGCGCTGCTCGATCTGCTGCGCCACGATCTCGCCCAGCAGATCGGACTCGGTGAAGTTCTTGGAACCCACCACGATCTGGTCGCGGCGGGCGCATCCGGTCAGGAGCAGAGCGACCGAGAGGAGCCACCGTCCGCCCGTCATTTCGCCCGCCACGCGAACCGCCGCTCCGCGACGCCCAGCAGTCCGTCCGCCGCGAGCGCCATCAACGCCGCCGGCAGCGCCCCGGCGAGAATGAGCGTGTCGTCCACCACCGCCACGCCCCGGAAGATGTACACACCCAGCCCGCCCGCGCCGATGGCCGCCGCGATGGTCGCGGTGCCTATGCTCACGACAGTCGCGACCCGCACTCCCGCCAGGATCACGCCGAACCCAAGCGGGAATTCGACCTGCGTGAGCAGCTGCCAGTCGGTCATGCCCATCCCCCGCCCCGCCTCACGCACGGCCGGGTCCACGCCGGCTACCCCCTCGTAGGTGTTGCGGACGATGGGCAGGAGCGCGTACAGGACGAGCGCGACGATGGCAGTCGTCGCGCCGATGCCGCCGATGAACGGCAGGGGGATGAGGAACCCGAACAGGGCGAGGCTCGGCACCGTCTGGAACACATTTGCCACACCCAGCACGGGACCCCGCCACGTCGGTCGCCGCGTGAGCAGGATCCCCAGTGGGACACCGACGACGATCGCCGCGCCCGTCGAGATCGCGACCAGATACAGGTGCTGGCCCACGAGCCCCAAGACTTCTTGCGAGTTGCGGGAGTAGAAGGCCAGCAGGCTCATGGCGCGCCCTGTGCGCGGCTGAGGCCGCGGCTCGGCATCTCCCGCTGAGGCGGGAAGGCAAGCCGGTTTACCGGCAAGTGCCGAGCCGCGAGTTCAGTCGCGCTCATGCCGCCGCCATAAATGCCCTGCATTCCGGATGGTCGCTCCTCCGGAACTCGTCCGGCGTCCCGAGAAATGCAAGGCTGCCCTGCAGCATGAGCCCGATGTGGGTGCCGAGCAGCAGGCCCTCGCGGACGTCGTGCGTCACGAAGACCATGCCCTTCCCGAGCCGCCCTTTGAGCGCTGCGAACTCGCGCTGCAGCTCCACCCGGGTGATCGGATCGAGCGCGCCGAACGGCTCGTCCAGGAGCAGGAGTGGCGGGTCCGCGGCCAGGGCGCGCGCCACCCCCACGCGCTGGCGCTGTCCGCCGGATAACTCGTGCGGATAGCGCTTCATGAAGGTGTCGGGGTCGAGTCCCACGAGCGCCAGCAGCTCGCGCACCCGGGCGGCGATGCGCGCCGGCGGCCACCCTTCGAGCCGCGGGACGAGCCCCACGTTCCGCTCCACCGTGAAATGGGGGAACAGGCCCACGTCCTGAATCACGTAGCCGATCCGGCGCCGCAGACGCGTCACCGGCAACTCGGCCGCGCGCTCCCCCGCCACCCGCACCTCGCCGGACGTCGGCTCCAGCAGGCGGTTGATGAGCTTGAGCGTGGTGGTCTTCCCCGACCCGCTCCTGCCGAGCAGGACGAGCGTTTCTCCCGCGGCCACGGTGAACGATACGTCCCGCACGAGGGGGCGAGTTTTCCTCCGTTCCCCCTTCCCCCGTCCCGGCAGGTCGTAGCCCAGGCCCGCGACCTCGAGCGGCTTCGTCATGCCGGCGACACGAGCGCCATGAGGAGCCGCTGGTCGTCGCTCCGTCCCTGCCAGCGCGGGGCAAGCCCGGCCTCCGAGAGAATCCGGAGGAACGTGTCCGCGGCGTACTTATACGAGTGATTCATGGCGAGCCGCTCGCCGCGCGCCAGGCGCAGGACCTCGCCGCCGAGCAGGGCCTCCACGTCCCGGCCCGCCCGGAAATGCTTGGGGATCAGGTGCAGGCCGGGCAGGCGTGCATCGTCGGCCGCTTCGAACACCAGCTCACCATCGGCGTCGCGGATGCCGACGGCGTTGAGCGGCGCCCAGGCGAAGCGACGGTTGAGGGGATTGTCGTAGCCGGCCACCGTCGCGTTCCCCGCGTAGATCTCGCCATCCAGGAGCAGCGCGTCGCCCGGCCGGAGCAGCCCCGCCAGGTCGCGCGCCTCCGCGATCGGATCGAAGGCGCCGAGCGTGTTCCCGATGAGCAACACGAGCCGGGGCGGCGTCTCAGGCTCGGCAGCGAGGGCCTGCAGATGGGTCGGGTTCGTGAAATCCGCCTTGATCCCCTGCGCCGGGAAGCCCGCGGACAGGGCGCCGGCACATGCCATCTCGAGCAGGGCCTGGCTCGTATCCACCGGGACGTAGGACACGCGCGCGCCACGCGCGCGCAGCGCCTGGAGCAGCAGCAGGTCCTTGTCGCCCTGGCCCGCGCCGAGGCTCACGACCTCGAGCGGGGCGACCGGAAACAGCCGCGCTAGCTCAGCGCCGGAGCCGACGATTAACGAACGCGAGCGCACGAAGTTGCGATACGCGCCGTCCGAGCACAGGGCAAGCCAGGCGCGGACCGACAGGGGGAACCAATAGAAGAACTTCTCCGGCAGCCGCCTCGCGTGAAACGCGGAAACGAATTCGTCCGCGAGAGCGTTCTCGGTCAGCAGCGTAAGAATCGAGATCATGCAGCGTTGAGAGTTACCGGTTGACGGGTGTGACGGCAACCCGTAGGATTCTCCGAACGGCCGTCTTCCTTGATTCTGTCTTTGCGAAGGAGGTTGCATGCAGATCGTCGAAATGCAGGAGCTCGTGCCCAGCTGTCATCGTCCCGAGATCGTCGAGACGGCGGAGCTGGTGCCCACCTGCCACTCCTAAGGGAGCGGTTCAGATGCGCCCGGGGGCCCGGACTGATGTCGGGCCCCCGCTGCGTTTCCTGACCTCCGGACCCCGTCTGGGGTTTGGGGCCTGGGTGCTGGGGGGAACGGGATGGGGCGCGACCTCGGCCGAAAGCGATCGTCTCGCCGCCGTCCACCGCGCCCTCGAGCTCGGCATCACCTTCTTCGATACCGCTCCCTCGTATGGCGACGGCGCGTCCGAGAGCCTGCTGGGAGGCGCGCTTAAGGGCGACCGCGACCGCGTCGCGATCGCCACCAAAGTCGGCCCCCGCGACGACCCCCGCCGCGCCCTCGAGGCGTCCCTGCGGCGTCTGGCCACAGAGTACGTGGACCTGATTCAGCTGCACGAAGCGCTCGCAGGCTGGGAGCGGCAGCTCGAGCGGCTGCACGTGCTGCAGGAGGAAGGAAAGGCACTGGGGGTTGGGCTCTGCAATGCCACCCGGCGCCAGCTCGCGCAGGCGCTGGAGATCGCGCCCGTGGTCGCCTACCAAGGGCCCTACAACGTGTTCGATCGGGACGTGGAGCAGCGCGAGCTGCCGCTGTGCCGGGAGCGCCACGTCGCGTTCCTGGCCTACCGACCCCTCGCTGCAGGACTCCTGAGCGGGAAGTACGCCGCCCCCCCGGAGTTCCCCGCCGCGGACCACCGAAGCAAGATCTACTGGTTCAAGGGCAAGGAGTTCGAGCGCCGTCGAACAGTGATGGAGCGGCTCGCTTCGATCGCCCAACGGCTCGAGATGACGCTCCCGGCGCTCGCGCTCGCATGGGTCCTCGCACAGCCGGGCGTCAGTATCGTCCTAGCAGGCGCGCGCAGCCGCGAGCAGGTGGAGCAGAATCTCGTTGGCACCCGACCCCTGACGCCTGGCGCCTTGGCGGAGGTCGATCGGATCGTCGCGGAGGTGTTCCCGCTGGTGCGAGCCTCGGACGGGCTCCAGCGGCAGGCCACCACATGGGGCGAGCGCGAGCGGTTCATCGTCGAGCGCCTGGACGGCAAGACGAGCGCGGAAACGATCGCCGCCCGGTGGACGGACGGTCACGCAACCCCCATGGTCGCGGCGCAGGTCAAGGTCTTCTGTGACCAACTCGCCGAACGGGGGTTAGTAGAGTAATGCGGCGTGGGGAATTGATGGTCGGCGCATTCTATAATCCCCACCTCGGCGCAGACTTGGCTAGGGCCGAGGGGATCGACCATCTGGCCATGGCGGATCCCCCCGCGGCGAGCGACCCGTGGTGGCCGTCGATCCGCGGACGCTACACCCTGCTGCTTCATGATTACCTGGGGCAGCTGTCCGAGCCGCTCGACGAGCGCTCCATCCAGCGCGCCCGCGCGCTCGCCGAGTTGTACCGTTCACCCTGGGTCGCGGAGCATTTCCAGTGTCTCCATACCGAGGACGGCAGCTACAACCTGAACTACGTGTTCCCGCCGCTCTACACGGAAGCGTTCCTCGACCGCTTCGTCCGCAACGCCTGTGCGCTCAAGGCACGCCTCGACCAGCCGCTCGTCATGGAGAACATCCCCGGCTTCTTCGACGTCAAAGCGAGCCAGATGCCGGAGCCGGTGTGGCTGCACCGCTTCTTCGAAGCGACAGGGGCCGGTTTCCTCCTCGACCTGCCGCACGTCTGGCTCCAGGCGCACTACCACGACATCGCGGCGGAGCGCTGGCTCGCGGAGTTCCCGCTCGAGCACGTAGTGGAGCTGCACGTCGCGGGCGTCGCGCATGACGACGACCTCGCGGGTCCGTGGATCGCACCGGCCGAGCCCTCGGACGAGATGCTTGCCTTCGCCGGCCACGCGGTGAGCCGCTGCCCCCGGGCCAAGGCCGTCACGTTCGACGCGTTTTCGCCATCCCTGACCGCGGACGTCCTGTTCCGGAGCGTGGAGCGGATTCGAGGAGCCTTATGAGGGCGATCGCCCTCGTGCTCCTGCCGCTGCTGCTCTCGGACGTCGTGCTCCCGGCGGGCACCCACATCCCGATTCGCTTCGTGCAGCGCGTGACGAGCGGCAGGGATACCGTAGGCACCACCGTGCTGGTGCAGACCATGGGTGCCGTGGTGCGCGATTCCTGCGTCATCGTGCCCCCTTACGTGCGCGCCAAGGGGCACGTGGTCGTCTCGAAGGGCGGCGGTCGATTCGGGCGGCACGGCCGATTAGGCCTCCGCTTTGACTCGCTCGAGATTCGTCCGGGGCGTTGGGCGGCAATCTCGGCGGTGCTCGATACGCTCGAGTATGCCCCGCGCGGGGGACTCGTCGACTCGGGACTGGTGTCGAGCGGAAAGACGTCCATTGCGGGGGTGGGCAGGAAGCTCGTGCCGGCCGGCGTCGCGGCGGCAGTCGATCTCGACGCCGTCCCCGTGGCGGTGCTCGGCGGCTTCTCGCTCGTGCGCCGGGGGCCGCCCATGCGCATCATGAGCGGAGAGATCGGCGGCATCCGACTCACGGAGCCGCTCGTTCTGCCGAACGAGGACCGGTGTGAGCCGCTGGCGGCACATCGCGAGCTGACCGAGATGCCCGCGCTGCCGAAGTTCGTCCCCCGCTCCGAAAACCGCGCGGGGACCGTGCTGGGCGACCCGTTCAATGTGGTGTTGCTCGGTACGGCCGCCGAGATCGACAGCGCGTTCCGGGCGGTCGGTTGGCTCCCCACGCAGAAGCGGTCCTTCCTCACCGTCACGCGGGAGGTGACCGCCGCGATCGCGAGCCGGCCCGCCATGACCGCCCCCGTGAGCACGCAGTACTTCGAAGGACGCCACCAGGACCTCGCGTACGAGCTGGCGGGTCCGAATGTCCGGATTCGTCATCACATCAGGATCTGGCTGCTCGACAGTCTCTCGCTCGTATGGGTCGGCGCCGCGAACAAGGATGTCGGGGTGATTTTCAAGCCGTGGGAGCCGCAGGCGACGCATCGCATCGAGTCGCACATCGACGGGGAGCGAGACCGGGTGGTGCACGATCTCGAGGCCAGCGGGTGCGGCGATCTCCTCGACTACATGCGTCTGCCCGGGGCAGTGACCGAGGCGCGAAACGTCTCCGGCCAAAAGGTCGTCTCCGACGGGCGAACGGCCGTGGTGCGGTTGCGCCGCTGCGACCCGGGGGACACGCCGTGACCAGCACGCCGGGCGATCGCGCCCTGCAGGACGACGTGATTCGCGCGCTCGCCGATGCCCCATATCGCGCCTCGCTGGAGTGGCGGCGCCGGGGGCTCGCCGACCCCGATCGCGTGGAGCGGTACGCGCGGTTCTTGGCGCGTCATTTCTATCACGAGCGCATCGTCCACTTCTTCAAGTACTCGCGCGCCCTCGCCCGCGTGACAGGCCGCGCGCCCGAGGCCATCCTCAAGTCTCCCGCCTTCGACGCGCTCCTCCCCACACTCGTCCTGGGCAGCCGCGAGACGGCGGCAGCAGTGGCGCGGTTGGTCACGGCCCACGTTGCGGCGGGCCGGGTGCCCATTCCTTTTCTGGCGGATCTCCTGCGGTACGAGGAGGCGATGATGGTCGTCGAGGCGGGAGCCCGGGTTTGGCGAGATCCTGCTGGTGCCGCCGGAGCCGTGAGCGGCGAGCGGTCCCGTCCCGAGACGGTCGAGGGGACGGTGCTGTTGGACCTTGCCTACGACCTTCCCACCGTCCTGCCCAAGCTGCTCCAGCCGTGGACGGACGTGCCGCACGCGCCCGAGCGGCCCACGACACTCCTCGTCGCGCGGTCGCCGCACGGGCGGGTCGCGGTGGCGAAGAGCGACGCAGGCGTGGCGGCGGTGATCGGGCTCGCCGACGGCACGCGGACGCTCGAGCAGCTCGCGCAGGGAGCGGGCCTGCATCCCGCCGAGTTGCGCCAGACGCTGCAGGGACTGGTGGACTTGGGCGCGGTCCGGTTTTCCACGGGAAGCTAGCGTGGAAGTCCAGATCTTCGGCATCCGCAAGAGCGCCGATACTCGCGCCGTCCTCCGGTTCTTCGCCGAGCGCCGGATCAAGACGCGTTTCGTCGACCTGAACGAACGCGCCGCGTCGCTCGGCGAGCTGCGGCGTTTCGCTCAGAAGTTCGGGGTGCAGGCCCTGATCGACCGCGACGCGAAGCGCTTCACCGAGCTCGGCCTCAAGTCGGCGCTCTGCTCCGAGGACCGCTGGCTCGAGAAGCTCACACTCGAGCCCCTGCTCCTCCGGATGCCGCTGGTCCGCCACCAGCAGCAGCTGACCGTGGGTGCCGCGGAGGAGACCTGGCGGGCCTGGGTCGCCGCGGCGCAGGCGCCCGCGTAGCTTTTTGGTCTCCCGCCAAACGGAGCCACCGATGACCACGAAATACGAGAGTGCCGATCTGCTGCTCAAGCTGTACGACCTGCGCCGCGAGCCGGTACTGCGCAAGGCGCGAGCCTGGTTCCGCGAGGAGTTCCGCCCCCGCACGGCAGAGGACGTGCTCGAGGCGTATCGAGGAAAGCGCAGCGCGTACTATCGAATGGTGACCACCTATTGGGGTATGGCCGCCACGCTCGTACTGCACGGTGCGATCGACGAGCAGATGTTCGCGGACGCGAACGGCGAGCACATCATGGTGTTCGCGAGGCTCCGGCCGTTCCTCACCGAGCTGCGGGGACTGCTCAACAACCCGGGCTACCTCGAGAAGCTGGAGCAGGTCATCATGCGGATGCCCGACGCCCAGGCGCGGCTCGCCCGGTTCCCGGGACCCGCCAAAGGCAAGGCAGGTACGCCCAAGGGTCCACGGAGGGTCGCATGACGGCCGCGGCGATCCCGCGCCCCGAGCCGTCCGAATATGTGCCTTTCTACGAGACCTACATCTCCAAGGTCCCCAAAGGGAACCTCCTGAAGGTCCTCGAAGACCAGCAGCGCGAGACGCAGGAGCTCCTCGCCGGCCTGTCCGAGGCCAGGGCGCTGCATCGCTACGCGCCGGGAAAGTGGAGCATCAAAGAGGTGGTCGGTCACCTCATGGACAGCGAGCGCGTGTTCTGCTACCGCGCGCTGGGCTTCGGGCGGGCCGACGAGAACCCCCTCCCGGGGTTCGACGAGAAGGCGTGGGTGCCAGCCGGACGGTTCGACGCGCGATCCCTCAAGGATCTCGCGGCCGAATTCGACGCGGTGCGCCGGGCGACCATTGCGCTGTTCTCAGGGTTGGACTCCGACGCCCTGGCGCGCCGGGGGACTGCCAACAACAACCCGATTACCGTGCGCGCGCTCGCCTGGATCATCGCCGGCCACGAGCGCCACCACGTCGCGATCCTGCGGGAGCGCTATCTGGCATGAGCCCGGCGATCTTCCTCCTCCTCGCGGCCGCGGCGGCCCAGGGAGACACCGGCAGCTTCGTCCTCAACAAGTTCAGATTCGCGAGCGGCGAGATGCTGCCTCAGCTGCGGCTGCACTACCGCACGCTCGGCCGCCCGCGGCGCGACGCCGCCGGCGTCGCGCGGAACGCGGTGCTGATCCTCCACGGCACGGGCGGATCAGGTGGCCAGTTCCTGTCGCCGCTGTTCGCGGGCGAGCTGTACGGCGCCGGCCAGCCGCTCGATACCGCGACGCACTACCTCATCCTGCCCGATAACATCGGGCACGGCCGTTCCTCCAAGCCGAGCGACGGGCTGCGCGCGCGATTCCCGCGCTACGCGTACGAGGACATGGTGACGGCGCAGTACCGGCTCGTTACCGACGGACTCCACCTGACTCACCTGCTGCTGGTGGTGGGCACGTCGATGGGCTGCATGCACAGCTGGCTTTGGGCGGAGCGGTATCCGGACGTCATGGACGGGGTGGTCGCCCTCGCCTGCATTCCGACGCAGATCGCGGGGCGCAACCGGATGTGGCGCAGGATGATCATCGACGACATCAGGGCCGATCCCGACTGGCAAGGCGGCGACTATACGAGCCAGCCCCGGGGCCTGCGCGCCGCGCTCCAGCTCCTGTTTACCGCCGGCAGCGCGCCCCTGGTGCAGCAGCGCCTCGGACCCAGCCGAGACTCGGCCGATGCGTACATCACTCGCTGGCTCGACACCCGCTTCGCCGAGACCGACGCGAACGACCTGATGTACCAGGTGGACGCGTCACGTGATTACGACCCGAGTGCCGCGCTCGATCGCGTCACGGTGCCGGTGCTCGCGATCAACTCGGCCGACGACTTCATCAATCCTCCGGAGCTGGGGCTCATGGAGCGGCTGATCCCGAGAGTGAAGCGGGCGCGGTACATCCTGATTCCCACGAGCGAGCGGACGCGGGGCCATGGCACGCACACCGCGGCGGCGGTATGGAAGGAGTACTTCGGGCCGTTCGTCGCGGCGCTCGACCACGGCCCGTGAAGGCCACGGTCGGCGAGCGGGCCTCCCGCAGTCTCACGCTCACGGCCGAGCACGTGAAAGCGTTCGCCCAGTTGACGGGCGACTACAATCCGCTCCACTTCGATCGCCAGTTCGTCGCCCGGACAAAGTTCGGCAAGCTGGTCGTTCAGGGAGGGCTCACGACCGGACTGCTTCACGCCCTCGTGGCGATGGACCTCCCCGGGCCGGGCACGGTGTTCCTGAGTCAGAACTGGAAATTCACCGCGCCCGTGTACATCGGCGACACGATCACGGCCGAGGCGGAGATCGTGAGCGTGCATGAATCGAAGCCCGTGTGTCAGCTGAAGATCAGGGTGGCGCGGCAAACAGGAGAAACGGTGCTCGAGGGGGAAGCGTGGTGCTACACGTTCGAAGCGGGATCGTGATTACCTAGGCGCCAGCGAAGCCGCGTGCCACACCCAGGGCATTGAGGCGAGGGCCACGGCGTTCCAGGCGAGAACCGAGAGGCGCATCTCGCCTGGCGAGTACGGGCGATCGCGCCACAACAGCATCAGTCCAACATGAACCAGACAGCGCTCGCCGCGAGGAATGGCCACTTTGCCGGCCGGGCTCGCAGCACACCAGCGAGCGTCCGACGGTCGGCGCGGAGGGGTGACGGCCACCTGGGGTTCCATCACCCGAGCACCGCGCTCGATCGCAACGCCCCTATCGCTTGAGCGTCACTTCAATGGCCGCTTGTCCGTCTGTGGGCCCGAAGCGGCTCGCCGCCTCGTTCGCGCCGTACCAACGCATCTGCAGAACCCGTTCCGCCGGAATCGTCCTGAGGTAATCCGCATCACCGGCGTTGTGCTCGTTCAGCCAGACCCGAACTCCAGTGCTCTGCAGCGCTTCAGTAGGCGTCCCCGGAATCTTGGCGAGCTCCCGCTTCGAGAACCAGCGCGGGCGCAGCATTTCGACGACTTCATACGCCGTGGACGCGCTCGACTTCGCCCGCTCGATCTCCTCGGCCGTGAGAATGTTCGTCTTGCGTTGCGCGCGCAATGGGACGCTAATCGCGAGGATCGCGAACGCGAGGGCGAAGAACCGCTGACTCACCGTCGACATGTCCCCTCCTTCCAATCGTGTGGACGCCGCATCCCCTACCGATACCCCGCCGCCTGCAGGCTGAAGAGCTCGGCGTAGAGCCCACCCCGCGCCACCAGTTCCTCGTGCGTCCCCTGGTCCACCAGCTCGCCGCCCTGGAGCACCAGGATCCGGTCCGCCATCCGCACCGTCGAAAAGCGATGCGAGATGAGCACGGCCATCCTTCCCTTCGTGAGCTCTGCGAACCGCAGGAACACCTCGTACTCGGCGCGTGCATCGAGCGACGCGGTGGGCTCGTCGAGGATCAGGACCTGGGCGTCGCGCATGTAGGCGCGCCCCAGCGCGACCTTCTGCCATTCTCCGCCCGACAACTCGACTCCGCCGTCGAATCGCCGGCCGAGCATCTGGTCGTAGCCCTTCGCAAAACGGGAGGCGACCGAGTCGGCCAGGCTGCGGCGGGCCGCCTCGCGCACCCGCGCGTCGTCCTCCAGCGCCTCGACCTGGCTCACCCCGATGTTCTCCTTCAAGACGAAGTCGTAGCGCACGAAGTCCTGGAAGATCACGCCGATGTTCTTTCGCAGGCTGCTCAAGTCGTAGTCCCGCAAGTCCACCCCGTCGAGCAGGATGCGGCCCTCGTCCGGATCGTACAGCCGCGCCAGCAGCTTCACGAGCGTCGTCTTCCCCGCTCCGTTCTCCCCGACGAGCGCGATCCGCTCCTCCGGCTCGAACGTGAACGTCAGGTGACGCACCGCCCAGCGGTCCGAGCCCGGGTAGCGGAACCCCACATCCTGGAACTCGAATCCCCGGCGGATCGGCAGCGGCACGGGCTGCGCTCCCGGCTTGGATGTCACCAGCGGCTGGACGTCGAAGAAGGTGAACAGGTCGGAGAGGTACAGACTCTGCTCGAACACCTGCGACAGCGAGAGCAGGATGCGCTGGATCAGATCGCGACTCGCGCGAAACGACCCGGCGAGGAACGTCAGCGCGCCGATGGAGAACCGGCCCAGCACCGTCAGGTAGATCGTCACCGCGTACGCGCCGTAATAGCCGAACGTGCCGATCGTCACGAACACGGTGGACACCACGTTGCGCTTGATCGCCAGCCGCTTGTTGGCGTCGTAGAACTCGTTGGACAGCTTCGCATACCGGCCCACGAGGAAGTCCGACAGGTTGAAGAGCTTCACTTCCTTCGCCATCTCGTCCGACGCGCCTGCGTAGCGCAGGTAGTCGAGCAGCCGCCGCTCCGGGGTCCACTGGAAGAGCAGCGAGTAGCCCAGCGCCGCATAATGGGTCTCACCCAGGAACGACGGCACGACGGCGACCGCCAGGAGCAAGAGCAGCCATGGGAGCTGCACGAGCAGCACCGCCGCAAGCGACATCAGGGTGACGAGATCCTGGGCCGTGGACAGGAGCAGCGCGACGAGCCCGATCCGCCCCACGGTCTGGCGGCGCGCGCGTTCCAGATGATCGTAGGTCTCCGAGTCCTCGTACTGGGCCAGGTCGAGCGTCGCCGCGTGCTCCATCAGCCGCACGCTGATGCGGTTGGAGAACAGGTCGCCCAGCAGACTCTCGAACAGCGACGAGAGGCGGGCCAACCCCTCGCCGCCGACGGCGATGCCGAGCTCGAGCCCCACGAGACCCCCGAGCGACCACCAATCCACGACGCCTCCGGCCGCGCGCACCTGCATGGCGGCGATCACCCCGTCGATGATGAGCTTGCCGATCCAGAGGACGGCGAGCGGGATGAACGAGCGGAGCGCGCGGAGGGCGAGGATCGCGACGGTGTAGCCGCGGTGAGTCTGGTAGACGAGCTTGAGGAGGGGCGGCACGTACTTGAGGGCCTGCAGCCGCTCGGACCAGGTCGGCGGCTTGCCGTCGGGCCCGGAGAGCAGGCTCCTGGCGCTCGGGGCGATTCCGTGCGGGATGAAACGCGGCGACGCTGTCACGTCGCTAGAATATAAGGGAGCCGACTACCATGACGATCTCGAGACGCGACTTCGTGAAGTCGGGAGGCATGGCCGTCGCCGGGGCGGCCGTTGCCCCCTACCGACTTCCGCCGTTTCCTCCCGCCCGCGACCATCCGATTCTGGTTTGTCTCTTCCAGCGCGGCGCCGTGGACGGACTCAACATGATCGTCCCCCATGGTGACCCGATCTATTATCGAGAACGGCCTCGCATCGCCGTGCCCGAGAAGGACGTCCTGGACTTGGACGGGTACTTCGGCCTGCACCCCGGTCTCGCGGCGCTCAAGCCCTTGTGGGAAGCCAAAACCCTCGCCGCGATCCACGCGATCGGCTCCCCGGACGCGATCCGGAGCCATTTCGACGCGCAAGACTACATGGAGTCGGGCACTCCGGGCGTGAAGGCGACGCCGGACGGCTGGCTCAACCGTTATTGCCGGCACGACCGCAGGCACCAGGACGGACCGTTCCGTGCGGTGTCCTTCGGGCCCGATCCGCCGCGCATCCTGGCGGGGAGCGCGCCGAGCCTCGCGATCCACGATCTGCGGACGCACGGATTCGGCCCGCCGCAGCCCGCGAACGGGGCCGATTACCCGCCCGGCAAGCTCGGCAAAGCCCTCCTCGAAATCGCTCAGCTCATCAAGGCCGATGTCGGGCTCCACGTGGCGTTCGCGGACGAGACCGGGTGGGACACACACGTGAATCAGGGAGCGACGGAGGGGCAGCTCGCGGGGCGGTTGGGCAAGCTCGGGCAGGGTCTCGCGGCCTTCAGCCGGGACTTGGGCGAGCGGATGCGTGACGTGGTCGTGGTCACGATGTCCGAGTTCGGCCGCACCGTCCGGGAGAATGGGAGTTCGGGTACCGATCACGGGCACGCCACCGCCATGCTGGTGCTGGGCGGTGCGGTGAACGGGGGCCGGGTCTTGGGAAAGTGGCCCGGGCTCGATCCGGCGCAGCGGTCCGAGGTGCGTGGCGTGGCGGTGACGACCGACTTCCGCGACTTGTTCGCCGAGCTCCTGGCGCGCCACCTCGGCGCGCGAAACCTGTCCGCGATCTTCCCGGGGTTCACGCCCGACCCGGCGCGCTTCCCCGGCGCGATCAGGGCCTAGGGACGGCCGCCTCCTCGAGCGCCGCGAGCAGCGGCTCGAGTTCCCAGGAGTCGTCGTGACGCACGCCGTTGATGAAGAACGTCGGCGTGCCGTTGACGCCGCTCGTGACACCGCTCCGGAAGTCTTCCCGCACGCGGGGCGCGTACGCTCCGCTGGTGAGCTCTTTCCGAAATCGCGCGACATCGAGACCCAGGTCGCCCGCGTATTCGATCAGATACTCGCCGTCCAGCGCGAACTGCCGCTCGAACAAACGGTCGTGCATCTCCCAGAACTTGCCCTGCGCGGCTGCCGCTTCGGCCGCCTCCGCCGCCCGCTCGGCGTGCGGGTGGCTCTCACGCAGCGGGAAGTTGCGGTACACGAACCGCAGTCTAGGTCCCATCCGTTGCTGGATCGCTTTGACGATGGGATACGCGCGCCCGCAGTGCGGGCACTCGTAATCGCCGTACTCGACCAGCGTAACGGCCGCATCGGCCGGGCCCCGGATGTGGTCTCGCGTGCCGACCGGGAGAGTCAGCGCCGCGGCCGCATCGCGCCTGGTCACGCGGGCGTCCGCGCGCCGGCGACGGCGTCGAGGGCACGCAGGATGCCATCCGCGCCGGGGTTGACGGCGATGGGCGAGACGTAGCTCCACCGAATGACTCCGTCACCGTCAATGACGAACAACGCTCGCTCGCTGAACCCGTCGCCCTCGCGGTACACGCCGTAGCGGCGCGCCACCGCCCCCTTGGGCTCGAAGTCCGCGAGCAGGGGGAAGTGCAGCTTGCGCTGGTCGGCGAACGCTCGGTGGCACCAGGCGCCATCCACCGAGATGCCGAGCAACTGTGCGCCGTAGCGCCCGAACTCCGACAGCACCTCGTTGTAGAGCGCCATCTGGTCCCCGCACACCGGACTCCAGTCCGCGGGATAAAACGCCAGAATCACGGGCTGGCCGCGATAGTCGCGCAGCGAGACGGTCTGATCCGGCGCACTGTGCAGCGTGAAGTCGGGCGCCTGCGTCCCGGCAGGAAGCGGACCCGGGGCGGCGGGATTCGTATCGGCCATCTGATGCTCCTTTCTCAGGGGTTCCGTGTCCCGGACTCCTCCGGGACGATCGGCAGCTCGAGCCGGTCGGCATTGCGCAGCACGGCGATGGTCGCGCGCGCACCGATCCGCTCGGTAACCAGTAAGCGGTGCAGGTCGTCGATCCCCGAGACCGCTTGCCCGTCGAAGCCGATGACGATGTCTCCCGACGCGACTCCAGCGCGTGCCGCCGGACTGTCCGGCTCCACGCCAGTCACCAGCACCCCGCTCTTCGCGGCGATCCCCAACGCCCGCTGCGCCAGCCGGAGCAACGGAACGTTCTGCCCCGCGACCCCGATGCGGCTGCGGCGGATCTTGCCGTGGCGGATCAGCTGGCCGGACACGACCTTCGCGGTGTTGATCCCCACGGCAAAGCAGATCCCTTGGGCGGGGAGGATCACGGCGGTGTTGACGCCGACCACGCGGCCGCCCGCATCCACCAGCGGCCCGCCGGAGTTGCCCGGATTCAAGGCCGCGTCGGTCTGGATCACGTCGTCGATCAGCCGCCCGCCCACCGAGCGGAACGAGCGTCCCAGCGCGCTCACGACGCCCGCGGTGACCGTGCTCTGGAAGCCGAGCGGGTTGCCGATCGCGACCACCAGCTGACCGACCCGAAGCCCCGCCGAGTCGCCAAACTCGGCGACGGTGAGCGAGACGGGCGGGACGCGGATCACGGCCAGGTCGGTATCGGGGTCGTCCCCCACGAGCTCGGCCGCCACCGGCCGACCGTCGGCGAACGCGACTTCGATCCGCGTGGCGTCATGCACCACGTGGCTGTTCGTCAGGACGAACCCGTCGGGAGTGAACACGAACCCCGAGCCCTTGCCCGGCACTTCGCGCGCAGGGCGGCCACGGCGCTCGACCTTGTGTCGCACCTCCACGCTCACCACGGCGGGGCCGACCTTCTCGGCCGCCCCGGTCACCGCCCGGGAGTAGGCATCGAGCAAATCGTCCTCGCGCGTCGGTACCGATCGGGGGGGAGCGTGGGGTGGGACGACCGTCTCGTCGGACACGAGTACGGGTGCTGCATTCATGGCTCTGACCTCGGTCATATCCCAACACAACGCCGCGGGGTTCCCGCGCCGTGCGCCCGGAGGCGCCGTATATTTCTGTCCCTATGGACCTTACCGGCTCGCTCGCCGTCGTGACCGGCGCGACGGAAGGAATCGGGCGCGCGACGGCCTTCGCACTGGGTCGGGCGGGGGCGCGAGTCGCCATCTGCGCGCGTACCGAGGCCAATGTACACGCTACGGTACGCGACCTGAGGGCGGACGGAATTGACGCCATCGGCATGCCGTGTGACGTGTCCGACCCCGCCTGCGTGGAAGCCTTCGCTGCGTTCGTGATCCGGGAGCGGGGCGCGCCCCGGGCGCTCGTGAACAACGCGGGGATCGGGCGGTTCAGGCCGCTGGTGGAGCTCTCGCTCGAGGACTGGGACGAGACGATGGGCGTGAACGTGCGGTCCCTCTACCTCGTCACGCGGGCGTTCCTCAAGGGCATGCTGGACGCCGGGACCGGCACCATTGTGAACATCGCGTCGCTCGCCGGGAAAAACGGCATCGAGGGGGGGACGGCGTACTGCGCATCGAAGCACGCCGTGCTGGGCTTCTCCAAGAGCCTGATGCTCGAGGTGCGCAAGCACGGCCTCCGCGTCGTGGCGATCTGCCCGGGCTCCGTGGCGACGCCGTTCATGGACAAGCGGGAGCGGGTGCGCCCCGCACCCGACCGCGCCCTCACCGCCGACGACGTGGCGCATGCGGTGCTGTCGACCCTCACGGTTTCCGACCGGGCGATGATCAGCGAGCTGGATATCAGACCGACGAATCCATGAGCCAAAATGCGTCGCGCGAAGTCGTCAAGCAGAATCGTCGCGCAAAACCGTAGCGACGTCGTTGCGCGACGTCTGTGCGGGACGTCTCTGCGCGACGTTCCTGCTCGACGTACTTTGCATTGATGCTCGACCCAATCCGCAAGCTGTTGACCGAGGCCGGCAAAGCGAAGCAGACCCGCGCCTTCTGGCAAGCCGCCACTGATATCCTCAGCGAGTGGGCCGGCGGCGCGCGGGTCCACCTCACGTACAAGGGATTGACCGAATCGGGAGCTCTCGAGGCGGGAGCATCCGGCAGGGACGGTGAGACGTTCCTCACCGACTACCACGATGCCGAGGGGCGCCATGTCAGCGCGCGCTTCGAGGGGCTTCCCGCCGGCTTTCCCGGAGAGGTGCTGCGCTCGACGATCGAGGTTGCGACGCACCTGGCCGTGATGGTGGCGCGTCGCAGCGGGCTTGAACGCGAGCGCCGGCTCGGCACGTTCCTGGTGGAGCTGTCGCGCTGGCTCCTGGCGGCGCCGGAGCGCGAGTTGCTGCTCCGCTACACGCTCCAGAGCGTCACGAGCCTGGTCGATGCCCAGGGCGCGTATGTGGCGTTGCGCGGCGTCGACCCCAACACGCTACGCGTGGCGTCGACCGTGGGACAGTGCGTGGAGCTGGACGGCGCGGAGATCGCGATCGATGCGAGTGCGACGGGGCGCGTGATCCGCACCGGCGAACCCTTTCTCACGGATAACATCCTGACCGAAGCGGACGCCCAGCGCAGCCTGTCACCTTCCGGCATGGCGCGGGCCGCGATGATCGCGCCCCTGCGGACGTCGAGCGGCGTCGCGGGCGCGGTGGGCGTGGTGCGCTACCTGCGCACCGGCGCGGAGGAGTCGCTCCCCTTCACGCTGATGGAGCTCCAGTACCTCACCGCGGTGGCGGCCTATATCGCGGGCGGGCTCGAGCTCTCGGAGGCGGTGAGCGGCGCTCGCGCCGCGGCGGAGCGGGCGCATGCCATGGTGGACGGCAGTCCGCTCCCCATGGCCCTGGTGGACCGCAGCGGCCGCGTTCTGCAGCTCAACCAGGCGGCGTGCCGCCTGCTGGGCATCGCGTCCGAAGCCCAGGCGCTCGGGACGCACCTGGAGGCGCTCGGGCTCTCGCCCAGCGAGATCTCGCTGCACCTCGTGCTGGCGCGGCCGCGAGACGGCTCTCCGTGGCACGGGCGGGTGCTCGTGACGCAGCCCGCGGGAGACCGCCGCATCTGCGACTGCACGATCACCCGCCTGTCGGGCGTCGGGCCGGACAGCCTGCTGGTCGCGCTGTACGACCGGACCGACGAGCTGCGCGCCCAGCGCGAGCTGATCGCGCGCGAGAAGCTCGCCACCGTGGGCGAGATCGCCAGCGGTGTGGCGCACGAGGTGAACAACCCGCTCGCGGCGATCCGGATGGAGGCCGAGCTGCTGGGCCGCGCCAGCAAGGATCCCGACACCAGCACCACGGCGGCCACGATCACCCGCGAGGTGGACCGGGCCGCGCGCATCGTCCGCAGCCTGTTGCGGCTCGCCCGGCGCGCCGACACGACTCCGACGCGGGTCCAGATCAACGACCTGGTGCACGACGTGGCCGAGATCCGCCAGCGGGTGATGCGCACGGAAAGCGTCGAGTTTCGCACCACGCTCGACCAGTCCGCGCCCGCCGTATTGGGCCTCGGTCAGGAGCTGCAACAGGTAGTGATCAATCTCGTGACCAACGCCGAGTACGTGGTGCGGGGCCGAAAGCCTGCGATCGTGCAGCTGCGGACGCAGGCGCGCGAGGGATGGGTCCGGTTGACGGTGGACGACTCGGGGCCGGGCGTCCCCAAGGAAATCCGCGGCCGCATCTTCGATCCTTTTTTCACCACCAAGGGCCCCGACGAGGGTACGGGCCTCGGTCTCGCGATCTGTCAGCGCGTCGTGACCGAAGCGGGCGGGAAGATCTGGATCGAAGAATCGGAGCTCGGAGGCGCGCGCTTCGTGGTCGAGCTGCCGGCGGCCCCCGAAAACGTGGAGACGAAGCACATCGGCTGACTGGGCCTCAGTGCTCCAGGATGCGCGTGCGGTACAGCCCGAGCACGATCAGGCCGGAGGCCCCGAGCGCCGCCAGCAGCCCGGTGAGTCGCCAGTCGAACCCGAATCGGGCGGCCCCGACGGCGGCGGCGGCCAACCACGCGGCGCTCGCCAGGAAGCCGAGCAGCACGACTTCCTTCCGAGCCATCAGGATGCCGAACACGTAGCCCCAGCTGAAGCCGCACACCGCGAGGAACATCAGGCCGTGCGGGATCTTGCCGGGGTCGATCAGATTAAGGCCGCCTGCGAAGAGGCAGAACAGTCCGACTACCGTATAGCTGGCGAGGTGCAGCGCGAGCGGGAGGGGAACGGTCCCCATGCGGTTGAAAGTCATGGCAAGAAAATAGACGCCAAGACGCACAGACGCCAAGACGCCTAGGACGCATATGCAGGCCACACGCACATATCTGGAGCTCTCGCGGGAGACCCAATTCAACCCGGGGTTCGGCGCGTTCCCCGACGTCGCGATCGAGCGCGTCGAGCGGCCCACCCCCGGGCTGTATCGCGAGTGCTACCGCCGCGTCGGCGAGGCCTACCACTGGCGCGACCGCTGGGACTGGACCGACGCGGAGATCCGCGCACACCTGGCGCAGCCCGAGATCACGCTGCACGTCGCGCGGCGCCGCGGCGCGCTCGCAGGGTGGTACGAGCTGCGCCGGGTGCCCGAGGATGGCTCCGTCGAGATCGCCTACTTCGGGCTGCTCCCGGAGGCGATCGGGCAAGGCCTGGGCAAGCACCTGCTGTCCTGCGCCGTGCGGGACGCCTGGGCCCTAGGGCCCACACGCGTGTGGTTGCACACCTGCACGCTCGATCACGCGGCCGCTCTCCCGAATTACAAGAAGCGCGGCTTCGCGCCGTACAAGACGGAGACCTACGAGGTTAACTTCCCCTCGTGACCTTCACGCTGTCCCGCACCCACAAGCTGGTCATCGCCGCCGTGCCGATCGCGCTCGTGCTCCTGTTCGCGCTATACACTTGGTCCGCTCTGACGTGGACGTATTCGAGTGGCGAGCGCGCCGGCTACGTGCAGAAGTTCTCGAAGAAGGGCTGGATCTGTAAAACCTGGGAGGGCGAGCTCGCCCTCGTATCTATTCCGGGCACCATGACGGAGAAGTTCTATTTCACCGTGCGGGACGATTCCGTCGCTGCGCGCATCAATCAGGCCATGGGCAAGCGCGTGGCCCTGACCTATCAACAGCACATGGGCATCCCGACGAGCTGCTTCGGAGAGACCCAGTACTTCGTCGCGGGCGTGAAGGTCGTGGAATGACGACGTCGAACAGCTTTGGCGCCCGCGCGCCGCTCAAGACCGCGGGCGGTACCTTCGAGATCTTCCGCCTGGACGCGCTCGAGAAGCGCGGCCTCGCCGTGGCTCGCCTGCCCTACTCGCTTCGCATCCTGCTCGAGAACCTGCTGCGCCGCGAGGACGGCCGCACCGTGGCGCCGGCCGAAATCGAGCGGCTGGCGCGCTGGGACCCGAAGAAGACGCCCGACGACGAGATCGCCTTCATGCCGGCGCGCGTGCTCATGCAGGACT
>WNFQ01000895.1_pt1 | contig 36182 bp, 33 predicted proteins | sample 5400171 | NCBI WGS metagenome assembly WNFQ01 (sample SAMN13153356, study PRJNA577476) | soil metagenome | isolation source: 20 cm soil under Madrone tree | place: USA:California | collected 2016-06-14
TTCGCGGTCTTCCTGCCGGTGCGCTCGGTGGGCGTCATGGGCGATGGGCGCCGCTACGACTACGTGATCGCGCTGCGCGCGGTGGAGACGGTGGACTTCATGACCGCGCACTGGGCGCGCCTGCCGTACGAGTTTCTCGACCACGTCTCGCGGCGCATCGTCAACGAGGTTCCCGGCATCTCCCGCGTGGTGTACGACATCTCGAGCAAGCCACCGGCGACGATAGAGTGGGAGTAGTGGGGCAGCGATGGACGCCGCGTGGCGTCAGTCGTCCTTCGACACCGGCGGCATACCGATACGCTTCAGGAAGGCGTCGTAGCGTGGATCGGTCATGATCGATACGATCAGTGGGTCACGGCGGGACCAGATGAGGCCTGGATCGTGCAGCGTGCGGGCCCGTTCCAGCCATTCGAGGCTCTTCTCGGTCTGGCCAAAGAACGCATAGGTCTCCGCGACCTGGAACTCGGAGCCCACTGACTGGGCTACAAGCGCGGCGAGCGCTGCCTGCGCTTCCTGCTCGTGGTGCGTCACGTGGTACCCGAGCGGCGTACCAAATCTCCTCCAGGACGGATCGGCCTCGGCTTCGAACGCGGCCCGCGCGGCCTGCGGCTCGCCGGCCATCAGCAGCGCGCGCCCAAGCTCGTAATGCAACCCGGGAAATTGCGCGTTGAGCCCGATGGCCTGTCGCAGCATCGCGGCGGCCTCCGCAGCGTGGTGCCCGTAGTGCAGCGCCCTGCCCAGATACTTGCGATGCAGCAGATTGAGCGGGTCGCCGTCGACGGCGCGCCGGAAGTGGGCCACGGCATCGCTCATCCGGCCGGTGGCAACCGTCAGATGACCCTGGAACTGCTGCGCCTGCGCGTTGTTTGGATCGAGCGCCAGCGTCTTCGACAGCGCATCTGCGGCCGCCGCCCAATCCAGATCGTATTGCATGTGGGCGGCCGCGAGCATCATGTACGCTTCGGGAAGCTTCGGATCGATCGCGATGGCGCGCCTGGCCGCGGTCGTGACCTTGGCGAATCCCGCACCGGTCGTGTCGAGCCCCTGTCCCACTCGGCGCACGTGGCAGAAGGCGAGCCAGGCCCACGCGGGGGCGTAGTTCGGATCAAGCGCGAGCGCCTGCTGGTAAAGGAGCACGGCGTGATCGAGATCCGCCGGTGTATCCCGGTCTGTCAGGTAGCGCGCCTGCAGGTACAGGTTGTGGGCCTCGGAACTGGTGGTCTGTTTAGGCGTCGCCGCGTCGGCCCCGAGCAAGGTGATCTTCAGCTGCTCAGCGACGGCGTGCGCGATATCGTCCTGCACCGCGAAGATGTCGCGGACGGCGCGGTCATAGGTCTGTGACCACAGGTGGAAGCCGTTGTCGGCGCGCACGAGCTGTGCCGTGATGCGCAGATGCTCGCCTGATTTTCGCACGCTGCCCTCGAGCACGTGCGTGACCCCCAGGGTGTGCGCGATCTCGCCGATCGTCGTCGCCTTGCCCTTGAACGAGAACGAGGAGGTGCGCGCGGGGACGCGCAGGTTGGGAATCCTCGTCAGCACGTCGATCAGTTCCTCGGCAAGACCATCGGAGAAGTATTCCTGGTCGTGTTTCTCGCTCATGTCCGCGAACGGCAAGACGGCGATGGACTTCTCCGCGGCCGATGGCGCGCCCTCAGGGACTTCCTGTGCAGCGCGACCGGGATTGGACTTGCCCGTCATCATTCGCCACGGCTGAAATGCTATGGTTGCTGCGAGCACTCCCGCGCCGACTGCGATGGCGGCGATCAAGCGCGCGCGCCGTGGCGCCGCTACGACCGGGGACGGCGGCGCGGCGTTGCCCGGCGGGCCGGCGCTGCTCGGCGAGGCGGCGCCGTGCGGCTGACGAGTAATGGCAGCCTCCATCCCGAGGAGAGTCGCAATCCGCTGGCCGAACGCGGCTGGCGTCGCGCCCGCGGGGAGCCGCGTCCATTGGACCCGCAGGAATGAGTCGGGCACATCCGCGCCCGCATCCCGGGTTGCGTCCACGCACACGGGAACGATGAACGTCTTATTGCGCGCGATCATCTGCGTGCGCTGATCGGCCAGACCCCACTCGAGACGGAAGTAACCCTCCGGCCGCGACGCGGTGTTCTTGGAGATGATCGGCACGAACAGCGCGCAATCGCGGATCTGCTGGCGGATCTTCTGGTCCCACACATCACCGCCGCGCAGCTCGCTCTGATCGAACCACACCTCGATACCGGCGGCCCGCAGCGCCTCACAAATGCGCCGCGCCGCATCCGTATCCTGCGACGCGTAGCTGAGGAATACCGCCCGTGAAAGCTCGCTCACCAAGTGTCGTTCCTGGAACTGATAGGGGTTCGTTTGTGTTACGCGCTGAACGCACCACACCAGCCTGCGGAAGCGGGTGATTTCGCGGCGGTCGCGCCCTATTTTTGCGGATGGTGCGCCTTGCTCACCGGCTCTGCGAAGTGCACGGCGACATACTTGCCGATGTCTCGCCCCATCGCCGTGCCGACGCGCGTCGACGAGCGGTAGTGGAACCCGGCCCAGACACGCGCATTCGCGACTTCGGTCGTAAATGCCTCCAGGGTCGACCAACGATGGATAACCCCGGGTGCCGTCGGGCTCGTGAGTGAAAGTTCGGGGACATCGCGCAGCCCACCGGTTGATTCGATTATGGCCGCCACCGCTCCGCTCAGAATACAGTGTGCACAGGGGTATTCCGGATGCTGGGGCGTCGCATCGAGCGGCTGCCACGTCGGGTCAATCTCGGTCGCGGGGTTACCGTCGATGTCGCCATTGCGTATCGCGGTAATCGGGCGCCAGAATTCGTAGCGATACTTCGCATCGAACACGGCGATGTAGGCATCGGTCAGGGCCGCGGCAAAAGAGGCCATGAATCGGGCGCTGTCGACCAGTTTCATGCGGCGCGCGGCCACGATCTGACGGGCAATCGGGTGGTAGGCCTGGGGTCCCACCATCAGCCAGAACCTTGCGGTCTCGGTCTGCTGCGGCGTGCGCTGCGTGCTGTTGCGCGCCCCGTACGTTTTCACTTCGTTGTAATCGGCAGCCCATTCGGCGCTGGCGAGGGCGACCGGTGGGCCGGGCCGAAACTGATCCGGGCGTTCAATCACGAAGGGCCGCAGCGTCGGCCACGTCGGTGCGACCATGGTGGCGGTTGGCACATACACACCGGGCTGAGTTCGTGGACGGTAAGTGTCGACACCGCCGGCACCATCGGTAGCGCGGGAGTCGCACAGGCGCAGTGCCACCCGTTCGCCGAGCCGCATTCCCTTTGCCACGTCTCCGTGCGGGTCCGACAGCCCCTTTGAGTAATCATCCAGCGCCGTCTTGAAGTCGGCCGCCTTCTCGGGATGTAGCCTCGCAAGCGCAGTCGCCGCCGCGCTCGCGGCGGCCGCCTCCGGCGATGAACCCTCCACGCCCTCCTCGCGCACCAGATAGGCCGGGTGCTGGCGGGCGATGGAATTCACCGCGTCGAACATTGCCAGGTCGACGATCGCCACCTCCCGTTCCCCGAGCGCGGCCGGCGAAGCGACTGCAATCGCTTTCGTGTCCCAGTCGGTAATGACATCCGCCAGGCACGGCGCAGCACCGGCGCAGCAGGCGGTCAGCGACGCGATCAAGGTTAGCGGCCGGATGTAACGCAGCCGGGCAGATTCGCTCGAGTTCATGACCGCACCCCCTATGAGACCATACGTCACAGCTGGCGTTTGACCAGCGAGCGCGGACGATGTTGTCTCGGCGGACCGATGGACACAAGTGCAACATGACCCAGGCGGCCAGCTGAGCAGCTGTTGCTCGTGCCCGGCTGATGCTGCGTGTCCCCTGGCTCAGCCGCTGTGAGCGCTTGCGTCATGCATTGACCGGGCATTGCACCAGCGGTTGTCGTCGGCGTCCTGCTGCAGGCTTGCGGTACACCGCCACGCGCCTTGGCGCAGGGCCGTTGACCGCAGCGATCGGCGCAGTCTTCAACGGCGCCGCTCGGTCCCCGCGCGCCGCCGCGGCCTCCCGGCACGCGGCTTCACGCGTCGCTCGCGCTCGTATGGGTTGGCGTCGGTGCGGTACTCGATGAACACCGGGGTCGCGAACAGATCGAACGTCTTGCGGAACACGTTGGCGAGATAGCGCGTGTAGGCCTCGGGTACCGAGGCGGTCTGGTTGCCGTGGATCACGATGCGCGGCGGATTGCGGCCGCCCTGGTGGGCGTAACGCAGCTTGATGCGCCGGCCGCGCACCAGCGGCGGCTGGTGGACGCTGAGGGCGTGCTCGAGCGTACGGGTCAGCTCGCGCGTCGGCAGGGCGCGCATGGCCGCCTCGTAGGCGCGCACGGTGGACTGCATGAGCTCCCCGACTCCGCTCCCATGGCGCGCGGAGATGAAATGCAGCGGCGCAAACGGCACGAAGTCGAGCTTCAGAGCCAGCTGGCGCTGGATCTGCTCGCGCTGCTCCGCTGCAATCCCGTCCCACTTGTTGACCGCGATGATGAGCGCCCGCCCGCGCTCGAGCGCCAGCCCCAGCACGCTCGCGTCCTGCTCGGCGACCGTGTCGTGCGCATCGAGTACCATGATGACCACCTGCGCTTCATCGATGGCCTGCAGCGTCTTGGCGACGCTCGTGCGCTCGATGAGGTCCTCGATCCTGGCTCGACGGCGCACCCCGGCGGTGTCGATCAGCGTGAACGCGCGCCCATCGCGCTCGAACGGCACCAGGATGCTGTCGCGGGTGGTGCCGGGCTCCTCGTGCGCGATCACGCGCTCCTCACCCAGCAGGCGATTCACCAGCGTGGACTTGCCGACGTTCGGGCGGCCGATGATGGCGATGCGAATGGCATCGGAGTCCGCCTCCGCAACCGCCTGCGGCTCGAAGCCGGCGAGCACCCGTTCCATGAGCTCCTCGCACCCGCGAGCGTGGCTCGCGGAGATGGCGAGCGGCTCACCCAGCCCCAGGGCATGGAAGTCTGCGGCGGCGATGTCGGCGTCGAGCCCGTCGGTCTTGTTGAGCGCAAGCGTGACGGGCTTGCCCGAGCGGCGCAGCTCGCGCGCCACGAAGTGATCCTGCGGTGAGAGTCCGGCGCGCGCGTCGGTAAGGAATACCAGGCGGTCAGCTTCGGCGACGGCACGTTCGGTCTGGGCGCGCATCTGCGCCTCGATGCCGATCGGATTCTCTATCAGGCCACCGGTGTCGATGAGGATGCAGGGAACCGGGCCCAGCCGCCCGAAGCCATACTGCCGGTCGCGCGTGAGCCCGGGCACGTCCGCCACGATGGCGTCGCGCGTGCCCGTGAGAACGTTGAACAGCGTCGACTTGCCGACGTTCGGCCGGCCGACCAGGGCGATGACGGGCAACATGGCTCGAGCGCAACCAGCGAGCCGCTCCTACTTGCTTTCCGTGGACTGCGGGGCGGGTGGCGTCGGCACCGTGCGCCTGCCGGCGGTGGCGGCAGCGAGCGGGGTCACGCGAAACGCGCTGATCCGCCCGCGGTCGTTGATCACCAGCACCATGTTGCCGACGACGACCGGCGGCGTGCTGATGCGCACCTTGCCGGTCCCCGCGCGCGCCGCGAGCGCACCGCTCGCCTTGTCGAGCCAGTGCACATAGCCCTGGAAGTCCGCGGTCACGAGCGCCTTGTCCATGGTCGCCGGCGCGGACAGCCCCCGATGCAGCAGCGCTTTCTGCCGCCACATCTCCGCTCCGGTTCGCGCCTTCAGCGCCAGCAGCTCGCCATCCGCGGTCGCCACGTACAAGGCGTCCTCATCGAGGGTAAGCCCGCGGAAGCTCGAGGCCTCGTGCGACCACCAGATCTGCCCGGTCTCGAGCGCCAGCATGGCCACGCGTCCCTGGAAGCCGACCGTGAACACGTCCTGGCCGGAGACCCGGACGGGGGAGTCGATGTCGGCGAGGCGCTCCAGCTCCGTGCGGCCGTGCGGCGGATTAATGGTCGCCTCCCACTGCACCGAGCCGTCGCTCATGTTGGCCGCCAGCACCTTGCCGTTGTCGAAGCCGCACAGCACCAGCTCGCCGGCGATTACCGGGCGTGCGGTGCCGCGCAGCGACAGGCGCGGCACCTGCTGCTCCTGGAACCACAGCTCGTGCCCGTCCGCGGGACTGAGCGCATGCAACTTGCCGTCGACGGTGCGCACGGCGATCAGGCGCTCGGAGATCGCCGCCGGCGCCAGTACCTCCCCGTTGAGACGCACTTTCCAGCGAATCGCACCGTCCGCCGGGTTGAGGGCGAACAACTGCCCGTCGCTCGAACCCACCAGCACCAGAGCGTCGCTCGCGGCCGTGCCGCCGGCCAGCGGTGCGCGAGTGCGCGCGCGCCACAGGACACGGCCTGAGGAGACATCGATGGCCACGACATCGCCGCGGTGGCCGGCGGCGTAAACGCGATTGCCGGCGACCGACAGGCTGAGCCCCAGCCGCAGGGCCACGGCCTTCTTGTCGTCAACGGAGGCGCTCCAGACACGCTGCACGCGGAGGCTGGCGGAGAAGGGAGTGAGCTTCGCCGGCTGGTCGATGCTCTTGTCTTTTGAGCAGGCGCCGATCAGCACCAGCGCCATCAGAGCGCTCACCACCGCCAGGGGCTGGGTCGATGTGCGGTTCATTTGCCCGATCCAGGCGCCGTAGCTTTGGCCGCGGGCGCCGTGGCTTTGGCCGCGGGCGTGGTAGCTTTGGCCGCGGGCGCCGTAGCCTTGGCTGCGGGCGCCGCGCCGGGCGCATCGGCCGCAAGATCGGCGATCTTGAGGGTGAGGAGCGAATCGCCGGCGCCCGTCTGCGCGCCGCGATACTCCTTCAGTGCCGCGGTCTTGTCGCCCTTGGCATAGTAGGCATCGCCGCGCACCTCGTGGTATTGCGCAGCGAAGGCTCCGGGTTGAGCGGCGTTGAGAGTGCCGAGCGCGCCGTCGGCTTTGCCCTGAGCGATCTGCACCCGCGCCAGCCGCAGCCGCGCCACCAGGGCCAGGTCCCGATCCTTGGAATTCTCCGCCACCGCGGTGAGCTCCCCCGCCGCCCGATCGAGCTCGCCGCCGAGCACGTACAGGCGCGCCGCCAGCAGCCGCGCCTGGTCCGTATAGGGCGAGGCCGCGTAGCCGCGCTCGAGTTCACCAAACAGCGCCAGGGCACGGGCACGATCACCCCCGTCCAGGGCCTGGACCATCTGCGTGTACTTCGCACCCGCCTCGAGCCGCCCGGCATCCAGGTGCCCCTGCCACCAGCGCCAGCCGTAGACGCCCGCCGCCACCACGGCGACGGCCACAATGACGGCCGGCCCATTTTCCCGCACCTGAGTCTTGATCCATTCCCACTGTTCTTTTTCGGACAGGTACTCTTCCACGCTTCCTCCAACATCACGCCGCTTGCGGCCCCGCGCCGCGCACCCTGGCCAGCGCCGCATCCACGCCGGCGGCCAGCGCAACGATCGGGCACTCGCTCTGACCGGACTCCTCGCGTAAAGGTTTCATGGCCACGACGCCGCGCGCGAGCTCATCGTCGCCGATGATCAGCGCCAGCGGCGCGCCGCTCTTGTCCGCACGGCGGAATTGCGCCTTGAAGTTGCCTCCACCCAGGTTGAGCTCGAAACGCACTCGCGGCCGCTCGCTGCGCAGGCGCTCGACGAGTTCCAGCGCCTGCACCGCAGCCTGCGGACCGCTGACCACGACGTACACGTCCGGGCGGGGCGCGGGCACCGTGCCGGAAGCCGCCTGCAGCAGCGCCACCAGGCGCTCGATGCCCATCGCAAAACCGATCGCGGGTGTCGCCTCACCCCCGAGCTGCGCGATCAGGCCGTCGTAGCGGCCGCCGGAGCATACGGCATTCTGTGCGCCGGTGGACGGGGTGATCCACTCGAACACCGTGCGGTTGTAGTAATCGAGGCCGCGCACCAGGCGCGGGTTGATCTCGTAGCTCACGCCCACGGCGCGCAGCATGCTGCACAGCGCCTCGAAGTGTGTATGGGACTCCGGGTCCAGATGCTCGGTGAGGAGCGGGGCGCCGCGAATCACCTCCTGCATTTCCGGGTGCTTGCTGTCCAGGACCCGCAGCGGGTTGCCGTCGAGGCGCCGCTGGCTGTCGGGGTCGAGCCGCGCGGCATGGCCACGCAGGTACTCGAGCAACCGGGCGCGATACTCGCGGCGGCTGTCCGGCGTGCCGAGGGAATTGATCTGCAGCTTGAGGCCGGTGATCCCCAGGCGCGCCCACAGCCGCGCACTGAGCGCGATGAGCTCTGCATCGACATCGGGACCGGGGCAGCCGACCGCCTCCACGTCCACCTGCCAGAACTGCCGGTAGCGGCCGGCCTGCGGTGTCTCGTGGCGGAACATCGGCCCCAGACACCACAGCTTGTGGCGCTGTCCGCGCAGCAGGCCGTTGGAAATCAGCGCGCGCACGATGCCGGCGGTGGCTTCGGGGCGCAGCGTGAGGCTCTCGCCACCGCGGTCGGTGAAGGTATACATCTCCTTGCCGACCACATCGGTGTGCTCGCCGATGGCGCGCTTGAACAGCTCGGTGTGCTCCACCACCGGCACGCGAATCTCTTCGTAGCCGTACGCGCCGAGCAGCTCGCGCGTGCACGCTTCGAAGTGCTGCCAGGTGCCGGTCTCGGAGGGCAACACGTCGTTCATCCCGCGGATCGGCTGGATCTGCTCCGCCACCTCAATCCCCATGCGCCAGCCGCGGCGGCGCCGCCGTGGTGCGCCCATCGGCTTCGATCAGCAGCCGTGCGCTGCCGTCGTGGCGCACCAATCCCTCGAGCCTCACCGCCTGATCGTTGACGCGCAGCGCCACCGCCGGCGCGTTACCGAGAGTCACGCGCAGCGGGGGTGCGCCGTCGAGCGTGCGCGGCGCACTGCCTGCCCCGTACAGGCCTTGCAACAGGCGCCGCCCGCTCGCATCCGAGACCTCCACCCAGCAGAGCCCCGAGAACTTCAACGCCAGCTGCGTGGTGCCAGGCGCCGCCCCATCGGCGGCGCCTGCACTCGAGCGCGTCGCGGCGGCACCGGCCGCCGGCAGTGCAGCGGCCGCGAGCGGCTGCGCTCTCTCGCCCGGGGTGGTGAGCAGCCACCACAGCAGCGCGAGCAGCGCAATTCCTGCCAGCCCCAGCAGCCCCGGCTTCACCAGCCGCGCAGCGCCCCGGCCCGGCGCGCGGCGTGCGATGCGGGTGAGATCTGGGCGCGGCGCGGGAGCGCGGCGTGCATACAGCTCCTGCAGCTCGGAGGGCGACTCGCCGATGAGCTCGGCATAGCGGCGCAGGTGCCCGCGCACGTATACATCGGCGCCCAGGGCCGCGAAGTCCTCCGCCTCCATCGCTTCCAGGGTGCCGGGGTCGAGGTGCAGTCTTTCCGCCGCCTGCGCGAGGCTGAGGCCCTGGTTTTCGCGCCCGCCGCGCAGCCGCGCGCCGGTGCCGCAGCGTTGCTCGCCGCCAACTTCACTTGCCATGGGCGTCAGCCGGGGTTGTGATCGAGTTCCGCCAGGGCGCGCGCCTGGTCGGTCCCGGGGAAGTCCATCTGCAGCCGGCGCGCGTAGTGTTGCGCACCGACCTTGTCGCCCTGGGCACGCGCCACGCGCACCCCGAGCAGCAGCAGGTCCGCGGTCGCCTCGTAGCTGCCGATGAAGGCATCGATCCCGGCGCGCGCCGGGGCGAGCTCGCCGTGCTGAAACTGCAGCTCCGTGAGCTGGTAGACGGCTTCCGCGAAGTTCGGCCGGACCGCCAAGGCGCGGCCGAAGTCGGCGCGCGCTTCCTCGTCGCGCTTCGCCGCGCGCAGGCACACCCCGGCATTGGTGTAGGCCGCCTCGGGGGTGCGATACAGCGCGTTGTGCGCCGCCTCCTCGAAGCGGCGCACACCCTCCTCGGTGCGACCGTTCTGGCACAGGTACACGGCGTAGTTGTTCACCACTTGCGGGTCGTGCGGCGCCAGCCGCAACGAGGTGCGGAACTCCGCGTCCGCTTTTGCGGGGTCGTGCATGCGGTCGAACAGCATGGCGCGGGCGCTGTGAACGTCGGCGCTGCCCGGGGCCTCGGCGAGCGCCCGATCGAGCTTGTCCTTCGCCAGCGCGACATCGCCCTGGTGCAGGTAGGCGATCCCGAGCTGCACGTTGTAGGCGGCCGCATCGCGTGTCTTGTTCGGATGCGCAGTTGCGCAGGCGGCGAGCAGCAGCGTCAGCGCGCCGGCCGCGAGGCGCGGCGGCAGCCGGTGGTGCGAAGTGGTGTTGACTGGGTTGCTCATGGTTGAACCGCGACGCCGATGACCTTGCTCCCGAGACGCACGGTGGTGCGATCGATGACGCGCCCGGCCAGCTGTCCGCAGGCGGCGTCGATGTCGTCACCGCGGGTGCGGCGGATGGTCGCCAGCACGCCCCGCTGCAGCAGCTCGTCACGGAAGCGCTGGATGACGGGCGCGCTCGAGCGCCGGTAGCGCGTGCCGGGAAACGGGTTGAAGGGAATCAGATTGACCTTGGCCGGGTGGCCCTGCAGCAGGCGCGCCAGCGCGCGCGCCTGCGCGGCAGAATCGTTCACGCCCTCGAGCATCACGTATTCGAAGGTCACGCTGCGGCCGTTCTGCTCGTCGAGGTAATGCCAGCACGCCTGCAGCAGCTCCGCGATCGGATGCTTGCGGTTGATCGGCACCAGCTCGTTGCGCAGCGCATCATCGGGCGCGTGCAGCGACACGGCCAGCGCCACGTTGGTCTCTCGCGCGAGCTTGTAGATCTGCGGCACCAGCCCCGAGGTCGACAGCGTCACGCGGCGCCGCGACAGATCGAAGCCGAAGTCATCCAGCAGGATGCGCAGCGCGGGCACCACGTTGCGGAAGTTGGCGAGCGGCTCGCCCATGCCCATCAGCACCACGTTGGTGACGTGGCGCTCATCTGCGGGCGCGCTCGCCGCGGCCGGCGCGGCCGGCTCCGCGCGCTGCTGTTCCTCGCGCTCGAGCTCGCGCACCGCCAGCCATACCTGCCCCACCATCTCGGCGGTGCTCAGGTTGCGATTGAAGCCCTGCTGGGCCGTGGCGCAGAACGAGCAGTCGAGCGCACAGCCGACCTGCGAGGAAATGCACAGCGTGCCGCGATCGGGCTCGGGAATGAACACCATCTCGAACGCTTGTGCTGCATCCGCCCGCAGCAGCCATTTGCGGCTGCCGTCGCCGGAGCGCTGCTGCGAGAGGATCTGCGGTGCACGCACCTCGGCCTGCGCGGCGAGAAGCGTGCGGAATTCCCGGGCGAGATCCGTCATGTCGGCGAACGAGCCGACGCCGCGCTTGTACATCCAGTTCATCAGCTGGCGCGCGCGGAAGGGCTGGCTGCCGAGCTGTGCCACGAAGGCTTCGAGTGCCGGACGCGGCAGCCCCAGCAGGTTGGTGCGCGGTGTCTCTGCAGAGGTCATGGCGGTGCGGCGCGCGCTCCTAATCGCGCGGTTGCAGCTCGGTGGTGCTGAAGAAGTAGGCAATCTCGCGCGCCGCGCTGTCGGGCGCATCCGAGCCGTGCACCACGTTCTGCTCGATGCTGGTGGCGAGGTCGGCGCGGATCGTGCCCGCGGCCGCCTTCCTGGGATCGGTCGCGCCCATGATGTCGCGGTTGCGCGCGATCGCGCTCTCGCCCTCCAGCACCTGCACGATGACCGGACCTGAAGTCATGTAGCGCACCAGGTCCTTGAAGAACGGACGCTCGCGATGCACGGCGTAGAAAGCCTCGGCCTCGCGCTGTGACAGGCGCAGCATGCGTGCCGCGACGATCGAGAGGCCCGCCTTCTCGAAACGCCGATACACCTCGCCGATGAGATTGGCTCTCACGCCGTCGGGCTTGACGATGGACAGGGTGCGCTCGAGCGGCATTCGCTTCGGACCTCTCACAAAACTTCACTTCGGTGCGGGGTGTTCGGACCGGCATGCAATGCCGGTGCGCGGGCCAGCCGGGAAGTCTACCTTGGGTCAAGCACCCGCGGCAATTTGGCGTGCGATGGAAGTGCCGGTTTGGTAAGGCTTTTTGCGCCCGCCGAGGCGAGCGGAAGGCGAGAGTGCGGGCGGCGTGCGCGCGCCGCGCCCGCAGCTGCTCAGACGGAGAAGCTCTCCCCGCAGCCGCATTCGCCCTTGACGTTCGGGTTTCTGAAGCGGAAGGCCTCGTTCAGACCCTGCTTGACGAAGTCCACGATCGTGCCGTCGATCAGGCCGAGGCTTGCGCCGTCCACGAACACCCGCACGCCGCGGTCCTCAAACACCGCGTCCCCGGGCTGCGGACCGTCGGCGTAGTTGATCACGTAGGCAAACCCGGAGCAGCCGGTCTTGCGCACGCCGAGCCGCAGGCCGATGCCCTGCCCGCGAGCTGCGAGGAAACTCTTGACGCGATTTGCAGCGGACTCAGTCAGTGAGATAGCCATCGGTCCTCGTATTCTAGCGCCTCACGGCCAGTGCGAGAGGCACGCCCGCAGAGCATCTTCGACCACCAGCAGGCGTCCGAGTTTCTCGATCGGAACCCCGCGGGCGGCGGCCCAGGTCGCCGGCGTGCCCGGGATCAGCGCTCCGCGCCGGCGCCCGCGCAGCTCGCCACACAGCCAGGCGGCCACATCCATAGTATGGGGGCAGCCGAAGGCCTTAAAACGTGCGTCCTTCACAATGTCGTCTGCAACCTGCAGGTAAAACCGCACCCAGCTCTCCTGCCCCGGTCCCCCGGCTTCGCCGCTCACCGTGGCGCCGCCGCCGCTTGCGTGTGCCGGCCCGAAACCCTCCCCGGCCGACCCGCCCGCCGCCGGGGACAGCGCGCGCAGCCGCCTCACCTCCGCCCACACCGCGCTCAGGGCGAGTTCGACGTCGGCCGCGACGCTGAAACGTCCGAGACTGAAGCGCAGGGAGCTCTGGGCGAGCTGGGTGTCGCGCCCCAGCGCCCGCAGCACGTAGGAAGGATCCGCGGAGACCGAGTTGCAGGCCGCGCCGGTGGACACGGCCAGTCCCGTCAGGCCCGTCACCAGGCTCTCCCCCTCTACACCCTCGAAGGACACGTTGAGAATGCCCGGCAGGCGCGGCGCGCCGGCGCCGTTGAGGTGAGTGCCGCCGAGGGTCTCGAGGCCGGACCACAGCCGCTCGCGCAGCGCCGCGAGCCGCAGGCCTTCTGCGGGCAGCTCGCGTGCGGCCAACTCGCAGGCGACGCCGAAACCCACGATCTGGTGAGTGGCCAGCGTCCCGGGCCGCACGGCGCGCTCCTGTCCCCCACCGTACATCAGCGGCTGCAGCAACCCCCGGGCACCCTCGCGCACGTAGAGCGCACCGACCCCTTTGGGGCCGTAGATCTTGTGAGCCGTGATCGAGACGAAGTCGACCGGCAGCGCGTGCACGTCCAGGGGCACCTTGCCCGCGGCCTGCGCACAATCGCTGTGCAGGGGGATGCCGCGCTCGCGACAGGCGGCGCCGATCCCCGCCAGGTCCTGCAGCACGCCGATCTCGTTGTTCGCGTACATGATCGAGGCCAGCACGGTGTCGGGACGCAGCGCCGCCGCGAAGGCCGCAGGCTCGATCAGCCCGGAGCGGCCGGGCGTGAGATAGGTGACGCTGAAGCCTTCCTTCTCGAGGCGCTTGCAGGGATCGAGCACGGCCTTGTGCTCGGTGCGCGCGGTGAGCACGTGACGGCCGCGGTCCGCGTTGGCGCGCGCGACCCCGAGGATCGCCAGGTTGTCGGATTCGGTGGCCCCGGAGGTGAACACGATCTCATCGGCCGCCGCCCCCAGCAGGGCCGCGACCTGCGCGCGCGCCTGCGCGATGCGCGCCGCAGCGACCGAACCCAGGGCATGCGCCGAGGAGGGATTGCCGAAGTCCCCGGCCGCCGTGAGACAGCCGCTCATGGCCGCCGCCACGGCCGGGTCGACCGGAGTCGTGGCCGCGTAGTCGAGGTACAGCGGCCTTGCGGGGCTCATGGAGGCTCCGCACCGGCGTGGCGGCGCCGACTCTGTACGGCGGTGAGGAAGCCGCGCAGGATGTTGACTTCGTTCTGATCGAGCTCCGCGCGCTGCAGGAAACGCCGGATGCGTCCCATCAGGTGCGTGCCGCTCTGGGTGCGGTCGCGAAACTCGATCTCCTCGAGCACCTGGGCGAAGTGCGCGTACAGGCGCGCCATTTCCCGCGCGCCCGCGAGCGGCGGCCCGGCCGGCGCGTGCGCCGCCGCATCGCTGTCGCCGGCGCGAAACAGCTCGTACGCCACCAGCTGCACCGCCATGGCGAGATTCAGTGACGGGTAGGCGGAGTTGGCCGGTATGCGGATCAGCGCATGCGCCGCTTCGAGTTCCTCGTTGGTTAGCCCGGTGCGCTCGGACCCGAACACCACCGCCGCGGGCGCGCGGCGCGAGGCGGCCACGATGCGCACGGCCGCAGCGCGCACATCGATCACGCGGAAGTACTGATCACGATCGCGCGAGGTGCTCGCGGCCACGAAACCGCAGCCCTCCAGCGCCTCAGCCAGCGAGGCCACGACGCGTGCCCCGGCGAGCACGTCGACCGCGCCCGAGGCGCGCGCGGTCGCTTCCGGATGGGGAAACTCCTTCGGCTGCACCAGCAGCAGCTCGCTCAGGGCCATGTTCTTCATGGCGCGCGCCACGGCGCCGATGTTGCCCGGATGCGAGGGCGCGACCAGTACGATGCGAATGTCGAGAGAGTCCATCTGTTACGCTAGCTTGGCCGCCGATTGGTCACACGAGCTTAAGGACCGTGCAGCCGCTTCTCAATATAGCCGTGCGGGCCGCGCGCCGCGCCGGCGAGCTCATCATACGGAGCCTGAACCGCCTGGAGTCGCTGACCGTCTCCTCCAAGGGGCGCAACGACTTCGTCACCGAGGTCGACCACGCGGCCGAGCAGGAGATCATCGGCAGCATCCGCCGGCTCTATCCGCAGCATGCGTTTCTCGCCGAAGAAAGCGGCCGCAGCGGCGAGCACGAGACGCTGTGGATCATCGATCCTCTGGATGGCACGACCAACTTCCTGCACGGCTTCCCGGTGTTTGCCGTGTCGATCGCCTGCCAGGTGAGGGGACGCCTCGAGCACGCGGTGGTCTACGACCCGATGCGTGGGGAGCTGTTCACCGCCAGCCGCGGCGCGGGCGCACACCTGGACAATCGCCGCATGCGCGTGAGCAAGGCGCGCACGCTCGAGGGCGCGCTCATCGCGACCGGCTTTCCCTATCGTGCCAACACGCGCTACCTGGACGCCTACCTGGCGATGTTGAAAGCGGTCACGCTGCAGGTCGCCGGCGTGCGCCGGCCCGGAGCCGCCGCGCTCGATCTCGCCTATGTTGCGGCCGGGCGCGTCGATGCGTTCTGGGAGATCGGTCTCTCCCCCTGGGACACCGCCGCCGGGACGCTCCTCATCCAGGAGGCTGGCGGGCGCATCGGCACGCTCGGCGGTGCCGAATACCGCCAGGAGGGGCACATCCTCGCCGGCACGCCCAAGGTCTACGCCGCGCTTCTGGAGCTGCTCGCGCCGCACGTCCCCGAGGAGCTGCGCGGCTCCTGATGTGCGCGCACCGCGCGAATCGGCGCCGCCGTTCGCTCGCTTTCCACGGATCCCTTGTGTAGAGTCCTCGCGAAAAATCGGGGGTCCCATGGCGAGCCAGCTTCTTGCGACCAAGTCCATCGCCGAGCTGCACGAGCAGGAATCCACCGGCAACCAGCTGCGGCGCGACTCACCGCCACGCAGCTGACGCTGCTTGGCATCGGCGGCGTCATCGGCACCGGCATTTTCGTGCTCACCGGCGTCGCGGCCGCCAACAATGCAGGTCCCGCGCTGCCGCTGTCGTTCATCGTTGCCGGAATCGGCTGCACGTTCGCCGGACTGTGCTACGCGGAGTTCGCCGCCATGATCCCGGTGTCGGGCAGCGCCTACTCCTATTCCTACGCCACCCTCGGGGAGGGTATCGCCTGGTTCATCGGCTGGAACCTGATCCTGGAATATCTGTTTGCGGTCGCGACCGTGTCGGTCGGCTGGTCGGGTTACGTGGTGAGCCTGCTCGATCAATGGCACTTGCACATCCCTGACGCGCTCTCGCACGCACCGCTCGATCAAGGTGCGGACGCACTGCACCTGCGCTTCACCGGGGCCATCATCAACCTGCCCGCCATCCTGATCGTCGCGGCCATTGCCACCATCTGTTACATCGGCATCAAGCAATCGGCCGTCTTCAACTCGGTGATCGTCACCATCAAGGTTACGGTGATCGTGCTGTTCATCCTCTTCGGCGTGAGCTACATCAACACCGACAACTGGCACCCGTTCGTACCGCCCAATACCGGGACGTGGTTCGTGTACGGTCCCAGCGGCATCCTGGGCGCCGCGGGCGTCATCTTCTTCGCCTACATCGGCTTCGATGCCATCTCCACTGCGGCCCAGGAGTCCAAGAACCCGCAGCGCGACATGCCCATCGGGATCCTCGCGAGTCTGATCATCTGCACCATCCTGTACGTGATCGTCTCCGCTGTGCTCACCGGCATGGTGAGCTACAAGGAGTTGAATGTCTCCGCACCGGTGGCCCTCGCTTTGGACAAGTACCCGGGGCTGCACTGGCTGGGGGGATGGGTGAAACTCGGCGCCATCTTCGGTATGACCTCGGTGATGCTGGTCATGACCATCGCGCAGGCGCGCATTTTCTTCGCCATGGCACGTGACGGGCTGCTGCCGACCTTCTTCGGCCGCGTGCATCCGCGCTTCCGCACCCCCTCGACCGGCACGGTGGTGACGGGGGTGTCGGCCGCCGTGATCGGCGGGCTGTTTCCGGTCGGCCTGCTCGGCCACCTGGTGTCGATCGGCACCCTGGCGGCGTTCGTGACGGTCTGCATCGGCGTGCTGGTGCTGCGCCAGACGCGCCCCGAGCTGCCGCGCCCGTTCCGGGCACCGTGGCCATGGTTCACCTGCATTGCCGGGGCCCTGGTGTGCGGCCTGATGATGGTATCGCTCGGGCCCGCGACCTGGGTGCGACTGGTGGTGTGGACCGTGATCGGTGCGCTCGTCTACGTACTGTACGGCTACCAGCACAGCTGCCTGCGCGAGGGGAGCGCCGCCGCCAGCGCCGCCCGTCCAGCCTGAGGCGCGCGGCTCGAGGCTTCAGCGCTCGCGATCTTCCAGCCGGCGCCGCAGGCGCACATTGATCATCTCCACCGCCACCGCGAACAGCATCGCGAAATACAGGTAGCCCTTCGGGATCTCGAAGTGCAGGCCCTCGGCGATGAGGGCGACCCCGATCAGCAGCAGGAACGCCAGCGCCAGCATCTTGATGGTCGGGTAGCGCGCGATGAACGCGCTGATCCGAGCCGACACCCACATCATCACCACGATGGCGACCACGATCGCGGCCACCATGATGGGCAGCTCCCGCACCAGGCCCACCGCCGTGAACACCGAATCGAGCGAGAACACGATATCGATGAGCCCGATCTGCACGATCACCGCCAGCAGCTGGCCGCGCAGCCGCGCCCCGCCGGCATCCGCGGGCGCCCCCTCGAGCGTCTGGTGGATCTCGAGCACGCTCTTGACGAGCAGGAACAGGCCGCCGAGCAGCAACACCACATCCCGCCCCGAGAAGCTCACACCCGCGACCCGCAGCCACGGTTGCACCAGGTGCGTGAGCCACACGATCGAGAACAGCAGCGCGATGCGCGTCACCATCGCCAGCGCCAGCCCGCCCAGGCGTGCCCGGTGCTGCAGCGGCGCCGGCAGCCGCTGCACCAGGATGGACAGGAAGATGATGTTGTCGATGCCGAGAACGATCTCGAGCAGCGACAGCGTGATGAACGCCAGCCAGGCGTGCGGATCGGGGATCACACTGGCGGCACTCCGCTACGGCAGGTGATCGAACGCCGCCTTCTTCACCGTCGGGAACACGTGTTCGGCGGTCAGCCCGAAGTCGAGCGCGATGGCGCTGGAGATGTAGATCGAGGAGTAGGTGCCGGCGATGATGCCGATCAACAGCGCCGCGGAGAAGCCCTTGAGCACCGGGCCGCCCAGGAACAGCAGCGCCACCACCACGATGGAGGTGACCACCTTGGTCATGATGGTACGCGACAGCGTCTGATTGATCGACTGGTCGAGCACCACGTCGGGGGGCGAGCGGCGGTTGGTCTCGAAGCGCTCGCGGATCCGGTCGAACACCACCACCGTGTCGTTGAGTGAGTAACCGATCACGGCGAGAATCGCCGCCACCACCGCCAGGTCGAACGGCATCTGGGTGATCGAGAAGAAGCCCAGCACCAGGATCGGGTCGTGCAGAACTGCGAGGATCGCGCCGAGCGACAGCCGCCAGGTGTGAAAGCGGAACGCGATATACAGGAAAATCAGCACCAGCGTGAAGAACAGCGCCCACATGGCGCTCACCCGCAGCTCGCTCCCCACCTGCGGGCCGACGACATCCAGCTGCGCCACCTGGGCGGCCGCGTCGATGCCGGCGAGCGCCGCCTCCAGGCGGGCGCGAATCTCGGTCGCCGTCTGCTTCGGATCCGGGGGCATGCGGATGGCGATGTCGCGCGAGGAGCCGAAGTTCTGTACCTGCGGCTCGCGGAAGCCCGCGGCGGCGAGCCGGGTACGCACCTCATCGACGTTGACGGCGTGCGGGAACCTGACCTCGGCGCTGACGCCGCCGGTGAAATCGATGGTCAGATTGACGCTGCGCGTGAAGAACGACACCAGCGACACGATCATGAGCACCGCCGACAGCGTGTACCACACCCGGCGCGTGGCCATGAACGGATAGCTGGTCTGATGGCTGAAAAATTCCACGTGTGGTCCTTTAGGCTTTCGGTCCCGAAGCGCTTGCGTCAGATCGACAGGCGCGCGATCTTGCGCCGCCCGCCGTACATGAGGGTGAGCAGCGCGCGGCTGCCCATGAGCGAAGTGAACATCGAGGTGGCGATGCCGAGGGTGAGCACGATGGCGAAGCCGCGGATCGGCCCGGTACCGAACACCCACAGCACCACGCCGGCGATCAGCGTGGTGATGTTGGAATCCGCGATCGCCGAAAAGGCCTTCTCGAAGCCGGCACGGATCGCCGCCTGCGGCGACACGCCCTTGCGAATCTCCTCGCGGATGCGCTCGTAGATCAGCACGTTGGCGTCCACCGCCATGCCGACGGTGAGGAGGATGCCGGCGATCCCGGGGAGCGACAGGACCGTGTGCCAGATCGACAGCAGCGCCGCCAGCAGCACGACGTTGGCGAGCAGCACCAGATCCGCCACCACGCCGAAGGTCTTGTAGTAGAGCGCCATGAACAGGAACACCCCGGCCATGCCCACGATCAGCGCCTTGACGCCCTTGTCGATGTTGTCGCGCCCGAGGCTGGGTCCCACGGCGCGCTCCTCGATCGGGTACAGGGGGATCGCGAGCGATCCGGAGCGCAGCAGCAGCGCCAGCTCGCGCGCCTCGCCGGCCGCCAGTCCGGTGATCTGGAAGTTGTTGCTGAATATGCCGCGGATGGTGGCGTCGTTGATGACCTCCTCATCGGTCACCTCGCGGTTCACCTTCCTGCCGTTGACCTCGCTCACCTCGCGGCGCTTCTCGATCAGCACCACCGCCATCTTTTTGTTGAGGTTCGCTCGTGTGGTCTTGAGCATGCTCTCGCCGGCGCGCGCGTCGAGCTTGATGTTCACCGCCGGACCTTCCTGCGACTGCCCGGTGGTGGCGTTGGTGAGCTGGTCCCCGGTGGCGATCACTTCGCGCTTCAGCAGCACCGGGCGACCGAAGCGCGTATGGGTGTAGAGCTTGGAGCCGAGCGGCGCCCGCCCGAGCTGCTGGGCCTCGAAGGCGTTGTTCTGCATGTCCTCGAGACGGAACTCGAGGGTCGCCACGCGGCCGAGAATGTCCTTCACCTCGGCCGAGTTCTGCACGCCCGGCAGCTGCACGTTGATGCGGTCGATCCCCTGGCGCTGTACGATCAGCTCGGACACGCCGAGCTCGTTCACGCGGTTGCGCAGCGTGGTGATGTTCTGCTGGATCGCGTAGTCCTGGCGCTCGCGGATCTGCGCCGGCGTCAGGACCCCGGTGATGGCCGAGCCGCTCGGCAGACTCTCGGTGCCGAGGGTCAGCCCTGCGAGGGGCTGAGTGAGGGCGCTGCGCGCGGCATTGAGGTCGGCTTCGGGCGGCAACACCACGCGCACGGCGTTGGGCCGCTCGCTCCCCACCGCGACGGTGGTCACGTCCTTCACCGGGATGTTGGCGGCGGCGAGCGCGCGCCGCGCATCCTGCACGTAGCCCTCGAGCGCCTGGCTGACCGCGGCGCCCACGTCGACCTGGTAGAGCAGATACAGGCCGCCGCGCAGATCGAGCCCGAGCGGCATCGGGCGCAACCCGAGCGCGCGCAGCAGCTCCGGCGTGCGCGGCGCGAACGACAGCGCGGTCCGGTAGGTGTCGGCGTATTGCTCGTTGACGGCGTCGCGCGCCCCCAGCTGGTCGGGCACGTTGGCGAAGCGCACCATCAGGCGCCCGCCGTCGATGTAGCTCCGGTCGACGCGAATGTGGCGTTGGGTGAGAAAGGCCTCCACCGCCCGCGAGGCCTCGAGGGTCACCGGGTTGTGGTCCTTGCGCTCCACCTGCAGCGCGGGGTCCTCGCCGAACACGTTCGGCAGCGCGAACAGCACGGCCAGCAGCAGCACGGCCGCAACCAGGATGTATTTCCAGCGTGCGTATTCGAGCATGCTCAGGCGCTCTTCAGGGTGCCCTTGGGCATCAGCTGGGCGATCTGGACCTTCTGCACCTTCACGCGCACTCCATCGGCGACCTCGAGGGTAACGAAGGTGTCGCCAACATCGGTGACCCGCCCGAGCAGGCCGCCGGTGGTCACCACCTCGTCCCCGGAGGCGAGCTTCGACACCAGCGCCTGGTGCTCCTTGGCGCGCTTCTGCTGCGGCCGGATCAGCATGAAATAAAACAGCGCGATGAACGCCGCCATCAGCAGCGCGAACTGGAACTGGCCGCCGGGGGCGCCGGGTGTCGCCTGCGCCCAGGCGTCGGAGATCAGGGCATTCATGTAGGCCGTCCGGGCAGCGAAAAGGGCGGCATTATGCCACAGCACCGGCGGCGCGCCGGTCGGCGAGGAATCCCCGCGCCCAGGCCGCGAGCTCCCCGGCCACGATGGCGGCGCGCAGCGAGCGCATCAGCCCCAGGTAGAAATGCAGGTTGTGGATGGTGTTGAGCCGTGAGCCCAGGATCTCGTTGCAGCGGTCGAGATGGCGCAGGTAGGCACGAGTGTAGTTGCGGCAGGTGTAACAGTCGCAGGCGGGGTCGACCGGCGTGAGATCGGCCTGGTAGAGGCTGTTGCGGATGTTCATGACCCCGCTCGAGGTGAACAGATGACCGTTGCGCGCGTGACGGGTCGGCATGACGCAGTCGAACAGGTCGATGCCGCGCATCACGGCCGCGACGATGTCCTCGGGCCGGCCGACCCCCATGAGATAACGCGGCCGCCCCGCCGGCATGTGCGGCACCAGCGACTCGAGGACACTCAAGCGCTCCTCCTCGGACTCCCCGACCGCGAGCCCGCCGACCGCCAGCCCCGGCCAGTCGAGGCGCAGCAGCGCTTCGAGCGAGGCGAGGCGCAGCGCCGTGTGCATGCCGCCCTGCACGATCCCGAACAGCCCCCCGGGCACATCCGCCACGTCGGCGCGGTGGTAGTGCGCGTAGCTGCGCGCCGCCCAGCGCATGGAGCGCTCCATCGACTCGCGCGCCTCGGCCTCGGTGGCCGGATGCTCGGTGCAGTCATCCAGCGCCATGGCGATGTCCGAGCGCAGCGCGAGCTGCACATCCATGGCGTCCTCCGGGGTGAGCCGCACCTCGGCGCCGTCGATCGGTGAGCGAAAGCGCACCCCCTCCTCGGTGATGCGACGCAGGCTTTTCAGGCTGTAGACCTGGAAACCGCCGGAATCGGTGAGGATCGGGTGCTGCCAATGCATGAAACGGTGCAGCCCTCCATGGGCGGCGACGATGGCGGCACCCGGACGCAGCATCAGGTGGAAGGTGTTGCCGAGAATGATCTGCGCGCCCAGTCCCTCGAGCTCCTCGGGCGTCATCGCCTTGACCGTGCCGTAGGTGCCTACCGGCATGAAGGCCGGGGTCTCGACCACGCCGTGAGCGGTCACGAGCGTAGCCGCGCGAGCGGCGCCATCGCTCGCCTGCACCGCGAAGGTGGGCCTCAAGCCCGCACCCGCGTGACCAACATGGCGTCCCCGTAGCTGAAGAAGCGATAACGCGCCCGCACCGCGTGCGCGTAGGCGGCGAGCACCTGGCGCTGTCCGGCGAAGGCGCATACCAGCATGAGCAGGGTCGACTCGGGCAGATGGAAGTTGGTCAGCAACACATCGCTCACCTGAAACCGAAAGCCCGGCGTGATGAAGAGTCGCGTGTCCCCCGACCAGGCAGCCAGGGCGCGCGTGGATGCCGCGCCGCCGTTCGCGGCCAGGGCCGCGGACTCGAGCGCGCGCACCACCGTGGTGCCGACGGCGACGACGCGGCCGCCGCGCGCGCGGGTGCGCGCGATCGCCTCGCAGGTGGCCGCGCTCACCCAGGCGCGCTCGGCATGCAGGGTATGCGCCGCGAGGCTCTCGGTGCGCAGCGGCTGAAAGGTTCCGGCCCCGACGTGCAGGGTGATGTGCGCACGGTTCACGCCGCGCTCTGCCAGCGCCGCGAGCAGCGGCTCGTCGAAGTGCAGGCTGGCGGTGGGGGCTGCGACCGCGCCGGGCTCGCGCGCAAAGATGCTCTGGTAGCGCTCGCGGTCGGTGTGATCGGGGCGACGGCGGATGTATGGCGGCAGCGGCACCTCGCCCCAGCGTTGGAAGAATTCCAGAGCCGGAGCCGGCAGCGCGATGCGCCACAGCTCGTCCTCGCGCCCGAGCACCCGCACCGTTCCGCCCGCCGTCTCGATCTCGAGCCCCGCCCGCACCGGCTTGCTGGCGGCGAGCTGCGCCAGCGCCTCGTGCCCCGCGAGGCCGCGCTCGAGAAGAATCTCCACGCGCCCGCCGGTGGGTTTCGCGCCCACGAGGCGCGCGGCGATCACGCGCGTGTCGTTGAGCACCAGCAGATCGCCGCTCTGCAGATACTCAGGCAGATCCCGGACCGCGCGATCCGCGAGCGCTGCGGTCGGCCCCTCGAGCACCAGCATGCGGCTCGCCGAGCGCTCGGCGAGCGGCGCCTGGGCAATCAACTCCTCGGGCAGATCGTAGGCAAAGTCCTGGCGGCGCACGCGCGCATGTTACACGCTGCGCCACACGTGCCCGACCCCGCGCGGCAGCGCCCCCCGTCCTTCAGGCTTCGTCGCGGCCGAGGATCAACACCCGGCGTGCCGGCTCGGTGCGCTCGCGCGGCGCAACCTCGCGCCACATCATGTCCTTGCGGATCCGCCCCATGCTCTCGGGAAGGGTCGCGTCAACCTCCAGCGTCTTGCGCTGACGGATGATGCGCAGCGTGAGTTTCTCCCCGGGCTGATAGGAGCTCAGGATGCGGGTGGCATGGGAGCCGCTCGTGGGCTGACGCCCGTCGATGGCAAGGATCACGTCCCCGTCCTCGAGCTTCAGGGCCCCGTCGGCGGGTGCGCGCACGACCAGCACCCCCTGGTCGCTGCCAAAGTAACTGCCGAGCCGCGGCGTGAGTGTCGCCAGCTCCATGTCCATGAGCGGCCCGTGGAGCATGAGGGCGCCGTGCCACTCGGGAAACGGTCCGAAGCCGAGGTCGGACAGGCCGTGAACGCTCGCCAGCACCGCGGGTCCGGGCCGCGCCGTGACCGAAAGCTCGCGCGTCTTGCCGTCGCGCAGCACCCGCAGCTGCACCGTGGCGTCCGGCTGGACGTCGCGCATGATGCGCACCACCTGGCGCGCCGGCTCGCGGCCCTTCAGCTCGGTGCCGTTCACCGCCACGATCACATCGCCGACGTGAATGCCGGCTTCCGCGGCCGGGCCGCCCGGACTCACCTCGCGCACCCGCGCGCCGGCAGTGCCGGTGGCCGGCTCCAGCTGCACCCCGATGATGGCGTGACCGGGCTCAAAGGGCATGACCTGCTGGATCACCGAGCCGCTCAGCTGCGAGGACAGCTGCGCGACCTCGTGCGCCGCCTCCTCGAGCCTCTTGCGGGCCGCGTCCAGCTGCGCGTCGAGGTCGCCGTCGGCCCGGACCTCGGGCGGCGCTGGAGCGGGCGGCGGCCCGGGCGCTGCCACGGCGACGCAGGCGGCCGCGCTCGACGCAATCAACATGTGCCAGGACGGGGTCAGGTGGAACTTCTTCACGTTCACTCCTCGCTTTCAGCGCGACTCATCGGCCAGGGTTTCCGCGTAACGCACCTGCACCAGCGCTCCGACCAGGCGCGTGCGCGCCTGCTGCAGGGCCAGCAGCCGCGCCGGGTGCGCCTCATCCAGGCGCTCGGCGCTGAGCAGGTCATCGACCTGCGCGATGCGATCCTCGAGTCCGGTCACCGCAGCACGCGTACCCACGTGTACGACGGCCGGCTCGCTCGGCAGGCTCGCCAACCAGTGCTCCATGGCGGCGGTGCGCGCGGCCAGCGGCGGCAGTGCTTCCGGGCTCAGGCGCGCGGACTGCGGGGACCAACCGCCCAGGCGCGTCCACACCGCGATGACGCCCAGCGCGAGCACGCTGGCCGTGGCGAGCGCCCGGCCGCCGGCGAGCCCCTGCCCGGCGCGCCGGCGCGCGCCCGAACGGCGTTGAAATTCCCGCCAGCCGTACGGCTGTGCCGCCTCGTCCGGCAACTCGCGCAGGCGGCGCGCGAGGGAGCGCCGTTGATCTAGATCAGGGTGCATGACGGGCGGTTTCCCTGCGGCTCGAACCAGGCACGCAGCCGCAGGTGCGCGCGCGCCAGCTGCGACTTGGAAAAACTCACGCTGCGCCCGAAGGCGCGGGCGATCTCCTGGTGGGTGTAACCCTCCACTTCGTACATCCACACGACCGCACGTGCCGTGGGTGCAAGCGTGGCCAGGGCACGCTCGAGGTCGATGGATTCGCCCCGGTAGTCCTGCGTCACCAAGGCGGTCCCGGCAGCACCCGGACGGAAGTCAGCCAGGTCCAGGGACAGGCACAAGCGCTTCCACGGCGAACGCAGGTACATCAGGCAACGGGAAATCGCGATCTGCCGCAGCCACGCCCCGAGTGGGGCCTCGCCGCGAAACTGCGGCAAGCGTTCGTAGAAGCTCATCATCGTGTCCTGAAACAGGTCCTCTGACACCGCCCGCTGTCCCACGAAGCGCCGGATCAGCGTGAGGGTCGCGGGCGCCACGGCAGCATAGATCGCCCCCTGCGCCTGCTCATCCCCCGCGCACGCCCGCGCCAGCACCGCATGGGAAACGGTGATTTCCACCAGTCGGGTCACGGGATGCTTAGATGCGCGAGCGGGGCAAAAGGTCGCACACCAGCCCCTCCCCGGCATCGCCGGGACCTGCGCTCGGCGCATACCCTTCCCGGGCGCGCGGTCCTATACTCCCCGGCGCGTCGATGCCCGAGTGGCGGAATTGGTAGACGCAGCGGACTCAGACTAACGACTTGAGCCCTCGGGCGAGAAATCCCCGAGGTGAAGCCCGTCAAACTCGGCGAAGGCCCTGAGCGATTCGATTTCGAGCTGATGCCGAGCCAAGCCTTCGCAAGCGCGAGGGAAGGTGTAGAGAGCAGACGGCGGGCACCTACAGCCTAGAAGGCCACGGTGAAGGCGTGCTCCAGACCACGAACCCGTCGGCGGTTGCGCCCGGGGCGGCGAAAGCCGAAGTGGCAGGAAAATCCGCCGCCCTTAAAAGCGTGTCGGTTCGACTCCGACCTCGGGCACCATCAATGACGCGGGGAGGCGCCGCGCGCGGCGCCGAACGCGGTGCCGGTCATGGCGAGATGGACCACCGCGAATTGCCTGGCGGCAGCGGCGATGCCAGCGGGCCTGTGGCGCCCGCGCGGCGGTTACGGTGCAGCGTGCCGAACCGCAGCAGGTTGACCGTGGCCAGCAGACTCGTCGCGCAGCCCCACGAGAACAACGTCCCCGACAGGGTGAGACCGAACTCGCCGGTCGGGGATATCCCGAGCCAAGGCGCCAGCAGCCCGCCGCCCAGTGCCGCGGCCGAGACCGCGATGGCGAAATCCGCCAGGCAGACATCGTCGGTCTCGGACTGCGTGATCAGGGTCGCGAGCCAGCCCACGAGCACGGCCATGGTCAATAACGTAGTGACGTTCATGCGTTGATCCTCGAGGCGCTGGTCGGTCTTCAGTCGATGATCTGGCTCGACAGCCACCACGCGAACACGATGACAATTAGCAGGCCTGCGATGTTCATGTGAATCCTCGAAACGATGCGGGTGAGGCGTACGTGAGAGGATGCGCTGACTCGCACGCTGATTCTGTGCAGCAGCCGACACACGGACGTCTGCGGGAGTCAGGACTTTTACGTAAGCTGTCGCGCGCCGGAGACGCCGGAGCGCCGGGCAGTGCGACGTTGAACGAAACGCGCAGCCCCTGTCGCTCGACAACGACGTCGTGCCACGGCTGTTGCGTCGATGTACAACAGCGTCTCGAAGGGAGAATTTCCACGCGTGCGGCCTGCATCTGCGTTCTCTGCTCGTCGCTCATCGCAGGCCTTGGCGCGTGCGGTGGCGGCGGCATGGCGCCGTCGCAGCCCGCCGCCGCGGTCGCCCCGTCCATCACCACGCAGCCCGCCGACCAGAGCATCAGGACGGGACAGACGGCCACCTACTCCGTGAACGCCAGCGGCACCGCGCCGCTCTCCTACCAGTGGCGCAAGAGCGGCACGACCATCGCCGGCGCCACTGCCGCAAGCTACACCACGCCTGCCGCGACCACCGCCGACAGCGGCGCGACCTTCGCGGTCGTGGTCAGTAACTCCGCCGGCAGTGCCAGCAGCCGCACTGCGCTCCTCACGGTCGGCGCCGCCGTGACTTCCGGCACCGACGTGGTGACATACAAGAACGACCTGGCCCGCACCGGCCAGAACCTGACGGAAACGGCGCTGACGCTCGCGAACGTGAACGCCACCAGCTTCGGCAAGCTGCGCTTCCTGTCCACCGACGGCAAGGTGGACGCGCAGCCCCTGTACCTCGCGGCGCTCACGCTGCAGGGCGCGGCGCACAACGTGGTGTTCGTGGCCACCGAGAACGACTCGGTGTATGCGTTCGACGCGGACAGCGGCGCGGTGCTGTGGCACGTGTCGCTGCTCGGCGTCGGGGAAACGCCCAGTGGCCCGCACGCCTGCGGTCAGATAGTGCCGGTAATCGGCATCACTTCGACGCCGGTCATCGATCGCGCCGCCGGTTCCCACGGCACCATCTACGTCGTTGCCATGTCAAACAGCGGCGCCGATCACCAGCGTTTGCACGCCCTCGACCTCACGACCGGTGCCGAGCTGCTCGGAGGACCCAGGGACATTACAGCGACATACCTCGCACCGGGCGGCGGCACGCGCACTTTCGACCCCGGGCAGTATGCAGAACGGGCGGCCTTATTGCGGTCGGGGGGCGTGATCTACACGAGCTGGACTTCGCATTGCGACATCTCGCCGTACACCGGCTGGGTAATCGCCTACGCTCAGACCAACCTCGCGCAAACGGCGGTACTCAATGTCGCTCCCAACGGCACCGGCACCGGAGCCGCCACGGCAGGACCTGCGATCTGGATGAGCGGCGGCGGGCCCGGCGCGGACGCCGCCGGGAATATTTACCTCCTGACCGCAAACGGCGCCTTTGAGACAACTCTGGATGCGAATGGATTTCCGAACCAGGGGGACTACGGCAATTCCTTCCTGAAGCTGTCGACGGCGGGCGGCGGACTAAGCGTGGCCGACTATTTCACCATGTCGAACGAGGTCAGCGAGTCACAAGCCGATCTCGATCTGGGCTCCGGCGGCGAGATGCTGCTTCCGGACCTGACCGACTCCACCAACACAGTCCGGCATCTCGTGGTCGGTGCCGGCAAGGATGGCAATATCTACCTCGTCGATCGCGACGCGATGGGCAAATTCAACGCCGGAAGCAACAACAGCCAGATCTGGCAGCAGTTGACCGGCGTGCTCGGCGGGGGCGTGTGGTCGACCCCCGCATGGTTCAACGGCACCCTCTACTACGGGCCGAGCGGCGGAAGTCTCCGGGCCTTCACCGCCGCGGGCGCGCGCTTCCCGGCGAGCGCCTCGTCGCAGAGTCCGGCGAGCTTCCCCTACCCGGGTACTGCGCCCGCGGTCTCTGCCAACGGCAGTGCCAACGGCATCGTCTGGGCGCACGAGAACACCAGCCCGGCGGTGCTGCACGCGTACGACGCGAGCAACCTGGCGCACGAGTTGTACAACAGCTCCCAGGCCGCCGGTGGCCGCGATCAATTCGGCGCCGGCAACAAGTTCATCACGCCCACCATCGCCGACGGCAAGGTGTTCGTGGGGACGACGAACGGCGTCGCGGTATTCGGTCTCCTGCCCTGAAAGTGACCCGCGCGGCCGCTGCCGCCCCTCACGCGCCTCGCACCCGCGCTCACCGTCGACAAGCTCCGGTGTCGCCCGTATCCTCGCCCGCGCATCATGAAGTTCTGCAACCAATGCGGCGCCCCGGTCCGGCTGCGCGTCCCCGAGGGGGATACTCTGCCGCGTTACGTGTGCGAGGCGTGCGGCACCATCCACTATCAGAATCCACGCCTCGTGGTCGGGTGCGTGCCCGAGCACGAGGGCCGCATCCTGCTGTGCCGCCGTGCGATCGAGCCGCGTCGCGGCTACTGGACCGTTCCCGCGGGCTTCCTGGAGAACGGCGAGACGCTGCAGCAGGCCGCGGCGCGCGAATCGCTCGAAGAGGCGCTGGCGCAAGTCACCGTCGGATCGCTCCTGTCAGTGGTGCACGTGCTGCACGCGGAGCAGGTGCACGTGTTCTTCCGCGCCAGCCTGCCGGCGGCGCGTTACGGAGTCGGGGCGGAGAGCCTCGAGGTCGAGCTGGTGGAGCCGGCGCGGATTCCCTGGAATGACATCGCCTTCCCGAGCACTGACTTCACGCTGCGCCGCTACCTCGAGGACCGGGCGGCCGGCCGCGAGCCGCATCACTTCACGACCATCGACCGGCGCCTGCGGCGGCCTGCCGAGGGCTGATTCACCCACGCAGCGTGGCCGTGGCACAATGGCGAGTGCGTTCGCCTGCGCCTGCCGCCACGAGCCGCGCGCGCCGCGCCCGTTGAGGAAACCGAATGACTTTTGTCGTCACCGAAAACTGCATCAAGTGCAAGTACATGGATTGTGTCGAGGTTTGCCCGGTCGACTGCTTCCACGAGGGACCGAACTTCCTCACCATCGATCCGGAGGAGTGCATCGACTGCACGCTGTGTGAGCCCGAATGCCCGGTAGAGGCGATCTTCTCCGAGGAGGAGCTGCCCACGGGACAGGAGCACTTCAAGCAGCTCAATGCCGAGCTCGCCAAGCAGTGGCCGGTGATTACCGAGAAGAAGGACGCGCCTGCCGACGCCAAGGAATGGGAAGGCAAGCCCGACAAGCTCGCGTTGCTGGAGCGCTAGCGGAGCCCCCGGCTACTTGGCAGCCGCATCCTGCAGGTGCTTGGCGAGCACATCCGGCGGGACATAACCGGGCAGCAATTCGCCGTCCGCCATGAGAATGGCGGGGGTTCCGTCCAGCGCAAAATCCCGCCCCAGCTGCCAGGAGCGCGCCACGGGGTTGTTGGCACATGGCTTGGCATGCAGGTCCTGCCCGAGCTTCGCGCGGGTCAGCGCCTCGTTGCGGTTGACTGAGCACCAGACCTGCTCGGCTTTGGTCCAGGACGAGGTGTTGGGTCCGGTGCGCGGGTAGGCCAGATAGCGCACCCGCACCCCGAGGCGGTTGTACTCGGCGATCTCACTGTGAAGCTTGCGACAGTAGCCACAGTCCACGTCGGTGAACACCGTGACGGTGTACTTCGCCTCCTTCGGACCAAATATCACCATCTCGCTCTCGGGAACGGCCGCCATGAGCTGCATACGCACTTCGCGCCGGTGCGTCTCGGTGAGGTCGTCGTTGGCGCCGAGGTCGTACAGGTCGCCCGTGATCGCGTACTTGCCGTCCGAGGTCACGTAGGCGATTTCCGCGCCGCGGGTGAACTCGTACAGACCCTGGATGGGGGAAGCGCGCAGTTGCTCGGGGCGCGCGCCGGGGATGTGACTGGCGATCTCCGTGCGGGCGTCTGCGTTGGGCTGCGGCCCGGGCTGAGGCTGCTGCGCAGGCGCTGCAAGCGAGGCCGCCGCGCCACACAGCGCCAGGCACACAACGAACCTCTTGCAGAGCATGGGGATTTCCACTAATGGCTGATATTCAGGAGTCAGACCCGCCGGGCCGGGGAAGGTTCGCTAACAGGCCGTGCCGCGCAGTTTAACAGTTCCGCATCGGCTGCCGGCTCACCCGAGCGCGCAGTCTCAGCCGCGCGGGTGGTGCGTTGAGTGCAGCTCTTTCAGGCGCTCGCGCGCCACGTGCGTGTAGATCTGCGTGGTCGACAGGTCGCTGTGGCCGAGCAGCATCTGCACCACTCGCAGGTCGGCGCCGTGATTGAGCAGGTGGGTCGCAAAGGCGTGGCGCAGGGTGTGCGGCGACAGCTCCTTGCCGATGCCGGCCTTGCGTGCATAGCGCTTGATGATGTGCCAGAAGGCCTGGCGCGTCATGCGATCACCGCGGCGGGTGGGGAACAGGTAGTCGGTCTGGCGCTCGAGCAGGATCTCGCCGCGGGCGCCGCGGGCGAATTCCTTGAGCGCGCGCATCGCCTCCTCGCCGAGCGGAATGAGCCGCTCGCGATCGCCCTTGCCGAGAATGCGGATGACGCCCTGGTTCAGGTTGAGCTGCCCCTGGCGCAGGTTCACCAGTTCCGACACGCGCAGACCGGTCGCGTAAAGCACCTCGAGCATGGTGCGGTCGCGGTTGCCGAGCGGATCGCTCACCAGCGGCGCCGACAGCAGCGATTCGACCTCCTCCTCGGTGAGCGAGCGGGGCAGCGAGCGGCCGATCTTCGGCATGGCGATCTGCGCGGTGGGATCCTCGCGAATCGCGCCTTCGCGCATGAAGTAGCGGAAGAAGCGCCGGAAACTGGACAGTTGACGCGCCGTGGAGCGCGGCCGGGCACCGGCGCGCACGCGCCAGGCGATGAAGTCCTGCAGGTCGGCGCGCGAGGTACGCATGATCGGCACGCTGCGCTCGGCGAGCCAGCGCGCCAGAGCCGTGAGGTCGGCACGGTAGGCGGCGAGGGTGTTCGGCGACAGGCCCCGCTCCATCCACACCGCGTCCAGGAAGCGGGACACCGCCGGGTCGGCAGAGTCGGCGGGGGTCATGGCGATCGCGGCAGACGGATTGGACAAGCCCTGTCTCGCTGGCAAGCCTGAGGTCTGCGCCCGGTGTGCGAGCCCTAAGCTTCCCGGTAATGTGGTGACCGCAGTATGGTGAGCGCGGCCCTGCTATCGACGTGATGACCTTCACATCTGCAATCCGGCATTAACATAAAGAGAACCAGTTCACATACGGTATCGCCAAGGGCTGCCCTGTAATGAGCGGAAGGTCATGAATCCGCCCGCCACCTTGCGGGCGCTGGCACTCGCGCCGGCACGGCTGGCGTACACCCTGTGGAGCGCGCTGGCGTTCCTGGGCGTGGGCCTGAGCGCGCTGCTGCTGCTCGCGGTGCTGCCGGGCCTCGCACGGCGCCGGGCGGCGGCACGCGCCGCCGCGCGCGCCTTCCTGCGCCTGGTCGGCATGCCCCTCACGGTGAGGTTCCCGGAGCACATCCCGCCGGGCCAGTGCGTGGTGGTGTGCAATCACGCCAGCTACCTGGACGGCATCGTGCTCACGGCGGCGCTGCCGCCACGCTTCGGCTTCGTCATCAAGCGCGAGATGGCCACGGTACCGCTCGCCGGGGTGGTGCTCAGGCGTCTGGGCTCGGAGTTCGTGGAGCGTTTCAATCGCCAGCGCGGCGCCGCGGATGCGCGCCGCGTGCTGCGCAACGCCAGCACCGGGCATTCGCTGGTGTTCTTCCCGGAGGGCACGTTCACGCGCACGCCGGGCCTGTTGAAGTTTCACACCGGCGCGTTCGCCACCGCGATGCGGGCCGGCTGCCCGGTGGTGCCGGCGGTGGTGCGCGGCACCCGCCGGGCGCTGCCGCCGAGCGGCGCCCTGCCACTGCCCGGAGCGCTGGAGCTGCAGATCCTCACGCCCCTCGCCCCGGTCGCGGTCCCGGATTCGGCCCCGGAGCTGCGCGACCGCGCGCGCGCTGCGATCCTCACCGCACTCGGCGAGCCCGATCTCACATGTTGCGCCGATACTGCCCGCCCACCTGATACAGCGCGCGAGAGATCTGCCCGAGCGAGCTGACCTTGACGCACTCCATCAGCTGCGCGAACACATTGCCACCGCCGGCTGCCACCTGCTGCAGCGCGCTCAGCGCCGCCTCCGAGTGCGGCGCATTGCGCGCCTGGAAGGCACGCACCGCTGCGACCTGATCCTGCTTCTCTTCCTCGGTGGAGCGGATCAGCTCCGCCCCCTTGTGCTCCTCCGCGGCATCGCTGCCCGACAGGAAGGTATTGATACCGACGATCGGCAGCGAGCCGTCGTGCTTCTTCGTCTCGTAGTAGAGCGACTCCTCCTGGATCTTGCCGCGCTGGTACATGGTCTCCATCGCGCCGAGCACCCCGCCACGCTCCGACAACGCATCGAACTCCTTGTAGACCGCCTCCTCCACCAGGTCCGTCAGGTACTCGATGGCGAACGAGCCCTGCCAGGGGTTCTGGATCTTGTTGAGGCCGAGTTCGCGATTGATGATCAGCTGGATCGCGACCGCACGGCGCACGCTCTCCTCGGTGGGCGTGGTGAGGGCCTCGTCGTAGGCGTTGGTGTGCAGGCTGTTGCAGTTGTCGAACAGTGCATACAGCGCCTGCAGCGTGGTGCGGATGTCGTTGAAGGAGATCTCGCGCGCGTGCAGGCTGCGCCCGGAGGTCTGCACGTGGTACTTGAGCATCTGGCTGCGCGGACCTGCCTGGTAGCGCTCGCGCATGGCGCGCGCCCAGATGCGGCGCGCGACGCGCCCGATGACCGCGTACTCCGGGTCCATGCCGTTGGAGAAGAAGAATGACAGGTTGGGCGCGAAGTCATCGATGCTCATGCCGCGCGCGAGATAGTACTCGACGATGGTGAAGCCGTTGGCGAGCGTGAAGGCCAGCTGCGAGATCGGGTTCGCCCCGGCCTCGGCGATGTGGTAGCCGGAGATGGATACCGAATAGAAGTTGCGCACCGGCTGATCGATGAAGTACTGCTGCACGTCGCCCATCATGCGCAGCGCGAATTCGGTGGAGAAGATGCAGGTGTTCTGCGCCTGGTCCTCCTTGAGGATGTCCGCCTGCACGGTGCCGCGCACCGCCTGCAGGGCCTGTGCGCGGATGCGCTCATACACCTCGCGTTCCAGCAGCTGATCCCCGCTGACGCCCAGCAGCGCCAGCCCCGAGCCGTCGTGATGCCGTGGCAGCGCACCCTTGTAGCTCGGCGGCGCCACGCCGCGCGCGCTGTTCTCGGCGTGCAGGGCTGCAATCTGCCGCTCGGCGGCGCTCCATTTGCCCTGCGCCTTCAGGTAGCGCTCGACCTGCTGGTCGATCGCGGTATTCATGAACATCGCCAGGATCATCGGCGCCGGTCCGTTGATGGTCATGGAGACCGAGGTCGAGGGCAGGCACAGATCGAAGCCCGAGTAGAGCTTCTTCATGTCATCGAGGGTTGCGATCGAGACGCCGGAATTGCCGGTGCGCCCGTAGACATCCGGGCGGGTGTCGGGGTCCTCGCCGTAGAGCGTGGTGGAATCGAACGCGGTCGAGAGGCGCACGGCACCGTGGCCGTGCGCCAGGTAGTGGAAGCGCCGGTTGGTGCGCTCCGGTGCGCCTTCACCGGCGAACATGCGCGTCGGGTCCTCTTCTTCGCGCCGGTAGGGATACACGCCGCCGGTATAGGGATAGGAGCCCGGCAGATTCTCCGTGAGGATGAAGCGCAGCACCTCGCCCCAGTCGCGCAAACGCGGCACGGCGAGCCTCGGCACCGCCGAGCGCGACAGGCTCTCCGTATAGTTCTCCCCCGTCACCATGCGCTCGCGCACCTTGTATGAATAAGTGGTGTCGGTGGCCGAACGCACGCGAGCCGGCCAGGCCTTGAGCTCCGCCACCCCCTCGGCGCCGATCTCATCGAGGGAGCGGTTGTAGGCGGCGCGCAGCTCGCGGCGCGTGGCATCCGCCGCCGCATCGCTGAGAGCTGCGGGCGCAAAGCGCTCGAGCGGCCCGGGCAGCGCGGCGTCGTGCAGCGCCTTGAGGGACTCGTACAGACCGAAGGCGCGGCGCGCGGCTTCTGCCTGCGCCTCGTTGCGCGCGCGGGCGCCACGGCCCCCCAGGGCGATCTCCGCCAGGTAGCGCGTGCGCGCCCCCGGCACCAGCGGGGTGCGCGTCGTGAGCTCGGTGGGACCGTTATGCGCGAGCTTCCAGGAGGCGCCGCCGATCTGCCTGGCGCTGAGCGCGGCGCACACCGCGGCGAACAGCCGGTTGACGCCGGGGTCGTTGAAGCGGCTCGCGACCGTGGGGAACACCGGCAGCTGCGCGTCCGGCTCGCTCGAGCGCTCGGGATGATTGCGCCGCCACTGCTTGCGCACGTCGCGCAGGCTGTCCTCGGCCCCGCGCTTCTCGCTCTTGTTGAGCACGATGAGGTCGGCGTAGTCGAGCATGTCGATCTTCTCGAGCTGGCTCGCGGCACCGTACTCGCCCGTCATGACGTACAGCGACAGGTCCACCAGATCCACGATCTCGGTGTCCGATTGACCGATACCGGCGGTTTCGACCATCACCAGGTCGAACCCGGCAGCCTTGTACAGCTCGATCACGTCCTTGAGAACGGCGGAGGTCGCCAGATGCGCCCGCCGCGTCGCCAGCGAGCGCATGAAGATGTTTTCCGCCGACAGACTGTTCATGCGGATGCGATCGCCGAGCAGCGCGCCGCCGCTGCGCCGGCGCGTCGGGTCCATCGCCACCACCGCGATCTGGGCCTGCGGGAACTGCCGCGCCAGGCGCCCCAGCAGCTCGTCCGTGAGGCTCGACTTGCCCGCGCCGCCGGTGCCGGTGATGCCGATCACCGGCGCCTTGTGGCGTGAGCGGGCCACGGCCCGCCGGATCTGCTCGGCATCGGCGCCGCCCGCGCCGGCTGCGCCTTCCAGCACCGAAATGGTCCGTGCGATGAGCGCGTGGTCACGGGCATTGAGCGGCCGCAACTCGTACGCCGGCTTGCGCACCGCGGCGATGCGCCGCAGCACATCATCGATCATGCCCGCGAGCCCCATGCGCCGCCCGTCCTCGGGCGTGTAGATCTTTTCCACGCCGCGGCGCTCGAGCGCCTCGATCTCGTGCGGCGCGATGGTGCCGCCACCCCCGACCACCACGCGGATGTGCTCACAGCCGCGTTCACGCAGCATGTCCACCATGTAGGCGAAGTACTCGTTGTGGCCGCCCTGGTAGGAGCTCACCGCGACCGCATCCGCGTCCTCGTCGATGGCGGCGCGCACGATGTCGGCGACGCTGCGATTGTGGCCGAGGTGCACCACCTCGGCGCCGCGCGCCTGCAACAGGCGCCGGATCATGTTGATGGCGGCATCGTGGCCGTCGAACAGCGAGGCCGCGGACACGAACCGCAGCGGTGGCCGGGAGGCGGCCGCCTCGCTGCTGGGCGCGGCCGCGCCACTCTCGAGACCGGCGGTCATGTGCTTGCTCTCACCTGGGTGCGTAGTCCGTGGTGGCGGATGGACGCGTCTCTTTACCCAAGGGTAGGATAGCTACCCATCAGTATGGTCGGGCCCCGGCGGCCGGTCAACGCGGCAGCCGGCCCTTAAGCTGCCGCCGGCGCGGCAGTCACGCTGCGGCCGACGCACCGCTATAATACTCCGGAAGTGATGAACAGCCGCCGTGCCAGCCCGCCCGCCGCGGGCAAACAACCTCAAACCGCCGCCTCCCCCTGGCGGGCGAGCCGCGAGCGGCTGCGCGACCGCGCGCTGAAGCGCGAGGCGGTGATTCGCGCCGCCGCCCGCGAGTTCAACCACAAGGGCTACCACAACACCTCGCTCGATGACATCGCGGCCCGGCTCGAGGTCACCAAGCCCACGGTCTACTACTACGTCACCAGCAAGGAGCAGCTGCTGTTCCAGTGCTTCGTGGCGGGAGTCGAGCAGATCCGGGCGGCGTTTC
>WNFQ01001105.1_pt1 | contig 36097 bp, 32 predicted proteins | sample 5400171 | NCBI WGS metagenome assembly WNFQ01 (sample SAMN13153356, study PRJNA577476) | soil metagenome | isolation source: 20 cm soil under Madrone tree | place: USA:California | collected 2016-06-14
TCCCGTGCGTCGGCCAAATGGTTTCACGCGTGTGCAAGCGAAGTGTGTCGCCGGAAACCTGGTTGTCGATGTAAGGAAGAAGATTTTCATCCGTTGTGATGCTGAGAGCGGGCGCGCCATTTCGCCACTCGATCGTAAACGCGCCGCTGGCCTCGACGGTAGCGAAAGCGCTGATCGTGCGTTGATCCGTCTTAATATTGCCGTTGCCTCGAACTCCGACCCAATGGCATCCGGCAACGGCAATCATGCATGTGGAAAAAAATATGGCGGTGATTTTCTTCATAGGAATGCGCTTCTTTCGATGAGACGGGATGATGGGCGTTTTTGGATTCAAAAATTTGCGATCTGACATTTTTGTCATTCCGAGCGGAGTCGAGGAATCTCTTGCTGTTGGGAGCGAGAGACGTCTCGACTTCGCTCGACATGAAACAGTCACTTCACGATCTTCAGCTTCACCGTCTCAACCAAGACATCGTCCAGGTAAAACTCCGCTCGATAATCGCCCAGAGCCCAGCCATCATCGGGTCGCGACAGTGTGAATGCTCCGTGAGAAGTTGGGCTTTCGACGATGGCGGAAGCTTCGTCCACTTTGTAATCGGGAGGAAAATCCTCGCCAAGATTCTCAGCAATCCACACCGCGCGCACCTTAGCGCCTTTGCCGAGGCGATGTCCCTTCCAGCGCGCAAAAATCTGCGGTGTGTCCGACGAAAATGTTGTGGTCGCCTTGCCAAACCGCGTTCGGCCAAAACTCACAGAAATTCTCTTTGGCGCCGCGTCCGGTTTCACCTCCGGCCTATCCGCAATTTTTGGCCCGTCCGCCAACTCGAGGGATATGCGCTGAAGCAGATCGCCATTTGTAGCGCGCATCGTTGTAACGTCTTTGACTATTCCCGTCCCAAGCGCGAACCAGCGGTCAATTGTCATCGGGCTAGGCGACGTTTGCTCTCCGTGGATGTGGAACGCATGAAATTTTCCCGCTGGTACATCGACATCTCCTTCTCCGATCACTTCGTAGTGTTGATGCACTTTCAAGTCGCCAGCCTGGCCGTCGAAGTTCCAGGTCGCGCCCCGCTTGAGCGGCGTGGCAATCATCGCCTGCGGTGGGTTAAATTTAATAAATTCGCCATCCACGTTAACCCGGGCCGAACAGAGGATTCCACGTTCGTCCACAGTAAGGAGATCTGTATTTGTAACCACGCCGCTCCGGTGCATTTCGAATTTGAGAAGCTCATTGCCATCGACGTTCTCTGTTCCGGCGATGCGGTACAGCACCGGGAGGCGAATTTTCCCACCAGCGTCTGGTTTTACATCGGGAACACTAAATCCTCTGCCCAGTTCTTCTGCCATGTTGTAGCGCCAAGCCGTCCCGGTTGCGGTGGGAATAAGCGGAGCGGCCAACGCGGATGCCGGCAAAAATGCGGCAGCAAAGAGAATGTTCCGAAACTGCGCGCCCTCGCCACGGCGAGCAGTCCGTCGCAGCGCCCAACTAATGTTCGGGAATGGATTCGGCTTTGGCGCACCACGGTCTCTGTGTACTCTGCGGGCGGTCATAAGCATGCTTCGTGAATATTGCACATCGATCTCGATCGTGGCGCTGCTTTTGTGTTCGCAAGCCATCGGCGTCGCGAACGAGACTGCCACATCCGAACGGCATGTGGTGGTTGTCGTCTGGGATGGCATGCGGCCGGATTTCGTGAGCGAGGAAAATACGCCGACGCTTTGGAAGCTGGCAAACGAGGGTGTCGTTTTTCGAAATCATCACGCCGTGTATCCGAGTGCGACAAACGTAAATGGAACCGCGCTCGTCACTGGCGTTTACCCAGGCCGCAGCGGTTTGATCGCAAACCACGATTACCGCCCGGCAATTGACAGTAGAAAATCACTCGACGTTGAGATCCCAAAAGTGGTGGAGAAGGGAGATGAATTATCCGGTGGGAAGTATATTTCGATTCCGACGATCGCCGAGATGGTGCAACGGGCGGGTGGGCGCACAGCGATTGCCACCGCGAAAACTGTCGGCCTTTTGCTGGATCGGCAGGTCGACCCCGGCCACGCGAAAAATTGTGTTACACTTTTCGCCGGACAATCGCGCCCGCGAGAAGCGCTTAATCCCATTGTCGACGCGCTCGGGCCGTTTCCGCCCTTCGGACAATTTGCAGAGGGGGACAAGTGGACGACGAAAGCGTTTACTGACTTTCTTTGGAAAGATGGCGTGCCGGCGTTTTCGCTCCTTTGGTTGGGCGATCCCGATCTAACGCAACATCAAACCGCGCCCGGTGCGCAACCGGCGCTCGCTGCGATTAAATCCTCGGATGAAAATCTTGCCGCTGTGCTATCGGCGTTAGATCGACAGGGAGCGCGCAAAACGACGGACGTGTTCGTCGTATCTGATCACGGCTTCTCCACGATCGAACGATCGGTCGATCTGCGCAAAATTTTAAATGACGCTGGCTTTACCGCAAAGACGGAATTTAGCGACGAGCCAAACCCCGGAGACATCATGCTCGTCGGGAACGGCGGCAGCGTCCTTTTTTACGTGATAAACCATGACGCACTGGCCATCCGCCGCCTCGTCGAATTTCTGCAACAATCAGATTTTGCCGGAGTCATTTTCACAAAGAAAGCGATGGAAGGCACATTTGGTCTCGAGCAAGCGAAGATCGAAAGTGATCACGCGCCGGACGTGGTGATGGCTTTCCGTTGGAACGAAAAGAAAAATCAATTCGGTGTTCCGGGAATGATTGACGCCGATTGGCAACGTGGCGCGGGGAAGGGGACACATGCAACCCTTAGCCGATTCGATATGCATAACACCTTGATCGCAGCCGGGCCAGATTTGCGTCACCGCTACACGGATGATTTACCCAGCGGCAATGTCGATCTGGCGCCAACGATTCTGCGCATTCTGGGAATTACTCCGACCCAGTCCGCCTCAGGCGGAGATGGCAGGATTTTGTGGGAAGCGATGGTCAACATGGGTGCGGCGACGTTGAAGCCGGAAACCGGTAAGATCGCAGCCACAAAAGATTTCTCAGCGGGAACCTGGCGGCAAGTGCTTCAAATCTCGTGTGTCGGCTCGACCGAATATCTCGATGAAGGCAGCGGTCGCTTTGTCCCGGAGAAACGCGTTCGCAAACACATAGTCCGCCACGCGACGTCCCTGCGCGATCGCTTCTGTTTTGTCGAATGCCCAGTGAATACCGAGATAAATTCTGCTTTGTCCATTCTCCTCTTCCGCCTGAGATAGCGAGGAGAAGCTGCGCGTCACGAGTGGGCGCACATTGCCGCTGTTGTCGCGCGTCACGCCGTTGAATTCGTCGGAAACAAAGGTGAAGGCAATTTGATCTGTCCGATAAAATTTGCGCAACGTTTCGAAGAGCGCGCCTCCGAATCCACCGTGCCCCGACGGATATGATGGGAACGGCGGTGTAAAATTAGGGCCGTTAAGATTGCTGGCGGGGGCGCCGAATGGAGAAAAGTTTGGATCGCCGATGGTGGCGGGATTGCCGTCACCAAGTCCGGTCGGACCGGTGCCGGTGTCCGCCTCGCGGATGGCGGTGACCGGTCGCCAGTACTGGTAATAGTATTTCGATTCCCAAATCGCTATGGCGGCATCGGCCATCGCCACGTTTGTGAGGGCCAACAGCCGTGCCAGTTCCGCGGGGTTCGAGCTTGTGCCTATCTGATCGGCGATGTGCATGATGATCTGGTTGTATAACCGCGGCGGCGCGCAAAGGCTCGGCGTTCCATCGTAAGCCCAGAAAATTCCGATCTGAGTTTGTTCTGCGGTGCGGGTTATCGGAGTTACGATCCCGTCACCGCCGATTGATTTCGCTTCGTTATAAGCCGCTGCGTATTCGACGCTGTTCAATGCAGGCGGCATCGGCGCGCGGAACTGGTTCGAGGATTGCAATACGAAAGGTTGGACAAAACCCCAGTACGCGCCGAGCGCCAATGGATGCTGGCTGATCGGGTCCTGGCGCCATTTCCCCGGGTCGTTACTGGTGATGAACTGAATGCCGACACGCGGTTCCGCCTGCTGCGATCCATCATTGGCCCGAAGCGCAAGTATCGCCGAAGCGGCGCGGTGCCCTAGTGAGACGCCATCTGTCTTGCGAGGCGAATTTGGAATCTGAGCCAGTTCGCTAGCCAATTGCTGGTCGAAGGCCGTCTTTTGCGAAGGAAAGAGCGCGTCCAGCGTAGCGCACGCCGCTTGTGCAATTGCACATTCCATCGACGTGTCGGGGCGCGCCGCGGCAAGGCCAGTATAGCTTTGGCAGCCGCCGTCGATTGCATTTACTGCTTCGAAAATCGCGATATGCACAATCGCCATCGCTCGGCTCGCGCGCGCTGGACCCAATTGTTCTCCGAAAACACGATTTTCCCCTACGGCGACAGGCGTGTGATCCAGCCCGCTCGCATTGATCGCGATCTCGTTCCAGTGCCGAATCCGGTTGGCGGGACCAATCCCATGCGGCATTGGGTGCGTTGAAGGCGTGGGAATTTGAAGTGCCGGCCGATAGCGGGGACCCCACGCGTCATTGAAGTTGCGAAACGCGGTCTGTGCGCCGACAAAGCCGACAAGAGCGAATCCAGAGACAGTAATTGCGAATAGGGCTGATTTTTGAGGGCCTTTTTTCACGGTAGAAACCGGTTTATAGCGTGTCGTAGCTCCTTTGACCAGTTAAAAGCGCGGGCAATCCTGGGTGCGGCGGTCCCTGCTCAAAAGACCGAGCGTTGACATTGACGAGCTGCTAATTAGCATCGCAATCGTGCTTCGCTGCGCCGGCCGCATCGCCACGATTTTCGCGCTCTGTTGCGCGATCGGGTTGCATTGGATCGCGCTTCAATCGGTGGCGTGGACAACGATGATCATAGATTATTCGAGGTGCGCGCCGCTGCGCCAAGCGATCACGCAGACCTTCGACGGCTCTCATCCGTGCTCGCTTTGTCACGCCGTGAGCAGAGGAAAGGATTCCGAGAAAAAATCTGATCTCCAATCGCCGGTGCAGAAGATCGACATGATCTGTGCGCCGCGCGCGATTGGTTTGGCGCCGCCTTTTAGGCTTTTTGAGTACGCATCGGTTGATTTTTCATTCTGCAACATCGGGCATTCGCCACCGGTTCCTCCGCCGCGATTCCTCCTGAGCTAATTCGCGATTCGAAATCGACTGCGCACTGGGTGTGCCCGGATCGCAGTCGTGCGCATCAACAAATCGGGGACTGCTGCGGGATTTTGCAGCGTCGCTCCCATTCTTAGGAGGAACCAAATGAAAATTTTACGTTTGTTTTGTTTGTTGGTCTTTGTCGTGGCGGGTGTGGTCACGAGTCGCGCGTGCGATCTTTGCGGCTGTTACACGCCACAGCTCAACGCCATGCCGGGAATGGAATCGACCCATTTTTTTCCCTGGCTGGCCGGATGGTACGCGGCGGTCGGCGAGCAATTCACCCGTTTTGCGACCGTTCAAGTGGATGGACACGAAGTCGCAAATCCGACCGGACAATATGAAAACAGTTCGATCACGCAGATTGTGGCCGGTTACCAAATCAACAGCCGCTTCGCTCTTCAACTCAATGTCCCGCTGATTTATCGCGAATTCAAAAGGCCGGAAGGTTTTAAGATTGATCGCGGCACAGTTTCCGGTCTGGGAGATGTGTCCCTTTTGCTGAAAACGGTGCTTTTTCATTACGCGTCGCCGGCGCGGAGAAGCTTTGAATTCGAGGGCAAAAATCCCATTGCGATCGAGCATGAGCCGGACTTCACGGCGTCGGCGGTTTTGCTGACCGGAATCAAATTTCCAACCGGTGACAGCAGCCGGCTCGAGGAAGAATTTCACGAAATCGAGATTCCCGGCGCGCCCGCGAGTGGGATCCACGGGCACGATCTCACCCTCGGAACGGGATCGTATGACGGCATCTTTGGAGAGCAGACGTCGCTCCGTTACAAGAATGTCTTCTTTGAAGCGAACGTCCAATTCACCTTGCGCGGTGATGGCACCCATCAATATCACTTCGCCAACGATCTCGTCTGGGCGGGCGGACCCGGTTACTACATCGTCCGTAACCGCGACACCACAGTCGGGGTGCAGTTTGTAGCCTCCGGTGAATACAAAGATGTCGATCGATTCCGCGGCGAAAAGGCGGAGGACACCGGCATCACTTCCGTCTTTCTAGGTCCGCGCATCGCAGTGTCGCGCGGGCGCTGGAGCGCGGAAGTTGCTGCTGAATTACCGGTGCTGATCGACAACACCGCGCTACAGGTTGTTCCCGATTACCGTTTGCACGGCGGGATTTCAGTGCAGTTTTAGCGATCGCAGTAGTCGTCGGCTGTTAAAACGCGCTGACTGACGCGCCACAGTCGCGTGGCTAGAGAGCTACGACCACGTGATCAGACGCAGTTCGTGCGCTTGCATCAAATGTGAGTGAGTAGGCACGACGCGCACGCTGAATCCGTAAGTGCCGCTTTCGGCAGCCGGGACTGAGCCTTGATAGATGTAATTGCCGTCCGCATCCGCCTGGCTGTTCTGATTCAGCACGGTCGCCGTGGGATTGCGGATGTCGCCGTTACCTACTTCGCCGTGGTATGCCTCCACGCGCACATGGTTCGGATCGACTGCGCCGAGATGAACGCGCGCGGTTATCTGCAACGATTCCCCGACCAAAATATTTTGTCGATCTTTGTTGACGATCTGAACATCGGAAATCTGCACTTGCGGCCAATCCTTGCGTATTTGCGTCTTCCACTGGCTCAGTTGCGTGGCTGGGCCGCAGCCATCGCGAGCGAAATTTTCGTACGATTGCGCAGCGGGAACATAAAGATGCTCGGTATATTCCTTCACCATGCGTTGCGTGTTGAAGACTGGCGTGACGCCACGAATGGATTCGCGCATCAACTGCAGCCAGGCGAGGGGAAGTTTGCCGTCCGGCTTTGCGTAATAGAGCGGAATGATCTGGTTCTCGAGCAACTGATAAAGACTGTTCGCGTCCACTTCGTTCTGAAATTCGGTCGTGCCCTTATCAATCTCGGCTCCAATCGCCCACCCGTTGTTGCCGTTGTAGCCTTCGCGCCACCAACCGTCGAGCACGCTCAGATTGATGCAGCCATTCGGCGCGGACTTCATTCCACTGGTGCCGCTCGCTTCCAGCGGACGAAGCGGATGGTTGAGCCAAAGATCGACGCCCTGCACGAGGCGGCGCGCGATGTAACTGTCGTAATCTTCCAGAAAAACGACGCGATTTTCGACGCCAGCTTCGCGACTGAATTTATAAACCTCCTGGATAAGCGCCTTGCCCCCTTCATCACGTGGATGCGCTTTACCTGCGAAAATGAATTGCACCGGCCGGGTTGTGTCGTTGAGCAATCGCTTGAGCCGTTCCTTGTCGGTTAACAAAAGTGTGCCGCGTTTATAAGTCGCGAAACGGCGCGCAAAACCAATCGTTAAAATCTCCGGGTCAAGAATGCGGTTCACCCTCCGGATCGATTCCGGCGATTCTCCCAGGCGCTGGCGCTGTCGCCGCACCCGCTCACGCACAAACTCAATTAGCCGCAGTTTGAGTTTCTGATGAGTCTCCCAGAGTTGCGCATCGGGAATGTCGATCACGCCGCGCCAAAACTCGGGTTCGGTGAGATGTTCCTCCCACGCGCCGAGATGCTTGCGGTAAAGCGCTGAAAACTCGGGTGCCATCCATGTTTTTGTGTGAATGCCGTTGGTGATACTCGTGATCGGCACTTCGTGCACCGGCACGCCGGCCCACACATCTTTCCAGAGCGATCGCGTAACGTCGCCATGCAATTTGCTCACGCCATTGGTATGCCGGCTGAGGCGCAGTGCCAGAATGGTCATGCTAAATGGGTCGTTCGGATCGACACGCGTCTGGCCAAAAGAGAATAATTCATCAAAGGGAATGCCTAGTTCCTTCGCGAAACTGCCAAAATATCTCCGCATCATTTCGCGTGGAAAGGAATCGTTACCAGCTGGAACGGGGGTATGTGTAGTGAATACGTTCGCCGCCGCTACGACTTGAAGCGCGGAATAAAAATCGAGCTTCCTCTCGATGACGTTGAGACGAACGCGTTCGAGCGCGAGGAACGCCGAGTGCCCTTCGTTCATGTGAAATACGTCAGGCGCGATGCCCAGCGCGGCCAGCGCTTTGACGCCGCCGATCCCGAGCACGATTTCCTGACGCATCCGCATTTCGAGGTCGCCACCATAAAGCTCGGCGGTGATCCGCCGGTCCTCGGCACTGTTTTCAGCAATATCGGTATCGAGAAGATAAATGCTTACGCGGCCAACGCGGAGTTCCCAAAGCTTGGCGAAAATTTCTCGTTCCAGAATTGGCACCGAAATGAGCAAGTTCGTGTCACCGCGGCGGACTTCGCGAATCGGGAGGTGATAAAAGCTTTGATTCAGATTGATCGCTTCCTGAACGCCCTCCTTGTCGATCTGCTGCCTGAAATAACCATGGCGGTAAAGCAGGCCGATCCCGACGAAGTTTAGATCGAGATCGCTGGCCGATTTGCAATGATCGCTGGCAAGGATCCCGAGACCGCCGGAATAATTTGGGATCGATTCGTGAAAACCAAATTCAGCAGAAAAATAAGCAACCGGATTTTTGATCCCGCTTCCAGGTCCGGTTTTTCCGTAGGTGTCTTTTCGAGAGAGATAATTGCCGAATGCATCGTGCACTTCCTTCAGTTCCCTTAGGAAAGCCTTGTCTTGCGAGACTTCTTCTAGCCGCGATTGTCGCGAAAGCTGCAACATACGCACCGGATTGTGATTGGTCCGATTCCAAAGCTCTGGATCGAGCTGCCGAAAAAGACGACGCGCCGCAGGCTCCCATGTCCACCAAAGATTGAAACTCAACTCGCGCAGCGGCTCGAGCGCCGCTGGCAGGATCGGCGTCACATTGTAAGTTTGGAAAGTTGGCATGCGAGCAAGGCAGCGGAAACCAGGGCGGGAGTTAATCAAGAAAACTTGCTCCGGCAAGTCTGGCTAGAATGAAGATGTCGATCTTGCATTACACTTCCAGTTTATCACGCACCCCGCATTCTTGCAGATCGGCCCCAGACCTGAAAAACTCTGGGCAAGCTCATCGCCGTTTCACAATCTGTCGCAGCGTGATTCAATTCATTAACAATCTGCTGCACCTCGCTTTCAGTGGCGAGTCCTTCCGAAATCACCGCGCCCGATATTCGCTCCATCGTCATTGAGGCCATCAATTTGCCCTCACCTTGCAAGTGAGTCGGTTGAACCACATTGAGTTGAATGTCTTTCGCGCCTGCTTTGCGCAGCATCCCTGGCAGCTTGGGGCCGATGTTCGGATCACCGCCTCTTCGCGCTACGACCTTCTGATAGAGTTCCAAATACCTCTCATAAGCTGCACGAATCGGATAACAAAAGCTGCCGGCAAAATCGATATCCTCGACGACAATTATTCCTCCGGGCCTGCTAGCCTCTACCATTGTTTCAAGGCATTTCTCAGGCTCTCTCAAGTGCGAGAGGAGAAAGCGCGCGTAAACCAAATCGTAGTCTTCGTGCGATTGGCACAGGCATGCATCCACCTCGCGAAACTCGACGTTGCCTGTCTTTGCGATTTCGGCGTCTTCTTTTGCCAGCTCGATAATTTCTTTATCTGTGTCAGTGCCGACGACCTTACTTGCCGGGCCAATCATGCTTGCCATAAGGAGCGATACGTGGCCGCCACCACAGCCTACATCCAGGCAATCCATTCCCTGCCTGAGACCGACCGTTTTCAGTAGTTGCGACGTCGTTGGCAACATCACACGAGCTAGGAGGTTCAGACGCTGTTTGCCTTCCTTGCCTCCGCGGATGGCGTAGCGATGCGAAGCCTCTGATCGGTTCATCTACCGCTGGTTCTAGCCGCGGTCGTTACTTGCGGCAACCGCGTTTCAGTTCTGGCCAGGGTCATCCCGCGACCGCGGGACTGCAGGGACTGCATGCGGGGTGAGAATAAGCCCGAGAAAAAACCCGGCGATTAATCCACAAAGATGCGCCGCCATGCTCACTTGCGGTGTCGAAAGATCGAAGGCTGTTTGGATCGCGATAATCATGAAGACATTTGCCAGGCGCTGTCTCGCGTGCGGCGCGTGACGGTTTCGCAGCAAAAATCCGGCCCACGCGCCGACCACGCCCATGATGCATCCCGATGCGCCGACGAGCTGAGCCACTTGCACGAGGCCGATCACTGTCAGGAGCACTACGCCCGCGCTCGAGGCAAGTCCTGAAACTAAATAGCACACGGCGAATCTCGCCGCCCCAATTGATCGCTCCAGGGGCGGGCCAAGAACATAGAGCGCGAAAAGATTGAACAGCAGATGGGCGAAACCGCCGTGCAAAAAAAGCGCGGTGAAAAGACGCCAGTATTCGCCTTGCATCACAACAGCGTACGGCTCCAAGGCGCCAATCCGGTGCAAAACTTCCGGGTCATTCCAATCGCCGAACGAGATTTCGAACAAAAAGGCGGCCGTATTGAGGAGAATTAAGATGAGAACGACGGGCGCGCGCTGAAAAGGACGATGTCGATCTATTCGGCTCGCGCTCAGGACAGGTTCTTGCTGCGCAGGTTTCTGCGCAATTGGGGGCGGGCCGAATCCCGAAACGTTCCGCAGCTGATTAGATTCCTCTAAACGACGAAAGAGTTGTAGTTGGCCGCGCAACTCAGGGGTCGGGTGCAACGCTTGGAGAGCCGCGCCAAGTCTTCGGGCCGCTTTGTAATCTCCGTGCGCGGCAAGCTCCGTCATTTTGCGCAATCCAATTGCCGGAAGAAACAGAAGAGCGAACCAGAGCGCCCCGCCGATGTATCCGGCTGTAGTGCGCGAGAGGATCCACGCGATGCTGGTAATCGTGAGAACGATGAGCGCGGCGATGCGCCAGCCATGGGTAGGTCCACCGGGACGCCACGCCCGCGCCAAGACAAGCAGGGGTGAAACCACTGCCAGAAAAAGAAAAACGTGATTCAGGTTCACGGTATTGACCTTACAAAGACGCGAGCAGTCATCGCACGTTGGGCGTTGAACGTTGGGCGTTGAAGGTTAGTTTGCGCAAGGCAGAAAACGTCCAACATCCAATTCAGTTTATGCGCATTTCCGTCACCTACTACCTTGATGTCATTTCGTCGTGGTGTTTCTTCGCCGAGCCGGCGTGGGCTGAGTTGAAAAGGCGCTACGAAGGCAGAGTGGAATTTCTGTGGAAGATTGCGCTGCTCGATAAAACCGGGCTGCCGGCTTCACGCGAGCAGGAAGAATGGTTTTACCGGCGCAGCGGCACCATCATGCGCTCGCCTTTCATGTTGAGCAGTGCATGGTTCGAACCGGGCCAGCCGGAATATCTCGCGCCCAATTGTGTGGCTGAAGCTGCGAGGGATTTTGGAGTTACTGATGACCGTGTGCGGCTCGCACTGGCTTATGCGGGACTGCATGAAGCAAAGAGATTTGCTGACTGGAAAGTCGCTGCAGAGATTGGAGCGAAAGCGGGCAATCTCGACACAAAAGAATTGCTCGAACGCGCCCGTTCGGTTGTGATCGAGACGCGTGTTCGCGCCGATACCGCTGATTTTCACTCGTTGAAAGTGACGCAGCGGCCCACATTTGTCCTCGACAGCGAAATTGGCGATCGTGCAGTGTTCTCCGGATTTGCGAGGGCAACGCCGCTGGTCACTGCGCTTGGCGCGATGTTGGATGATGCGGAGGCTTACACAACACATGCCGCGCATTTCGGAGTTCCACCCGCTTGACGCAAGATCGACATGTGATTGTCACGAGATTGCCCTTGCCAGCGGCGAATTCTTGTTTACAACTTCCCTTCGGCTCGCGAAAACACGAGCCCATTGTCGTGGTCGATCGCAACTGCGGCGGTGTCAGAGTGTTCCGGTCAATTCACGCAAGTGGAAGCCGGAAATTGCGATGAAGGAAAATACGGCGGGACGAAACACTCGCGTTTCGCCGGCAAGGAGCTTGACTTAATCTGCAACAACAATTTCGTGTAAATGGTCGGATTCGCGCCCGCGAAGTCCGGGTCATTTTAGGCTCCAGCGGCGAACAGCTCGGCGTCATGAAGTTGTCGGATGCCTTGCGAAAAGCTCAAAGTCTCAGCCTCGATCTGGTCGAGATTGCGCCGACGGCAAATCCGCCGGTTTGCAAGATCGTCGCGCTCGGAAAATTCCGATACGATATCTCCAAACACGAGAGGGACAGAAGACCGGCGGGCGCGAAGTTGAAAGAACTTAAATTCCGGGTTAACATCGACGATCACGATTATCTGACGAAAATTCGTCACGGTGAAGAATTCCTCGATCGAGGAAATAAAGTTCGGGTACAGCTGCAATTTCGGGGTCGGGAAATGGCGCATCAGGAATTCGGCATGCAGTTGATGGAAAAGGTCCGTGACGATCTTTCCGGCATGGCACAAGTGGAAATGGAGCCGAAAATCACGGGGCGAAACGTGACAATGACACTTTCGCCCTTGCCGGCGAACCGACGGAAACGGCGATTCAGCGCGCCGCCGAAAACAGTCGGCGAAGACGAGACGGCCAGTTCACCGAACGGAACGTAATCGCAAACGGCTGCGCGTCTCGCCTCCTCTCGCAGGCTAGGGTGTCTTTGCCGCTGGTGGTGATGCTTTTGGCGAACTGGCACGTGGCGGCGGAGTCAATGGCATCCTTTCAGCTAGCTTCTGCTCCAAGCGCTGTTTCCGGGTTTTCGCGTCCTGATTATTGGGATCCTGCTTCAAAACTTTCTCCGTATCCGCCATCGAATTCTGAACGTCGTCTTTAACCTCGTAAATATAGGCGCGATAGTTCAGGTAGCGGACTTCGTTTGGCTTGAGCTTGATCAGCTCGGAGTAATCGGCCAGTGCCTTGTCGTAATCGCGCATTTTCATCTCCACTGCTGCGCGTTGCTCGTAAATGCGCGCGTCTCGTGAATTGATTTTGAGCGCTTCGGTGAAATCCTGCACGGCACCCTGAAAGTTCTGGTTGCTCGCAAAGGCGAATCCGCGTTGCTGGTAGGCAACGGCGAGATCCGCAGCGTACTTGTGGTCGAGAGCGGTCGCTTTGCGAAGCAGCTCCACGGCCTTGTCGTAATTTTGACTCTTGGAGGCTTCCGCGCCGTCTCGCGCAAGCTTGTTCGCTTCTTTGTTGCCTTGTGCCTGGGCGACTTGCGATCCGCAAAGCGCCACGGCCATGATCAGAGTAAGAGCAGAATATTTTTTCATCATTTTCTTTGGACGTTGGTCTTTTTGAAGAATTCGAAACTCAAGCCGCGAATAGCTGGCATGCAAGCGCAACTCTTTAGGTTTGTTCCTGGGAAGACGCGTGTTCGATGTCGATTTTTGGCTCGGGTTCCGGTGCGGCGGACTCACTCAGTCCCGCCTCGTCCACGCGCGTGATCCGCAGAGCACGCCCGGTTGTTTCGTCGATCTCGATCAATGCTCCTCGCAGCCGCACTTCGCCGGCAGCGACAGGAAACGACCCCGGCAGATTTGAAATGAAGCGGTTCATGATTGGTTCGATGGCGCGCCCGAGAATTGAATTGACCGGACCGCACATCCCTGCGTCGCACAAAAACGCCGTGCCGCCGGGGAAGATTTGCTCGTCCGCTGTCTGAACATGCGTGTGAGTCCCGATAACAGCCGATACTTTTCCATCGAGAAATCGGCCAAGCGCTATTTTCTCGCTCGTTGTCTCACCGTGTGCATCTACAATGATGTTTGCAGTCTCACCGCGTATTTTCGCCACTGCTGCTTCCACCGCGTGAAACGGGTTCTCCAGAATCGGTTGCATAAAGGTGCGAGCCTGGATGTTGATCACGCCGATTTTGCCCTTCGCTGTTTCCAGCACGATCGATCCGCTGCCGGGTGCGCCATCGGGATAATTCACCGGGCGCAGCAAGCGCGGTTCGAGATTGAGGAATGCAACGATCTCTTTTTGGTCCCAAATATGATCGCCGCTTGTGACAACCGAAACTCCGGCCCGCAAAAGATCAATTGTGATTTTTCCTGTTATTCCCCGACCGCCGGCGGCGTTCTCGCCGTTCACAATGACGAAATCCAATACGTGCTTCTCTTTCAGCTCGGGCAAACGGGCGATGACGGCATTGCGCCCCGGCTCACCGACGATATCACCTAGAAAAAGAATCCGTAGCATTCTGCAGGCATCGTATTAAAGAAGCTCACAACGTCGATGTTTCATTTCGAGAAAGTGCGAAGCCAACTCGGTCTCCTCGCGCTCTCTTTGTCGATCCTTTCTGGGAACAGCCAAGCTGCGGATAATCTTGGAATTCTTGGCTCGCATCCAAAGTGGGCCGTCTTGGAAAAATATCAGGAAACGATTACTCACGACGAGTTTACCCGATTAATTCAGGGCGTTTACTGCACGCATGGATTCGCTCAGGATTTGATCGAAATAAACGAGAACGCCGCCCGGATCCTGATGAATCGGAAGGCGCAAAAGTTTTTTACGCTGCGGTTCGCGGAGAACGACGCCTCGTGTAATCCGGTACCGCACCTTTGGCGTGCGGCGAAATCGTTGCCGCCCGCGAAACCGGAAAAGCCGCTATCGGGTTTACGGCTCGCGCTCGACCCAGGTCATCTCGGTGGAAAATGGGCAAAGATGGAAGAGCGCTGGTTTCAGGTCGACAGCAGCAAGCCAGTCCAGGAAGGCGATCTCGTCTTGAACGTCGCGCGACTCCTGGCGCCGCGACTTCGCGAGTTGGGCGCGAAAGTTTTCTTTGTCCGGAACAGCAACGAACCAGTCACGGCAAAACGGCCGGACGATTTTCGGGAACTCGCCAGAAAAATTCTTATTAAGAACGGCGTGCCGCATCCGCGACCGGACGTTCTTGATCCAAACGATCCCGAAAAAGAGCAAACAATTCGCTGGCAGAGCGAAATTTTATTTTATCGTTACAGCGAGATCCGTCGGCGGGCTGTGCTCGTGAACACGAAATTGCATCCGGATCTCGTGCTTTGCTTGCATTTCAATGCTGAGGGTTGGGGCGATCCGAACAACCCGACTTTGATCGACGCGAATCATCTTCATTTGCTCGTGAATGGATCGTATTTGCAAGACGAGCTCGAGTTCGACGATGAACGATTCGAGATGATCCGGCGACTCTTGAGCCGCGCCTACGATGAAGAATTGCCTCTCGCCGACACGATTGCGGCTGCGATGGCTCGCGAAACAAAATTGCCGCCTTATGAATATCCGACCACGAACAGCACAACCAGGGTGGGCAGCAGCGGTTACGTGTACGCGCGCAATTTGCTCGCGACGCGGCTTTATCGTTGTCCGGTCGTTTATTGCGAGCCGTACGTCATGAATAGCAGAGACGCTTTTGCTCGCATCCAGGCTGGCGATTACGAAGGAGTCCGAAATGTTAACGGCATCGAGCGGAAAAGCATTTTTCGCGAATACGGCGACAGCGTGGTCGATGGATTGGTCGAATATTATTCGAAAGCAAGACGTAGTGGCGATTGACCTCAATCGCTTGTTGCAGGGGGTTTCTGTGAAAGTCTGGCATCTGACACAGACACCCTACAGTTGATCAACTGCTTCGCGAATGTCTTCCATTGTCACCTCGTTCGATAAATGCGCCGACCCGATCCGAGGTGTCACGACAAAGCGGATTTTTCCGCTCTCGAATTTTTTATCGTATGGAAGCGCTTGGAAAATCCTCTCGCGCTGAAAATTTGGCGGCAGCCGCGCGGGCAAATCAAATCGGTGCAAGAGATCGACAATTCCATCGCGCTGGTCGCGCGGCAGCCCCGCTTTTTTCATTGAAACACTGCAGGCTGCGACAATTCCAAGACTGATCGCTTCGCCGTGAAGAAATTCGCGGTAATCCCCGGCGCGCTCGATCGCGTGGCCAACAGTATGACCGAAATTAAGAAGCACGCGTTCGCCGGTGCGATCACGCTCGTCTTTTGCCACGATTTTCGATTTTATTTCGATGTTGCGACGGATCAGCGGCGCGAGGTCTTCAAGATCGACATTTTTGAGGCCTACAAACATTTCCGCGTCCGCGATGATCGCGTGCTTGATGATCTCGGCGAAGCCCTGATTAAACTCGCGTCGTGGCAAAGTTTTCAAGACATCGACATCGTCAATCACGAGCGCAGGGTGATGAATTGCTCCGATCAAATTTTTCCCGGCGCTGGTGTTCACACCTGTCTTCCCACCGATGGAGCTGTCCACCATGGCCAGAAGCGTGGTTGGGATTTGCACGTGCGGAATTCCCCGATGATAAATCGCGGCGACGAACCCCGAGATATCACCGATTACTCCGCCGCCCAGCCCGATGACGAACGATTGCCGATCTAGCCCAGCCGCGATCATTTGCTTGCAAATCACACCCGCTTGCTCCAGCGTCTTCGATTTCTCGCCAGCTGGGATCGTGATGAGTGTTAGCTGGAACCCGGCTGACGCTAAGCTTTGCGTCACCCGATCGGCGTAGCGGGGAGCCACATTTGCGTCGGAAATAATCGTACAGGTTAGCCCACGTAAAGTTTCGTCGATGATCGATGCAACCCTCTCAACCAAGCCAAAGCCGAGAATTACTTTATAGTTCCGATTTTCGGCGTAGGTTGTTACTGCCGTCACGCACTTAAGGATTACAAGGGTCGGGATGCCAGCGGTAAGAGACTGGAGGAGGCGAGCCGTTTGAGCACGTAGCACCAGTTTCAGGGCTGTCACTTGTGAACGTGGTCCAAGGCATGGTCTCGCAGTGCAAATCAGCGAAGATCGCGCTGATTTGTTTGCGATAGTTGTGCGTGCCGCCTACGGCGGTTCCCCCGGCGTTGCTTGTACCTTCGAACTCGGTCACGCCTGGAGCAGGGGGCGGGGGCAACGCGGCGGTGCCTTGGAAATCCACGCTTGTGGAGGAATCCTGCGCCGGGGCGAACAATATAAAAAGTATAGGATTGGCAATTTTGTCAACGGATATTGCAACGTTGTTCGGAGGAGGATAAACATTAGCGTTGATGCCGTAGCTGACTGGGGATGGTGAACTTCCGGTGGCGCCGCCTTCCGATGCAGGGCGGGTATCCAAGGGCGATTTAAAAATGCCCCATGCGCCCGTGTATTTTGGACATAATTGCGACATCCAAGTTGCGGTTGTTGAGCCCGGAAGAGCGCCACCGTTGTCGTTCATGTACAGCTGAGTTGCGATCCCGATCTGGCGAAGGTTGTTCATGTCCTTCACTACTTTCGCGCGCTCCTGCGTGCCGATGAAAATCGGGTAAGCAATCGAGGCGAGTATGGCGATGACCAAGATGACAATCACTAACTCGAAAAGTGTGAAAGCGCGCCCCAGATTCTTAGCCATTCAATCGATCAGTTGAAAGGCGACGATATTGGCTTTGATTCCGGAACCCGAAACTGCGAAATCGGCATCGACTGGTTTGCCATCGAATGTGGCTGCCGCAATTGCCTGCATTCCATTGGTCGGAGGGATCATTTTTTACATCCTCGAAAAGCGCGATAACTTTGTGCGGTTTTACGCGATGCAGTCGATTATCCTCGGTGGCGCATGGATTCTTTTCGTGATTATTTACTCAATTGCCCACGCTATTCTGACGCCTATCCCTGCAATCGGCCTGCTCTTCTCTGTCATCTTGTGGGTCGTCTGGGCATTGGTTGGCGTCGCGTTTCTTGTTGTTTTCATCGTGACTGTCGTGAAGGCGTTCACCGGCGTCCGCTGGGAAATCCCATACGTCGGCCCGATGGCGCGCAAGCAGATGGAAGGCTCGGCGTAATGTTGTCGGGCGTCCGCCGCGGCGGACGCCTCGCGTTTTACAGAATAACGCGACAACCCCGAAAACTTTTTGGGGATCAAAAGTGGCGTTGCGCAAATTCACGGCCAGAACCGGTTTTTAAATATTTCTCGAATGCACGGGCCTTAACTTCGGAACCGAAAGCGATGGCGGTTTGAATTCGCCACGGACGATGTTTCGATGTATGCGCGCATAATCCCTGATTGTGTTTAGTCAGGCGCGCTTGGAGGTCCTGGGTCGTGCCTGTGTAATGAATCGTCTCGTCGGCCTCACTAACGAGAACATAAACATAGAAGAAGCGTTGCATTTGCTGGCCTGCCAAAGCAGCCCGCCTACGCTTTGCCCCGGCGTGGCAGCCTTCGCTCTTTGCGCCGCGCTGCAAAAGCGAAGGCTGGAGGCGAGGGGAATCGAACCCCTGTCCTCGTCGCTATCCACGCAGACATCTACATGTTTATCCGGCGATGAGTTTTAAGGAGCCAGACGTTGCACCGGCACACTGCCCGCTCCCGAGCGCCCGCGAAATCGATTCACAAATCGGCGCGGTCGCCCCGCCGATTTGCCAGCCTGCTGTCCTCGTTTCCGATGCTAGCAGGCGTCGCATCGGAAACGTCGCGGTCAATTAAGCCGCGAGAGCTAGACCTTCGTGATCTGCGTTTATTTGTTTTGGTCCGGTTTTTAACGAGGCCAACGAACCATCCTCGACATGCCGCCTGTGCTTCCAACGATGAGTCGAAGCCAGTACGCCCCCTTTTTGTGCTTGAACAAATACAGTCGATTGAGGTCTTATTCAAGCTGACTGACCGTTTTCGTAATTTTTCGCCCTCTCGCGAGGTCTTAATAGAGCAATTCAAATGGCAATTGACATAACATCCCGATCTTTGGCTGGAATGCCGGACAAAACCGCTTCTCACAAGGAGATGCAGCGGCTGCCGCCGGGCGCGACGGAGAAACGGCTTTCTCGGTCTTTTCGACTGGCTCCGCGCTTAATGCGCCGAAATTTCAGCAGTCGCGCGCCCGAGCTTTCCGGAGGCAAAGCGATCATCCTCTCCGTTCCAAAAAGCGGACGCACCTGGATCCGAACATTTCTTTGCGCGTACTTTTGTAAACTTCATGGCCGCGACTTCACGCTCGAGCCGGAACGTTATCGCGAACCAGGCATTCCTCGCTTCATTTTTTCTCACGATCTATTCGAGCACCGAACGAAAGGCGATCTTTGGGACAGAGTCCGCGGCAAATACCTTGTCCCGAAAAAGGAGCTTGATCGGGCGAAGATCATTCTGCTCGTGCGGGATCCGCGCGATTGTTTCGTTTCTCTCTATGTGCAGATGACCCGGCGCGATCCAAGCGCTCCAGCGAGATTCAAGCAAGAAAGTGTGAGCGAACTCTTGCGTGACAAAAAATTCGGAATCCGCGCCATCGTCAGGACGATGAACGACTGGCTCAGTGAATTCTCGGCTCGCGAAAATTTCATGATTGTCCGGTATGAATCGCTACGCGCCTCACCCGCCGAACATCTCAGAGAGCTGCTTGCCGGAATTGGGGAAACGGCCCCTAACATGTCGATCTTTCATGAAACGCTCGATTTTTCGCGATTCGAGAACATGCAAAAATTGGAGGCAGCTGGCGCTTTCGATTCGAAAATCCTGCAGCCGGGCGATGTGCGCGATCCGGAATCGTTCAAAGTGCGTCGCGGCAAGGTAGGCGGGTATCGAGAGTATCTCTCGGCCGAAGACCAGAAATATGCTGCTGAGGCGTTGAGCAAACTCGATTCTTGTTTTGGTTACTAGCTGGTCCGGAACAGCCGGACAGCTCCAAATATTCGCGGTCGAGCCGATCAGGCGCACGTTACACTCGACGGCTCGATTAGGCGTGGGCCATAGTTCGACATCGTTATTTTATTTGCCGCGCGGGGCAAATTCATACTTGCGCAGTAGGGTTTTCTTTGATTTCCTACTAGCCAAGTAGACATGAACTTGTCCAAACGCGGCGAATACGCCCTGCGCGCTCTTATCGATATCGGCATCGCCTCCGAGCTTGGGCGGCCGAGGTTGCAGGTGAGCGAACTGGCCGCAAAAGAGAAACTGCCGGTCAAGTTTCTCGAACAAATCCTCACCCAACTAAAAGCCGCTGGCTATGTGGAGAGCAAACGCGGAAAATTCGGCGGCTATTCGCTAGCCAAGAGAATGGACCGAATCAAATTCGGCCCAGTGATTCGCTTGATCGACGGACCACTCGCGCCCATTCCGTGCGTAAGCCAAACATCCTATGTGCGCTGCACCTGTCCGGATGAGGTCCATTGCGGCTTACGGATGCTGATGCTCGATGTGCGCAACGCTATCGCAAAAATCCTCGATCGATACACGCTCGCCGAGATTGTTGAAATTACGTTGCGGAAGCTGCGCCGGGACAAGGTAACACCCCTTTTTCTTCAACCATCAATGCGCCTGGCGTCAATTTTGACGCCAGCGGTTAGCCCATTGGGTCGTGGTCGGCCGAAATTGAAGACTCAGGAAAATATCTGGGAGACAGGGGAAATAAAAACTAAGAGGAATTGATCGAAGAAAATTAGTAAAACCTGAAAACTCGACAAGGAGAAACCTAATGTTTATCAAAAAGTTCGTCTTACGGGCGGTGAGCGGCAACGTGGCTGCAATTATTTTGCTGGCAACGCCGCGGCTTGGGGCGCAGACGTCCTCGGAATCGGAGCGACTCGAGAAACTCGAACACGCGGTCGAGCAATTGCAAAAACGCAACGCCGAACTTGAGGCGGAAGTCCGCAGCTTAAAGAAGCAGACTGCGTTTACCCCTGAGGGCAAAATGAAAACCAAAGCCACTTACGACGGAAAAGCGTACGTCGAAAAGGCCGTCGTCGAGACGGAAAAATTACCGGCTTATGTCCAACAGCGTGGACCGGAACTCAAGTTGGTGCTTGGCGGATACATCCAGGTCAACTTTGAAGATGGCGATGTCTCCGCGTTCGAAGGCCGCTTTGGTTTGACCGCTCTCAAAGACCGTTTTCGCCTGCGCCGGGCCCGCATCAATTTAACCGGTGATTTCGCGGAGAACTTCGATTTCAAAGTCGAAGGCGACTTCGAGAATAGTGATGGCCTCTCCTCAAGCCGCACCGCTTTTGAGGCCACAGACATCTTCATCAACTGGCATCAATTCGCGGAAGCGAACATCAAGGTCGGCCAATGGAAAGCGCCGTTTGGCTTGGAGCAACTTACTCCAGACCCTTCCCTGATCATAATTGAGCGCAGTTTGCCTACTGGGGCTATCACGCCGGAGCGGCAGATCGGCGTGCAAGTCTGGGGCAAGCCATTCACGAACGTCTGGCCTGAGCAAAAAGATTTGCTGACTTATTACGCCGGCATCTTCAATGGAAATGGACGCAACACGAGCGTCAATGACAACAATAACTTCATGTATGTCGGCCGGCTGGAGCTGATGCCGTTCAAAGACAAAATTTTCGGTCAGGATTCCAGCCTGAAGCTTGGCGGTGACGTGCTCAACAGCCGCGATGAGAAGGGCACAAATATCTCGCAATCGTTGAATCTATTGGTGAATGCCGACGGTTCCCTCTCGCCGTTTGTCCTGCCGGGCGCGGATGAAAGAACGGCGTGGAGTGTGGACGCCTGGTTCAACCTGGGACGGTTCGATTTAATCGGTGAATACTTTCAAGAAAAAGTGAACGGTCGCACTGTGAATCGCATGCCTCCGGGGTTTGCCAACTTCACAACGAACGGATACTACGTCCAGGGAAGCTACTTCCTGATCCCGAAGAAGCTTCAAGCCGCGATCAGGTGGGAGGATTTAAATCCCGGGCAGATGGGCAACGATGGAATCCATTCCATCACCGGCGGGCTTAACTACTACATCCACGGCGACGATCTCAAACTGATGATCAACTATATTCACACCTGGTCGGATTTCCGCGAAGCGAATCCTCAGTTTGGTCAGGATCAGTTTGATGAAGTCATCGCGCGCGCTCAGCTGATGTTTTAGTTCAACAAAATGCTGAAGTGCGAATTTCTCCTAGATCATCATCACCATCTCCTATTGAAAGCAAAACTATGAAGATTAAAACATTGATAGCGGTCATCGGAGCGCTCGCGCTTTTTTCGCGAGTGGCCGGCGCAGAACAGAAAACAGTGATTCGTTTCGGGCATTTCCCGAATATTACTCACGCGCAGGCTGTGATCGCACACGCGCTCTCGCGACAAGGCAAAGGCTGGTTTGAAGAGCGGCTCGGGCCGAATGTCGAAATTCAATGGTTCACCTACAATGCGGGGCCTTCAGCGATGGAAGCGATTTTTGCCGGATCACTCGATGTCACTTATGTGGGCCCGGGTCCCGCGCTCAACGCGCACTTCAAATCAAACGGCCAGGAAATCCGTGTGATCTCCGGTGCAGCCAACGCGGGTGCGGCCTTGGTTGTAAAAGCTGATTCGCCCATCAAGAATTCGGCCGATTTTCGCGGAAAAAAAATTGCCACGCCGCAACTCGGTAATACGCAAGACATTTCCTGCCGGGCGTGGCTGAAAGCGCACGGATTTAACGTCACGCTAACCGGCGGCGACGTGATGGTGATTCCAACGGCGAATCCAGACCAGCTCGCTCTTTTGCAAAAAGGTTCTGTTGACGCCGTGTGGACTGTCGAACCATGGGTGACCCGGCTCGAACGTGAAGCGAAAGCGCGAGTTTTCCTTGAAGACAAGGACACGATTACCACCTGGCTTGTTTCAAGTGTGAAATTCCTGCGTGATCGACACGATTTAGCAAAGAAAATCGCAGAGGCGAACGTGGAGCTGACAAAATGGATTCAGGAGCATGAATCGGAAGCGCAGAAGTTATTGATCGAAGAATTGAAAGCAGAAACTAGGGCTGACTTCCTGCCGGATGCGGTGGCGCAGGCGTGGAAACGAATCCATTTTACGAGCGAGATATCGCGCGAATTGATTGCCAAATCCGTTCAGGACGGGAAGGATGCCGGTTTTCTAAAAGGCTCGACCGACACCTCGAAGCTGATCGAAAGTCCGTAAATGCGTCGAGCTGTCCGCCGCCGTTCCTCTGCGACTGAGGAGCTCGAAGTCATCGCGCCTTCGAAGCTCGCGATCAACAACGTTTCGAAAAGTTTTCAGAGCGCTTCCGGCAAGGTGCTGGCGCTCGACCGCGTGAGCCTCAACGTAGCCGAAGCCGAATTCGTTTGTCTCGTCGGCGCAAGTGGCTGCGGAAAATCGACATTGCTTAACATTATTGCCGGCTTGGAAAAACCGGACAGCGGCGAGGTGCTGGCTGATGGTAAGCCGGTCACGGCGCCCGGACGCGAACGGCTCGTCATGTTTCAAGAGCCGGCACTTTTTCCCTGGCTCACTGTTTTTGGAAATGTCCTCTTCGGGCTCAACTTGAAGCCGAACCTGAGCAGAAAAGATCGACATGATGTCGCGAAATATTATCTCGAACTGGTCGGTCTGAGCCGGTTTGAACGCGCGAACATTCACGAGCTTTCCGGTGGAATGAAGCAGCGCGTCTCGCTCGCTCGTGCGCTTGCGCCGAATCCGCGCGTGCTTCTCATGGATGAGCCGTTCGCGGCTCTGGATGCGCTCACGCGCGAACAGCTCTACGGTGATATTCAGGAAATCTGGAAAGCACGCCGTAAAACCATTGTCTTTGTCACGCATAATGTTCGCGAAGGAGCTTGCCTGGGGGATCGTGTCTTGCTTTTTTCGCCACATCCGGGCCGCATTCAGGAAGAATTTGCGGTGGAACTACCCCGCCCGCGCGACATTAACAGTGTCGATCTTGCCGCTTACGCCACGCGAATCACGAAGGCTCTCAAGAGAATCGGCCAAGCTGAGGCCGTTGCTGCTGAATGAAACGACTTCTTCTGGCGGCTGGTTTTTTCGTTGTTCTCCTTCTGCTTTGGGACGCAGCGTTTCGCGCCAGAATTTGGTCACCTGTCCTGTTGCCGTCGCCGTGGGAGGTCGCGAGCTATTTGAAGAACGCGGCTGTGGACGGGACCCTCGCAAAAGCGACGCTGATCACCATGCGCCGCTTGCTCGCCGGTTACTTCATAGGACTTGTCGTGGGACTTCCACTCGGACTCTTAACCGCGCGCTGGAAATTATTTCGCGATACGATTGGGACCATGGCGCTTGGCCTGCAAACGTTACCCAGTGTCTGCTGGGTGCCGCTCGCGCTCTTATGGTTTGGCCAAACAGAGGCGGCAATGCTTTTCGTGGTGGTGATGGGAACTCTCTGGTCGGTCGTTATCGCCACCGAGACCGGCGTACGCAATGTTCCGCCGATCTACCGGCGCGCCGCGCTGACCATGGGATCCAAGCGATTGCACATGTGGTTCAAAGTCATCCTGCCTGCCGCGCTTCCATTTATCGTCAGCGGAATGAAGCAAGGCTGGGCGTTTGCCTGGCGCTCGCTCATGGCTGCTGAGATTTTCGTAACAATCCTGACCGGCTTTGGACTCGGTCAACTTCTCCATTATGGCCGCGAGCTAAGCGCCATGGATCAGGTCATCGCGATCATGTTCGTGATCGTTGTCATCGGTTTGCTGGCCGATAAGATTTTCTTCTCGCCGATCGAAAGGTTTCTCCACCGCCGCTGGGGCACGAGTCAGGCATGACATTTCGCGAAAAACGTCCGCCTGTCTCAACGCGGCGCGAGGTCCGGATTACTAACAAACTCGGTTTGCACGCGCGGCCGGCCGCCCAATTCGTTAAACGTGCAAGGAGTTTCCGATCGGAAATTTGGGTCGTGAAAGACGGGAAACGATATTCTGCCGCCAGCCTCATCGACATTCTTCGCGCGAATCTGGACTGTGGTGCTACAGCCACGCTCGAAGCACACGGCGTCGATGCAGAAGAGGCCCTTGAGCGATTAGAGAAGTTGCTCGCCGAGTTCCACGAGACGGAAAATTCCTAGCGCAACGGCCGGGCAACCAGGATTCCGCTGTCCGAATGATAGCGATAAAGATACTTCGAAAGCTGCGCATCCACGATGACGTGGCCGTAATTCCCGGGCGATGACGCGTGCATGAAATGCAACACGCCGTCACTCGTGCGCAGCGCGAGACCGACGTGCGATGTCGAGTAAAGTCCCGATCTGTCGCGTCCGATGACGCCGATGATGTCGCCGCTGCGTAGTTTCGATTCAATTCCTGCGACTCGGCTTTTTGGAATTTCGTAGAGAGGCCGCGACGAAACGTTCGCTTCCATGCGCCCAAGCGGACCGAGCAGCGACCGGTTCGCCGCGAGGTAACGGTAATGCCGCCAGCCCACGCTCATCTCGCGTGCGGAATGCGGGACGCTGCGTCCCCCGAGATCACGCGTCAGGTCTTCTACGAGACCCCGGCGATCATTGTCGTAAAGCCAGTCTTCCAAATAATGCAGACGCGAAAGGTATTCGCCGGTGCACTCGCCGCCGCGATATCGGTCCAACTCGATGTAATGTAACAGGCGCTCCGGAGACCAATTCGCTCCCGGTTCGTCCAGCATTCGTGCGAAACCGAGCGCGATCTCGAAAAACGTCCAGCAATCCATCCCCTGAAAATTCGCCGAAGGCGCCTCGATTCGATTGTCGATCTCGAGCGTAAAGTGTTTGTAGCGCGTTCCGACAAGAGCCTGTCCAACCGCTGCGGTCCGCTCACCGATCGGCAACGCCTGCCAGTTCCCGGCTTTGGCCTTTGAAACCAGCCGATTGAACTGGTCCTGCCCTTTAAAAACCGTGCTGAACGGCAATCGCGATTCGGACGCGAAGGCGACCGACCAAATCAGAAAGACAGGAACGAAAATTTTCCAGCTCCGCATATCGCGCACAACTCAACGCGGAATTCAGCTTCAATCAACTGCGTCTATGACGACAGGCATGTTCCCGCAGTCCGGCAAAAGGTTTTGCTTCGCTGGGGCCAGCTTATATGCTTCGGCAAAAGTGCCGATTCGTTTTTCAAAGAAAAGCCGGCGAAATGTCGTTCGCCAGACGTCGCGGGATGGTGCGCCTACAAAACGTTCTACGCGTGTCCGGTTGCGTCCGCGAGCCGACTGGCACAAGCGCAATTTTCTGACCAGCGTCCTGATTCCTTCGCTTTTCGTTAAACGTTCTGGTGGCCAGACGCCTCCCCAGTTTCCCAAACTTCGTGAAGGCGAGATTTGCATCACCTGGATCGGCCACGCCTCGTTTCTTGTTCAGACTCATGACGTCAATATTTTGATCGACCCGAACTGGTCGAAGTGGCTCAAGGTGATCAAAAGACTGAAACGGCCGGGCTTCGAAATTCACCATTTACCGTCCATTGATTTGGTCCTCGTCACGCACGCTCACTTCGATCATCTCGATCGGCGCACTTTGCGGCGCGTAGCCGCGGATCAACCGATCGTGGTGCCAATGGGCGTGGGGAATTTGGTGCACAAGCTCGGGTTTCACATCGTGCACGAGCTCGATTACTGGCAGACGGTGGAGCTCGGGCCGCTCAAAATTTCACTCACCCCATGTCTTCACTGGGGTGCGCGATTTCTCGCAGATTTGCATCGCGACTTTGGCGGATTTGTCATCGCGGCGAACGGGCGCACGATTTTTCACTGCGGCGACAGTGCTTATTTTCCCGGCTTCCAGGAAATCGGCGACCGCTATAACATCGAGGTCGCGTTGCTGCCCATCGGCGCCTATGAAGCGCCAACTGGCCGCGAAGTTCACATGAATCCGGAAGAGGCCGTGAAGGCCTTCCTCGAACTTCGGGCCGAAACCTTGATCCCGATGCATTACGGAACATTTCGCCTCGGTTTTGAGCCGCTCCACGAGCCTCCGCAACGATTGCTCGCATCCGCCCGAGCTCACGGCATCGAGGACAAGATTCTCGTTATGACCGAGGGCAAACCAGTGGTTCTATAAGAAAATAATTTTCTAGCCATAGATGAACACGGATGAAACACAGATCAGCAGATCCCTTTTTCTGCGTCTGTGAAAATCCGTGTTGATCCGTGGCTAACTTTCTTCGGCGCATGCGGCGCTGGCTTAATCGTCGTCGGATTCTGTCTCATCCTTCTCTGGCACGATCCGCTCTTTTTTTGGAATGACGATTACGAAGTATCGGTGCTACCGGTATTCGCCGATGTGGCGCGCAGTTGGTCTGAAAGCCAGTGGCCTCTCTTGAGTCCCTATTCCTGGGTCTGCGGCAATCTCGCCGGCGAATTTCAATACGGCACGTTTTCCCTTTTTGTGAATGCGGCGATAATTCTTATTTGGAAATTTCCGCTGACATTTCCGCAGCAGGCAGCGGCTCTTTCCATCGCACATCTTTTCGTCCTGGCGATCGGGGCATTTTTGCTCGCGCGTGACCGTCGATTTTCAATTCCGTTGTCGATCTTTGTCTCGCTGGTTGCTTCCTTGAACGGGTGGATCATCTGCTGGGGGGCGACCGATTGGTTCGGTGCACTTGGCGCTTTCACCTGGCTGCCATGGGCGTGGTGGGCAGCGGAGTGCGCGTTGGATAGACGAAGAACGAAATGGCGATTTCTCTGGCCAGCGCTGTTCGTGTACTTGGTCGTAACCGGCGGATTTCCTTACACAGTTTTGATGTTGCTGCTCCTGATCGTGTGGTTGTCGATCCAATCTTTAGATCAGACGCGCAGTATCCGCTCGATCTTGCCGATGCTCTTCGGTGTCGCGCTCGGCTTCGGACTTTCCGCTCCCGCGTGCCTTGCGATTCTCGATTTGGTTCACGGTTCAGCGCGTGAATTGCAGCCGGCATCCGCGCATTGGGAATGGCTCGTCCCGCCTGGTGCGTTGCCCGGATTAATCCTTCCTTCCTGGACAGTGAATTGGACGGATTTCTCCTCGCGTCTGACGCCGCACGCCGCGACCGAGCTGGCCTGCGGCTTGGTTCCAATTCCTGTTCTCATCGCGGGCTTGATTACTCGGGGTCGCGAACTCGTTAAAAAGATCAGATGGGAGCTGATCTTACTCATCCTCGTGCTCTTGCTCTCAATGATTCCAACGGCGGGCCTTTTCCGCTGGAGTTTTCGATGGTTGCCGTTTTTCCATCTTGTTCTCGCGATTTGCGCGGCAGAAGCGCTGCGAGCGAGGTCAGGATCAGCTATCCCGGCTACAGCGGCGCTCGCTCTCGTAGTTCTAACCGCTATCGCCATGTCGATCTTGCGCGCAGCCGGCTCCTACGCTTTTCCGTTGACTTGGATTTTTCTCGGCTTCGTGGTGATTTGGTGCCTTTCGGAGCTTTTCCTGCGTGATTTTGAATTTCAGAAATGGACGCCTGCAGTCATCACATTTGTGGCGTTGCTTGCAACATATCTTTGCGTCCCGACAAACGGTGGCGTTCCGAAATACAATCTTTCGCAAGAACTGCTTAAAGCTGCGCCGCTCGATCCGAGTCGCCTTTATCTCAGCATTTATCCATGGGCGGAACTGACATATCGCGTCGAAAACAATCCACGGCCGGTCGGACAAATTGTGCGACCCGGGAGTACGTCGATGTGGGCCGGATTGCATTTCATCAATGGCTACAGTCCAATCCGGCCCGCCGGTGTGGCGCGCGAATTCGCGACCACGATTCACGGCGAAATTAATCCAGCAATGGGAGATTACTTACTCAATTACCAGGGTGGCCGTAATGGTGAGTTGGCGCGACTTGGTGTGGACGGGATCGTCGTTGCGCGCGAAATGGATGTGGCGCCCCAACCGGCCTCTGAATGGCAGCTCGTGGCATCAACAGATGAAGGACGCGTTTTTCATCGACGCGGCGCGCCGTTGGCGCGAGTGCGTTCGGTAACGACAATTAATTCACAGCCGAACGAGCAATTTGCCGTCGCAACGGTTTCGCGAATCCTTGATTCACGAAATCGCGTGGAAGCAGATGTCGATGTACCAAGTGGCAATCATCAGGCGTTGCTAGCGTTTTCCCGTCCATATTTTCGCGGATACGAAGCGCGGCTCGGGAGTCAGAAACTCGCGGTCACTTCTCATCGCGGATTATTTCCAATCGTCGAAGTTCCCGCGAGTGCGCACGGACGCCTGGCGCTCACGTACTCGCCATATTGGCTGATTTGGGGAAGCGGCGCCGCCGTCCTGTGTGCTGTAATCGTCGTGCTCAGCTTTTTCGCCGCGATTTGTCAGCGTCGATAGTAACGATTACTGCGGAAAAGCTTCTGTGGGTTGACCTCAATCGTCAGTGCAAGGTATCGTTCGGCGTTGGCTGGAACCATCGAAAGTAAGCTCTCTGTTGCTTTAGAAACGGAAGAGACCTTGCGGCTGATCAGCCGCTATTTGCGTGGCAGGCGGCTGCGTATCCTTGAGATCGGCTGCGGCGGGGGCCGACTAGCAGCGTGCTTGCAGAGCGTGGGACATAAAGTAGTGGCCATCGACACATCACGAGAGGCCATTCTCGACGCGCGGTCCCTTGGCGTCGATGCCCGACAGGCTGACATTAGGACATTTTGCAGCGATCGCTTCGACGCTGTGTTATTTTCTCGCTCGCTCCATCATATTCATCCGATCGACTTGCCTCTCCGCCGCGCTCGTTCACTGCTCAAACCAGGAGGCCTTCTCCTTGTCCAGGACTTCTGCCGTGAATGCATGGATCGTACCACCGCTAGATGGCTGTACCGAATCAGAGGGCAGAGAACCGATGACCCTTTAGCCCGATGGGAAGAAGAACATCGACACGACCCTCCGCTCGCCACCGGAGCCGAAATGATTATAGCGATTCGTCGATTATTTGACGAGGTGAAAACGCGGCGTTCGCCATATCTTTTTCGTTATGTGATACAGGATGGAAGAAACGGACTCAGAGTTCTTCGACAGGAGAAGCGGTTGATTGTGCTGGGGCGGTTGCGGCGGGTTGGCCTTTACATTGCGGCACGCAAGCCTCGCTCAAGAAGGGGGTCCAAACGCAAAAAGGGATCACAGCTCGGTGATTTCACAGGGTAGACAAAGCTTCGTTACAGCTTCGTCGGATCTTCGAGCAGCTCAGTGATGCGTTTAAGCAACCGACCGCCGCCGCCGCCGTCGATGCTGCGATGGTCGAAGCTAAGTGTGATTTGCGCTTCGGTTTTTGGAACAAATTCCTTCTTTTCTTCATCCCACGAGGGAACTTTTTTCCCAGCGCCGAGACCCAGCAGCAATGTTTGATCGGGCAGGGGAATCGGGGTGCCCCATTCCATTCCGAACGTTCCGAAATTCGAAACGGTCGCTATGCCGCCAGCTTGCATGTCCGGTGAAATCCGCCGTTGCCGCGCAAGATCGACAAGCTCTTTGTATTGGGTCGTAAGATCGACAAGTGACGTTTTATCGGCCCCGCGAATCACCGGCACCATGATTCCGTCCTCGGCTTCGACCGCAATGCCCACATCGATGGAGCTCGATTGTACAACGCGGTTCCCGATTAATTTCGCTGCTGCGCTTGGATTTTCAGCAAGAGCGAGAGCAAGCGCACGCAGCGCGTAAAGGCCGGGACCCGGTTTTGGATCCCGCGATTGTCGATCTTGCAAAACCGGATCGAGATTCACGGACGAACCAATCGTGGAGAGCGGCCGCGTCCAGCTCCGACGCATCGCGTCGGCCACGCCGGCGCGAATAGCGGAAGCTTCGTGGGCGGTCTGGTTCTCGATCTTGTCCAGGAAATTCTCGAGGTCCTTGATCGTGACACGATTACCAGAGCCGGTCCCCATTATCCCTGCGAGATCAGCCGTTGTTAACTGCAACTCCGCCATCCGCGCGCGGACACGCGGGGACATGAATGTTGCGCCTTTCGATATTGCCGGAACGGGCAATCCGCCAGCGCCTGCGCCGTCCCCGCCGCGGGCGGCGATTTTTTTCTCGCGCGCCGGCGCGACTTCCTGATCAGCGCGCGCCGGAATTTCCTCTGCGACTTCGCGTTGAGGCGGAGGCGGCGCTTGTTTCCCAAACCTCGCGGCGTCCGCCTCGCTTGCCTCGACATAGCCGAGCACCGTGCCCACTGGATACGTTTCCTTTAACTGCACCGTGATCTTGTCGATCTTGCCTTTGCACGGCGTGGTCACGCCCATAACAGCTTTGTTTGTCTCGACATCGATAATTTCCTGATCATCCGCGACTTCGTCGCCCGGCTTCACTTTGATGTCGACAATTGTGGCTTCGGCGATCGATTCGCCTAGCTGCGGCATGATGATTGGAACCTGCGGCATAAATTTTATTCTCGGAGCAGAGCGCGAGCCTTGCGCATGATCTCTATTGCGTTCGGCCGGTGCGCCGACCAGAGATTCGGATGATACGGAATGGGCGTGTCTTTGGCGTTGAGGCGTTGCGGCGCGGCATCCAGCAGATGAAATCCTTCCGCGGCGACGCGCGAAATGACCTCGGCCGTTGCGCCGCCCCACGGAAATGATTCCCCAACGCACAGCAATCGGCCGGTGCGTGCGACTGAGGCGAGAACGGTGTTTGTATCGAGCGGCTTAACGGAGCGAAGATCGACAACTTCAATTTCGAAACCTTCGGCGGCCAATTGTTCCGCGACCGCAAGTGCTTCGTGTAGCATCGCGCTGTAAGTGACAATGGTAAGGTCGCGTCCCTGCCGCGCGATGCGCGCCCTCCCCATGGGCAAACCTTCGGTCGGCAGTTTATCGGCCTTCAGGTGATAATAGAGATATTTGTGTTCGCAGTAGATGACCGGATCGTCAATCGCCACAGCATCAATCAGCATGGTGTAGGCGTCCTCCACCGTTGCAGGCGTCATCACGATGAGTCCCGGGTAATGCGCATAGATCGATTCCATCGACTGACTGTGGAATGGCCCGCTGCCTTTTGTCCCACCAGAGGGCAAACGCACGGTGATCGGAACTGGAACATTCGTCCGCCAGTAATGGGTGCCGGCGTTGTTTAAGATTTGATTCAGCGCGATGCTGGAAAAATCGGCGAACTGCATTTCCACAATTGGCCGCATTCCCTGCATGGCGGCCCCAATCGCAGTGCCGACGATTGCATCTTCGCTGATCGGTGTGTTTAACACGCGTCCGGGAAATTCTTTCGCGAGACCTTTCGTCGCCTTAAAGGCGCCGCCGAACGTGCCGCCGACGTCCTGTCCGTAGATAAAAACGCGCTCGTCGTCACGGAGCAGTTTCGCCTGCGCTTCGCGAATCGCTTCCAAATAGGTGATGCTCATTCGAAAGAATCGACAAGTTCGCGCGTGGCGAAGGCGCACCAATCTTCTTTGTCGCCTTCGGGTGGGGCTTCTTTTTGTGCGGTGGCGATTGCTTCATCCACCTGCGCAGCTGCGTCTTTGCGCCATTCGGCCAACGTCTCGGCATCTAATAGATTAAGATCGATAATCATTTGCTCGGCGACCTTCAGACAATCGCGCGCAAACGGCTCCTGCTTAATGTCGTCCGTTACGTAGCTCGCATCGTCGTGTTCGCCGTGACCAGAGAGGCGCAGGACGGAGGCGACGACCAACTGCGGTGGACGTCCTGCTCGTGCGCGTTTTACTGCGCCGCCAATCACGTCCAGGCACGCGCTGAGATCGGTTCCGTCGACACTGTAACCTTCGAATCCGTAGCCGATCGCGCGATCGACCAGATCATGACACGCAAATTCGCGGTCGTTCGGCGTTGAGTACGCATAATGATTGTTTGTCGCGACGACCACCAGCGGCACCTGTTCGACTGCGGCGATGTTCATTCCTTCATGGAACGAGCCGGTCTGCATCCCGCCTTCACCAATGCACGCCAGGCCGATGAAATTCTTCTCCCCTTTAAATCGTTTCGCCATCAGAGCGCCCACCGTGACCGAAATCATCGCGCCGAGGTGACTGACCATAGCGAGCTGGTTCTGCTGTGGCCGGCCACGATGAATATTGCCGTCGCGCCCGCGCATCGGCCCCTGGCGCGAGCCAAGATAAGTCCGCGTAACATCAAGCAGCGGTTCGCCGAATGCCGATCGTCCTGCCTGGTCGCGGATCAGTGGCGCGAAGATGTCGTCTTTTTGCAAAAACAAACCGCAAGCCACGCTGACCGCTTCCTGACCTTTGCCTATGTAAACGCCGCCGGTGATTAGACCGCCACGATAAAGACTGACGAGCTTTTCTTCGAGCGTGCGCGCCAGCAGCATCCAGCGAAATGCATCGAGAAAGCGCTCATGCGGCGACGCGGTCTTTTTGGTTTTTGATTTCGCGGTGCGCTGCGCCGTCTGAAGCATCGGACAATTTTACGCAAGATCGACAGTCGCGCGCAAAGAATTTTTGTGGCGCGGCGCAGCGGGCGCTACCTTACCGCGTCGCGAGCGCGAGACGCCGTTGGCTGGGCTCCTGTTGGCCTCCGTTCGATGCTACCTCCGAGGAAATTTGCTGTGGCGCTGTTAATTTCATTCCAACCAGTTTGCTTACGCCGCGCTCTTCCATGGTCACGCCGTATAGCACGTCCGCTTTGGCAATGGTGCGTTTATTGTGCGTCATGATGATAAACTGGCTTTGCTTTACGAATCGCTCCAGCACGCGGATAAAACGGTTGATATTGCCTTCATCCATCGCCGCATCGACTTCATCGAGAATGCAGAATGGGCTTGGCCGCACCATGTAAATTGCGAACAGCAAAGCCACCGCGACCATGGAGCGCTCGCCTCCACTTAGCAGTGAAACGCTTTGCAATTGTTTGCCCGGCGGCCTGGCGCTGATCTCGATTCCGCAGTTGAGCGGATCATTTTCATCGAGCAGCGACAAGTCCGCGCGCCCGCCGCCGAATAGCTCGGCAAACATTTCGCGGAAGTTCACCCGCACCTCGGCAAAGGTTTCGGCAAATAATTTTCTTGTGGTCGAATTGATCTGCGCGATTACATCGAGCAATTCACGGCGCGCATTTGTAAGATCGTTATTTTGCCCTTCGAGAAATTTGTAGCGCTCCTCGAGCTCGTCGTACTCGTGGACCGCGTCGAGGTTGACCGGGCCCATGTTGTCGAGCTGTCGGGTGAGCTCAGCAACGACTTTCTCCACGTCTGGAGCGGCGAGCTCCCGCGAGTCCGGCGCCGCTTCGCCCTCCAGTTTCTCATGGCGCTTTAGTTGTGCGCGTAAGGTTTTCTCGAATGCGCCCTGATCGAGTGCGAAGTCGCGGAGATTGACTTGATAGCGGCGGGAAATACGCTCAGCCACGTTATCAATCTGCATTTGCAACTGCGACTCGCGAACCTGCTGCTTGGAACGCAAATCGTGCAGCTCATTCAATGAGTGCCGGACTCCGCGCAAGCTCGATTCCGTTTCGTTTGTTGCCGTGGAACGTTCCGCACGCTGGCTAGTGAGCGCGCTCAGTGTTACCTCCAGGTCGCCACGCTGCCGGCTTTGCTTTTCAATGGCGGATTCAGCCTTCTTCGATTCGTCCGCTTGCTTGATCATCCGCTTTTCAAAATCAGCGATCTCGGCTCGGCGCGTAGCGATCATTTCGGCCAGCTCCGCTTCGCGGGCCGACATCGGCTGGCGTTGTGCAATAAGGCTTTCGTGACGCTGTTGCTCGGTGGCGACGGCAAGGCGCAATTCATTAAGCTGTTCCGTCGCCTCCGCTTCACGCGTTGCCGCTTTTCCCCGTGCAGCTTGAATTTTCAGTTGGTCCTTTTGCTGTGCTTCGAGATTCGCGCGATCTGAGTCCAGTTCCTCTTGCAACTTTGCAATACGCTCGTCTGCGGCTTGGATTTGTTGAGCAAGCGTCATCTGTTCCGAGCGAAGTTGGTCGATCTTCTGTTCGTTTTCCTGCAATTCTCGTTCCAGAAAAGGAATCCGATTGTCGAAAGCCGAGCGCTCCCGATCGGCAGATTCATACTGACGCCGGGCTTCTTCCAACTCGCTGGTCGCTTTCTCCAATGCTGCGTTTGCTTGGTCGCGTTTTTGCAACAATGCATCGCGCTGTCTGCGAACATCTGCACATTCCGTTTTGAGACCTGCCATTTGGGCCTTGCGTTGCAGCAGCGAATCGGTTGACGTCTCCCGGCTGCCGCCGAAAACAACTCCTTCGGCTGAGATGAATTCACCGGTGAGCGTCGCGGCGGCTAAATTGTGCTTATCTTTCTTGAAGGACAAGGCTTCTTCGAGATCGCCAAAGACCGCGACATTGCCCAGCAGCCTCTTAACCAACGGTACAAGCGACTCGGGCGCTTTTACCTTGTCGTTCGCCCAGGTAAGAGCCTTTCGCGGAAGCGCTGTCTGAGTTTTGGGCGAGTAATTGGATAAGCTCGGAAGAGCGAGCGCAGCTTGCCCGAATTTCTTTTCGTTCAATTTCGCAAGAATTGCAGGCGCCAATCCCGCGTCTTTCAGAACGATTGCCTGCAGATTTCGACCTAATGCGGCTTCGATCGCGGCCACATATTCTGAATCGACATCGAGATTTGAAACCAAGGCTCCGCCCAGCGCCGCGTGGATTCGCGCGGGATCATCAAGTCCTTTGAGCACAGCCTGTGAACCTTGGCCAAGACCTTCACCTTCTTCATTAAGCTGGCGCAAGATTTCGAGGCGCGATTCTTTTTCGACCAGCGCACGTTCGACTTCGGTCAGACCTTTTTCTGCGTCGGTGAGAAGCAGCCGATGCTGTCGCAGGTTCTCCTCGCTTGCCTGAAGTGTCGCTTTTAGAAGCTCAAGATTTTTGCGTCCGGCATCGCCAGCGGCCCGCGCGGCAGCGATTTCGTTTTGAGCTTTGTCGCGAGCCCCGCGCGCGTTGGAGATCGCAATCTCAATACCGCGCCGATTTTCCTCCGTGGTTTCGCGACGAATTGCGAGCCCGGAGATTTCCTCCTCCAATTCGGCGATTCGCTTCTCGGTCTTTGAAACTGCCACGCGCAACATTTCGAGCTTCGATTCGTGCGCGCTCCGCGCAGCGTGAAGTTCCGAGAGCAGATCAGTAATTTTCGCCAGCTCGGCTTCTTTGCTCCGGAGAAGCTGACCTGTCTTTTCAATCAGCGCGTTCGCGTCCTCTATTTCTTTTCCTTGTTGGGCGCGCTTCGCCTCCGTCGCGGCGATATCTTTTTTTGAACGCTCGATTAACGCCGTCAATTCGTCCGCGCGTTGCCGGTTGAATTGGATTTGATTCTGATGGGTGCCGATTTCGCCTTGCAAACGTTGTAATTCGCTGCGGACTTCGGCGATCTTCCCGTCAAGTTCATCCAGAACACGACGTTGCTCGGCGAGCTGGCTTTCGCCCGTGTCGATCTTAGCCCGGCTGGTTTCCTCCGATTTGCTGAGCCGCGCGATCTCCGCCTGACAGCGGCCAAGCTCAGCCTCGAGCGAATCGAGTTGCCTGCGCGAATGATGGGTTTCAAGCACGCGAAGATCCCCGTGT
>WNFQ01000546.1_pt1 | contig 36091 bp, 35 predicted proteins | sample 5400171 | NCBI WGS metagenome assembly WNFQ01 (sample SAMN13153356, study PRJNA577476) | soil metagenome | isolation source: 20 cm soil under Madrone tree | place: USA:California | collected 2016-06-14
AAGCCTTCGTCCAGCTTTCGCAAATCTGGCGGTTGAAATGCGGGATAACGGAGATAAGCAGGTCCGCGGGCTTTTCGCGCCAAAACTGCTCCAGTAGACTGACCAGCGGCCGGTGAAACAGGCGGATTGCTGCCTGGAGGACGCGCAGGAGGTACGTACTCCCCAGAGTCCAGCCGTTCTGTAGCAGGATGTTGTATTGTTGCTGGATGCGGATGCCTGTAAGTTTCCGCAAAACGTCCAAACGGTCCGTAAGGTCTTGGAACTGAATAAGTTCTATCTGCCAGTCGCGACTTTGTTGAGAAATGACCGTCTGCAAAGCGACGGCGGCGTTGCGATGCCCTCCTCCGCCATCATGAAAGACGACGTGAATTCTTTTCATTGGCAGGATTGTGCCACAAACCGAGGGGAACTTGCGAGAGCACGCTCCATGCCATGTGGATAAGTGAATAACCTATTTGTGTTCAATGAGTTCCATGGGCACATTCACGGAGATTTCGCCACGTCTTTACAGGCTGTTCATATCGAGGGAAGAAAATTAGAACATGCGCTGCGACCTTCACGTTCACTCGATCGCATCCGGAATGTTCACCGCTCCCGGGCTAAATCGCATTTGCCGGGAGTCCTATACCGAACCCGCCGAAGTCCATGACCGGCTGAAGCGGATGGGCATGTCCATCGTAACGCTAACCGACCATGACTCCATCGACGGGGCGGAGGCCTTGCGGCGCCACCCGGACTTCTTCCTCAGCGAGGAGGTCACCGTTCGAATGCCCAGCGGGACGGAGATGCACATGGGCGTCTATGGCATCACGGAACGTGATCATGCTGAAATTCAGCGCCGTAGAAGCGATTTTATTGCGCTACTGATGTACCTCACCGAGCGTAAACTGTTTTTCAGCGCCAACCACGTTTTCTCCGGGCTGACCGGCCACCGCGAAGCGGAAGATTTTCACTGGTTTGCGTCCTACGTGCCGGCGTTTGAAACGCGCAATGGGCAAATGCGGACGGAGGCGAATGAGAGTGCCGCGCGGCTGGCGGCGCGAGAAGGAAAAATCGCGATTGCCGGCAGCGATTCTCACACGATCGCCGGGGTCGGACATACGTATACGGAAGTGCCAGGGGCGCGAACCGTGGATGAATTTTTCGCCGGGTTGCGGACAGGCCGCGGACGAATTCAGGGCCTGCATGGAAGTTACGGCAAACTTACGGCAGACGTTTTCAGCATTGTGCGATCACTCTTCTGGGACAAGCCGTGGACGCTGGCAATGTCGCCGTTCGCGCTGCTGGTACCCGCATTTACGGTCGGACACTGGTTGAACGAAATTCGTTTTTGCCGAAAATGGACCGCGGTGCTCGAGCACGGCGAGAAGCGCAAGCGGATGCTGTGGGATTTGGATTCGAACTTCGAGGCCAACTGGGCAAGTTGAGATGAGTGGTGCATGAGCCCTCCAATTCGTCGCTGCAAGCGCAGAGAAAGACATTGCACGCGCGTGCAATCTGCCTCCGAGAAATCTTTCTCGCCTATATGTGCATCTTTCTTATTGAGAGTGCATGTGTGTTTCCGGCTGTGTGGGTGAGGTGAAGCGATGGCCGTCGCACGCGACCTCTGGGGATACATCGACCGCCGCGATCGCCGGCTGATGCGGCGCATGAATCGCTGGCGCGCGCCGCGCTGGTTCCGCATCTGGATGATCGCCGCGACGCGGATGGGCGATGGCTGGATCTGGTACGGCCTGGGCTTGATGCTGCTTGCGTACGGGGGACCGCAGCGTTTTTCCGCCGTCGGGGCTGCAGGGTCCGCGGCAGTTCTGGGGATTTTTGTATTCAAAGCGCTGAAAAGATTGAGCCAGCGGCCGCGGCCTTGCCAGATCGAGCCGCACTGCTGGTCAAAGGTGTTGCCTCCGGACATATTTTCGTTTCCATCGGGCCACACGATGACGGCATTTTCCATCGCGCTGGTCGTCAGCTACTTTTATCCTTCGCTGGAAGGCGTGCTTTTTTTCCTGGCGCTGAGCATTGCGGTGTCCCGCATCGTGCTGGGCATGCACTTTCTGAGTGATGTGCTTGCCGGCGTGGTAATGGGCGTCGCCCTAGGCTGCGCTTCGATCACCGCATTCGCCTCACTTGGCCTCATCTAAACAGCCTCTCACAGATTCGGCGTCGGCAAGAATGTCTTTCACACATTTGCTTGCCGTGTGAACAATTTGAAATAGGCGAAACGATTCATCACATAGTGATCGTTTGAAGACCCCGGCCAGGAGTTATTCGCGGTATATTGGGGCAGATGGCCGAAGCCGCCCAAGCGTCTCCAAGTGTTGAGAGCTGTCAGCAATCTCATTCCTATCCGGTCTTCCTACTTCAAGTTTCGCGGCCCGGGCTGTGGAGCACCACGGCGATGTTTTACCTTATGCCGCCCGGGCATGCGGACATTCTTCATTCCGGAAAACTCTGGCTGGGATTGTTTTTCGTGCTGTTTCCGCTCGGGTTTCTGCTCTACGGCGTCAATGACATCGTGGACGCCGAAAACGATTCGCTGAATCCGCGCAAAGGAACGTTCATGTTCGGTTCACGCGGCGCGCGCGAACAACTGGCGGCCCTGAAATGGCAGATTGCCGCGGTGCAAGTGCCGTTCGTCGCGGCTTTCTATTATTTTGTCGGGCCGCGCATTCTGTGGTGGTATGCCCTGTTGCTACTGGCCGTTGGACTCTACAACGCTCCGGGCATTGGATGGAAAGGCCGCCCGCCATTTGACGTGTTGATCCAGGCCAGCTATCTGCTCATTTTCGTGTTGAGCAGCTGGCTGAATCAGGCCGCGCAACTTCCCTGGCAGACTTTCTTGTTTGGGGCAATGTTTGCGATGCACTCTCACATTTTCGGTGAAGTAATGGACATCGAGCCCGACCGGTTGAGCGGGCGGCGAACAACGGCAACCGTGATTGGGAGAGTGCGCGCCAAATTCCTGATTGCTGCGTTTCTGTTCGTTGAGACTGGTCTAGTGCAAATCTGTTTTCGAGACTGGATCATCACGAGCTTCCTGGCCATGGGCGCGCTCTGGTTTTTGATTGATGCGACTCTGCTTTGGAGAGACCGCGCTTATAGTCCCAGAGAAATGCGGCTCTTCTTGTGGGGTTGGAACGCGGCCGCGCTGCTGGGAATGTTCTGGAATTGGACCCACGGCACGCTGACGCACGTGGTTGCGGGCGCGAGACTCTTGCCGTGAGCCGGAAATGCCTGCTGGAAATCAGTGTTGAAAGTCTTGAGGCGGCGCTGGCCGCGGAACGCGGAGGCGCGGACCGCATCGAACTCTGCGGAAATCTATCCATCGGCGGAGTTACGCCGGACGCGGAGCTCCTTCCCGCGGTGCGAAGGCAAGTCCGCGTTCCCATTTTTTCCATGGTCCGGCCGCGCGCGGGAGACTTCGTATATTTGGGCGCCGAATTTTCAGAGATGAGGCGCGCGATCGCCGACGCCAAAGAATGTGGAATGGACGGCATCGTACTGGGTGTGTTGACGAAAGAGCATCGGATCGACGTTGAGCGAACCAGGCAGCTCGTTGAGTTTGCGAAGCCGCTGCCGGTGACGTATCACCGTGCGTTCGACGAGGCAGCCGATTTGCACCAGGCGCTCGAAGATGTGATTCAAAGCGGCGGGAAAAGGATACTGACGTCAGGCGGCGCGAAAAGCGCCCTGGATGGGGCGGCAGTGCTGGCCAAACTTATTGAGGCCGCAGGGGAGCGGATCGTCATTGTGCCGGGTGCAGGAATCACCGCGCACAATATCGAGCAGGTGGCGCAACAAACAGGAGCGCGTGAGTTTCACTCAGGCTTGAGCGCGGTTCTTCCGTATGGCAGCAGCGAGTACACGAAGTTTAAAGAGGAAGTGCGCAAATTGGCAGACCGAATTGGGCAAATCAGGCTACCCGGATCACTTCGGAAGTGAAAGTGCCGATTCTTACCCCCTACGCCCATGTTTTTCATCAAGTGTTCATTCTAAAGGGAGTTAAAGCCCTTTATTTTGAAACACTTTTGCATGTGCTCATTCTAAAGGGACTTACGTTGCACTAGAATTGTGCAAGAATGCAGGGAAGGATGGCTGCTCCCGGCACAAAGGTCAGTTACAAATAAAAAAAAGCGGCACACTAGCCGCCGCATAAAGATATTCTGCATTCTTACCTGGTAAGTACCATAGCAAAAGGACTATGGGGAGTCAAAAGGTTTCTGCGACAGATGGAGGGTCAGTTTCCGAGTTGCCGACGATACGGTCGGAATGCACGGAGTCGAGTGTATACTCGCACGCAATGCCGAAAATCGCTGAGGACTGCCGCCCTTAACTCGTGCCATGCACATGATCCCAGCAATTCCGGACGTTGGCGTACGAACACGGCGACGAATCGCCTGGCGGCTGCTGCCGTTCGTTTTCCTACTCTATCTGGTTGCATACCTGGACCGTGCCAACGTGTCTTTCGCGGCCTTGAAAATGAATCTTGATCTAGGGTTCAGTGATCGAATTTACGGTCTGGGAGTGGCGATGTTCTTCGTCGGCTACGTCCTGTTCGAAGTGCCAGGCGCCATTATCGTCGAGCGCTGGAGCGCAAGAAAATGGACCGCGCGAATCATGATTTCCTGGGGACTGGCAACTATCCTTTCCGGTTTGGTGCGCAGCCCCGGACAGTTCTATGCGGCCCGTTTTTTTCTGGGGATGGCAGAGGCAAGTTTTTTCCCAGGAATGATCGTTTACCTGACGCATTGGATCCGGCTATCAGAACGAGGAAGAGCCGTTGCTATCTTGTACGCCGCAATCCCTTCGTCGGCCATCATAGGGGCGCCGCTGGCCGGGTGGCTGTTGGGAATCGGCTGGCACGGTATGGCCGGGTGGCGTTGGCTTTTTGTTCTGGAAGGTGTTCCCGCTATCGTTTTGGGAATTGTCACGCTTTTTTATCTGACGGATTGGCCGAGAGAAGCAACGTGGCTGGCCAGGGATGAACGAGAGTGGATAACGCGCGAGATGGAATTGGAAAAGCAGGCGAAGAAGGAAACCGCACACTACACCATCTGGAAAGCATTTCGCGACCGGCGCGTTCTATTGCTCCTGTTTCCCTACCTGCTGGCCAACACAAGTAATGCGTCTGTTGTCTTCTGGTTGCCGACGTTCATTAAGCGCCTTTCAGGGCTTCCCAATAGCAAGGTAGCATTTCTTGTTCTATTTCCGGCCGTCGTAGGTCTATTCGGACTTCTCATCAATGGATGGCATTCCGACAAAACCGGCGAGCGACGCTGGCACACCGCAATCCCTTTAATATGCGTGGGCATTTCATATTTGCTGCTGATTCCCGCGAGCGCGCATTTTCCACTGGCCATGACCCTAATTGCTGTGGGTGGCGGCTTCGTCTTCGCTTACTACCCGGCGTTCTGGTCCATGCCCACGATGATTGTGAGCGAATCGGCAGCGGCCGCGACCTTTGGTCTAATCAACTCCGTCGGGCATGCCGGCGGTTTTTTCGGGCCTTACATCGTCGGTGATTTGAGCACGCGGACGGGTAGCGTTCTGCCGGGCTTCGCGTTCATCGCTTGCTGCTACTTGCTGGCTGCCTTTTTCGTTTCGCGACTGAACGTTCAAAGTTCGGTACGCGAACCCGCGATGCCGGTGCCACATCCCCGTGCTTCCGCAATGGATTGACGAGGTGCAAATGGCCGTTCCTGTAGAACCCGAGGGCCGGGGCTATGACAAACTTTATGAAGAGTTTGATTCGCCCTTGGGGCAGCAACTCAGGCGCGAAGCCTACGGAGAAGACATCGGCCAGCACTCGTGGGTGACCGCCGATGAACTCCAAGAAGACATTTCCCTGCTCAAACTGTCGCGGGGAAGCCGGATCCTCGATCTCGGTTGTGGCCCAGGAGGGCCGCTGACCTTCGTTGTAGGTCATGTCGGGTGTCAGGGTAGCGGCATCGACGTGAGCGCGAAGGCAATCGCTGCGGGGCGCTCCCGTGCTGCTTCTCTTGGTCTAGACGGGCTCGTGAAGCTTCGCGAAGCCAACTTGAATGAGCCGATACCATTCGCGAGCGGCTCTTTTGATGTGGTCATGTCATTGGACGTAATTCTTCATCTTCGCGACCGCCTGTCTGTGTTCCGAGAAGTTGCACGAGTCCTCATTCCTGCAGGAAAGTTCCTGTTTACAGATGCCGGAGTCATTACCAGTGCAATTTCCGATGAGGAGATTCGATTGAGAGCCGTGCATGGACATACGCAATTTGTGCCCGCGGGCTTCAACGAAAACATGCTGGGACTTGCTGGGTTTCGGGTGATTGATCGCAAAGACCGGACTAGAAGTCTGTTGAGGACTGCCACTGGGCGGCTAAGTGCTAGGCTAGGCCATCGGCAGAAGCTTGAACAGCTTGAAGGTAGTAGCTACTTTGAGCGACAACAGCGGTATCTCGAAACTGTAATAGATCTCTCGCAACGAGGCGCAGTGTCAAGATTGATGTACCTAGCTGAATCTCGTGCGGAATAGCCGTGTCACGCGACGGTGTGACTTATCAAGACTCAGTCAGTGGACACTTGGGCGGCGATGCGGTTCCAAGAGCGTGCTGGTTACTGGGCGTGGTAAAAGCTATCAGGTAGCATTTCCAGGCAGGGAGCTTCCGAGGCATGGAGGAATGTATGGGATCGGATGATTCGCTCAACGAAAAGCCTGATTGGCGACGGCATGGCTTGCGAATCATCCGCGCCGGCGAATTGGACAGCAACACACCGCAGACTCCGGGAATGGAGCGTGCTGAAGCTATTTCCCGAGCTCGCGTTGGGGCGCAAAAACTTTGGGCCGGGACAGTGTTCGTGCATCCGAATGCCAAGACCGGGCCGCACCATCACGGAGAACTTGAGACGGTGATTTATATTGTACGCGGTCGGGCGCGCTTTCGGTGGGGAGAGCGATTGGAGTTTGTGGATGAGGCCGGTCCTGGAGACTTCGTGTACGTGCCGCCCTATGTGCCGCACCAGGAACTAAACGCGAAAAAGGACGAGCCCGTGGAAGCGGTGATCGTGCGTAGCGGGCAGGAGCCGGTAGTGGTGAATCTGGAGATTCCAAGTCCGGAGGAAGACCCTACTACTCCGCAGTCGGATCCCTTTCATTCGGCTCCCGGCAAAGTTTGAGAGCAGCCATTTTGCTTCGCCATCTGCGCGAGCCACCAGCTCTTGGCAAGCTGGGACGCCGCCTGGGTCTCAGTGTCCGGTAATCCGACGACCATGGACGGGCGGCGCGCCATTTCGTGTAAGAATGGCGAGTCACGGGGCGCGCGGTGTACACCTGTTTTTGCCAGCGTGGTATAAATTTTTTGCGGCAGCCTGGAGTTATGCTTCTGTCCAAGGAGAAGCCGATGCGAGCAAAGCAAGTCGTCTCATTCACCGTGATTTGTATGGCCTTGTTCTGGATAACGGCTGGAAAGGCGCAAGTGGCGCGGCAAAAGGCGCCAATGCGCCTCTACAACACGGCCAAGCAGAAACTCATGGAAGGCAAGCAGATTGTCGGCTCCACGGTTTTCTCTCCCGACCCGAACATTTATTGCGCAATGGCGAACGCTGGTTACGATTATTTGTGGATCGAGATGCAGCACAGCCCCCTTACCTATGAGGACGTGGCCAGAATGATTTGGGCGTGCAGGGGGGCTCCGGCGATGCCTTTTATTCGCGTCCCGGACGCGACGGAGAGCGATATCCAGAAAGCGACGGACATTGGCGCGGTGGGGATTATCGTTCCGACGGTCGACACGGTCGAGAAGGCTCAGGCAGCGGTGAAGTGGTCCAAGTATCCGCCTGAGGGGCGGCGCAGCCAAGGCAACGGCCAGTACGGAGCTTTGTGGGGAAATGACTACCGTGAGACCGCCAATGAAAATATGGTGGTGGTGATCATGATTGAAACCCCGATCGGCGTCGAGAACGCCGAGAAGATCGCGTCCGTTCCCGGGATCGATGTGATCTTCGCCGCCAGTACCGACCTGGGGAATTTTTCCGGACACCGGCAGGGCGACAGGGAGTACGAAGCCCTGGTCACAAGGATCCACGATGTGACCTTGCAGCACGGGATCAGGCTGGGAGGACCTCAGGCTTGGAAGGATCGCCCGGGGTTCACCTTTTTCCAGGGGCCCGGCGAAACCCAGCTAATCCAGTCCGGAGCGCGGGTGAACCTCGGCCCGCAGGGGGGCGCACAGCCGAAAGTGGCTCCGATCGAAGGCGCTACGCCGCATTAGTCGCGGTCGGTATTGCCTGATAGACGAATGCCAGATTCCGATGCGGAATGGCCTAGGCTTTTTGGGCCTGGCGGCGGAGGAAGGTCGGCACGTCCAGATCGTCGGACTGAACATCCTGGCTGACTTCGCGGACGTTCTGCTGGACTTGGTGGACGACGTTTGGCAAAGCCTGCTGGACGGGCATGTCTGGAATTTCGCGGCCGGCTTTCCAGGTCTTCGGCAAGAAGGATTGCTTCTGGTGAATGTTTTTCTTGTTGGCGTCCTTGAAGCCCGCGGCAATGACGGTGATCTTCACGGAGTCCTTCATGTTGTCATCCTGCACGGCGCCGAAAATAATGTTGGCATTTTCGTGCGCGGCCTTTTGAATGACGCTCGAAGCTTCGTGAACTTCATGGAGCGTGAGGCTCGAGCTGCCGGAAATGTTGATGAGGATGCCCTGCGCGCCCTGAATGGAATTGTCCTCGAGAAGCGGGCTGGCGATGGCGCGGTTGGCGGCGTCCACGGCGCGGTTCGTGCCAGTGGCCACGGCAGTGCCCATCACGGCGTAGCCCTGGCCGTGCATGATGGCTTTCACGTCGGCAAAGTCGCGATTGATAATGCCGGGCACGGTGATGATGTCCGAAATGCCCTGCACCGCCTGGCGAAGGATGTCATCGGCAATGCGGAAGGCGTCAAAGAAGCTCGTGCCACGCTCGACGGTGTCCATCAAGCGCTCGTTGGGGATGACGATGACGGTGTCAACAGCGCCAATGAGTTCCTGAAGGGCCTGCTCGGCCTGCATCATGCGGCGCTTGCCTTCAAAGGCGAAGGGCTTCGTGACGACGGCGACGCTCAAGGCGCCTAATTCGCTGGCGAGCGAAGCGACCACGGGAGCGGCGCCGCTTCCGGTGCCTCCGCCGAGGCCGGCGGTAATGAAAATCATGTCCGAGCCTTCGAGCGCTTCGATGATTTTTTCGGTGTCTTCGAGCGCGGCCTTGCGGCCGACCTCGGGATTGGCGCCGGCCCCGAGTCCCTTGGTGAGCTTCGCGCCAAGTTGCAGCTTCACCGGCGCCTGCGACAACTTGAGCGCCTGCAAATCGGTGTTGGCGGTGATGAATTCCACGCCTTCGAGCTTGGCGCGAATCATGCGGTTGACCGCGTTGCACCCGCCCCCGCCCACGCCGATGACTTTGATCTTCGCCGGCTGCAGCTCCTCGCTGAAGCTCATTCGGATTCCCCCATCTCTTGTATTCATGTTCCCTCAGTCTTCTCCAGGTTCGCTGGCAGCTCCCGGGCAGGGTTTACGAGGCGCCGGCGAACATGGCTTTTAATTTGGATACCAGATTTCCCGCGCGCTGGGGCGCAGAGCGCCGCGCCTTCGCGCCACACAAAACGAGTCCCACTACGGTTGCATATTCCGGCTGCGCCACCTGTTCCGGCAGATCAGCCAAGCCCTTTGGTTGCGCGACGCGCACCGGCAAATGGAAGGACTGCTCGGTAAGTTCCGGCAGCCCGTGGAGGCGCGCACCGCCGCCCGCCAGGACAAATCCTGCAGGGACCTGGCCATCGAGGCCCGCGCGCTGCAAATCGTCGCGAATCAATGAAAGCAATTCCATGGCTCGCGGCTCGATGATGTCCGTCAACATGTGCGCGAAGATGGTCCGCAGCGGACGGTCGCCGACGCTGGCAATCTCGATCGAGCCGTTTCCCTGCATGAAGGCGGAAGCGGCGCAGCCGTGGCGGCGCTTCAGTCTTTCGGCTTCAGGGATGGGTGTGCGCAAGCCGACGGCCAGGTCATTCGTAAAGTGATCGCCGCCAATCGGAACAGCGCTGCTATGGCGCACCACGCCGCCGCCAAAGACGAGCAATTCCGTGGTGCCGCCGCCGATGTCCAGCAAGCAGCAGCCGAGATCGCGTTCGTCCTGCGTGAGACAGGATTCCGAGGAAGCAAGTGGTTCGAGAACCGTATCGTTGATAAGAATGCCGGCCTTGTTCGCGGCGGTGACGAGATTCTGCGTGGCGGCAACGGAGGAAGTCACCAGATGGACGTTGACTTCCAGGCGCTGGCCGACCATGCCGACGGCGTCGCGTATGCCGTTCTGCGCATCCACCATGAATTCGTGCGGAAGGACGTGGAGGACTTCGCGGTCTTCGGGAAGCGAGATGTTGCGAGCGGCGTCCACGGCGCGGCGCACGTCTTCGCGCTCGATGTCTCGCGGCCGATGTCCAAGGGTGATGCCGCCGCGGCTGTTTACGCCGCGGACGTGGCCGCCGGCGACGCCAATTAGCGCTTCTTCCACCGGCACGTTTGCCACGCTCTCGGCCTCTTCGACGGCGCGGCGAATGGAACTCACCGTGGCGTCAAGATTAACAATCAGGCCCTTGCGCAGCCCCTTGGATTCGGCCGCGCCGAGCGCCAGGAACTTCACGAGTTCGCCTTCGACTTCCGCGATCAAGACGCAAGTTTTCGTGCTGCCGATGTCCAGCCCAACCAAGTATTTGTCTTTCTTCGCCAAGCCGCCGCTCCCGCGATGAAGCTATCTTTTTCTTGCGGTGGTCGTGCCCGCGCTGGTGTCGGGATTCACGACCACTTGCCGCGAATACTGCAAATCAATCGACTGCACACGCCCGGCATTCGCCTGCCACTGCGAAAAATTATCGATCAGCATTTTGTACTTGCCGATGAACTCACTCGCGCCGAAATGAATCGTCACAGCCTGGGAATCGCCGGCGTTCGCAAGGCCGGTCATTACCACGCGCAAATCCTTCGGATTGGAGAGATCGACCTCGCTGACGCGATCGGACGAACCGCCGCGAACGAGATCGACGTCCTTCAGAAATTCCTCACACGTCTGCATGCGTTTTTCGCGCTGGTCACGAGGCAAATCTTCCGAGACGCCGGTGACGATGGGGAAATGCAATTCTTCGCCCCGCGGACGGTCCAGGATGACGCCATGCGCGTCAATCAGCGCCAATTCATTGCCGTTTCGAACAAAGGCAATGGGCGTGCGCTCCGTCAGTTGAATGCGCAGGCGATTTGGCAGGATGCGCTGGACACTGGCGGATTCGACCCAGGGAATTTGCTCTAGCTGGCTCCGCCGGGCGTCCAGAGGGATGCGCAAAACGCTTCGGTTCCGGTCATGGACAAACGGCTGGAGAACCGCTTCGCGGCTGACGATGCGATTGCCGGTGACTTCGATTTGATCCGGCCTCAACAGAAGCATGCTGGGGGAATTCTGGAGAAACTGCGTGCCGTAATACGCCGCAGTCACAACCACAATGCCGCCAAGACTCAGAACGAGAACGCGCCGGTAGAACGGCCAGCCTCGCCCCGTGAACTTTTTGCGGCGGATTTCGACCGGCTTTTGTCGGCGCAGGTAGCGCGGCTCATCCTCGGCAATCAGCTCAGGCCGATAGGCATCGGCTTCCGCCGCGGATGAGTTTCGATGTATGGCCTTTACGCGTTCCAAACAACCACCTCGTTCTCAAGACTTACGCCGAAACTTTTCTGCACCCGCTCGCGCACGTCGGCGATCAGCGCCAGCATATCTTTGGCTGAGGCGTGGCCGGCGTTCACAAAGAAATTGGCATGACGGTCGCTGATGCGGGCGTCGCCCACAGACAGGCCCTTGAGGCCCAATTCATCAATCATGCGCCCAGCGGAAGCACCCGGAGGATTTTTGAAGATACAGCCGGCGCTTTTCTGCCCGAGCGGCTGGCTCGAGCGCCTTTTTTCGTTGCAGATACGAATACCTTCGAGGATTACTCTGAACGATTTGGAAGGTAGTTCCAGAATCACCGAGAGCATCATATCATCGGGCGCAAAAGAAGTGTGCCGGTATTCGAAAGAAATTTGATGGCTCCGGAGGACTTCGACCTTGCGGCTGGCCGCGCGGTAGAGCTTCACTTCCCGGACGTAGCTGCCGATCTGCATGCCGTAGGCCCCGGCATTCATGCGCAGAGCGCCCCCGACGGTGCCGGGAACACCGATGAGCCCTTCCATCCCGCCGAGGTCGTTCTTCGCGCAGAAGGTGATCATGCGGCCGAGGTCCGCAGCGCCGTCGACGTGGGCGAGGTTGCCATCGAGGATGACATCGGGCTCTGGACGGACGAGTTGCAGAATCGCCCAGGGCAATTCCCCATCGCCCACGAGCAGGTTTGAGCCTCCGCCGAGGAATTTGTGCGGAATCTGGTTCGTGTCGAGCAGACTCAGGAGGTCGGGAAGGCTTTCGTGCTTCTTGATGCGCAGCAAGTCCGTGGTTCCACCGATGCCCAGTGAAGTCAATTCGGCAAGCGCAGCGGCATGCTGCAGGGCGACATTCATTTCCGCAAGTTTGCCGATGATTTTCGGATCATGAATGCGCATGAGGCGTCGGATTCTCCGTTCCCAGCAAAACCATGAATTCGTTGCTAGCCCGGCTGATATTTCCCGCACCGATGGTGAGGATGGCGTCCCCGGGACGGGTTTGTTTCAGCAAGTACTCGATGCCTTCCTGCATCGAGCGAAAATAATGGACATTCTTGTGACCGGCATCGCGAATGGCGGTCGCAAGCGTTTCACTCGTCACGCCCGGGATGGGCGCTTCGCTGGCGGCGTAGATATCTAAAAGCGCCAAAATGTCGGCTTGGTTGAACGCGCTCCGGAAATCGTCCCAGAGATGTTGGGTGCGGGTGTAGCGATGAGGTTGAAAGAGCACCAGCAGGCGATTGAACTTGCAGCCGCGGGCCGCTTCGAGAGTGGCGCGAATCTCGGCAGGGTGATGGCCGTAATCGTCGACCACGGTGATGTCATTCACCACACCCTTGATGTCAAAGCGGCGACCCACGCCGGCAAACTTCACGAGGCCTTCGCGGATCAGGTCAGCCGGAACATTCAAATACAGCGCGACGGCAGCAGCCGCAGCAGCGTTGCGGACATTGTGCATGCCCGGCGGATGCATGAGCTGGAACAAACCGAGATCTTCGCCTCTGTACGTCAGCCGGAACTCGCTGCTCAAGCCCTCCAGCTTCACATCGCTGATCACCAGATCGGCCTGGCTCGAAGTTCCATAAGTGATGATGGGACGCTTCACACTGGGAATGATGGCTTGGACGTTGGGCTCGTCGATGCAGAGGATCGCCGCACCGTAAAATGGCACGCGATTCACAAACTGGATGAAGGCGTCCTGAATATCTTCGAGAGAGCTGTACTGGTCAAGGTGTTCGCGGTCAATTGTGGTTACGACCGCGACCACCGGCGCGAGCATCAGGAAGCTGCGATCGCTTTCGTCGGCTTCCACCACAAAGTATTCGCCTTTGCCGAGCCGCGCGGTCGTGCCTGCCTGATTGACTCTCCCGCCGACCACAAACGTGGGGTCAAGATGCGCCGCGGCCAGCACGGAGGCGACGATCGAGGTCGTAGTGGTCTTGCCGTGCGCGCCGGCCACGGCGATCCCGTATTTCAGGCGCATTAACTCTGCAAGCATCTCCGCCCGCGGGATCACGGGAATTTTCATCTTGTGCGCTTCGATGACTTCAGGGTTATCGGCCTTCACAGCAGAGGAAGTCACAACCACGTGCGCGCCGTCGGCATTGGAAGCCTTGTGGCCTTCGTAAACCGTGGCGCCGAGATTCTGGAGGCGCTCCGTGATTGTGGAGAGCTTGGTGTCCGAGCCGGAGACCGAATAGCCAAGTGTCAGTAGCACTTCGGCGATGCCGCTCATGCCGATGCCGCCGATACCGACCATATGAATTCGTTGAAAATTGCGAAAAGAAACCATCATGCGCTTGCCCTCGGACGATTTCCTTGCACGTTCGCGGCCTCTTCGATGAGATTGACGATGTCGCGCGCGGCATAGGGGCGGGCAAGTCCGCGCGCGGCGGTTGAGAGTTTTTCGATTTCCCGGGGCTGGTCAACGAGAGAAAAGATTTCGCCGGTAAGTCTTTCGGGCGTGAGTTCGGCTTCGGAAATCAGGCGGCCACCGCCCGCGCGGGACATTTCCTGCGCGTTGCGCAACTGATGGCTGTCCGTCGCTCTTCCGAAGGGGATAAAGATGGCGGCTCGGCCTGCGGCGGCGATTTCCGCCGCGGTGATGGCTCCGGCCCGGCAAACAATGATGTCCGCCCAGGCAAAGCGTTCCGCCATGTTCGTAAGGAAGGGGACAACCTCCGCGTTGATTTCGCGCCGGGCGTATGCCGTACGCGCCGCATTATAATCGCGCTCGCCGGTCTGATGCACGATGGCCAATTCGTTCTTGCGTGCGGCCAGCCGATCCATGGAGTCGACAACTGTCCGGTTGATAGGAAGTGCTCCCTGGCTACCGCCAGTGATGAGCAACCGAAACGGCTTTCCCAGATGCCGCGGCGTGATGAAGAAAAATTCCGGGCGCACCGGGCAACCTGTAACAATCGCCTTTTTCCCCCATGCTTGTGCAGAAATTTCATAGCCGGTCGCAATTCGTGTAGAAATTCTCGCCAGCACTCTGTTTGTGAAGCCTGGCTCGGCGTTCGGTTCGAAGATGATATTGGGCACGCGCGCCAGCCAGGTCGCCAGCAACATGGGGCCGGCTGCATATCCGCCGACGCCGAACGCCGCGACGGGTTTGTGCTTGCGCAATACGCGCCGCGCATCGAGCATTGCCGGCGCGAGCATCGCCAAATTCTTGACCAGCGTCGGGCCACCCTTGCCCTTCAAACCAGCCACCCGCAGCGTTTCCAGCGGCAGCCCGGCCTGCGGCACAAGCTTCATCTCAATCCCGCGTTCAGTTCCCACTAGCACGACTTCCCTTTCGTTTCCTCTTGCCAGCCATTCCCGCGCAATCGCCAGCGCGGGAAAAACATGGCCGCCAGTGCCGCCGCCTGCAATCAGCAATTTCACTGGCAACACTCTTGCCGAGTAGGGCGCACGCCGCGGCGGGCTGCGCCCCTACCAAGACGATTCATCACGACCACGAGGATTCCGCCGCCCGCTGCGAGATATTCAGCAGCACGCCCGTTGCGAGGAGCATCACCAGCAAACTCGATCCGCCGTAGCTGATGAACGGCAACGGGATACCTTTCGTCGGAACCATACCGAGCACCACCGCAAAATTAATCAGCGCCTGGAACATAACCATCGCTGTGATGCCAAGGGCCAGCAGCCGTCCGAATCCGTCCGGCGCACCAAGCGCAGCGCGCAGCCCTCGCCACCCATAGACGACAAAGAGCGCAATCACGACCATGGCCCCGATAAAACCCAACTCTTCGCAAATCACGGCATAGATAAAATCCGTGTGCGCTTCCGGTAAATAGAAAAGTTTTTGCTTGCTCTCCATCAGGCCGACGCCCGTAAAACCACCGGAACCAACCGCGATGAGTGATTGCAAAAGCTGGAATCCCGTGCCCTGTGGATCGGAGGTTGGATCGAGAAACGCCATCAGCCGCGCCTGGCGATAGGAGACCTGCGTGATCAAGAAATACAGCGTCGGCATCGCGACCGCCGTGCCGACCGCCAGCCACCTCCAGGAAAGGCCTGCGACAAACAGAACCGCCGAGGCGATGAGAACGATGTCCACTGACGTGCCGAGATCAGGCTGCAGCAAAATGAGCACGACACAAATCAAAATTGGCCCTGCTGCCGGAAGGATGGTCTGCAGAAAATCTTCTTTGCAGAACTCCATGGATGCCTTGCCGCGGCGCTTGAGATCAAAAAACCACGCCAGGTACAAGATCGCGGCGAGCTTGGCCAATTCGGATGGCTGGATGTTTGCCGGGCCGAACTTGATCCAGCGATGTGTGGAATGCGATTTATCGAGGAACAACGTTCCAACAAGCATCAGCAAGACCACACAGACGACCGGATAGACCACGGCGGGCTGGCGCAGCTTGCGATAGTCCGTGCGCATGAGCACGAACATCCCGACGAGGCCAATCACGAGCCATACGGCTTGGCGGAGAAGAAAAATGTACGAGTGACCATATTGCTGTTCAGCTGTGACCGCCGAAGCGCTGAAAATCATCACCGCGCCGAGCAGACACAACGCCAGAGTCGCTCCAAAGAGCCAGCGGTCATTTTCCAGTCGTCTCGGCACGTTATCTCACCCTCTTCCGGAACTTGTACCCGCCGCTTGCCGTTCCAGTTGATGGACCAGCTCTTTAAAGACGCGGCCGCGGTGTTCGTAATTCTGAAACTGATCGAAGCTGGCGCATGCCGGGGCCAGGAGCACGACGTCGCCGGGCCGCGCCGCGTGCGAGGCAATTTCGACCGCACGCTCGATGGTCCCGGCGCGCTCGATGGCCACGCTGCCTGCAATTTGCTTCTCAATCTTTTCTGCCGCCGCGCCGATCAGCAGCGCGAGAATGGCTTTCTCGCGTAAAGGTTTTTGCAGCGCCGTGTAGTCGCTGCCTTTGTCTTTCCCGCCCAGAACGATCAGGATTCTCCCAGGAAAAGCGTCGAGCGCCTTCAGTGTGGCGTCCACGTTGGTTGCCTTCGAGTCGTTGTAATAGCGCACGCCGCCGATTTCCGCGACAAACTCCAGGCGGTGCTCGACCCCCGCGAAGGAGCGAACTCCCTTGGCGATAGCCGCAGGTTCGGCCCCGGCGAGGCGCGCCGCCGCTACGGCCGCAAGCACATTTTCAACGTTGTGCGCGCCCGGCAGCGGAATCTCCTTGAGATTCAATACCGCCTCTTCCTGCCCGTCATAGCGAAACACAATTTCGTTGCCGTGCACGAACGCGCCTTGAGCCACGCGCTGTTTCCGGCTGAACCAGTACAAGTGAGGCTTCGCCGGCGCCAGAGGAGTGGTCGCCGGGTCATCCGCGTTCAAGATCGCGTTGTCGGCTTCCGTCTGATTCTGGAAGATGCGCGCTTTGGCGCGGCCATACGCTTCCAGCGTGTGATGCCGATCCAGATGGTCAGGCGTGAGATTCAGGAACACGCTGATGTTGGGGCGAAACGTTTCAATCAGCTCCAGTTGAAAACTGCTTAACTCCGCCACAGTGATGGTGTCGTCGCTGGTCCGCTCCACGCGCGCAATCAATGGAGTGCCGATATTTCCGGCAAGAATCGTGGAAAAACCGGCGTCCTTCAAAATATGTTCGACCAAGGAAGTCGTCGTGGTCTTGCCGTTTGAGCCGGTGATGCCAATCAGGCGTCCGTGCAGAAAACGGTCCGCCAGCTCTACTTCGCTCCATATGGTGAGGCCCTTAGCGCGCGCGGCCTGCAGCAACGGAGCATCAGCGGGCACGCCGGGGCTCGGAACAATCAGGTCCTGTTCGAGAAATGTATTCTCCCGGTGGCCGCCCAGTTCCAGGCGTATACCTGCAGTCCGGAGCGAGGCAATCGCTTCGCCGATTTCGTTTTCGGGCCGCGCATCGGTGGCAGTCACATTCGCACCCCGCGCGGCGCAAAAGAGTGCAGTGGCCACACCCGTTCTGGCCAGTCCAACAACCAGCACGCGCTTGCCCCGCAACTCAAATGGATTCGGCATTTATCTCGCGGACCTTTTCATCAAAATGCTTCGCTATCTCAATTTCAACGTCGTCAGGGCAAACAGCGCAAAAACCAGCGCTGCGATCCAAAACCGCACAATCACTTTCGATTCGCTCCACCCAAGCAGTTCGAAATGATGATGAATGGGCGCCATCCGAAAAATGCGCTTGCCCCGCAGCTTGAACGAGCCCACTTGCAAAATCACCGAAACGGCTTCCAGCACAAAAACGCCGCCAACAAAGAACAGCAAAATCTCCTGCTTGATGATGACCGCGATCACGCCGAGCGTTCCGCCCAGCGAGAGTGAACCGACGTCCCCCATGAAAATTTCAGCGGGATGCGCGTTGTACCAAAGAAAGCCAAGCGACGCGCCGACGAGCGCGCCGCAGAACACCGTCAACTCGCCGACCTTCGGGATGTACTGAATGTCAAGGTACGTCGCCCAGCGGTAGTTGCTGCTGACGTAGGTCAGCACCGTGAGAGCGCCTGCGGCGATGACCGTGCAGCCGATGGCGAGGCCGTCCAGACCGTCAGTCAGGTTGACGGCGTTGGAAGAACCGACAATCACCACGCCAACGAAAACGAGAAAAGGAATAAACGCCAGTGGCCAGAAATGCGGTGAATGCATGAACGAGTGAAAAACGAGATCGGGACGAAAGCGCTTCAGAAACGGGATCATCAACTGCGTGGAGTAAGCGCTGTGCGTCGTCAGGACGAGAAGCGAGACGCCGACTACCAGACTGAGGAACACCTGGAAATAGATCTTTTTTTTCGCGGTGAGACCCAGGTTGCGCCGTTGGGAAACTTTCGCGTAGTCGTCGATGAACCCAATAATCGCGAAACCGACCAGGGCAAAAAGTGACAATAAGATGAAAGGGTTTGTGAGATCGGCCCAAAGCAGAGTCGGCACGGCGGTGGAAAGAACAATCAGGACGCCGCCCATCGTGGGAGTGCCGGCCTTTTTCTTGTGCTCCTGGGGGCCTTCTTCGCGAATGTACTGGCCGATTTGCAATTCACGCAGGCGGCGGATCAGCGATGGACCGAAGACCAGGGCCAGAAACATCGCCGTGAGGCTTGCATACACCGTTCGAACAGTGATGTAACGGAAGACATTCAGCGGGCTGATGTACTTGCGCAAAACTTCGTAGAGGAGGTAGTAAAGCATCTCAGTGCCGTACTTCCTGACCCGTGATTTCCCCGGCCGCCGCGTGCCGCGCAATCAGCGCTTCCACAATCTGCTCCATCTTCACGCCCCGCGAGCCTTTCACCAGCAGCAAATCGCCGGACGTAATGAAGTCCGCCAGAAATCCGGCGGCTTCCTGCGGCGTGGGGAAGAACTTCGCGCGCGCGCGAGGGAGCCCTGCCGCAACAGCGCCTTCCACGATCTGTGCGGCATCACCGGCCACGCCGATGATCCAATCGATCTTCCCGGTCTTTGCCGCAAACTGCCCGGCTTCGCGGTGGAGTTCCGGTGAAGCCGCGCCGAGTTCGCGCATTTCGCCGGCCGCGAGGATCCGCCGACGGAAACTCGGTGTCGCCGCGAGCAATTCCGTCATCGCTTGCAGCGCCGCGGGACTCGAGTTGTAGCTGTCGTTGATGAGCGCCGCCCCATTCGAAAAACGCAGCAATTCTCCGCGCATCGCCGGCGCGCGCAGCGACCGGAACACATCTTGCGCTTCCGCCGCGCCGATGCCCCACACACTTGCGGCCGCCAGGGCCGCCAGAGCGTTGGCGATCGCGTGACGTCCGGGAACATTCAGCTCCAGTCGCACGCGTCCCTCAGGGCTTACGTAATCGAACGCTGTTCCTAGGGCTCCCCGGTCTTCAATTTCTTCAGCCATGAAAGAAGCTGTGCTTTCGATGCCATACGTCAACACGCGTCCCGGCGCAACAGACCCGAACGCGGCGACGCGCGGATCGTCTGCATTAAGCACCGCAGTCGACTCGCGACCGTTCAATCCTTCAATCAGCTCGCGTTTCGCGAGCGCAATCTCATCCACCGACGCAAAGAATTCCAGATGCGCCGGCGAAACGCGCGTGACCACTCCAACGTCCGGTTTGGCGATCGCTGCCAGCCGCGCAAGTTCGCCGCGGCGTGACATTCCCATCTCGAGCACCGCCGCCTGATGCGTTTCGTCCAGTCGAAATAGCGTCAACGGCAGCCCGTACTCATTATTTAAGTTGCCTTCCGATTTCAGGACCCGCAGCCTCGCGCCCAACAGTGCCGCCAGGATCTCCTTCGTGGTGGTTTTGCCGACAGAACCTGTGACCCCGGCGATTTTCCCGCCCCAGGACTCGCGCACCGCGCGCGCCAATTTCTTGAGCGCGCTGAAGGTGTCGCCCACGGTGATGCATCGGTCGCGGACCGAGTCTGCATATCTCGAAAGTTGCGCCTCCGCCACCACCGCCGCAACGGCTCCGCTTTCCAGGGCGCTGGCCACATGGTCGTGTCCATCGTGACGCGGTCCGTGGATGGCGATGAACAGTTCTCCGGCACGAATCGCGCGAGAATCAATCGACACGCCGGCCAGCCGGGCCACGGGGTCGAGTCCCTTCCCCGGCCGAGTACCCAAAGCGTTAGCCACCTGTGCAATCGTCCACCGCATAAGTTCCTCAAAGGATTCGTCTTACTACAGTACCCAACGCCTCGTAGTGTTCTCAACGTTTTGAGGGCTCCTCCTTTCGAGAGGTCAGCAATTGGCTCGCCCCGGCATTGCCGGGACCCGAGCGCCCTCGTCTCTACTATGAACCAAGCGCGCTAGGTGCCAAACCCCGGACCACCACTTTCCTGATCGTTTCGCGGCCCTTCAAAACCACGTTCGCGCAAGGCGCGTCGCGCCACTTCGCGATCGTCAAATTCATACGTTTTGTCCGCAAGAATCTGATAATTCTCATGACCTTTTCCGGCCAACAGCACGATGTCTCCGGTGCGGGCTTCATCCATGGCCATGCCAATGGCTTTTTCGCGGTCCGGCTCGATCAGATATTTTCCAGCGGTTTTCTGCAGTCCCACGATGATGTCGCTGATGATTTTCAGGGGGTCTTCGCTGCGCGGATTGTCGCTGGAAAGAATGGTCAGGTCGCTCAGGCGGCCGGTGACTTCGCCCATCACCGGCCGCTTAGTGCGATCCTTTTCGCCGCCGCACCCAAACAACGTGATAATCCGCCCTTTGGGATTCAGCTCCCGCGCGGTTCGAATCAGGTTTTCCAATGCATCGTCGGTGTGCGCGTAATCGACGATCACCAGGAAGGGCTGCCCGAGATCGATCCGCTGGAAACGTCCCGATACACTCTCAAGACTCCGGATGCCACTCTCGATCACTTCGTTCGAAAGACCAAGAGCCTGCGCCGCTCCAATTGCAGCGAGAAGGTTGTAGACGTTGATTCTGCCGACCAGCCGCGACACTACCTGGACCTTTCCATTCGGTGTCTGTGCTGTGAAGGTCAACCCATCGAATGTCAGCTGAAATTTCTTTGTGGTGATGTCCGCGTCCGATTCCAGTCCATAGGTCACTGTTTTCTTCGCCAGGCGGACAAGACGCTTGCCGAATTCATCGTCCGCATTCAGCACGGCGACTTCCGGTGCGCCTGCCCCCGTGTCCGCAAAGAGCCGTCTCTTCGCCGCAAAATAATCCTCAAACGTTTTGTGAAAATCCATGTGCTCGCGCGTCAGGTTGGTGAAGACCGCGGCCTGAAAATGGCATCCCCAGAGCCGGTCCATCGCCAGCGAATGCGAGCTGGCTTCGAGCACCGCGTACTTTCCGCCGGCATCGCGAATCTCCGCAAAAAATCCCTGCAGGTCCACCGATTCCGGCGTCGTGTTCGGAGCAGGATAGTCGCCAAGCGGCGTGTGGTAGGCAATCGTTCCGAACAACCCGGTCTTCGCCCCGGAGGCCTTCACGATGGCATCCACAACCGAAGTCGTGGTCGTCTTTCCGTTCGTACCTGTCACCGCCACGAGTTGCAGCGCGTTCGCGGGATGCCCGAGGAAGTTCGCGGCTGTGATCGCCAGCGCCTTGCGCGCTTCTCGAACCTGAATCCATGCCACATCTGCTGGAATCGTGCTCGGGGCCCGCTCTTCGCTCGCAATGGCAATCGCGCCACGCTTGATGGCGTCCTGAATAAACGTGTTTCCGTTAGCCTTCGCTCCGTGCAGAGCGAAAAAAAGCGAGCCCGGCTCCACTTTCCGTGAATCGCAAGCTACCGTCCGAATTTCCAGTTTGTTTGCATTCGCAGGCAGAGATGTTTCCACGCCTAGGAACACTTCGCTCAGCTTTCTTCCGTTGTCCGTTGAACTTGCACGGACAGAATGCTTTCGTTGGCGGTCAACCTGGCTCGTGATGGCGTCCTGTACCTGTTCTTCTCGGCTCAATCCAATTTTCATCCTAATGCCTGACTCTCCGGTGTGGCTTCTCAATTTTTGCCGCTGGTGTTCCGAATTGCACGGTTATCTTCGCGCCGCGCCGGACCTTCGTCCCCGACGCCGGCGCTTGATTTGTTGCAAGACTGCTGCCAACCAGAACCGGCTCCAGCCCCAGCCTTAAGCACGTTTCGGTGACTTCACGCATCGTCTTTCCGGAGAAATCCGGCACTGGAATGTCGCCGCCCTCATCCACGGCCACGGTCACCGCAGGCGCCGGGCTAGCGCCCTCACTGGAATTGGTTGCCACGAACTTGGCCGGAGGTTGGTCGGGCTGCTCCGAAAAATCCGTGGGCGTGAAATCTTCGAGTATCGAACTATCCGATACGTCGCGATTCCTGTACGCCGCCTGGAGAAGCCTCGGACCAACGGGCACATCGCGCGGCACATCCAGATATGGCAATACCTGCTCGGCGATTCGCTTGAAAACCGGCGCGGCAACCTGGCCGCCCTCGTGTTGCCCCACGGGCGAATCCAGCGACACTAGAATCGTCACCGTCGGATTGCTGATTGGCGCAAAACCGGTAAAGGAAGCAATCAACTGCGTTCTCGAATAGCGGCCCGTCGCGGGATCGATTTTTTGCGCCGAGCCGGTTTTCCCCGCAGCAGTCCAGCCATCAAGATGCGCGAGCTTTCCCGTCCCGTTCAGCACGACGCCTTCCATCAGCCGCCGCAGGGTCGCGGCTGTTTCCGGCCGGATCACTTTCTTCGGCTCGGGGGGCATCACCTGGCCATCCCCAGTCAATTTGTGATCCCCGCGCCTCAACTCCGCAACCACATGCGGCTTGTACAGCAATCCACCGTTGGCAATCGCAGAGACCGCGCTAATCAGTTGAATGGGCGTGACTCCGACTTCCTGACCCATCGAAATCGATCCGATCGAGACCGCCGACCAGTTCTCCAGTCGCCGCAACAGTCCCTTGCTCTCCCCTGGCATATCCACTCCGGTTGGCTGCCCGAAGCCAAACGCACGGATATAATCGTAGAATTTCGGCGCTCCCAGCCGCAGCGCAATCTTGATCGCGCCGACGTCGCTCGATTGCGCAAGGATGTCCGAGACACTCAGCAAGCCGAACGGCTTATGGTCGCGGATGCGATGTCCGGCCACGTATACCGCCCCGTTCTCGCAATCAAAGACTTCCCCGGGCCGCGTAATTCCCTGATCGAACGCGGCTGCCAGAGTGATGAGCTTAAAAGTCGATCCCGGCTCGTACAGCGCCGCGACCGCACGATTCATCCGCGCTTCCGCTGGCGCTTCATTCGCCGCGTTGGGATTGAACTTCGGCCAGTTCGCCAGCGCCAGGATTTCGCCGGTATTCGGATTCATCACCATCGCCGTGCCAGCCATGGCATGCGTCTTGGCAATCGCTGCGGCCAGTTCGCGCTCAGCGATGTACTGGATTTTTTCGTCGAGCGTGAGAACCACGTTCGCGCCGGGCTCGCGCCGGGCTTCTCCGCCATCGAACCAGCGCTGGCGCGCGTCCGCCATCACAATGATTTTTTCGCTCTTGCCGCGGATCTGGCCATCCAATTCGTACTCGATCCCGCCCAAGCCTTTTTCATCGAGATCGACAAAACCCAATACGTGCGACGCCAAATCGCGCTTCGGATAGATACGCTGATTCTCTTTTTGGAAGTAGACGCCCTTCAGATTCAGCGCCTCCACTGCCTCTTTCTTATCCGGCGGCAGCTTGCGCGCAATCCATACAAACGAGTGCGAGGACTCGAGACGCGCTTCAAGCACGTCACTGGATATTCCCAACACGCCGGACAGCAGTCGCGCCGCCAGTTGCTGGTCGCCAAGTTCGGAAGGCACCGCAAACGCCGAATCCACCGGGATGCTCATCGCCAGCGGGTGCATGTTGCGGTCGTAGATCGCGCCGCGCTTCGGCGTGATTTCGATCACACGCTGCTGCTGCCGCTGCGCGCGGGCCATGTATTCGCTGTGACGGAAAAGTTGCAGGTATCCGAGCCGGCCAAAAACCGCAGTCAACCAAAAGAGTGCCACGCAAGCAGCAATCAGCAGTCGGTTCACCGCTTTGCGGTCACCATTCGATTCGACCGTCTTGCGGTTACGCTCGGAGTTTACCGCTATGCGGCCACCTGCGGCGGCGTGAGCACGGTGTTCTGACATGGCGAGATCAAATCAACAAGCGCTCCGCCTGGAAGTTCCATTACTTGACGGCAAACTGGTTGTCGAACCATATGCATCAAAAAAAAACGCTACGGTGCTCGATTTGGCCTGACGTAACGTGCCGCGGCCACTTCGGCGCCGTCCGCAGCCTGGTATTCCTGCACCTGCGTTGGCAGAGGCTCGGTCAAGCCCAGTTGCCGGCGCGCAATCACGTCAATACGCATCGGATTGCGTAGTCCGGCGATTTCCAATTTCAAAGACGAGTTCAGCGAAGCGGCCTCGGTCTGTCGGGCCTTGACGTCCTCCAGCTGAAAACTTAGATCAATGCATCGGAAATGCTGGTAGATGTACATCATGAAAAAGGCCGCAATCACCCCGCCCAGCGCGACCGTTCGGTACAGTCTGCGCATTTTTGCGGGCTCAACGTGGCGCACAATACGCGAATTGTCGATCCTCTTTACGGTATGAAACTCGGTCATCGCCCTGGATTTTTTCTTCCGCGTCATAACAGTACCTTGCCAGTCGCTAAGCGGCCGGCATTCTTTCCGCACACCGCAGCTTCGCGCTTCGCGAACGCGGGTTGCCCATCATTTCTTGTTCACTGGGCTGGATCACGTGTTTCGTCAGCACGCGGAGCGTTCCTGCTCGCTCTCCCTCTTGAAACGCGTGCTTTACCAGGCGGTCTTCCCGCGAGTGGTAACTCAGCACCACCCAGCGGCCTCCTGAATTCATTGTGGCGGGGGTCCGAGAAAGAAACTGCCCGAGTTCCTCCATCTCTCGATTCACCGCTATCCGCAGCGCCAGAAACGTTTTTCACAATCTCGTCTGCCGTTAATTCGTCGTTAGCAGTGTCCATCCGCATATCCAGCGGAGCCGCCTCGCGGAACGAAAATCCCCGCTCGCCTTGATCAAGCTGCATGCTCGAAACTCCCAAGTCGGCCAAGACCCCGTCCACCCCGCGAATCCCCAACTCTTGCGCGACCTCCGCAATCCTCGAGAACGGCGCGTGCACCAGCGTCACTTTCGCCCCAAAGATCTTGAGCCGCACCCGCGCCAACTCCAGCGCCTGTGCGTCCCGGTCCAGGCTGATCAGCCGCCCAGAGGTCAATTTCTGCGCGATTGCTTCCGAGTGCCCGCCTGCTCCCAGCGTGGCGTCGATGTACGTTCCGTCCGGTCTTATGCGCAGCCATTCGAGCACCTCTTCCAACAGCACCGGCGTGTGCGGCGCAGCCAATCTTGCAAAACCTAAATTCCCAAGTCTTCGAGCGCCTTGTCGTCTCCGTCCGTATACGGCTCGTTCTTCAATTGGTCCAGAACTCTTGTGTGGTTCATGACTTCCAAATAGTCCAGGTTCCCAAGGACGTCCACGTCTCCCTTGGTCTGCGCCGCTTCCCGTAGCACTGTTGGCAGAAGCAATCTTCCCTGCCCATCCAACTCCACCGTTTGCCCGTAGTAGCTCGTGCGCATCAGGAACTTTCTCTTCGCCCGGTTCGTGCTCGGCACCTGCGCCAGCTTGTCTTCAATCTCCGACCACACGTTCATCGGATAAATCCTGGCCGTCTCACCGGTCGTGCTGGTGATGTAAAACTGGCTTCCGTACTCTTTCAATTCGTCTAGAAATACGGCGGGTATCTTCAACCGGCCCTTCTCGTCCACCTTCGCCGGACAGTTGCCCCGCAGCTTCATGTGCCCCGCCCACCCCGGCCCCGCTTTTTGCAAGGTCAAACGCGAAAATGTGGTCTACAATGGCCAAAAATGCCCACTTTCACCACAGATCTGGGTATCTGTCTACTTTGCCCTACAGTGCCCTACAACCCGCTACCTTGCCCTACTTCTGCCCACTTCCTACCACTTTGCACCACATGATAGGCTGCTTTCCGCGCATGTCAAGAGAAATCATGCACATTTTTCAAAATATGTTGTGAAGATCTTCTAATTCGAAGAGGGAGGATTTCGCCGCCACTGGTTGTGGTCATATTTCAATTCGGCGACTATTCTTGGTAGTCCATTTATTCTTGGCTCATGCTTCGTTTGTTCAGAGGGAGTAGAAGTGCGGGAGATACAGCATTCAGCGCATCTTGTCGCATCTTGTCGCTTTTCCCGCTCATTGCAATCAGGGTAGACTCACCGGCGTCCGGACCCGTCGCGCAGGGTGACTCGATGCAGAAAGCCTTTGGCTTCATTCTGATTTCGCTTTTCTCACTGGCAGGAGGCGCTATGGCGCAATCGGAAGCGGATAGCCCCAAATCGGACGCTGCGCTGAGAAGGATCACCATTCCCAATGGCACGCCCGTTCAATTGCGCTTCGCTCGTGCCGTTTGGGGATTGGCCGCCGGTGGCCGCTTTCGTCCTGTCCACGCGAAACCTGGTGATGTGGTTCCCATCGTGGCTGGCGCCGATGTTTCCATTGGAGGCTTGGTGGCTATACGCAAGGGCAGCGCAGGAGAAGCCACTGTGAGAAACGTTTGGATGCCTGTTAGGGACAAACATGGATCTCAATACCCTTGCACCTGCTTCTCATTGCATCTCGATTGGATAAAGAGCATCAACGGCCAATTGATTCCTCTGCGTCCGGACGTGAAGGGCAAAAACAGAGTGGTCGTCTACGACGTGTTCTCCACTCACACAGGAGCGATTGCCAAGCCCTTTCATCTTCGCCGCGGTTTGATCGACGCCTTCACTTTCACGTCCCTCGTCAAGATGGTCCACGAAAGGGATTGGCTTCCGGCCGGTACGCGCACGACCGTTTACGTCGACGGAAACTTTCCGCTATTTGCCTCGGAAGTGGAAGAGGACCAGGCAGGCCTTCCGATTCCGAACGAATCAGGCAGCGTTATGATCTATCGCACAAAGGGTCAGAAGGACAGGCAGCTGCATGTGTACTGTGATTCCAGGGAGGTGGGACAGTTGGGCAGCCTGCAATACGTCGAAATTGAAATGCTTCCGGGTAATCACTACTGCCAAGCTGAACAAGCAGGCAAGTTAGAATTCTCCGTCACCGGCGGTGCGGAGCACTACCTCTACCTCGAATACGGACCTTTCTCGGGCAGCTGGAAGCTTTCAGTAGTAAACAATCTGGAGGGAGAAGATGGAATCGGCGCGGCCGATCTGGTCAGCAACTCCCAACCCACCAACGAAACGCATTAGGATTCCCGGAAGCGCGAAGACTCAATGTTTATCGAGCTGTGCTCGAAGCGCCTGCGTGCGGGCGAGAAGCGATTTTGCCTCGGTGGTAAGCGGGCCGGAGATGGCGGCGGCATTACGCAATTCGCCCTCGGCCTCCTCAAATTTCTCCTCTTGCAGGTATGCTTTCGACAAATAATAGTGCGACGATTGCAAGTAAGGGGAGTTCCCTGCCGCCGCGGTTCTCTTCAATGGGGCGATGGAGTCTTGCGGATGGTGTAGAAGCAGCTTGCAAGCACCCAGATAAAAGTTTATGTCAGCGGCCTTCGGTTCATTTTGAACAGCGCTTTCCAGAAAACCAGCCGCTTCTCCATAACGCTCGTCGACATACGCGGCCATGGCGTTTTGGAAGAGTTGCCGCCCAGTGTCGGACGGTGTGCTTCCCGCAGAGTATTTCCCCTTGTCGTGCGCGTTCGGAAGCTTTCCTTTGGAGGCTAAACCCGAAAATGTGTATGGTGGCGGCACGACTGCCGCCATCTTGTATAACTCCACGCCTTGCTCGGTGGTCAATTGTGGTTGCGCCCTGGCAGTCTCCGCGCCCTGCTGGGAGTTCGCCACTGTAACCTGCTGTGATTCGCGGGGAGTATTCTGGGCGTTGTCCAGCACTTTGCCGATATCCTGTTCCGCCCCGCTCGGGGAGGTGTTCTGCCTCGTACCGCTTACTTCGTTCGCTGCGGCCGACTCAACCTGCGTCCCCTCTTGTCCTGCACCCGGCTGATTTTTCAGTTTGGATTTCTTATCTCCCGGGCTATTGGTCGGCAAATGTTCCGTCTGCTTTTGCGGCTTCACATGCGCAACTTGTAATTCCGTACCATCGGGCGATGCCGTTTGGGAATCCAGTGTTTTGGCAGCGTCTCCAGCGGTACTCGCTTCATGCCCCTTCGCAACCGTATCGCCTGCAGAGGGATTCGCTTGAGGAAGGGGGGCGGTAATCGAGGCGCTTTGCATCTTCTGCCAGCGGACAAGGATGCTCACTGTTCCGACTGCGATAATAATTCCAGCCAGAACTACTACCTGCCAGCGAAAAAAGTGTGACTTCGACGCAGTCCAGCCACGAATCTCATGGGCTCGTTCTGTCAGGTCCGTCTGCACGGCCTGAAGGAGCTCCAATTCCCTTGCACACCTTGCGCATCCAAGCACATGGGTTTCGAACTCATCCATCTGCGCGGCATCCAGCCGATGGTGCAGATATTTCTCGGCCCATTCATCGCGGTTGATTGCCTGACAGTCCATGGTCCGCCTAACTTGTACAGTGGTCCCAAACCCTATTTCTGTGACAGCCGGTCAAACTTTTTTGTTATCTTTCTGACTAGCCGAGACTTACGCGCCCTTACCGCCTCGTGCGACATCTTCAATCGCTCGGCGACCTCCGCCAAGGAATGACCGTCCACGAGAGAGAACAGCAGAATCTGCTGGTCCAGAACGCTGTAGCTCCGTAGCTCCTCCCCCACCAGCCGCCGCCGCTCCGCTGCCTCTAGCTCCCCGATCGGATCGCTGAAAAGAGTCCCCGCTGTCTCCAAACTGAACTCGGCGCGCCGAACTCGGCTTCGAAAATAGTTATTAATCAAGTTGCGCGCCGTCCCTTGGATAAAGGCCGTAAGTTTTTCTGATTCGCGGACTTGTCCATTTCGGGTGGCCTTCAATACGGCAATCAGCACTTCCTGCGTGAGGTCTCGCGCGGCCTCCCGGTCGCCCGTCCGAGCGGCAGCAATCGCAAAGATTGGTTGTCTGTACAGAGTGACCAATTCTTCTTCCGCGGCCCTTTCTCCGGACCGGATGCGCGCAACCAATGCCTCGGACTGACTTGCGGAGGTATTTTCGCCAGTCACCATCACGCCCTTTCTGCAGGCGCCTTCACCGATAGTTTCGTCGGAGTCTGGAATTCCGCGATTCTATCCCAAAGCACCTGTGTTTTCAGTAGCTCCGTCTCTTGCGGCCCGGCAACCTCAGCACTCTCCTTATTCCTTCGTGCGAACAACGACCCCTCACTTTGCCACTTGCGATGTCACACTTTTTCGTGAACAGCCACATACCTACAACAGAATTGCGCAAGGCATCATTCAAAGGAATCGGCACGGAAAAAGATTTCTGCGAAGGAGAAATGCGGTGAATCAACTTCGGCGGACTCAGAAAGATTCAAACGGGAAGCTCAGGATGCCTGATAGAGCAATCCAGTGTCTACGGACGGAACTCGAGTCTGTGCTGGTTCCTTCGACTCGTCTCGAGAACCGGGAGAATCGACTGGACTCTTGGAAGGAAATTGCCGTTTATCTGGATCGCGAAGTACGCACCGTCCAGCGCTGGGAGAAGCGCGAACACCTGCCCGTTCACCGTCACCTCCACCACAAGATCGGTTCCATCTTTGCCTTCAAAGACGAGATCGACAATTGGCGCGCAAGCCGTTCTGTGAGTCCGGAAAATCCTGTCTCCCAGAAAACAAACACGAGTCTGGAGTCTGATGCATCCCTAGCGTTGTCGGAACCCTCTTGCGATAAAGAGTCGACTCCTCTGGTGCATTCCTCCCACAAGAGATCGTGGGCCTGGGCGAATGTGGATTCTATCCCGGCTATTATCTATTTCGATCCAGACGCGGTCGCGTTTCCACTCAAGCCGCACTCACGGCTACCAAAGACTCTCCAGCTAGTTGGCATTCCGACGAGCCGCGGAAGAACCCTGACCTTGAGCACGAGGCGAATTGCGGCAGTAAAATCGTGGAGGGTCTGGCAATTCCTGGAGGCCTTCAAGTCACCGTAGCCTGGGCGACTTATTGGGACTATGGGTGGCTCTTAGGATCGGATGGCAAGTGCGTAGTTCCTTCGCCCTATTCCTTTGGGCCGGATTTCGTGGTATTCTTTAGGAGTACTCGCAAACCAGATCTCCCAAGGAGCCGTAACCATGGAATGGGTTGCCCCTCAGCACGAAGAAATCAACCTCAATTGCGAAGTTAGCTCGTACGCCAACGCCGAGCTTTAATCCTTTTGGCTGCATCAGGCGCTCGGTGGCAAACGTGCCGAAATGCGCGTAAGAGTTCTCGGCTCCGCCGCCGGGGGCGGCTTTCCCCAATGGAATTGCGCTTGTCCTAACTGTAGCGGTCTCCGCAAAGGCACTGTAAAGGCCTGTCCGCGAACCCAAGCTCAAGTGGCGGTATCCTCCGATTCCTCCCACTGGTTTCTTCTTAACGCGTCTCCCGATCTCCGCCAGCAAATCCTCGCTACGCCCGAGCTATCTGCCACATCTTCCTCGGCAATGTCGCCTATCTCTACTGTTCTGCTCACTAGCGCCGACGTAGATTGCGTCATGGGCTTGCTGCACCTCCGCGAGTTTCACCCGCTGCGCATTTTTTCGACGTTGTCCGTGCGTCGTATCCTCACGGAAGAAAACAGCCTCTTCCGGGTCCTGATGCGTTCAAACCCGCCCGTACAGTGGGACCCGCTTCCGCTCGATCGCATCATTCCCCTCGCTCCCCCTTCTTCGGCCGGTGCAAAGGACGGGCTTTTCTGCAAAGCCGTCTCGCTTTTCGGCAGTTTCCCGGATTATGCGCGTGACTCTGTGAAGGGCAGCTTTCCTCTGGAAGAAGCGGTCATTGGCCTACAACTCATCCACAAGGAAAAGAGGCTCTTCTACGCCCCAAGCGTTCCCAGCCTCGGAGAAAACTCACAGCGTTCCGTGGATGAGAGTGATTTGGCTCTTCTCGACGGCACATTCTGGAAAGATGATGAGTTGATCCAGGCCAAGCGAAGCCGCAAAACCGCGCGCGATATGGGGCACACTCCGCTTTGGGGAGAGCGCGGCATGCTGAAGTGGCCTTTTCGACTGGGAAAAACAAAACGTGTCATCATCCATATCAACAATACGAACCCGGTCTTGAATGAAGAGAGTCCCGAGCATCGCGCTGTGCGTGAAGCTGGCTGGGAAATCGCCTATGATGGGATGGAGTTCAGCCTGTGACTTCATCCGTCCAAACTTCGCAAGAAAAGCCGCCGCTCTCGGAAGCGGAGTTCATCGCTGGCTTTGACGCCATTGGCGAAGAGCGCTATCACCACAAGCATCCGTTTCACCTGCTCATGCATGAAGGCAAGCTTACGCGAGGCCAGCTTCAGGCCTGGGCGTTGAATCGTTATTACTATCAGAGCCGCATCCCCATCAAGGACGCGGCCATTCTCGCGCGCAGCGAAGATCCCACGTTTCGCCTCGCCTGGCGCAAACGCATCCTGGATCATGACGGCGACGGCACCAAGCCCGGCGGCATTGAAAAATGGCTGCGGCTTGTCGAAGCCACTGGCCTGTCCCGCGAGCGCGCCGTCAGCCGCGATGGCATTCTTCCCGCGACTCGTTTCGCCGTTCAGGCTTACGTTGACTTCGTTTCCAATCACTCGCATCTCGAAGCCGTCGCTTCTTCCCTCACCGAGCTATTCTCGAAAAAGTTGATCGTCCTGCGCATGGATCGCCTGCGCGAACACTATCCGTGGCTCTCCAGCGGCCTGGACTATTTCACTGGGCGCCTCACACAAGCACCGGAAGACGCGGAATTCGCCCTGGCGTGGGTCGTCAAACACGCGCACAGCCGCGCGGAACAGGATTTAGCTCATGCAGCGTTGCGGGCCAAGTGCGACATCCTTTGGGCTCAGCTTGACGCACTCTATTTTGCATACGTGAATCCCGGCTGGCCGCCCCCGGGAGCTTTCCAGCCCTCAAAGGAATCCTGAAGAACTTACGATGCCACCTGAACTGAATAGCCGTCCCCGCCTCGCTCCCGGTTGCCGTCTGGGAGAAAATAATCAGCAGCGCGTTCTGCTCATGCCCGAGCGCGCGTTGCGTCTGAACGGCCCGAGCCTCGAAATTGTCGAGCGCTGCGACGGCAAGCACACCGTCCAGCAAATTGTTTCTGAGCTGCAACAGATTTATTCGAAAGCGCAACCGCAAAAAGTGGAAGAGGACATTCTCGGCTATCTCGCTCACTTGCAAAAGGAACGCGCGCTCGATTTCGAGTTGTAGCTGATCCCTTTAGGGGTGAGGCCGTTTCTGATTTTGTAGCGCTCCCGATGGACCGCGGGCGCGCTTCTTCTGATATGACCACGATCCCCAATCCGTTGGCCCTCATCGCGGAACTCACCCACCGCTGCCCACTCCATTGCGTCTACTGTTCGAATCCTCTCGAATTGCAATCCCGTTCCAACGAGCTCTCCGCAGAAGTATGGTCCCGCATCTTCCAGGAAGCCGCTCAGCTCGGCGTCCTCCAAGCCGATCTCACGGGTGGCGAACCTCTGGCTCGTACCGACATTATCGAACTTGTGCGCGCAGCTCGCGCCGCCGGACTCTACGTTAATTTGATCACCTCCGGCCTGCCTCTCGACGAAACAAAACTTGCGGCCCTCGTCGCCGCCGGCCTTGATCACGTCCAACTCAGCTTCCAGGGCGCGCGCGAAGAGAACGCCAACGAGATCTCCGGCGCCAAGTCCCATGCCCAAAAACTTCGCGTCCTCGAATGGCTCAAGCAGCATCGCGTCGCGCTGACTCTGAATTTCGTTATCCACCGCCGCAACATCGATCAGCTCGAAGACATGGTGGCTCTCGCCGAATCATCCAGCGCAACGCGTATCGAGTTCGCCAACGTCCAGTACTACGGCTGGGCCTTCGCCAATCGTGAAAATCTATTGCCCACGCGCGAACAACTGGATCAATCGCTCGCTCTCATCAAGCGCGAACAAGAACGCCTTCAAGGCAGGATTCGTGTCGAGCACGTGGTCCCCGATTACTACGCAAAATATCCCAAGCCCTGCATGGGAGGCTGGGGCCGCAAGCTTATGCTCATCACGCCAAGCGGTGACGCACTTCCCTGCCACGCGGCGCAAGTGATTCCCGGTCTGTCCTTCGAAAACGTGAAAGAGCGCAGCCTGCGCGAAATCTGGGAATCCTCTGCCGCATTCCAGAAATTCCGTGGCGAAGATTGGATGCAGGAACCTTGTAAGACCTGTGACCGCCGAGAGCAAGACTTCGGCGGCTGCCGGTGCCAGGCATTGCTCCTCGCGGGAGACGCCGCCGCCACCGATCCCGTTTGCTCACTCGCCCCACTGCGCCCCAAAGTGGACGCCATCCTGGCCGATTTGAATTCGCTATCGGCGCCCATAGCGGCGGGGCTAGCTCCGCCCGCCGCAGACCCACTCACTCGGCCTGTGTGGCTCTACCGCCCAAACCCTGCTTGAGGTTCCTGCGCCGCCTGGGCCCGGCGCAGTCGCTTCACCACGCTAAACAGGAAAACAAGGCTCCCCACCAATACAAGAATCCCAAATCCCGCAAGCGTTCTCGGCGCTCCGGCCCGTTTTGCCACGCCGCCCGCAATCAGCGACCCAATCGGCTGCATTCCCATCATCATTGTCGCGTATACCGCCATCACGCGGCTGCGCAATTCATCCGGTACGCGATTTTGAATGAGCGTGTTCGTCGCGGTCATTTGAGACGTTACTGCAAATCCCACAATTAGCAGCACCGCCGACGATAGCCAGAAAACTCGCGATTCCGCGAATACTTCCAGGCCAATCGCGCAAGTCATGGACGTCACCGCGATCCATCGCGCCAGTCCTTTGTAATCCGTACGCGCGGCAAAGTGCAGGGCCCCAAGAACGGCGCCAACCCCCGCGGAGCTCATCAGCAATCCAAACCCCCGCGCCCCGCTGTGCAAAATGTCCTTGGCAAATAGTGGTAGGAAGACCGCGTACTGCAAGCCGAACAAGCTCAGGACGCTCAGAAGAAGCAGGGTGGAACGGATGGGCAGGTCATGCATCGCAAAGCGGAAGCCCTGGATGAAATTCTGAAATGGGGAACCCTCGTGTGGCTTCGGTTCCGTCTTCGGGATCCGCATCGCCGCCAGCGCTCCGATTACGGCAAGGAAACTTAGGCCGTTCATCAGAAAGCACCAGCCCTCGCTGCTCTTGACGTGATGCGCGTCCAGCCACGCAATGGCCGTGCCCGCGATCGCCGGCCCCACAACGCGCGCGCCATGGAAAATCGAAGAGTTCACACAAAAAACGCCTGGCGGATCGGAACGTCGAACGCGTTCACGATGCCTACCAGGAACGCGATGAGAATCAGTTCCCAAACTGTAATGACTTTCCCGAGCGTCAGCCCTGCCAGCACAAATGCCAGAATCATCGAAGCGGTTTGCGTCCACATGACTCCGCGCCGCCGGTCGTAGCGGTCGCCGACGTAACCGCCAATCGCGGATAGAAACAGCATCGGCACCTGGTTGGCAAATCCGAAGACGCCTAGCAGCGCCGCCGAACCGGTCAGCTTATAGACCAGCCAAAGCTGCGCCGTGGTTTGCATCCACGTGCCGATCAGCGAAATAAGTTGTCCCGCGATAAAAAGCTGGAAGTTGCGGTGCTGCATCGCGCGAAAGCGCGTAGATACGGGCCGGAGGCGCGAGGGCACGGCCGGGCTGACCGCTGTGCGGTCACTATTCAAATGAATCTTCCTCCACTCGTTGGATGCAATCGTCGTGAACTAGTCACGATGCCGTGAGTGGAGAGGAGTTGTCAATGCAGTATGAAGGAGAAAACGAAACCACATTGTCTCTAGGAAGAGGCCGCGCTACTCGTTCGGCGGATCCGGCGCTCCTGCAACGTGCAGATGGCTCAGGTCATGCAGCGTGGCCTTGTCTTCCTCGCTCATGCCTTTCGTGAAGCTCGGATCGTTCAGCCGCTGGTTGCGTGCGGACTCCGGCATATTCTGCAGTACGCGCAGCCGCTGTTGAATCGCTTGTCTGCGGTCCGCCGGCATCTGCTGCCACTTCGGCAGAACATCACTACGGATGTGCTGGCGCTGTTGCGGCGTCAGCCGGTTCCACACCTGCGCGCGCTCCTGCAATTCCTGGCGCTGCGCTGGCGGCAGTTTTTGCAGCCGCCGGTTGTTTTCCAGCACCTTCTGTCTTTCCTGCGGACTCAGGCTGTTGAATTCCTTCTTTTGCGGCGGGGTGTACGCCGACGGCGGCCGATTCGGACTAATATTTGGCTGTCCCATCATGTCAGCCCGATTGACATTCGGGTTTGGAGGACGATTACCGCCCGAATTCTGCCGCTCGTTTTGCGCTCTCCGCGATTCCTGCTGTTGTTGTCGGCGCTCCTGCCTTTGTTCTTGTCTCTGCTGTTGCTGCCTCGGCGGCTGCCGTCGTGGCGGCTGGCTCTGTTGTCTGGGCGGCTTATTGTCCTGCCGATCTTGCGCCCTATTCGCGCGCAGTCCTTGTGCGAATAAAGGCACAGCCATGGCCGCGCTCATTCCCAGCGCCACCAGCCATCCCGCGAATTGGAGTTTCCGTTTCATTCTCCGTTACATCTGCTGACTCTGATTGGAGTCGCTCGGGTCATCGTCCGGCGACTGTTGTGAAAGGTCGCTCAGCGGCGCAAACTCCGAAATCACATCATAATTTTCCAGCACCGACATATTCTGATTGATCTTGTCGACGTCCACGGCACTCAACGGCCTATCCGTTCGCGACCCAATCCACACCGTCGCCAGAAGCAGCATCGACGCCGCCAGCACCACCCGTGGCGACGGCGCGAACCATGCCCACCAGCTTTGCTTCGCCGGTTCCGCCGCCACTCGCGCCTGCATGCGAATATCAAACGCCGCCGACGGCTCGATCATCGGCAGCTCGTCCAGCAGCACGTTCACCGCGCGAAATTCGTTCA
>WNFQ01000224.1_pt1 | contig 36082 bp, 40 predicted proteins | sample 5400171 | NCBI WGS metagenome assembly WNFQ01 (sample SAMN13153356, study PRJNA577476) | soil metagenome | isolation source: 20 cm soil under Madrone tree | place: USA:California | collected 2016-06-14
TAAATCCGGCTCATGGCTGCTCTCCCTCCGGCGTGGCGCACATCGAGCTGGGCTCTCCGTTTCGATGCAGATGCGCGGCGAAGTCTTGGAGCAGTGCCTCGACCGGCCATGAACTCGGCGGATGTACCGAACTGGCCGACGGCGCCCTCGGCTCGAAGCGATCCAGTTCAAATTCGCGCGCCACCTCATCAATGATCTGAGCGGGGACGGGCTTCTGTTGATCGACGTAGGCGTTGATCAGCGCATGCTCGCAAAGCACGTTGATCACGCGGGGGATCCCGCGGGCATAGTTGCAGATGCTCTCGATGGCTTCCGTAGAAAAGATTGGTTCGCCGTTCGCTCCAGCAATGTGAAGGCGCTCCGCGACGTAGCCGCAAGCTTCGGCAAGTGACAGTTGGCTCGTCCTGCAACGCAGCGTAATCCGTTGCCGAAGCTGTCGCAGCTGGGGATGTCTAAGTTTCTCCTCCAGCTCTGGCTGGCCGGACAGAACAATTTGAAGCAATTTCTCGCTTGAGGTCTCGAGATTCGTGAGCAGGCGGATCTCCTCCAATGCTTGCGGCGAAAGGTTTTGTGCCTCGTCCACAACCAGGACCGCCAACTGTCCGACCTGGTGCCGGTCCAGCAGCCACCGATTGAGCCGCAGCAGCATTTCGCCTTTCGTGCGCGATTGAAGGGGAATACCGAAATCGGCCATCAGGCAATCAAACAGGTCGCTTACGCTGAGTTGAGTGTTGAAGATAAAGGAAGTAGCCGCTTGTCTTTCATGGAGCCAGTCCAACAGCTTGTTGAGCAGCGTGGTCTTGCCCGTTCCTACCTCGCCGGTCAGCAGAACAATTCCCTTTCGGGTCTGAATTCCGTAGGTCAAGCTTGCCAGCGCTTCCAGCGCGCTCGGCGTGAAGAACAAATAGCGGGGATCCGGATTGACATTGAAGGGGTTTTCCCGCAAGTTGAAGAACCTGTTGTACATAATTCTTCTTTTCCTTCAAGACGAAACGCGTAAGCTCGATACCCTTCGTTTGACTGCAGCGATTGCCGCGCGATTTCGGTTGCCGTTCTGCTCTCTCCTAGACGGGCCAATCGAAGGCAATAGGGCCAGAGTGGGCACGCCCAGATAAATTTCGATATCGCGCTTGGTGCGTATCGATTTGTCGCGCCACTCCGTCAATCGCACCAGACCCAATCCCAGGACCAGCCCTGCGCCTAGCCCGCCGAGGCCGAAAAGCGGCGGTTTGGGAAACGAGGGCCGCTCCGGCAAACTGGGCGGATCCAACACACGGAACTGCTCGCCTTGCTGGCGGCGCTCCAGCTCCGTAGCCATTTGCGACTCGTTCCGCTTTTTGAGCAGGTCATTGTAGAAATCAAGCGCAGTCTGGTGGTCCCGCGTCAAGGCTTTGAACTCCTGCTGAATCGCGGGGCTAGACTGGATTCGGCTCTGTAACATCTTGATTTGGCGCTGAAGCTCGCCCTGCTCGCGTGCTTTCTGGCTAATGGTTAGATCGATCTGGTGAAGCCGAGCCCGAAGTTGCTGGATCTCTGGCGGCTCGTTGGTTGCTACACGGGCCTGCTGTTCGTTTCGCTGCGCGTGAACCTGGGTGGAGGCATCTGCAAGCTTCTTCTGGACCAGTGCAATGTCGTTTTTGAGTTTCACTACGTCCGGATAATCTTCCGTATAATGCCCTTGCTTCGAAAGTAGCTCATTCTGCAGATCTTTGAGCTGTTGTTCGAGGGTTTGGGAATTCTGGCCTCCCTTCGATGATTGCCACGTCGCGAATTGCTGATTCAGTAGCGACTCCGTGAATGCCTTGTCTTGCTGAGCTTGGTTAAGGCTCTGTGTGGCAGCTTCGAGCTGCGGAGTCATGCCCGTTAAGAGCGCCAGATTGGTCTTTTCGTCCTCGGGGAGCTCGCCGATATAGCGACTCTGGAACGCAGCCAGTTTGGCGTCCTGCTCGTCGAGTTTGGCCTTGGCATCGTCCAATTGCTTGGCCAAAAATTGCGTCGTCTCCTCGGCCTGTTGCTGTCGAAGATGCAGGTTTTGCTCCATAAACATCGAGGTAATTTCCTTGCAAATCAGCTGGGCGAGCCGCCCCTCTCCCAGGGTGACGTCTACATTGAAACCGGGCAGTTCGGCGGATCTCGTACCGGCCATCGGGTTCAGGGGTGTCACCGAGATCGCCTTCCGCAGCCGCTCGACCGCGTCCTCCATCGCCAGCAGGTTGGCAGAATTCCCATAGAGGCCAAATTGTTCAATGAGGTGTTGCAAGCGCGTCCGGCTCAGAATCTGCTCCTGCATGCTGGCGAGCCGCTTGTTTAAGTCTTCGCTTACCACTGGCTTCACGTAGCTATCCGGTACGGTTGGCTGTTCAACCAGGATTGTTGTATGCGATGTGTATCTCTTGGGCAGACTCCAGGACAGGGTATATCCCACCATGGCGCCCAGAAGCGCTGGGATGAGGATCAGCCAGCGCCGCCGCCGGAACATTGCGGCGTAATCCTCGAAGGTCAACTCTCGGTATTTTACCATTTCTTTTTGTTCCTCTGGCTCGCTCTACGACCTAGTCAGTTCATGGCAAAGGGGCGGTGATGCCAGTTCAAACCGACGAAGACCTGATGTCGCGTCAAGCTCTTCCCGCACACGACCCCCGTGCAGATCGGAGCGTTGGAACCTTGGAGTTGCACAAGATAACCCACGAACACATCCGCACCGTGCCCGACGGACCGGCTGCACTGCACCCTGCCATACCAAGTGTCAAGAGTTTGATTTGAAGCGGAGAAGGAAGCGCTGTCCACGTTCCGATTCTTCGCATATCCCATGCCGAATGAGCCCTGCCACGTCCGCGACAAACCCTTGTTCGCCGTCACCTCAACACGGTTGGCCTCTGCCCCAACCAATACGCCTGCACCGCCGGTGAGTCCGCGCTCGTAAGAGAGGTCGAGAGTGGTTCGGTTGATGCGGTAGTGAAGTTCGCTATCCAGATTCCAGAACAGTCGTGTCTGTGGCGCAACCCCGCCCGATCGGATCAGGCCCACCTCCGGGCCAGCGGAAATCCGAAAGGCGAGTCGTCCGGTGATTCTTCGCCCATAGGAAAGTTGTGCAACATGGTCGTCAATCGAGCGATTAAGGCTCGCGAAGCGGAGGGCGTTGAAGCGGTATATCACGCCAAGAGTATTTGTCTTGCTGATCTGGTGGTTATAGCCCGTCATGAATATCCCGCTGTAACTGCCAAACAGCGGCGAATCGATGAATCGTAGGGAGTCGTAAGCCCCCGCTGCGGTGATGGACGACCGAGCGTTGAGGTCGTACTCACCCTGGGCAACAAATGTATTACTCACCCGCCCGCCTCGGGTCGTGAGGATGGACTGATCCGGCGTTAGAAAGGAACGAATGTCCGGCAAGTCTGCGCCAAGCGAGCCGGCGGTTCCCGGGCCGAGGCTGCTCATGCCACCCGGGATCGACCCAAACGAGGATTCGGGGAAATAGCTGAATTGATCGCCCAGCAGCAGCGCAACTCGGCGCCACCGAGTTACTTGCGTTGCGTCGAGTTGCTGAACAATTGAGTTAAGGCCCATTCCCCCTGGGGAAGATACTTGACGGTTGGCCACCGTGCCGCCGCCCGCATAATCCAGCGTCAACTCGGAGCGACCGAAATTTCGCTGTACGACAAGATTGCCCAGGATGGAACTCAGCGTCATTCCTTCTGGGCGCGGACTCATAAAGGGGTTGGTATCCACCCACTGATAGAAATTCACTGAAGGCAACAAGAAACTGCGGGTCGTTTGGGCCGAGCCGGGAGTAAAGGCCTGCACGCCCGACAGCACAGGAGCGTACGCTGATGCTTCGCCGAACTCCTGTCCACCAGTGTCCGGCGCCGATGTGTTTTTGCTTAGAAGGAGCGGGAGCGGCGATTGCGGGGTATTCGGCTCGTTGACCGCTTGTCCTGTCCCCTGTGCCGAGGCGCCTGGCACGCAGAGCGCCAGAGTAACCGCGGTGGCCCAGAGGCTGTGAGTGGTTCTAAACATTCCTCGCCCTTACGGCACGATGATCGTGTCGCCAGTCCTCAAGGCTATGTTCTGCTCTGGCGCACGCCCGTGTACTACCTCTTTGTAGTTGAAAAGGAATTTCGCCTGTCCACCGGTCTCTGTCCGCAGCAGGTAAATTTTCTTCACGTCGGCGAACTGAGTGAATCCGCCAGCGCTGGACAGCGCCTGCAAAAGGGTCATGCCTGGGAACAACGCGTATGCCCCCGCCTTATTCACCTCACCCAGGACGTAAATCCGCTGGCTGTTAATCTGCGTTACAACGACTGTTACCCGGGGATCGGATAGGTATTTTCGAAGCTCCGCGGTGACCGAGCCCGCTAATTGCATTGGCGTCAGCCCTGCCGCCTGCACGTCGTTCACGAGCGGAAGCGAGATCCTTCCGTCCGGTCGAACCACAACCGTTTCCGTGAGGTCTGACTCCTTCCACACACTGATGCTGAGAACATCCTGAGCCCCGATCGCATACTTGGGGTCAACGGGGACGGCATTCTGAGCATCTTTGCTGACATTTTCGTTTCGGGCCATTAACTGCTGGCCACTTCTTTGTGTTTTGTTGGAGCTCTCCTGCGCGGGAGCTATGCGGGGCACCAGCAAAGGCAGCAGGGCCATTGAGAGGCTTACCCACCTCCTCCCTCCGATAGAATGACCGCTCCCCGCTACCTTCGAGTGGCATATCTTGCAGAATTGGAACATATGGCTGATCCTCCGTATTGAATTAGGCTGGCGATGAGCGCGGGAATGCCAAGCATGGCTAAGCTGCGGGCTGCCAAGAAGCGCCTTGAGACGTCCCAGGGCTGTTGGAAGCCAAGCCCTGGTGAGGCATGGCTCGTACCCAGGTCCCATCAACTTGAACGGCAACCGACCGCTGCAAGAGCGTTACAGACAGCACCAGGCGCTGATGTCCTCTGAAACCCAACAAGATTCCCTCTAGGCCACAAAGAGGGCCATGCTCAATTCTCACCCTATGCCCGATCTGCAGGAACGGCCAGGGCTGGCTGGGCAATCCGGATTTAACAGCTGCTTGGATTGCGGCAAATTCGTTTTCGTCAATAGCAACAGGGGTTCTGCCAACTCCGACTACGTGAACAACCCCAGGGACGGTAAGAATTGGGAGCCTGTCCAGTGGGTTAAACCGGCAAAACACGTAACCGGGGAAGAGGGGAAGCTCGATTTCTTTAAACCGATCTGACCACGGCCGCCGGGAGTTATACAGGGGCAGAAGCGATTCGTAGCCCTTCCCTCGCAAATGCGCGGCAACCGTATTTTCGTACCGGCTTCTAACCCGCAGCGCGTACCACTGATAGCTGATGTTTTCAGCGGCCATACTCGTCTCCAAACGACCTTGGAGAGCTTATGTCAGCTCTCGTAAGCCTAACCTAGCTAAGCTACCGCCCTTTGAGTCCCATCTTCGGGAGCCGAAGCGCAAAGTGGTAGATCGTCCAAATCACGGTCACAGTAGCCAACTCTGGAATAGGCTACAATCCGGTGGTTACTCCAATTTGATACAGGGGGAAGTCTGGAGCACATATGGGTAGCCCTTCGGACTAGCCCTTTGGACTAGGCCTGCAGCCTAGGCGACCAGGTCGGTCCCTGGTAACTAACCAGAAGGAAAAAGTAGGCTCGGCACCCACAGAAGGAATCAGCCCGATTTTGGATGGTCCATTGGTGGAAGTTTTCCTAGCCAAGCGAACCCGCATGATTGTTGGGTTGGCCGCGCGAGTCCCCGGGACGACAATTTCACAGCGAACGTAGCTGCACTACTCCGGCCACGACCAACTCTGATCGGCCGTACTCGCATCGCTGGATTTCTTTTCGCCAAGGGGGACGACGAAAACTTCCGCACGCGGCGCGCATGGCGCGAAGAGATGGACCGCTCGTAAATCGGCACGCCACGCTGGGGTGGCGGCTGTGGAGTCCCAACCTTTGCCGTCAATCGCTTTTGCATCATCGCGACGCTACATCGTGCGGGGCTGGTATCAGCGTCGCCAGTTGCTGCGCGACAATCTCGCGCAAGGTGCTGTATTTGACCGCGCCGCTCAGGAAATGGCCGTTGATGAAAAAACTGGGCGTACCGGTTAATCCCAGAAGCTGTCCCTGAACGATGTCTTTTTGCACGAGTGCGGCCTGCTCTCCTGCATCCAGGCACTGGTCGAAGCGCGCGGCGTCGAGCTTGAGCGCATGTGCATACTCTTTCAGTTGTGCCAACTCGAGTTTCTGCTGGTTTTCGAAGAGCATGTCGTGGAAATTCCAAAACTGGCCTTGTTCCTCAGCGCAACGGGCGGCTTCAGCGGCCTTCTCGGCGTGCGGGTGCATCGGCAGCGGGAAGTCCTTGAAGGCTAGGGACACCTTGCCAGCGAATTCCACTTGGAGCTTTTTGAGCTCCGGGTGGATCCGTTGGCAATAGGGGCATTCGTAGTCTGCGAACTCGACGATCACAACCGGTGCATCTTGCGGGCCGCGCCGTGGAGCGTTGTTAAGCGCCGCCTCGGCCTCGGGGGGGACAAGAGCAATGCGCACGCCTGCCCGGTCACGCAGAGTCTGGAGATAGGCGTCGCGGGCTTTCGTCTGGCGAACCTGGCGGGCGGAGTCCAGAATCTTCCCACGTATAGCTGCGAACGGCTCCTTGGTGTGCATGCCCTCATAATAGACCTGGAGCTGAAGCTCGGTGGGATCTTTTACTTTGCTAGTCACTTCCTGCTGTAGCAACTGCTCCACACTCAGATTCTCGCGGCGAGCCTCGCTTTCGAGCAAACGCCCGTCGATGAGCTGGTCCAGCGCTTCGCGTTCGGCGAAATAGTATTGATAGCGGGCTTGAAGCAGCTTCGCCGCCTGCTTTTGCACGAGCTCCGCGCGGGTCAATTTCTGCCCGTTGACCTCGGCCACGGTCGCAGCGCCATTTTCTTGGGCGCCAGCATGATTTGCGAACGCACACAGCGAAATCCCCAACGCCATTGCAATTAACCTACACGAAATCACCATTGGAATCCTCCCTTGGAAGTTTTGAGTTTCGTCTTAAGTCGCGCCAGGCACCACAAGTCGGCGCCTAGCACACGACGAAGAGCGTCGCCGAACATTTGCCAGTCTTTCATTTAGCCATTCCACGCCCGCCCACGTCACTCGCGCTATTGTTGTTTCCACATCGTAATACCGCCATTATTGCCCCCACTCAGCGCAATGATCTCAGGGAGTTCATCGTGATCTACATCTGCTAACGTGATAGAGTGAATTATCGATAAGCCTCTGCTTGGCAACCCGCTCTCCGGCACCAGGCGCCAGCCGCCTTTCCCGTCGCCACGAAACCAAAAGAGACCATACCCATCCCGGACGTCACCCGTAATCCCCCCCGCCACGACGATATCAAGGTTCCCGTCCCCATCAAGGTCTCCGAGTGCAACCCCGGGCGAAGTGAATTTCAGGCCTTTCGACCCGGCCGATGAAGCTTTCCACCCGCCGTGGCCGTCGCCCAGGTAAGCGTCCGGGCCGTTCACCTGATCTCGACCGCCGACGTTTCCGTTGACCACAATATCCGGATGGCCATCCTTGTTCACGTCACCCAGGGCCAACGACTCCGGCGTCTGTTCCGGTGGCCGAAAGGTTGCCGGCCCACCGACGAAGGCTCCCTTCCCATCGCCGTAATAGATGTAAACCCCCCATCGCTGGAAGGCCGCCACCAAGTCTAGGTTACCGTCGTAGTTCAGATCCCCGACGACCAGGGCCCGCCCCGGCGTTGTCGGTCCCGGCCGGGGTTCGGGAAGCCTCGTGTGCAGCTTCCAGTTCCCTGTTCCATCGCCGAAGTACACTTCGATCCCAACTTTTTCATATCCAACCAGGATCAGGTCCAGGTGGCCGTCGTTGTTGACATCAGCGAGCTGGGCGGCCACATATCCGTCGTTTCCGCGAAAAATCTTTTCCCTGAAGCCTCCCTTCCCGTCGGCCAGGAGGGTCTGCACATCTCCAAAGTGACTCGCCGTCACGATGTCCGGGAAACCATCGCCGTTGACATCTCCGGTGGCAAGGGCAGCATAGCCGATATCCGTCCAGGTCGGCGTGATCGGGGTCAAGCCTCCTTTGCCGTCACCGAGCCACATATGAAGGGCCGGCTTGACGAGCCGGGCCGTCGCCACAAGATCAAGATGCCCGTCTCCATTGATGTCGACGAGCAGGGGGTTAAAGCGCCATTCCTTACCTGGCCCCAGCGTCAAGACCTTCGAGTAGGTCGGAAGGGGTGGCGTAGACCGGGCGAGACCAGCGTAACCCGCCGCGAGGCCCCCGACCGTGAACCGCAGAAAGGATCTTCTACCGAAAGAAAGCATGGCGCTCCTGGCTTTGCGTCGCCACTGCGGTCGCGAACGAGACTGCGTCGCTGGCCGGTTTCGACCCCGCAAAAATGAGCGGACCCTGCCGCACAAGAATCGCCAACAAGTGCTGCGGGCCGAGGACAGAATGACACGGGGGCTGGGTACGCCAGCCCCGTATCGGAAGAAGTGCCCCGGCACGCTAGAACGGGACAAAGGTAGTGGCGAGCGGCTGGCTGTCATTGAGGAAGGGGTACCCCCACTCCCGAGTGATGTCGAGGTTATTCGTTACCCTCGTCGAGATGTCACACGTGACGGTAGGTACAGTGATTAAACACCTTTCCCCGGGGATGGGGTTGGGTAGAAAACAAAAGCTGCCAAACGTGCAGGATGCTGAAGCGCAAGACGGGCTGACCCCGTTGGAGCTGCTCACGGTGCATGACGAACTCCCGCCAAAAATCCCGCCAAGTGTTGATAGGGTGGCGGTCACGGTGCCTACTACAGGCAGGGTGAACTCCTCTTCCCTCTCGACAACTCCAAGCAAGGTGGCAGGACTGCCGTTTTGCAGCGCGCCCGTGGATGTAACGAGGCCCTTATTGCCAAAGGGGTTGCTGATGTCGCTCCTTAGGTTGCTGCCCCCGGGGAGCTCGGACAGCTCGACCTTGCCCCAGCACGTGAAGTTCGTGGCGCTCGAGATGAGGACCTCATTTTCGTTGTAGAAGTTGAGACCCACAAAGGTGGGAAAGTTCGGCAGGTTTGACTGCACATCCAGCGTGAGGAGGATCAGGGACGTCTCCCTACCGGTGCTCTCGTATGGAATGGACCCGTAGATCTTTCCTGTGACCTCCTGGTACATGCTGCCGTCAAAGAGCAGGGGGCCGCCGACCGCGCCGATCGCACTGCCGGTCTGCAAGTCCGGGTTCGCCTGAATAGGGATGGCGTCGTACGCCACGGCCGAGAGACTGGATCCAACGATGACCTCATCGCCGAGCAGGCCGTCGAACTTGAGTGGGTTGCCGGAAGCATCGGTTACCCACATGATCACATAACCGCTCGGCCCTTCTTCCGGGTCCGCAGAGGGCGTGGGGCAGTCCGGAGGTGTGGGAACGTCGGTGGTCCTAGGACCTATGTTCTCTGGATTGAACGTGATCGTCCCATTGATTGTGGTGTTGAGCGTAAAGTCAACCTCTTGGCAGACGCTGCTTGCATTGCCCCCGCAGACCCAGTGTGCCTTAAGGTAGACAGTCTGAATACCCGAGCAGTCGAAGTTCACAGGGCAAGTCACGCTGACTTCGAAACGGGTCCTCGGGAGAATGCCCTGGTCGAAGGTGGCGATGGTTCCTGTGTGAAACCTCGGGAAGACCAGAACGCTCCCCGGCTCCTCAGAGTCATTCAGGTTGCCCCAAGCGGCCGCGGGTGCGGCCATCCAGAGGGTTGCCGATACCGCGAACAAAAAAGCAAGTACTCGTTTCATGTTTATTGCTCCAAAGAAGGTCAGTACTACGTAGGACAAACCGCATAGGGATTTCATGTTTGCTGCTCCTTTTATTCCAAAAATTGAGAACGCTTGTTACACGGCTTCGATACCGTTCAGCAAGGTCGTCCACTTACAACTCGATTAGCCAGTAAGAGCCGCGCCCCACAAGGTTCCCAACCGTGGCCTGCGGTGGAGACGCGAAGGACAGTAAGGAGACGCTCCGGCGGTCCACTTCTCTTGCGTTTCTTCTTTCGCAAACTGACCGCCGAGTCGGCTCACCACTCAGCTGACTCGTCGTCATCGTGCAGAGTCGAATGAATCCTGTCTATTCCCTAGGTGGGTTCGTCGAGAGGCTTAGCCGTTTGAATTAGCCGGGGACTAAACCAGAGGGACTAGCCACTCGGACTAATCCCTTCTCTGTTTCCGGTAAAGAGCGTAGAAAGGAAAAAGAGGCGAGGCATTCACATCAGGAATTGCAATCCGATTTTGTATCGTCCATTGGTGGAAGTTTTCTGAGTCCACCGCACCTGCATCAGCGTGGGAATGGCCGCGCGAGTCCCCGGGACGACCATTTCACAGCGAACGAGCGATGACGTTGGAATCGACCGGTTGCTTAGAAGGCAGGCGCCGCCCTGACTGACATTCTGAATCCGGCCCCTGATGACGGTCCCGGGCCCCTTCTGAGGAGTTCCCAGAGACGCAAGCTTGCTCGCCCGCAGTTCCAGGCTGCACGGGAATCGCGGATCGTGTCTTTGCGCCTGACGTTCTTCTCGCTTCATGTGTGGAATAATCCCGTGCTTGAGCGCTGGAGTCAATTATTCGAATGGGTTAGCCCAGAAACCTGCGCTGGAGAAGGGAGAGGAAGATCGAGCCGCCACTACGGTTGGGTCATCATAATTTTCCCCACAACTGCCGAGCGCGAGGACACTCCCGTCTTGATCATAATCAGTCGCAGAAAGGCCTTCACGGTGTTGGGACTGACGTTCATCCGATTTGCAATCTCCTTGCTGCTCAGGCCTTGCATCAAGTACGTCAACGCTTCTCCCTCGCGTTGCGTGAAATTAAATTGCTGGGAGATTTTCGACAAGGGGACTAATCCGGAGGGGCCTCGTTCAAGCAGCACGGCAATGCTGGGGTGAGAAGGGTCTTTGCTGTGGACATCCACCAGGAAGGCCCGGCAAAAATAATGTCTCTTGCCTGACCGGAATTCGGTCACAAGAGGTGCGTCACCCGAGCGCTGCCCGCTTAGCAGGGTTGAGCGAATTTTTTCACCGAGGAAGACCTCCGTGTGCCTTAGGTTCGCCAGCTTGTCGGGATAACCAAGGATCTGAATCGCCTCGGCATTGAACGAGATGGGATTCAGTGAAGAATCCATCAGCAGGAGTCCGGCGGCGGACCTAGATGGTGGCACCTTCTTTCGAGTCGGCGATTCGTTTCCTTCACGGGCCGGAACCCTGCTCTTTAGGTTTCCTGGGGGGAGATCAACCCTCATGACTGCTTCCTCCGAACTGTGCCGGAGCGTGTGTTGGCTGAACTCCGGGCGACGTGTCACCGCCGCTAACGTATGGCCAGTCGTGATCATCGCAGCACCCCTCGTACAATTCTTTCCGGCCTAATCATTGGGTCCCACTGTCCAAAAACGGCAAAACGTTTGCTGATTCATATCCAGCTTCTCGCGATCAGGAAGACTCGTACGCCCCGCCGAAAGACTCGGTCGTCCACTTGGACATTGACATTCCTTGGAAATGCAATCCAAGACAAAACCGCCCGTTGGGTAGGCGTTGACAGTAAACGACGCGGGCCTCTGTTTGCAGGTTAACTTCTAAGAACCTAACCATCAATCGCTCATTGGGCTCCACCGCCCGCCGGGTTAAGACGCGGGCACCAACAGAGCAGACGTTTTCTGTGACCGTTCGATCCGCACCGCTGGGATCCTGCAGCTTCGAAAGCTCTAGCGGGACACTCAGGCGGAGTCGTTTCTCAATGCGCCCCTCTGTCGAAGACATGATACGACGACCTCCACTGTCTTCCGCTTCACCGGCTCTTCCTCTGGAAAGATTAATTTTCGGTCGCGCGGAGTTAAACCGGCCCACAAAAACGCCCCTTTCCTCGTGACACCCTAGCCTTATGGCGGCGGAACGCAAGCCAGTTAAATGCCCATTTTGGGGTACGCAAAACTTCCGATAAATAAGTAAGGTATACTCTTGCGGAGGAACCTCGACAGAGGAGGCCGCCGCGGGTGCGGTTCTGATCACCGTCGGCGGGCCGGCTTGGCTGCAGACAGAACCTGTGTATGGACTTTTGAGCGCCACGACGAGGCCTCAACCGGCGGCGCTGCCCAACAAGCCTTTTGACCAGTTGACGGGTTGGCCTTGGAACTGTAATCCGACACCAAAGCGTCCGTCTGGAAGCCGCTGGCAATAAACAACACGAACGAAGGCTCGCAACTCTCCCTCGAGTGACCTGATCGTCAGTCGTTCATTCGGCGCTCTTGCGCGTTGAGTCAAAACGCGTATTCCCAGAGCGGATGCGTTCTCAGTCGTTGTCCGTTCCGTCCCGGCCGGGTCTTGGGGGTTGAAAATCTCCACGGGGACAGTCAGCCGAGTCCGTTTCTCAAGTCGTCCAGACCGCGTAGGCATTTCGGAAATGGCCTTCCAAGTTAGCGTCAGTTAGATTGCACCGGGCTGGACGGCGCAGAAAGACTGTGGCAACCCTTAAGATCAGCGGCGATAATTCCATTAGTGCCATAAAATCTACTGAGATTGATAATCCGGCCCCGAAGGGGCGCTTGGTGTCGACCGGCGCCGCCTGTGTTCGTACATACCCTGATCGGCCTGGACTATCAATTCTCCAATCGATGTGCTGGCTCGCGGATTGTGCCAAAGTGCTCCGCACAGTGATTTAGTGGACCACCATCTGATGAGCCGCGAGCGTGCAAATCTGCTGCAATTCCTCGTAGGTAAAATACGTCTCTTCCTCGTTGCCGGCGCGTTCTACGTGGCCCAACCCCGATTCCTTCGAGATACGGCTGAGATCCGCTTCCGATAGGCCGAGCAGGAAAGAGGCTCTCGCCTGCGTGACGTATTTCGGGACTTGATTGTTCATAACGTTCCCCCTATGCCGCCACGATGGCCATGGCGCCCTCTTCCAGCGCCAGGATCATCGTCGTGTAAACGTCGCTGTTCAACGCTCTGTCCATTCGCATAAACCTCCACTAACATGAGCTCGGCCCGCCTCCGTGTCAGCGCAGTTCGGTCATCGGGGGGATCGAGGTGGGGGCCCTGACCACGGAGGCGACCCGCTCCTTTCGCTGCAGGATAACCGGCCGCCAAATCAATTCAATCCGGTGAATCACCCCTTTTCGACTGAATGAAATGACCGAGAACTGTCTACGGGCAAACCCTTTGGGTGGTATTAAGCCTGGATCAGACCCCGGCGAATGGCGTAACGAACCAAACTCGCCGTTTCATGGATATCGAGCTTCTTCATGAGTCTTGCCCTGTGGGATTCCGCTGTCTTTACGCTGATCCCCAATTGCGCCGCGACATCTTTCGTGGACTTTCCTTCACCTACTAATTGAAGAACTTGGCGCTCGCGCCCTGAAAGGGGATCGGTCGGCGCATACGTTTTGGAGAGATAAGCATCAACAACAGCGCGCGAAATATTCGGGCTAAGATATACGGACCCCCGACAGACTTCTTGTATCGCATGCACGAGGTCGTCCCCCGCCTGGCTCTTCAGCACATATCCTCTGGCCCCGGCGCGCAGAGACTCAGTGACATATTGATCCTCGTCGTGGTGCGTGAGAAGAATCACCTTTGTCCTCGGCGATGATTTCTTCAGTTCACGAGCTGCGTCCACGCCATTCAAGACCGGCATGCTGATGTCGATGATGGCGACGTCTGGCTGTGTCCCCTGTACCAAACGCAGTGCTTCTTGTCCGTCCGAGGCCTCGGCGACAATTTGAAATCCTCGCTTTTCCAGTAATGCCTTCAGTCCCTGGCGGATCAGGGCATGATCATCGGCAAGCAAAATGCGTGTGGGCATCGTATCGCGAGCAGATTAAGGAATTTCAGCACTCGGATTCAATCGGGTCGTTTCCTATATTTTTTCTGAGGTAAAGACCTGAGCAGGAGGCAGTGGCGACGCTGATGCGCACGAGGTCAGCAGACAACAGAGTGTTATCCTACTGAAACAGTTCCACTTACAGGCACTTACCCGCGTGGCGGTCTCCATCATTTCCATTCAGGGCTGCACGAGTCCCCGGCGGACTGCGTAGCGCACAAGGCTTGCTGTCTCGTGAATATCGAGCTTCTGCATGAGCCGCATGCGGTGAGATTCGGCTGTCTTTACGCTGATACCCAGGACGGAAGCAGTATCCTTTGTTGATTTTCCTTCCGCAATCAACTGCAGCACCTGGCGCTCACGGACCGTCAAAGGATCTGCGGGCTTATCGGATTTGGTGCGGTATGCCTCCATCACCGCGCGTGAGATCCCCGGACTCAGATAGAACTCTCCCCTGGAGACTTGCTGAATTGCGTGAATCAGGTCGCTCGCGACCTGATTCTTTAAAACGTATCCCTTCACTCCGGCTTCGAGCGCTTCGTGGATATACTGCTCTTCCTCATGCTGGGTAAGAAGAATTGCTTTCGTCTTCGGGCAGGAACGCCCCAGCTCACGAGCTGCATCGATGCCGTTGAGCGTCGGCATGCTAATGTCTAGGACCGTGATATCCGGGTGGAGTGTTTCCGTCAGGCGTACGGCATCCTGTCCGTCGGATGCCTCCGCCAGGACCTGAAATTTCTCGCGCTCCAGCAATGACTTCAGTCCCTGACGCACCAGCACGTGGTCATCCGCGAGTACGATTCGAATTGGCATGATTGGCCTCCAATGGAAGTCGGATGGAAAGCTCGGTTCCTTGCCCGGGGCGGGATTCGATTCGCAGCGTTCCGCCGATTGCGCTTACCCGCTCCTGCATCGCGATTAGCCCCAACCCCTTCCGGCAAGGTGCTGCAGAAGTCTGGCTCGAATCGAAACCCCCGCCGTCGTCCCGGATCGAACACAACAGCACAAAGTCTTCGCTCCGGGCCCGAATCCAGACATTGCTTGCCTTCGCATGCTTAACGGCATTGGTTAACGCTTCTTGAACGATGCGATAGAGTGTCGTCTCAATACTGCTGGACAGGCGCCCGGAAATTGTTGCGTCGATGTGGATAGGCAGACTGGCTCGTTTCGAAACTCCGTCCGCCAGAAAACGAATCGCCGGAATCCAGCCAAGGTCATCTAGAATCGTCGGCCGAAGTTCATGAGAGTACCGTCGCAAGTGTTTTTCAACCTCATTCAGCAATTCTTTGATCCGTGCCAACTGCGCTTGCTGGCGCTCGGGCAGTTCCGATGCCACCTCGGATAGCGCGAGGTGCACGGCGACGAGCAGTTGTCCGGCCTCATCGTGCACCGCGTAAGCGATGCGCTTGATCTCCTCTTCGAGTGTTTCGTTCAGTTGCCGCAGGGCTTTCACGGCATCTTGAAATCCACGGTGTGCCATTTCATAAGGAGACAAGCACTCCGCCAGGAATTCGGCGCTCGCCCGGAGCAATTCCGCCAGGCGTTCTTCACTTTCTGCACTGCGAACCAAAGCAAGTACCGCTTGATGGTGCAGCGAAGCCATCTCCACAAGGCTCTTTTGCTCGCTGAGCGCTCGACGGCCAAGTTCATACGCCCGTCCCAATGCCGGTTCGCCTCCGCCGGTAGCATACTCATGCAAGCACGAGCGGTACTCCTCTTCAAAACCCCCCGGCGCTTTCGCCTTGCGTCGAATCGCAGTCTTCATGCGTTTATTCCCGTTAGCCGCGCCACTAAAACGAGCGCGTCGTCATTTCTGCTTCCATAATGCTCAAGAATTCTGTCTGCCGCCCTTTGCGGATTTTCCCGCGCGGACAGGGCCATCGAAAAGTCGCTACGGACCCCGTCTGTTACCAAGAAAAGTGTGTCTCCCTGCGCGATCGGAAGCACGGTACCCTGAAGGGCAGGCAACTGGGAACCGACCACGCCAGCTCGAAGCAGAAGTGACTCTTGCGCATTGCCATTTTTCGCATCGGCGCGCATCAAGACTCCTTGAACATTGCCAACACCGAGCCAAGTCATCATGCCCTGTCCAGGCTCAATGAAAGCTAGGCTCAATACCACCCCTCGCGTCGCCCGGAGTTTCTCGTGGCATCGCTCTACGAGAGAGATAATCGGTTGGTCGGCAGAGCTTCTGAGAAGGGCGGCTGCTGCTCTGGCGGCATTGGCCGCTGCTTCACCGTGCCCTATGCCGTCAATGGCCGCTACCAGAATTCCGTTTCGGTTGCAGCAGACCAAGTGCTGGTCACCCGATTCGCCCTGGCCCGGAAGAACGAATTTGGCAACGCCATATTCGACCATCGGCTCTCTTATTGTTTCCATTTCTTCACCGCCACCGTTGTTCCCCGGCCGGGTTGGGAAGTGATCTCAAACTCGTCCATCAAGCGCCGTACTCCCGGGAGCCCCAGCCCGAGACTTCCAGAAGTGGAGAAGCCGTCTCGCAGCGCCTGTCGAATATCCGGGATCCCCGGACCCTGATCGCTAGCGATGACCGAAATGCCTCGACGGTTCAAGCCATTCACCATCTTCAACGTGATTTGGCCTTTGCGGGCATAGGAGATGATGTTGCGCGCCAATTCCGAAATTGCTGTTGCAATGAGCGTGGCGTCTCCCGTTGAGAACCCAAGTTCCGTCGCCATCACGCGGCCCTGCTGCCGGGCCGAGACGATATCCTGGTCGGAGCTAATTGCCACGTGAATTTCCCCAACCGACACTATGGTTCACTCTCAGTTCGTAGTTTTGAACTTTTCGTTTAAGTAGGCCAGACCTTCTTCCAGGTCCAACGCGGTCGCAACACCTTCCAGCGTTAAGCCTAGCTGCACCATTGCGAAAGCCACTTCGGGTTGAATTCCAACGATAACAGTCTCCGCGCCGCGCAGCCGGATCATGTGTGCGATCTCCCGCAACGTCCGTGATGCAAACGAGTCCATCACGTCCATCGCGGTTACGTCGACGATTACCGCCCGCGATCGAAACTTGACAACTTGCTGCACCAAGCCCATGCGCAGTTGGTTGAGGTCTGCGTCCGACAGCGCGGCCTGAAAGGTCGCGATGAGGACCGCTCCCTGCTTGAGAATCGGGACTTCCACGTAGCCCTTCCTCGATGCGCTTAGCGCGGCTCCGGCTCCGCTATTGTCGCAACTTTGTATCCCAAGACTCTTTCCGCTTGCTCAATGCCACCCTGCAAGTCGCCCACGGTGTTCATCTTGCCGAGGTCCACGCCGATCGTCACCAGTGTCTGAGCAATCTCCGGCGAAAGCCCGGTCACAATGACGGTCGCGCCGAGAAGCCGTGACGCTTCGACTGTTTGCACCAAGTGGTTCGCTACCGTGACGTCCATGGCTGCCACACCAGTGATGTCGATGACTACGACCTTTGCTCGATTGGTGCGGATTCCGCGCAGGAGCTGCTCCGTCAATTGCCGGGCGCGTTGCGGGTCGATGACGCCGATAATGGGAAGAATCAGCAACCGCTCGCGAACCTGCAGCACAGGGGTAGAGAGTTCGCGGATTGCTTCCTGCTGCTGGCGAATGACGCGCTCGCGCTCTTGCACGAAGCCTACTGCCACGGTGTTGGCGATGCGGTTCGCCGCCGGCTCGTAGGCGTCTAGGATGCGATTCAACTTCTTGAAATCGTTCTGGTATTTTGCGAAGAGGGAACGGGCTAGCACGTCGCGCAGCAACAAGACAATGCCAACGACTTCGTGAGTCTCGACGCCACGCGGGATGATGCGTTCGGAAAGATTTCGCGCGTAAGCTTGCAGCGCTTCAAACGCTTCGGTTTCCAGAGCCTCAACGTAACTGTCGTATATCGACGTTGCTTCCGCGAAGATCTCTTCTTTGGTCATCGCCGTGAGCAGGCGCGTCTCCGAGATGCGCACCACCCATTCCTCGCGTAATTGGGTTCGATTCTGCCGGAGGTGCGCTACAAGTTCTCGAAGGAGTTCAGACGGCGCTTCGCTGCGCGCTAATTCTGGGGCCTGGTTGTTGAGTGTCATCGTCTCTCTGGGTGATTCGTTTCGTTTCGCCACGATCATATTCTCCTCGCAGTGAAGGGCCGGCTCCGGCCCGCTACGACGCTTGACTACACGGGGAACTCCATAGCTGATACCATCGAAAACCTGCCCTCTCAAGCAGTAAATCCCCTTAATGAGCCTCAGGTAAAGACCTTAGTTGGAATGGCCATCGTGATTTCACAGGTTGTGGAGCCGAGGGCGAGAGTTGAACTCGCGACCTGCCGATTACGAATCGGCTGCTCTACCACTGAGCTACCTCGGCTTGGTACAGAAAACTACCTTAGCATCTGCGGAAAATTGAAGTCAATTTTACAGGAAGTTGTGTTTCCGCGCGGCCTGCTTCTGAGGAATTCTTAGCGCGAGAACGGGTACATGGCCCAGCCGATCCCGATGCCGAACAGCAGAAACAGTAGCAGTGAACACGCAATATACTTTACGCGATCGAGCGGCCGTCGCCGGCTCAGGAAACCAAACGCAATGGAGATCAGGAGCGCGAATAGCAACATCCCTTGCAAGTGGCTCAAATGGAATTTCATCGCGAGATCAAGCTTTCCGGCCCCGCGCGGCTTCATAGGCATGCAGCGCGGCCAGCAGATTGAGAACGCCGGCCGCCGCGAGGAACCGCGTACCATAGTCGCCATATGCGTGTGAAACGTCCGGCCCGCCAACCTCAATATATTTCGCCAGCACGTAGAAACTGCCGGTGCCGAGGTCGGCTAGGTAGCCCAGTGTAGCGAATGCATCCCCGCCATCCGAATTGAACAGGTTGCCACGCATTCCCGCGCCTACGAAAACCAGCACGCCCACCACGGCGAAAAACGTGATCGCCCGGCCCCACATCTTCTGCAGCGCGTGGCCGAGCCCCGGCACCATCCACCCCGCGACGCCGAAGGTGATCGCGCGAACTTCACGCCTGTTGTCCCGCGGCGGAGCCGCGGCCATTTGCGTTTCGTCTGTCATTTCCTTCTGCACGTGCACTGCTGCGCGCACAAAACACTCACGCGAGGAGTGGCAAAATCTCCTGCTGTACCGCACCGGTAACGCGAGCTTCGCGCTCGCCGATATAAACATTCACTTCGCTGCGGATCCCAAACTCCTGCAAATAGATTCCCGGCTCAATCGATGTGCACGTGCGCGGAATCAGGTGGCGAATATCGCGCGTCTCGAGTCCATCCATGTTGACCCCGTTGCCGTGCACGCTCTCGCCAATGCTGTGGCCCGTGCGATGGAAAAAATACTTACCGTAACCCGCATCATGGATTACGCTGCGCGCCGCATTGTCCACTTGCCAGCCCTGCAGCGGCTTCCCTTTTGCCATCGAGGACCGAATCAGCTCGACCGCCTTATCCCGCGCCTCGCGCACCACCCCAAAAACCTTGGCGTATTCTTCCGGCACCTTCGGGCCCAGAAAACCGGTCCACGTAACGTCGTAATAGACGCTGCCCGCGGTTTTCTTCTTGGCCCACACATCCAACAGCAGCAGTTCCCCTTCGCGGATTGGCGCGGATTTCCCCTCCACTGGACCGTAGTGCGGATCGCTGGCGTTCGGTCCCACCGCCACGTCCGGCCCTTCTTCCGTGGTTAGCCCGGCCGCGTCAAATTCCTTCAAAATCCATTGCTTCAAAACGTATTCGGTCAGCGGCTTGCCGTCGCGCGCGCCTTTGGCCGCCAGTTGGAACGCCTCTCGAACAATGCGATCCACACTTTCGCCCGCGGCCAGGTGCGACTCCAATTGTTCCGCTGTCCAGCATGCTTCGTACTTTTGCACCAGGTCCGCGGAGCTGAATACTTTCGCTCCGACGCTGCGCACCAGCTCCACCGTGCCTGCATCCACCATCGACACATAGGGGATGGCGTTCCTCGGAGAATATTGCATGGCGATGCTCAGCGCGCCGTCTAACAGCTTCTCGAGATTTTCCTGCAGCTCATTCTGCGCAGCGTAATACAGTGTTTCGCCGGGAAGCGTCGCAAGCGATTCCGGCTCGATTTTATGCACCAGCTTCCGCGGTCCACCCTTTACCGGAACAAAATAAAACCATCGCCGCGTGCGCATGCCCGGGGGCAACCGCAGAATGCGGTGCGCGATGGGATCGCGGCCGCGAAAATCATAAAACAGCCAACCGTCCAGCCTCGCGGCCTTCAAGTCTTTCTGTACCGCTTGCACGTCAAAACTCATGAAACGGTGCGCTCCCCGCGCCAATCAATCAGCCCAATCAACCGCCAAATCAATTTTGTTCCGCCGCCTACGCTTCGCGACTCACAAGCGCCAGGATCTGCAGCTCCGTCACTCCGCGCACTTCCACGCGCTTGCTGCGGCTGTGATGACCGCTGAGAATTCTAACAGCCGCTTTCGGCGTTTTCAAAAGCTCCGCCAGATATTCGCAGAGCGCCTCGTTCGCGCGGCCTTCCAGCGCCGCAGCCCGTAAGCGCACCTTCAGCGCTCCGCCCATCAACCCCGCAATCTCGTCCTTGCTCGCGCGCGGCTGCACCCGCACCGGAAAAATCACAGCTCCCTCTTGTGTCTGCAATTCCAGCATCTATTTTGCGGCCCGGCTGCCAAAAATGGCGGTGCCCACACGCACTTCCGTGGCGCCTTCCTCGATGGCCACTTCGAAGTCGTGCGACATCCCCATGGACAGCACCGAAAGCTCGCGGCCAATTTTGCGCGTTAGCGAGTCTCGCAATTCCCGTAATCGGCGAAAATACGGTCGCACCTTCTCGGCGTCCTCCAGGAAAGGAGGAATGCACATTAGGCCGGCAACTTCCAGGTGCGAGAGCGCCACCACCATCACGGCAAGCGCCGCCGCTTCCTCCACCTTCACCCCGCTCTTGCTCTCCTCCTTTTCCACGCGCACTTCCAGCAGAACCCGCAACTTTCGCTCCACATTTTGCTCATCGCGTGCGCGATCCAATCGCTGCGCCAAAGCAAAATCGTCAAGCGAATCCACGCTGTGAAACAATGCCGCGGCGCGTGCCGCCTTGTTGCTCTGCAAATGCCCGACCAAGTGCCACCTAGCCTCCAAGTCGCCGAGCGCAGCTCGCTTCCCTTCCCACTCCTGCACGCGGTTTTCCCCGAAATGACGCAAGCCCGCTTCGTAGGCAACGCGAATCGCTTCCGCCGGCTGCGTCTTCGAAATGCCAATCAACGTAATCTCTTCGGTTTGCCGACCGGCTTTCCTCGCCGCAATCGCAATGCGCTCGCGCACCCGCAAGATCCCCGTTCGAATTTGCGCCTGATCTGTCACTTCCTCCATCTCGACGTTCGCGCTTCCGATTCGCATCCTAGCACGCGCGGCGTTGCGACGCCGAACGTCTGCGGTTAGACTGAAACTCAATCAGTCGTCGCGAAACGCGTCACGGAACGAGGCGAGTTTGCAATCAACGAAAAATAAAAAGTCCTGGGGCCGGCTTATCGCCATCGAAGGCATCGACGGCAGCGGCAAGCGCACGCAACTCGATCTCCTCTCCGGAGTGCTCGAGGCCGGCGGCAATCGCGTTTACTCTACCGGCTTTCCACAATACGATTCCTGGTTCGGCAGAATGGTCGGTCAGTTTCTCAACGGCGAACTAGGCGCGCTCGAAGCCGTGGACCCCCATTTCACCGCGCTGCTCTATGCCGGCGACCGCTTCGAAGCCAAGCCCAAAATCGAGGCAGCCCTCAACGAGGGCAGAGTTGTACTCATCGACCGGTACATCGGCTCCAATCTGGCGCATCAAACCGCTCGCGCCCGGGCAGACAAGCGCGCCGAGTTTCGGCGCTGGATTGAGCACCTCGAATACAACATTTACGACTTGCCGCGCGAGGACCTCATCCTCTATCTTCGAGTGCCCCCTGCAGAAGCCCAAAAACTCGTCACGCTAAAATCAAGACGCACCTACACCAGCGCCACGCAAGACCTGCAAGAGGCGAGCCTGCGCCATCTGCAAGACGCGGCCGCCATGTACGACCAACTTGCCTGCGGCGCTCCTTGGGTGACCATCGAGTGCTTCGATTCCACCAGCGGAACCATGCGCTCCGTCAAAAAAATCGCCCGCGACGTGCTGGCCGCCGTGGAACCTCTACTCCGCGCAACAATCGCGGCTGATTCGGGAAGAGGTGGCTGATCGCGCATGGGCTTTGACGATTTTCTCGGCAACCAACGCATCGTGACGGCGCTCCGCGGAGCTTTACGCAGCGAACGCGTTCCGCACGCTCTGCTCTTTACCGGTCCCCGCGGCGTCGGCAAATTCACCCTGGCTCGCATGTTCGCCCAGGCAGCGAACTGCGAACGTCTGACCGACGACTTTTGCGGCGAGTGCCCCACCTGCCAGCGCATCGCTTTGCTCGCCGACCCGCAAACTCTCATAGAGCAAGGCCTCACCGAACGCGGCGAAAGCGCCGACGCCGCCACCGTCGAACGCGTTCCCTTAATCCTGCAATCTCACCCGGATGTCTGGGCGCTCGTCCCAGATCCGGTGCGCCTGAAAAACCCCGTCGCCCGCCCCATGCTCCGCATCGGCCAGCTCCGCGCCGTGCAGCGCGCCGCCTATTTTCAGCCCATGGGCCGCCGGCGCGTCTTCATCCTCGATGCCGCGGACACTATGCGCTGGGACGTCGCCAACGTTTTCCTCAAAATCCTCGAAGAGCCGCCCGGCTCCGCCACTCTAATTCTGACCGCTCCATCCCCATATTCGTTGTTGCCCACCATCGTCTCGCGCTGCCTGCAATTTCATTTCGCGCCGCTGCCGCAGGCCGACGTCGAAAAGATTCTCCAGGCAAAAAGCGGCCTCAAGCCCGCCGACCGCAAGCTGGCCGCGCAACTCGCCGAAGGCAGTCCCGGCCTCGCCATCGAAATGAATATCGAGCAAGCCAGTCAGCAGCGGCGGACGGCGTTGCGCATTCTGGAGCGCGCCGCCCACGGCGAAGGCTTCGCGCAACTCTTCGCCGAAACCGCCGCGTTGGCGAAAGACCGCGAGTCTTCCTTCGAAGAGCAAATCGCCGTATTCTACGCCCTGCTAAGCGATCTGCTGGAGCTAACCTCCGGTGTCAAACAGCCGGTACTGCGCAACGCACCGCTCGCAAAAGAGCTGTCGGCGCTTGCCAATTTGGTGAACACCGCGTGGGTCATGCGCGCGATCTCCGGATTCGACGAACTCTACACCGGTGCGCGCCGCAACCTCAATCGCCAGCTCGGCCTCGACGCCTTAGCGGCATCATTGGTGACAACTTCGAGCCCCAATACTGTCTCTCCGGTGTAAATTCAATCCCGTATTCGGACTCCTTTCAAATTTACAATTCCCTACTGTAACCCGCTGGCGGTTGGACGCATCATACGAGTGAAACCAGCCAGTCTGGCAATTTCAACCAAGGAGCAGTCATGGTGAACCGACGGATGTTCCGTCCGGCTTTCGCGGACGTTAAGGAACAAGTTCCGCCCCGACCGCAGCACGGCAACAACGGTCCCGCGCCCAGCAAGAAGCCCGCACCGCCAGAAATAACCCACGCGGAGAATTTTTATTGGGTCAAGCAGATGCAGGCCCACACCCCTATGGCCGTCGTATTGGACAACGGCGAAGTCCTGCGCGGCACGATCGAATGGTACGACCGCGATTGCATCAAGCTGACCCGCCAGGGCAGCCCCAACCTGCTGGTCTTCAAGCGTGTGATCAAGTACGCCTACAAAGACGGCGAAGAGTCCGCTCACGGTGGCGACGAGTAACTGCAGCTACCTTTGCAGCGAGTGCCCGCCCGCCGCGCCGAACGTCAGCAGCGCCTTCGCCGCGAGCGCGCCCTTGCGGTTAAAAATCTCGCATTCCGTAACCACAAAATTGCGCCCGGTGCGCAGCACGCGCGCCTCCGCGCGAATGCGACCGCCCGGCACGCCTTCCAGATAATTGATCTTCAGTTCGATGGTGGCCAGCGCCACTCCCTTCGGCACCGTCGTGTAAGCCGCAATCGCCCCCGCAGTGTCTGCCAGCGCGGCCAGAATCCCTCCGTGCACCACGTTATTGAGCTGTTTGTGCCGGGCGCGCGCCTCCAGCCACAAAATCGCATGCCCACGGGACGCCGATTCCAGCTCGAATCCAAGCATCGTGATGGCGCGGCTTTCTTTCAGATGCCGCCGTGTCGCAGCCTCGAAAGCTCTGGCCTCTTTCGATAATTTCTTCCTCATGCCTTGCTACGTCCTCGATAAGCCGCGCGGTTTCTCCTTGGAGGCGTGTCACGTTCTGGGGTCCGCGTGCGTCTAACCGAGTACTTGTCAGGCCGGGTCAATTCCTACCGGGTGGGCGACTCTAGCATCCGGACTCCCGCGGCCGCAAGTTAGCGTGGTCGTTAGCGATTTGAGGTAAGGTACTGCGGCAGGTCGGACGGTCCAATAGCGGCGGTCAAATGCGCGTCGGCATCACTTGTTATCCCACCTATGGCGGCTCCGGAGTGGTCGCAACGGAGCTAGGTCAGGAGCTCGCCGCGCGCGGCCACGACGTCCATTTCATCAGCTATGCCCCGCCCATCCGGATGAATACAGCCGACCCGCACATCTTCTTTCACGAAGTCGAGGTCGTCTCCTACCCGCTCTTCGATCACCCGCCCTATACCCTGGCGCTCGCCACCAAAATGCTCGAAGTCTTCGAGTCCGAATCGCTCGACATTCTTCACGTCCATTATGCCATTCCGCATTCCGTCAGCGCGATGCTCGCTCGCTCCATGGCCGCGCCCCGTCGCTTGCCTTTCGTCACTACGTTGCATGGCACGGACATCACTCTTGTCGGGAGCAACCGTAGCTATCTCCCCATAACGCGCTTTTCCATCGAGCAAAGCGACGGTGTGACCGCCATTTCCCAATACTTGCTGGCGCAGACGCTCAAGGAATTCGACATCAAGCGCCCCATCGACGTTATCCCCAACTTCGTGAATTGCGATCTCTATACTCGCATCGATGCCAAAGAGCTGCGCGCTCAATGGGCCCCCAACGACGAGCCTATCCTCATGCACCTCTCGAACTTCCGTCCCGTCAAGCGCGTACCCGATTGTGTCGAAATCTTTGCGCTGGTGCGCGCCAAAATGCCGGCCAAGCTCGTTCTCATCGGTGATGGCCCCGACCGCGGCGCCGCGGAATATCTCGTCCGCAAAAAGAAACTGCAGAAAGACGTCTTTTTCGTCGGCAAGCAAAACGCCGTCTATCAAAAGCTCTCCGCCGCCGATCTCTTCCTGCTTCCCTCGCAGCTCGAGTCCTTCGGCCTGGCCGCCCTCGAAGCCATGGCCTGCGAAGTCCCGGTAATCGCCACCAATGTCGGAGGCGTCCCCGAAGTCGTCGAGAACGGAGTGGATGGTTTCTTAGTGGAACCCGGCGACGTGAAGGAAGCCGGACGCTACGCCATCGAACTTCTGTCGCGCGCCGACCGCGGCCGCGAAATGGGCCAGCGCGCCCGCATCAACGCAAAACGAAAGTTCTGCGCCAACGACGTAATCCCCCAATACGAGCGCTACTACCAGCGCGTCCTAGAATCAGCTTCCGCCGCAAAAGCCTAAAAAGTGGGACAGCAATTTCCGGCTGTCTCATCATTCTCTGCTCTTCTCAGTGCTCTCTGTGTCCGACCTCAGTGAACTCTGTGTTAAGTCTTTTTCCGTGCCTTTCGGTCTTAGCTTGCGCGTTGAGTCTCGCAGTACATCGCAGCGCAACTCCGCCGCGCCGCAAACCAGCGATATCCCCGTCGCAGTTGTTCCACCATTCCGGGAATCTTCGCCAGCCAAACCAGCGGCCGCGCCCACCAAATCTCCCGCGCCACGACAAGGACCGCGTCCGCCCCTCCATACTGGCTTCCGTCCGAAAGCAAGAAGCGCAGCTCACGCAACAATTCCGTCCGCGATAACCCCAAAAGCGCCCCGACCCGCGGGTCCTGCAATGGCGCCACCGCCAGCCCGCGCCTCTCCAGAATCGGCAGCAACCACCGCGCCGTCCGCGTACAAAATCCGCACTCCGCGTCAAAAAACAGCCACCCCCGCGCGTGCCGCCCTTTGCCGTCCGTAAACTCCGATGCCAGCGAAATCATGTTTTTAGTGGGACAGCCATTTCTGGCTGTCCTCTCTCGTCTTTCTCTTCGTCTGCTCCGTGCCCTCTGTGTCCGATCTCAGTGAACTCTGTGTCAAATCTTTTCGCCTCGCCTTTCGGCTTGCAATTGCCCACTCATCCCGCCTTCTTCTTCTCCGCACCCAGCAACGTAATCACCTTCCCCCGCAACTTCACCACGCCCTTCAGCGCCCCCGTCGGCATCCGCAAAATCTCCTCGAACAATCCCGTCATCGCCGTCAAAAATTCCAGCATGCTCTCCAACCGCTCCCGCGTGTAGGCATCCCCTTGCGGACTCGCCTTCAACTCCTGCACGCATTCCGCGAGCACCCGCAGCGTCGGATCAATCTCCCGCCGCTTCCGCTCCTCCGATACAATCCGGAAAATCTCCCAAACATCCTTAATCGACTCAAAGTGGTCCCGCCGATCCCCCAGCACATGCGCGACCCGCACAATTCCCCACCCCTGCAGCTCCCGCAAACTAGTGCTCACGTTCGACCGCGCCACCGCCAACGTCGTCGAAATCTCATCCGCCGGTAGCGGCTTCGGCGCCACAAACAGCAGCGCGTGCACCTGCGCGACGGTGCGGTTAATTCCCCACCGCGTCCCCATCTCCCCCCAATGCAAAATAAACTTCTGCGCCACCGGCGTTAACATGTACTGCGTCGCATGCCCGCTCATTTTGTGGTTCCTCATTCCTGTACTTTCTGTTTATTCAGAATATACCGTAGGTATCGGCCCCTGTCAAGCCCTTCTTCCTATGCCTTTTCTGGGGTGCATTCCTCGCCAAGGAGCGCGCGCCCCGTGCTTTGCCTGCAAGATGTGGCGCGAATCCTCCCTGCACAAAACATCCGCCGAGGCTTGCCGAGCGGCCGTATCGAACGTCCGTGTGACCCACACGTATAACCATGGCCGCGTAGCGACTGTCCCTTATAGGACAGTTTAGAAAGTGGAATAATTCTAAGATGTAGTAGAATTCAAGGAAACATCGTGCCAAATGACTCCCACCAAAGAGCTGCCGAATTCCACGAACTCGCCGCACACGCGCACCGTACCGCCGCTGCACACCACGCAAAGGATGATCACCAGACCGGACACGAGCATTCCAAACAAGCCTTGGAACATGCCAATAAAGCTTTCCAGTGGTCGCAGGAAGCTCACCGGAAGTCCGCCAAGTCAGCAGGGAGAGCATAGGGTGCCTGGACACGCCGCGCCGCCCGCAGGACCGACTTATGAAGCGCACTAACCACGTGGCTTCCCGTCTTCGCGGTTTCTCTTCAGGAGCCAGCCTGGGCGGCAAGGTCTCTCGCTATCGCGACAAACAAAACATTTACAAGCAAGGTACGCCTGCTTACACGCTTTTCTACATCCAAGAGGGCGGGGTGCGGCTCACCACCCGCTCTCCGACCGCTTTATTGCCCATATGCTGGCGCGAAACATCCGTGTCGAGGAGGACCTGGTAGACCAGCTCTTCAACTCCACCGAGAAACTCCTGGCTTGCTCGCGCGTTATGGCGCGCAAGGCCATCCGCAAAGCGTGCTTCCCAAAGTATCGCAAGAGACGCTCGCGGAGATGATTGGCACCACCCGCACGCGCGTCAATTTTTTCATGAACAAATTCAAGAAGCTCGGCTTCGTCCAATACGACGGCCAGATCCGCGTCAACAATTCCATCCTCAGTGTCGTCCTGCACGACTGACGCAACCGCGCACACCTTCCAGCGCCCACAGTTCAGCGCTCCTTGTTGTTGTGATGATCGCTGTGGATTAGTGGAAAGCGCTGCGGCTTTCCGACCTTCTGGTCAGTCTCGACCGAGAACAGGCGACGCGGCATCCCGGAAGGAGTCTGGCGCTCCCGGATGCACCGTGCTTTCCCCCGCGAGGTGTATGGCTCGCGCTCGAAGATAGAAACGGTGATCTCGGTGATCAAACGCAAGCTCTCGGCGAAAGCCCCCGGTCGCAGCTTGTCCTTGCAAGTGCGGCAGGCATTGCTGCTGGGCTTGGCCTTTAGCCCTATCGCTTGAGGCATCGCCCTGCTTCTCTCGAGGATGTCAACAGAGCCAGGCTTTCGTCCTTTGTTTTCAATCGCTTGGAGCCTCTTTTCCAAAGACACCCGGGTGGGGGGCATCTCTCGGTCCAACTTCGTCAGCCTCAATCCTCCGGCCTCCAGCTTCAAGCCTCGAGAAGCTACCCCACCGCCTGCATCGTGGAAACCAGCTCAGGGATGTCGATGCGAATCACCGTGCCCTGCCCCGTGTGGCTTTCGATTTCCAGGCGGAAATCGGCGCCGTACAACACGCGCAGCCGTTCGCGCACGTTGCTCAAGCCGATGCCTTCCACATACACGTGCGGCATCTTCTCTTCGGAGATGCCCACGCCGTTGTCTTCAATCTCGATGTGCAAACGCCCGTCGCGATTCGTCGTCCGAAATTCGATCTTGCCGCCATCGATTTTCGGCGCCAGCCCGTGCTTCAGGCAGTTTTCCACGATGGGCTGCAGCAACATGCTCGGCACGAACGCCTCCAGTGCCTCGTCGTCAACCTGCTTCACGATTTCCAGGTTGTCGCGCCCAAAGCGCGCCACTTCAATGTCCAGGTAATCGTCGATGAAATGCAATTCCTCGCGCAAAGGCACAAATGTTTCGTGCTTGCGCAGCAGCCGCCGCAAAATGTTGCTCAGCTTCAGCACCACGCCGCGCGCCGCGTCCGGATCAAAACGGATCAGCGACGACACGGTATTCAGCGTGTTGAACAAAAAGTGCGGATTGATCTGGCTCGAAAGCGCGTCCATGCGCGCCTTGAGCAGCAACTGCTGGTGCTGCTCCAGGTTCATTTCAATGCGCGTGTTGTTCCAGATCTTCAGCGGCGCCGCCACCGACATCAGCGTGGCCAGCACGCACAATCCCAGCCACCAGTCCCAGCGCGGCTCGATCGCAAACAGCCACCTGGGTTTTGTGGCCACCGCCAGCGCCACGCGCCCAAGTTCCAGTCCAACGCACGCGAGCAGCGGCAGCAATTCCCAAGACATCGCGCCCTGCCGCACCAGGCGCACTACGTCGCGCGGAATATTCAAAAACGTGAACGGCCCGAAGTTCCAAAGATCTCCCTTGTTGGGAATCGCCTGGCGCATCAAGCCGCCGAGCAGTCCCGCCGTGGACGCCGCCGGCATGGCCAGCCATTCGTGCGCGGCCAGCGCCGGAATGGTTATAATCGCGCCGCCAATCGGCCCCACCACGCGGCCGCCCAGCAAACCCATCAGGAACGCGCCTTCTAGCGACAGATCCGCGAAGCGGTACGGAAAGCCCACCAGGCGCAGCGCAACGCCGACCACGAGTGGCGGGGTCATGAACAACATGAGCTTCACTTTCTGGTCGGGATCGCGTTCCTCGGTAAACAACACGCGCCGGAACGCGGTCCAGCGCGCGAGCAGCGCCGCGAACGAAGACGACACACCCACTTTCAGCAGCAGCGTAAACAGCAGGTCCTTGACGGAGGTCAGCGTATCCATGGCAAGCGCGCTCGGGCTCTTCGCTAACGCTAGCCAATCCCCGCGGCGAAGTAAAGCGCCGCAGAACAACCCCCCGCGAAACATTGCACCCCGCGATGTAACGCATCTCCCGCCGCGATGTGCGATCGTTTCAGGGCCGGAGAATTATGGAACGCTGACGGACTGCAGTCCCTTGCGCTTGAGCGGCCCCCAGACGTCGTCGCCGCGCAGATATTGCCAGATGCCTTGCAACCGCCAGAACATATGCATCTGCCGATAGGGAAAATGTTCGAGAAAGCAGTAGCTGACCAGACGCACCACGTCTTGCCAGTCGTTATAACGTTTGTAGGTGATTTCTTCTTGCAGCACGGAACCGATGGAGATTACCGTCGCGAACGCATATCCGAAAAGCAGGAACTGCAGAAAAAACGCGCGGCTCAGGACCCCCAGCACGGCTGCAAGACCGATGGTGACGATTCCCAGGATCTCGATAGCCGGAGCGGCAAACTCAAACAGCCACAAGTACGGGAGCGCAAAGAATCCGATTCGGCCGTAGCGCGGACGAAACAGCATGCCGCGCGTTAGCCACAGCACGTCCAGCAAACCCTTTTGCCAGCGCGCCCGCTGCCGGCGGAGCGACTTCAAGTCCGACGGAACTTCCGTCCAGCACATCGGGTCGGGAACAAAATGAATACAATACTCAGCGCGCTTCTCCAGCAAATGCTTGTGCAAGCGGGCCACCAAGTCAAAGTCTTCGCCAATGGTGCCGGGCCGGTAGCCGCCAACGGCGCGCACCAGGTCGGTGCGAAACACGCCGAACGCGCCGGAAATAATCATCAGCATATTTCCCTGGCTCCACGCTTCCCTGCCGATCAAAAACGCGCGAAGGTATTCAATCACCTGAATCACTTCAATGCTTTTACGCGGCAAGCGCGCGCGCCGCAATTCACCGTTCGCGATTTCCGACCCATTGAGTACGCGAATAATTCCGCCGACGGCAACGACGCGTTTAGGATCGGCCAGAATCGGCACCATGATGCGCAGTAGCGCATCACGCTCCAGCATCGAGTCGGCGTCGACAATGCAAACGTAAGGCGAGGTTGCCGCATTCAGGCCGGCGTTCACGGCGTCAGCCTTGCTTCCCACCGGCTCTTTGTCGACCACCAGCAGCCTGGGATCCACGCTGCTTCGATAAAGCCCGCGTACCGGAGCGCTTTTCAATTCTGCGACGTACACCGCGCGGACCGGCCGCAAGTGAAACTCCTCACGCATCTCGCCCAGCGTGCGGTCCTGCGATCCATCATTGACGACGATGAATTCAAGCTCCGGATAATCGAGCTCGAGCAAATTTCGAACCGCCACGCGGATGGAAGCTTCTTCGTTGTGCGCCGGCACAATGATGGTGATGGGCGGCGCGAGCGGCGATTCCTTAATCCACGCCAGCCGGTGGCTCTCCAGCCTGTGTTGGTGCGCCGCGCTGGTTTTTAGCGCAAGCAGGAGCATCACTAGGTACGCGAGATTGCTGGCCAGGTAATACCAAAACAGAGTGTGGTTCGAAATGTCCAGGAAGCGAATCATGGGCGAGCCGCCGCGATGCTGAAGCCTGGCAGGCTGGCGCGTTCTTCCGCGAGCAGAGAACCGGAGCGCAGCGCATTCTGGAGGCGACCCTTCTCGTCCGCAGGCAGCGACGTAGAGCTCTGCAGCTCCTCTTCAAGTTTTGCGAGCACGTTTGCGTTTTCCACCGCCGTCAAATACGCGTGCAAGCCGTAGCGATCGCCGGTGGCGACGACTTGCTGAAAAACGGGCACCATCTCGGTCTTGGACGCGACAAGGGCTTCGGCAGCGCGCAAGCGCACCAAACGATTCGAATCGGTGAGGCCGCGAAGCAACGCAGGAAGGGCGCGCCGGTCGGAAAGCTTTCCGAGGCTCACTATTGCGCGCAGCCGCACGAACCAGATGGGATCTCGTGCCAGCTCGCTAAGAACATCAAACGCCAGGCCCGATGGCGACTGCGCCAGCGCGCGCGCCGCTGCAGCGCGCAATTCGTCGAGATCGTCCCCTACAAACTGCAGCAAGTCCAAACCCAACGACGGCGTCGCTACTTCACCGAGCACGCGGCCCAGCACTTCGCGCAGAGGACCGGTGGCACTCTGTACGTACGGAAGCAGCAACTGCGGGCGCTCCGCGCAGCATTGAATGAGGGCGCTTTGCAGCGGCAGCGCCGGTACTACAAGTCCCTTTTCGTCAACCCAGGCGAGAATCTCCTCCGCGGCTTTCGGGCTTGCCGTGCGGCCCAAACCGCGCAACGCGGCCAGGCGAGCTTCGAGATTGCGGCCACGCAACGCTTCGGCTAGAGCCGGAATACCTTCTGGCGCTCGCGTGCGACCGAGCGCGACCAGTGCGCGCAGGCGACGCCAACCAGTAAAGCGCCGCGCTTCGAAAATACGTTTTTCGATTAGGCCGCTGAAACGCAAAAAACGCAGAATTCTCGCGCACTCCTCGGGGTTCCCCGCTTCCAGTCCGTCCAGCGCGATGGTTTCGATGATGCGTCGATCAAAGGCGTTCGCGCGCCATGCGGAATAGGGAACCCGGGCGGAGAGCAGGTCGTCCCATTGTTGGCGCCATTTGAAGACGCGCGCGTCGCGTTGGGCGAAATAGCGCTTTCGGTAAGTGCGACGAAGGAGAATGAAGGCGAGCAGCAGCGCGTCGGCCGCGACGGCGACCACGATGGCTTTCAGCACGAATGCCGCAGGGCCAAGCCTCCAAAGCTTTTCAAAAATGGATTCCATAACTAAGGCCTACGTAGGTATCAGTCCTGTTCTGTGTTCGCCTCTGATAGGAACCGGCTGCCGTCACGTCTTGCCGGGGCGTTAGCTGCAGACGCAAACCGCCGCCATAGGTTTGCGAAGCGAATCCACCGATTTGGTCGATGCGCGCGAAATCCTCAGTACCCGCCGCGAAGAGAATATTTCCCGAGAGCCGTGCTTCACGCCAAGCTGCCAAGGGAAATCCGAGGCGTGCGCTTCCGGAAGGTCGCCATTCCGCGCCGGCGCCGGAGAAGGCGCTGCGCGCGCCGGTGGCCGCCAAAGTGAAGGTCCATTCGCGCGGGAAATAGACAATGGCCGCGCCATTCAAAGTAAGGATTCGCTCCGCTTGGTACCAATACCAGTGCTGGCCGTAGGAGGTTTCCACGGCATGCAGGAAATTTTCCTCGCCGAGCTTCCAACCGCGGTCCAAATCGAAGAAGGCCTCACTCTTGGGAATGACGGCGTTGTCGTGTCCGATGGCGCCTCCGGCAGTGAGAGCGCCCCAGCGTGCGGCTCGCGCGGTGATGCTGCCCAGAACTTTTCCGGCGTTTACTCCGCCTCTTTGATAGGAGCTTGCGGCAATGCTGGTGTTCCAATGCTGCGACCAGCGAGAGTTCCAGGAGACCCATTCGTCACGATTCGCGCTGGCGAAATTGAATAGATCGGTCTCATTGCCAAAGCGTAGCTCCTGGGTCGGCAGGGCACGAAGGGAAATCAGCCCGGCGCGTGCGTCTGAGTTTTTGGGATCGAGGCTTAGCGCCTGGTGAAACTCGTCACGAGCTTCCATGCGCCCGCCGGCGTCGCGCAGCGCGCGAGCGCGGGCCGCGCGCAGGTCCGCGAGGTTGGGATCAAGCTGCACGGCAATGGCGAAGGCGCGGAGCGCCTCTTCCGTCTTTCCTTCTCGTGCGTAAACGCTTGCGAGGCCGGCCCAATTATCAGGATCGTTCGCCGAGACTTTGAGGATGGCCAGGTATTCTTGCTGTGCTTCCGCGAGCTTGCCCGACCAGGCCAGCACGCGAGCTCTCCATGCCTTCAGATCTAAATCGCCAGGTGCGCGCACGATTTCTTGCTCCAGCACGCGCATTGCGGAGGGCCAATCCCTTGCGTCGCAGTATTTGCGGACCTGCGCTTGCCAGCCCGGCTGTTGTTGTTGGGCGGCAGCATGGACAGCGAGCAGCGTCAGCGCGAGCAGAGACACAACGAGCAGCGGACTGCATACACATCGAACTACACGGCGCCCACGCATTCTTTCGATGTGGGCGAAGGAGGATGTTTGTACCACCATCTGCCAGAGGTGTGTTGCAAGAACGACTCCATAGCAGACGCGCTTGGGAATCGTGTTGCCAGGCTAAATGCTGTGATGGCTTATGCTTACGGGTGTGAGAGAGTCAGGGCTCGCCGCTGCGGCGCACGCTGGTTTCAGCAAATCGCTGAAACCGTTTCAATCTGGCACACGGCAGGCCCCAAAACACCAATCCGGTACCCATTCGATTAGAGGGTATTGGATGGCCGTGAAGGTCAAATGTCCGGTAATGCGCGTGGACTTATCAGGCAAGTGGAATCACTCCGAGATGGAAGTTGCCCGTCACCCGGGAGCAATCGCCAAGGTGCGAGGATGGCTGCGTCTCCGGTAAGCCGACTTCCCTGCTAAGTCCGCGTCAAAAGGGCAAACCCTTCCTGACGCGCTTGGGTGGAGGCACGGGAGAGAAACTCCTTAGGGCTATTCCGCTCGCGCTCCTCGTCTCGAAGAGTGGTTCCCAGAAGCTCAGTCGGGTGCTAAGTTAGAAATTAAGCTTTAGGCCGAGCTGCATGACTCGGTTCGGTTCGCCAATGGCGATCACCGTTGCCGAGGACGGCAGCGAAGATGAGACGCAGCATGTCTGCGCGAAATGGTTGAGGCTCTGCACGTTTGGCGAACCGGTGGTGGCGTTACGCGGGTTTTCCCAGTTGGCGTGGTTCAGCACGTTGAAGAACTCCGCCCGGAACTGGAGCTTGAAGCGCTCCGTGATGCCGAAGTCCTTCAGCAGACCCGAATCCAGATTCCAGAAATTCGGCCCCTGGACGATGTTGCGGCCATTGCCGTTCTGTCCGGGCGGCGGGATGCAAAAAGATGTCTGCGTCCCGATGACGTTGACGCAGTTAAAGTTTGGGTCAGCGGTGAATTGGCTGGCGTTGTACATCACAGGCCCTTCCACCCCATTGACGAACTGTATGTGGCCCTTGTCGAGAGGGCCTTTCACCTGTGCGAAGCTGACGTGCGCTCCATTGGTCGTGAGCGAACCGCTGGTGATGCTATATGGCTCGCCACTCTGGTAAGTAAAGATGCCGGTATAGGACCAACCCCCGATGATCTGGTTCGCCCACCTCGGTGCAGTCGAAGCGAACCTCTTACCCTTCCCGATCGGGAATTCGTACAGCACGTTCGCCAACAGCACGTGTGTATTATTGAAGTCCGAAAGTGCGCGATCCAGGCGCCAGTTGCGAATATCTGTTGGCGTCCGGCTGTTCGTCGAGCTCAAGCCTCCGCCGGTAGCCGCGCCGGTCGGATCGATAGACATGTCGTCAATCGACTTGCTAAACGTGTAAGAAAAGCCCAAATCCAGGCCCTGTTCGAAGCGGCGTCGCACGGCGACAAACAAACCGTGGTAATAAGAGTCACCGCCAGAATCCTGAAAGAAGATCTGCCCGAACTGAGGATCGGGCCGGAAAAAATTCCTGGGGAGCGCGCTGTTCGCTGCGCTGTTCGGATCCCAGAACGTGCCAGTGCCGGTCAGACCGTCCACAAAATTCGCAAAACTCCCGACGCTGAATGTGTCGAAGTCAGACGTCCTGCCGCGTCGACGAAGGTACAACCAAGAGCCCGATTGCGCACGCCAATGTTGAAAGCGTTGAGGAAGCCCGGTCCGTTGATGGAAACCTGGTTCAAGTCATAGGCCCTGTAGAGGTGGGTTCCGCGCTTGCCGATGTAGCCGATTTCAGCCACGAAATGTTTCGGAAGCTCGCGTTGAATCGTCAAATCCCATTCGTGAACGGAGGGATTCTTGATGTTCGGATCGAAGGCGCCAACAGCTGGAGCGCCGCTTGCGGCCTGCTGCTTGGGCGACAATGCCACCGAAGGGGTAGTGGTCGGAGTCGGAACAGTGACGGGAAACCCCGTGGAGATTCGGCTGGTGTTGCCGGTGGCGGTAATCCCATTTGGGAGCACGCAGCCGGAGGTCGTGGTTGCGGCCCCAGACGAGTTAATCGTCGTTATGCAGTTCAGCAAGAAGCCTGGCATCTTTCCTGCCATCGCCGTCACCTGGAATGTGGACAAGGTGTCGAACAGCCACGCATAGCCCGCCCGGATGGAAGTCTTCTGGTCCGGCGACCACGCAATTCCCACGCGCGGACCGACCGAGGCGATATTGTTGTTCTTGAACCAGCGGTCAGCTTTCACATACGCCACGTTGCCCGCCGATCCATCAGGAAAGACGTTTGGGACAAGAGACTGCTTGGCATCGTGTGGCGCGGGGTTGTATTCCCACCGCAGACCCAAATTAAGGGTCAAGTCCGGCCGCAGCTTCCATTCGTCTTGAACGTAGGAATCGTACTGGTGCGCGCGTGTGTAAACCGTCGCGAAATTCGTGCTCGCATAAGTGTCGCCGCCGAAGTTGGCGAGAAAAGCCTGCTGGATGCGGCTGGGAATCCCTGCCAACTCATCGATGGCCTGCTGCAATCGATTGATGTCGGTTGAGTTCGCGCACGTAGGGCAAGTGGTAGCCGGGCCCGTCACAGGGATATTTTTGAAATTCCCTCT